>WNFX01000306.1_pt1 | contig 51429 bp, 50 predicted proteins | sample 5400111 | NCBI WGS metagenome assembly WNFX01 (sample SAMN13153363, study PRJNA577476) | soil metagenome | isolation source: 40 cm soil or saprolite under grassland replicate 1 | place: USA:California | collected 2016-06-15
GCCTGATCGATGAGTATCGAATCTACCTGCACCCCGTCGTGCTTGGTCACGGCAAGCCATATTTCGCCGGACCCCGGCCGCCGCTCCGCCTTATGACTCATGATCGGATTGGCGAGGATGTGATCAGGTTGACCTACGTCCCTGCTTAATCTCGCGACTCGCCGGATGGAAATCGCCGCTGAAGTCTGGTCTTGGGTTGGGCCCAAAGCGACGGGGACGGCCCGCTTTTCAATACGAGGTTTCATGGCAATTGAACCTGGAAAGAAAGTAACTCGTTGTTGAAGAAGCTGTCTCTCTAAAGACGCGTCATGACTGGGAGTTGTGCACGCATCTCGCAGCAAGGTTTGGGCTAGTTCTCACCACTCATAAAGAAACCGGGCTTTCGCTGGTTTTCATCGAGATCAGGCAGAGGAAGTTGGATCATATCTGGCTTCCTCTGGGGCTTTTTCCGCGCTGCGTCGTCAGGTAATTTCAAGAAAAGCAGCCATTCATCAGGTCCGAGCGTCCACAACGTTAATTGTGGCGACCGATAGCCCGTCTCGATGAGGCGCGGATTCTTTACCTCTTTGATGCGTTTGTTATCCTCCCATTCCATCGTGTAGAAAGCCAGCTCTGTCTCCTGATACTCAATCTTGAGCGTGCTGGTGTAGAAGCTGACCTGAACTTCCTGTTTAGCTAACCCGGATTCTGCATAGAAGCGCCACCGACGAAAGCGGATATATCCTGATCGATCCAGGTGACGGGTAAATTCTGTCGCAAAGAAGATGCGGGCCAGTGTTGGTGCAGGCAGAGTACGCGCCAGTACACCACGCAATACATCCTGGGGACTATGGCGATTGTCATTACGCTCCCGGTGCGCAAAGTGGATTTGGGTATTGTAATCCCGAATAAACTTACGATGGGCCTTATTCATCTCATCCAGCGTGGGAGCCTTATTTAAGTAATAATCCGCGAGACGCCGCATTATCCCGAAGTGCGCCTCTATATAATTTTGCCAGCTCTGCCTGGGATCAATCCGCTCTTTACGGATGTCCAGTGCTTCATATATAGCCATTGCTCTTTTTGAATAAAACACCCCACCACTATCCGTCACAATAGCCTCTGGCGCACCGTAATTACGCAACGCCGAAGCCAGCACCCGGAGATATGCGGCAGTGTCCTGTCTTTCCGAGATGGCAGAAGCGAGCAGCATTCTCGAAAAGTTCTCAAGAATGCTAATGACATATACAGGGCCTTTGATATCAGGAAGCTGGTGATGCTCGATATACCGTATGTCGATGCTCCAATATTCGTGCCTCCGAGCGGCTTTAAAGGGCATCTCTTTCTTAGGCTTGGGTGGGGCTTTGGGCTTATCCCATCCATAGATGGCACGATTTTTTGCCATGATGCGCCCGCATGTGCGTGGAGACAGCTTTATTCCCTCCTGGAGTAACACGGCATGCATGCGCCATTCGCCGATGAGCGGATTCTCTTGCTTTTTGCGGATCTCATTGGCGACTTCAAGTGTGACCTTTCTTGGCGCTTTGCGTGCGTGCGACTTGTCATCCAGTCCCTTGACCCCTTCCTGCCACCAGCGTTTCAGCGTCGTGTACACCGTCTGTTTACTCACCCCCAAATACTCGGCGATGGAGGCGACAGACCATCCTTCAGCATGAAGCTGCACAATGTTGTGACGACGTTGCGCCGGATCAGGGGTGTCATCAAAGAGAGGGAAGCGGCGCATCTGGATAGATGGCGGCGGGCCAGATGCCAACACGATCTTGATCGAATGATGAGAGGGACGCCGATGAAAGCGTGTGTCGCAGATCTCTGCAATCTCACGGATGGACATGTTCGGCATTTCCACACGTAGGTCAACAATCAACTGGCGCATATCTGGCGGCAGGCTCCGCGCCGTTTCCTGCGGTTGCTTGCGCGGTCTGGAAGCAAAGAGGCTGACCATGCCTTGCTCATCGAACGTATCAGCTTTGCGCTCCAGGCTAGTGCGTGGCTCGCCTGTCTCTTGTGCCCGTTGAATCGCTGGATCGCCGAAAAGTACAACAGGGCGTAGCAACTCGTAAGCCGTTTGCTCCGGCCAGAATGTATATTGTTGAATGGTCTGCCAGTCTTCGGTGTGCTCCCGCTGGACGCGCTTGCGTTTGGGCATCGTGTGATCCCCCTTGGCACGATGAGATAGGCTGATGCATCAATCGTACCCAGATTCTCTCCCATTTTCAAGTGCCCAGGCGTTTTTTGCCCAATTTGAGTGCGCACCCCTTTCAAGTATCATACGGCGAGGTGTCCTCGCTTGGCTGAGGAGGCGAATCTGCACATTTCTCGAATAACATATAATTCACCACTAAATATCGACTGTAAGCTCGATGCAAGCCCCCAGGGATTGGTGATCGCCCTGACCACCGGTATCGATGCTATTTCACAAGCATCACATCGAGTAGAAAGTACGGCACTTGATAACAAAGCGAAAGAACTTTCTCTCCACCTCAAAGAATTGGAGACTCAAACAACGCTGGCGGATAAAGAGCAAGAAAGACGATTAGCTGCTGAGAAAGCGGATTTGGAAAAGCAATCAGCCTTACTTGAGATCGAAAAACAGCGTTTAGAGCTTATGGCAAAACGGTTGGAAGTAGAAAAACAGCGTTTCGACTATGCACTTGAGATAGCAGAAAAAATGGTAAGCACGATGAGACCTGATGCCGATGAGGAGATGCGAATTACTTTGATGCAAACGCTACTTCCAAGCCTGTTGCTGCTTGGCACTGGCAAAGGATTAGAATTGGCGTTGCCAGTTCCCCAAGCAAGGAAAGCCGAAGATTCTCAGCAGTAGCGCTTGCTGCTTAAAAAGTGTAGTTATTGGAGAGCTTTTCAAACTGAACTGGCATCCGCCTGTCCATTGAGCAAGTGTTGGCCCGTAGGGGTGGTGATCGCTAGCACGTTATCAGACCCGCGAAAGGCCAGCCTACCTTTTTCATAGCCTACTAATGATGCGCAGATCGCGAAAGCTGCATCACCTAGGAAGAGCATGGTTGCGCTGCTTCCTTGGCCACACCATCAATGCCTCTCTGTTGGTGGGACGCGAATGGCATACCTGGGACCGTCGTTCTCTTCGTAGTGGTCAACGACACAGCTCTCCCCGTTGAGCGTGATGAGCCAGGATAGGCTCAAGGATGCGCTTCCTTTCATGATGGGGGTCAGGTTCAGGATTTTTACGCTAGACACCTTCATCAGGTCTATCTCTAAGTACTCTGAGGCTGCTGTGAGGACAGAATGGGCTTCCTGTTCCGCCGCCTCCTGCTCGTCGTCCAAGAGCTGAAGGTCTGGATCTTCAACCTGAAACTCTGGATCATCGGTCACTTTATAGGCTCCGTCTCGATCTCTCCAGACAAGAGCGGCGTAGCCTGAGATCACGACGGAAAACTTGGCGGTAAAGTTTGCCCGCTCTGCCTCCTCCAGGGAGCATTCCTGTACCTCCGGACGGACCAGAGCCAGGTCCAGTTGGTAGTATATAATGGTCGCCTGCACCGCTTCTTGCTGGAATCGTTCGCGGTCCTCTTCCATAGTTCTTTCCTCTCACTTTTAGGGAACATGGGTAAACACACCGTCCCTGGCATTCTTCTTGTCTTTTCGATCCTTCTCATACCCGGTACTGGCTGTTCCTCTTCTCATGCAGCGAGGAGGTATGACCTGCAGCGCTGCAGGTCATACTCACACTTGATCCACCAGGAGAATCTACTGGCAACTGCACTACACGGACGCTTTAAACTCACGCATGAAGTCTCGTTTGGCCCGGCGCATAAAGCCTCGGATCATCTCATCGATCTTGGGCAGTCCAAGCGCCAGGCGGACCTGTTCGCCCACCTCATTGAAGGTGGTTGGATACTCGACCACGCCCAGCGCCTCAATGGTACCAAAATACAGGTACCACGCGTATTCGTGGCGGCATTGCTCAAAATCGAGATCCGGGGAGAGAGATGAGACGAGCAGATCATCGGTCGCTCGCTTACGTATGATCTCCTGAAACCTGATGGGCTTCCACCGACGGCGCAATCTCCTGCGCGTTTCTTCTGATAGCTCATCCTCAATGAGCCAAAATTGCCCGGTCAGGATGGCAAGGATGGCGCGATCATCAATGATGGGGACATCTCGTGCGGGCGATTCCTCACTTTCGGCGACGTGCAGCCAGATCTGCTCTTCGTCGTCTTGCGTGATATCGCCGAGACGCAGGCGCTCCAACTCCGCGCGTCGCAGCCCGCAGCTTTTCAGCAAACGCTCCCAGACGGGCATGGGAATTTGTGAGTTTTGTAAACCTGTCATGGTTCTCCTTTCTCTTGCCAGGTGAATGCAGCTGGGCACTCATTTCTCGGCAAGCATACCAGCGCAACACGGGCGCAAGGCAGGAAAAACACGGGCGCAAGGCAGGAAAAACACGGCAAGGATGAGTTTATTCCTCCATGCGCAGAGGGAGTAGAGCCAGCGGGGCCTGTTACAGGCCGGGAATGGATCTGCGATCGACCTGAAAGGATTCCTGTAAACCAGGCATATATCAGCTTGGGTGGCCGTTTCTCCACCAGCGCTTGCCTGTGCCTGATCCATGGGTGAAATACAAAAGCGCGTTTGCTCGCGAGCAACTATCTTGCAGGGCAGCCACGCCTGCCTGTATTGTGGCTGCTTTATCGTTCCTCCCGTTCGCCCTCTGGCTCCGGGCGTCCCTCCTCATCAGCATTCTGATCGTCGTTCTCGCTCTCGAGGGCCTCGTCATCCTCAGCCTCTTCCTGTTCAGCCTCCTCATCAGTCGCCAGGGGGTACCATCGCACAAAGAGCCGCTCCGCCTCTTTTTCGGAGATGTCGCCTCGGCTGACGAGGCGGGCACGTTCACGCCGCACCAGCCTGCGCACCGTCGGCGGCGCAAAATACCAGATCTCGCTATACTTGCTTTGATCGCCTCGACTCATGCCCCGTGCTGTCTGCCAGCCAAAGTCAGCTTTTGCGCGGAGGTACTCCTCACCACGCAGCAACTCCATGAGGTTCTCGGCCAGCTCAAAGGGCTTTTTAAGCGACCGCTCTGCCTCGACAGCTGTGATGGCCCCATCGGCCCAGTAGATCTCCCCATCCGGTCGGTGCAGCAGTTCTTGCCCTTTGTCGCGGATGACCCCCTGGAGCAGCTGGCGCTCGCTCACCCACTGTGTGCCCTCGTCATCATCCACCAGATGCAACCGGATCTCGTTGATCGCATAGAGATGATTGAGATCGTCCAGGCCCGATTGTTCTAAGTCCCAATAAGTGTACGGCAGTCCGACCTTTCGCATTCCCAGTCGCGTTGGACTAACCCAATACGGCTCACGCGCGCGAATGCGCTCCACCTTTACGAGCTTTGCCCTCTGCCAGCGCGTCACGACATCACGCGCAGCGCCTTCACTGATCCAGTTGGTATTGGCCGCGCTCCGGCCAGGAGAACGACCGAGCAACCACTGCAAGTGATCCAGGCGGATGCCATACTGGTGCCCGATCCAGGCCAGGGCAAATGTATCGCGAGGCGTCCACAGGGTTGTTCCGGCATCGCTGCGTTGCTTGCGCGACGATGTTCTGCGTCGTCCGGTCTTCGACTGCTGTGTTTGGTCGCCGATTGACCCATTTTCTGATTGCAAAAACAGACTCCTTGTTGCCACCTTACAGACAATGCCACCTACTGAGTGGTGTCTGAACCCCCACCCTATCACGCTTCTCTCTTTTCTACGGCAGTGGTCCCACCCCCACCTGTTCAGACACCACTCAGTATTGTAGTACGAATAAAGGAAAAGCGCCGTGATATAGGACATACTCTCTCTGCCCTGAGTGCTCACTACAAGCGGTGAGAGAGCCAGAAACGCTGTTCAAGAAAGAACCCGATAACGTCCCGAAAAACTTTCGGGTAGCTCACGGGTCGGTCATCCGATGAAAAGCAACGTTATGAGATTACTTCAGTGGACAGCATCTCGTCTGAAATGGTCTTTTCAGCGCCAGGTTCAGCAGCATCCATTGCATGAGGACACTCTGGACATGGCTCAAATGGCTTGCCATACTCCTGCCAAAAAAGAATCATATCCTGCTGTTGAGCAGGTGTCAGCCACCACTCATGGCTATACATCGATGCCGTCGGGCGTTGATAAATGGTGACCAGATCTGCCAACCGACTGGCAGCCTCTAGCACCCCCTTGACGGTACTGGCATGCACGACGCTATTTTCGCCACTGTGGCGCTTACAGAACGTCGAGAGGGTTAAACTGCCTGGCGGAAGCCCGCGTTTTTCCAGTATCGAGAGGTCCCTGGCCAGGCGCCCCACCTCTGCACGTTTCTCGTGCAATGTACTCAGATCGACGCTTTCCAACGCATCCGAGCGCAGAGACAGGAGCTTTTGCAAAATTGACTGCGCTTCGTATTCGCGACCAACCACCCGCTCCAGCTGCTCAATGCGACCATCTTGCGCCGTGATGTGTTCTCTGAGCTGCGCGTTTGTTGCTAGCAGCTCGTCGATCTGCGTTCGTAACTCCTCGATGATCACAGCATGTTCCTGAAGCAGTGAGAGTGGCGTAGTGACGGCTGGCCTCTCCTTTGCCAGCGCCTCGACATCAGCGAGCAGAATGTGCAACTGATTGGGGCCCTGATGGCGAGCGGACACTTTGCCATCTGCAATCCACCGATGCATCGTACGCGTCGATATCCCTATGAGCTTGGCACTATCAGCTGCTGAGATATAAATGGGTTTCTTGGTCTGTGCTGTCTCCATGATAGATTACCCCTCTATCGCTATCATACGAGCAAGAAGCGGCCCAGGTTATATGCTGACTGGCCCGTCTCCACCGTTTCATGGGTATCCACGGTGTCTTGCCATGTCTCGACTTCAGCCGCAGAGCATCCCATCGACCAGAAAAAGAGCGTACGTACGCTCTTGAGAGGATGTCTTGCCATGTCTCGCGAACCCATCCTCGCGGCTGCATCAGCGCACGTTTTTCCGAGGTGAGCTGCAGTTTTCCAGGTTCGCAACGGAGAATCGCACTCCTGCCACCATCATCCTGGTAGATGCAGCTCTATCCTATCCAATATCGGCCAGGTTGCCTGTCTTGCCATGTCTTACGACTCAATGAAAAGACTCTTCTCTCCATGCCTCAGAGAATGTCTTGCCATGTCGCAGTTGTAAGCGATCAGAGCCTGCATCCGCTCACCCGGCCAGATCAACCGCTTCCCTTTCTATATGCTGGGAGAGTAAATGTCATCATAGGTGCTGTCTTGCCATGTCTCAGCGATGCTGAAGCGTACACATTCAGCGTCGCACGCGGTGTCTTGCCATGTCTTGAGATGGAAGCACCATTTCAACAGAGAGTGCTCCACTAGAAGGAGAGCACCCCATTCAGCCCAGGACCAGGGCCAGTATTTCATCACTGAAATACCCAACTTTTCTGTGGTACACTACCATATCACTACCTGTTTCTAGGCAGAACGAGCACAGAAAAGAGAGACCACTGGACCATGACATCCTCCCAGGGTGAGATCTCACAGCAACCAGTACCGCGCCGAAAACGCAAAGATGCCGGGCAGCCACGCTACGAGGATCGCGACTATTATGTCCTGCAATGGATTGGCGAGCAGGGCGTGATCCGATACGACCAGCTCCGGCGATTGCTCGGACGCGAGTCGCCGGACAAAGACGACTGGAATGCGGTACTATCCCCATCGGCCACGAACAATGCTATCGAGCGCTGGGAGGCAAAGCGTCTGGTCAACTCAGCACATATCGTGCCCAAAGAGTCGAGCTACTACTGGCTTTCCACCGCCGGTTTCCAATTTGTCGAGTTGGATCTACCACATTATCGCCCGAAGAGTTCCGAGATGCCGTATCTGCTGGCATGCAATCAGGTACGCTTGTACATTGAGATGTTAAATAGGATCGACAAGCAAGAGTTTGGCGACTTTGAACACTGTACCTGGGTGTCTCAGCGCGAGCTTCAGACTCTCGATCCAGAGTACAAGCTGCACATTCCCTCTGGAAAGTTCACGACCCAGACACGGGGCCAGCTGGCTCTCGAGGTGGTCACTGATCAAGAAGGCGTAGAGCCGATCATGCGAGCCTACGCCACGAGCACTTACAGTGAGATCTGGTACTTCGCCCTCTCCGAACACCTCGTCCTGCTCGACCAAACGCGTGAGCAACTCCAACGATCCGGCGTCGATGTCAGCAACATCTACACATTCAACGGCGATAGCATCCTGGTGCCAGCAGCGCTGCCGAAGCGTATCAGGGCGAAGAAACGGTCGTGATCTGGTAGTGGCAAAAGCACAACTCCTCGATGAAAAATGCCAAGCCATCCCTCAAGCTCTACGAAGTATGCTATGTATGCCTTGTCTTTTTAACTCTACCAAGTAAAGTCCCATCAGAAGCCACATCAAGCCCCTTTGTTCTCCCTCTCAAAATCTCGTGATCTATACATATATTTTTCTCTATGACTCTCCCTTCTCTTTTTCTCACAGTATCTTGTTCCGATCTTCTTAGCAGTGTGCTGATTAAACAGGTGACTTACCGAAACAATGGAGCACCATGTGTCGTCACAGCCAGTGAAAATCGTTCTATAAGATAGGAAGGAATTACCGGGGCAAAGCATATGGCTACAACACCAGAACCTTCAAAACAAAAGCCAGGGCAGCAGCGAGATTTTTCCACAGACGCGGGACGGCTGCGCCTCTACTATGACTGGACACGGCTGCAAGTGGATGCGGGCGTGATTGATCCGCATGGGCAATACACCGTTGAGCAGCGTCGGGCATTCTTTGTCAGTTGGCTCCGTTGGGTCATCATAGAGCACTACTTTGATCCACAAAAACGGCTCCCGCCCTACGCGAAGCTGGCAACCTTACCTTGCCACCTGAGAAAAAAAGATATCGCCCAGGTCATTCGCCAGCTGCGTGCAGAGAAGGTGCTCCCGCCACGGAAAACGCGCAAAGATAAAGACCAGCCACAATGGAACCAGCGTGATGAGTATGCCTGGTGGTATATCGGTCATATGCGTGCCTTGCGTTTCGATCAGCTCCGGCGTCTGTTGGCCAGAGAGTCTGAATACGAAATCGAGGGCAACCTGCTGTCGATCTCGCGAACAACCGAGATCACAGACCGCTGGGTGGAAGCCAAATTGGCGATCTACCGTCCCGTTTTTCACCACGCATCCGGCTGGGTCCATATGACCCGCAAAGGGCTGCGCGAAGCTGAACTGGACTTCCGGGCAGAAACGCCTTCAGTTCGCTCACTCAATCACCTCTATTGGATTACTGAGGTCCGCATGCAACTAGAGGAAGAACTCCCCCGAATGGAGTGGATTAGCGAGCGATCCATTCAGGCCGAGCAGGAACAACGCCAAAAGGGAATGAAGCGTAAGCACATGCCTGATGGCATTCTGGTCCTGCCTGGCCAGGGCGGGAAAAAAGAATATATCGACATCGAGGTGCAGGTCTCGAAACCCTCTCCAGGAGAGGTTGAAGATGTCATGGGCGACTTCTACTTCAGCGGCAGCGTCTACCCATTGCGCTACTATGTCAATCGCCTCTCACGAGGCGTCGTCAACAGCATATATCAGAAGATGCAAAAGGAACGGCGTGCCATGCGTCCACGGATCGAGATTATTGACCTGGACACATGGCACCACCCTACCGGCACTCCTCCCCTAACCTGACCTCATGGCACCCATAGACACCTGAGTAAAAGCATACACACGCTTTCTTTCCCCAGGTGTGTTGGGGTCACTGGACCGCTTTACTGCCCCTCAAGGAAACCGAGATCCCGGCGCTCCTGCAACTTGCGCTCGCGCCGCGCCTCATACCACCGCACGTTCTCATCTGACATGTTCGCACGAAGGTTGGGGGGCAGCGGAAGTGGCACCTGATCCATGATCAAAAGCATCCCCATCGTTTGAATGAGCGCATCTTGCAGAACCTCGACAAAGCTATGTTGGGCTCCGTGCAAGTGGAGAGCCTCCCACTGGTACTCTGCGCTAAAACCGGCATTTTCGTGGCGCGTGATGATAACAGGGATCGCCAGCTGACGAAGCATGGCAATAAGTTCCATCTCCAGTTCACCACGGCTATGACCCCCTTGCGTTTCTTCCTGATCCATTGACACTCTCCTTTGCATCTCTCCTAGGGCTGACAGGCCAAAACGAGACCTGCGTGGTATAAGACGCAGGACGTGGGGTACCAGTTTCTCATACCAGCCAACAATAAGGAGAACGCAAGAGTAGAGCAAACCGGGTCGCTCAATGGGGGCAGAGAAGTCTCCTGGGGATGGTCGCCGAGGCGAGGGACACAACCATCCTGATCACGACCGAAACCTGCGGTGGTCGTATCTCGTAGAAGGCATGTTACTTTATCAAAATCCCTACGTTCTACCACAGTAGAACGTAGGGCGATGCAAGATAGTTACTCCAGACTGAACTTCTACAAGGCAGTCCTATCGAGGTCTCGCCATTGTGTACATCTCCTGCAGATGTTACTGAATAAGTCGCCAGAACCAGCGTTTCAGGGTAGACCAATTCCACTTGATGACGCCGGACAGGATCACGACCAGCGTGACTTGCAAGATAGGATGGCTATGGATAATGCCGACAATGACTTCTTGCATCGCCGAGATCGCCAGCGCCAGCAGGTAAGAAATTACGACGGTCACTCCGACCAGGAGCGTGAGTAGACCGAGGCTGAAAATGGCAGCGACGGCCAGGAACCGTTGAAAGCGGGGATTATGCATGGTATCGTGCATCATAGAAAGCATGAGCAATTCCTCCTATTGTCTACTGCTAGCTCACATGGCCGTGGTAGCGGCGATCACCAAATGCGTCGCGTATCCACACATCATGTCCTTTATACTTTGGGTCCTGTAATTCCCGCGCAATCGCATTGGGGGTATCGATGCACTCTCCCAACGTCTTCCACTTCGGCGGGTTAACGGTAGAATCAATCTCTTGAAGACGAGCACCGGTAACGGTATTGCCGAGCCAGGTGTTATCGAATGCTGCTGGTTTTTGGGGAGTGTTCTTTTTTACCATTTGAATACCTCTCTTCGTCCTACAGCCAAAAAGTGCGTAGGGTACCGCCCATTTGTGCGTAAACCCACTCCTGAGCTTCTATCAGTGATGAGAAATACTGTGCATATTTCTCATCTATGCGAAGAAGCTCTTTCTCATGCGTTAAAGGATGATAGACGTAAACCTCTACCCTCGCGCCCTTGTCCTTCTTCTCTGTGTAGACAACCTCATGGTAAAAAGTTCTGCCCAAGCTTCTTTCCAGGCTTTTCGATCTGTCAATCTTGAGCTTGATTGGATAATTGGGCCGGTGGACGATATATCGGATGCACCCTCGTTCTTTGTGCCACTGGATGTAGCGGTGTAAGCACTCCCGGCATTGCCGCACCTCGCTACTACTACTTCCGTAGTAGGTATGCTGGATAAACGTACACCCCGCGGTGCATTGCTGGCATTGAGGGAACCAGATGAACAGCCTTCCATACTCACCCGGTCTCTTCAATGCACCTGAAGGATGGCATAAAGCGTGTTGAGCGTAGGATATCCTTGTTTGACACCGAGAGCACTGGTGATGCTGAAACCATCCCTGGTCGCATACATCGCAGTAATTCCACCAGACGCGCTCACTTCGCTTGTTTCCTGAAGGGGTCTCTTCCCATACACGGAATCCGCCAGGAACAGCAGTTGTTTTGATCCGCCAGGTGGTCTCGCAACGAGCACAATGCACCGCCTTTTTGCCAAGAAGAGCAATGGTGAATGGATCTACCGGCTCGTTGCACGTTTGACAGAGAGTATCAGTTTGCTTATGACCGTGCGCGTTCACCTGGGTCGTCATCCTGGTCTCCTTCCAATAGGAATACTGCCATCCCGTCGAGTGGTCATCCACACCTGTGAGAAGCGCGCGGGGATGGAGTGCCGACCTACCTGAGCATTCCGCGCACCTCTCACACTTCTTAGTGTACCTGATATTCAGCCGTAAGTCAACACGTTATTAATCCCATTACAAATAAAAGTAAATCATACAAGCCAAAAGCATTGACAACCAGCCAACATCAGAGTATGCTTAGAGTAACGGGAAAACACACCTCGTGAGACCTGTACCGAAAGGAAGGCCACTGTATGGAAGAAGAGAAAAACACCTACACAATCCAGGAGTTGTACGATGACCTGCCGATCACCCTGATCGACCTGGGGGAAAGAGCGGACTTGAATGAGGTCACCGTGGCTCGGATCAGGGACGGCAAGCCCGCACGCCGAACCTCCGTCAACAAGCTGTTGCGGGTATTATCTGAGGTCTATGGCAGGCCGCTCTCGCTGCGGAACGTAAGTGGGATTAACGTCCAGGTGAACAGGCGGTTGGAGAAGCGGGCAGCGAAACAGCAGCAGCCACAGGGACAGCAAACGACCGGCAGTGCTGCCTAGCCGGGGTGACGGCGTGACCACAGGCGTTGCAATCCGAAGCACGCCGACACCCCGAAGCATCAATTAGGAGTATAACACAGATGAGCATCGATCATCAGGGTTTCAGCCAAAGGGGAATGAGGGCGCATGTAGAATGAGAAGCCTGCCATCTGGCAACTTTGGTTGAAGTTCATTCACCCGTTGGCAGACAGCAAGCAGATCGCGAGTGAGTTGACGGTTGTTGAAAGACCGGACTTCCACCTCGACCACCTCCCGACCCCACCGCACACGACCTGGCAAGCGAAAAAAGGGGAGCAAGCGCTGCCAAGTGGCAGAAGCATACGTGGCAGGAAAGAAGCGAGCCCGGACCCACATGACCAGGTTGGCGAGCGCCACCTTGCAGATGGTCATGACCTGATCCTTACGGTTATCCAATTCGTGCATCACCCGCTCACTTGCTGTCAGATCATCCAGAGCGCGTAAGAGGTCGCGTTGCTCGCGGCAATACCTGTCGTCTGTCGAATATAACTTCGCTGCTCTGACGAATAAATTTTTCGCCCACTGGCTAGAGAGGGGCCAGCGGAGCCAGCTAAAGCGGCATAGCAGCGAAATGGTCCTGCCTCGTAACTTTTCCAAGCAGTAGTGAACCATTTTCTCGAATACCAGCTGACCAGGCAAAAGAAAAATGCCTCGTTTTCTGACCCATAACCATTCATACTGAGGAACGAAGGTGCTTCTGAAGTAACATCAAAGAGTACCTTTTCTGACCCATAAATTTTCGTTGGGATTACGTTTTTGCTGATGCCTCGACTTTCCATCCGGCCTCGTGGTGCTTGACCCACCGCGGGCCTGTATGGGTGCTACGACCACGCAGTTTCTCATGGTCACGGCAGACAACATGATCCTTTTTGAGCACTCCTTTTCGTATGCTTCCACACTCAAGGCATTGCACATGAACTACTGCTGATTGTGTAAAACGGTGGACGTCTAGATCCAACACCTGGCCTGATCCAGGACACTTGCCAGGCGGCGAGGTGTTTGCACTTTCTCCCACCTGGTCGCGGCTCGGGGCTCGTTCGATTCGGTCTCCCCTGCCTCGGCTCGCACTAGTGGTCGAAGGAGCAGAAGGCGCGGTCTGGAGCGGTTTCCCATCAGGTGCCAGGGTACCGAGCAGCCGTTGGAGTTCCAGTTCACTTTGGGCCTTTGCTCGCGCCACTCGATTTTCCCCTGTTCGAGCTTCCATTTCTAAACGGGCTCGTTGATCGGGCTGTAACGCATGCTTGGTCAGCGCTTCAATGGTAAGAACGGTTTCGCCTGCGCTCCAAAGAGCGTCAACGGTATCGACGAGCCAATCGCCCAACACGCCCACACACCCCACACTCCATTCCCCAAACCATCGCCAGCGCGAGAGAAGCGCTCCGACATCGACATTCAGCGGGACATGCTCCAGTAAGCTTTTGAGGGCACCGACAAACTCTTCACACTCTTTCTGGTTATCCAGGTGATAGCGAGGAAAATGCTGATCACGCATTCTCCGCACGACTTGGCCAGAAAGATGACAGTACTCATATAAATCAAAATTCCCAACAAGCACATGCAACACGTTGGTTCGATTGGCCAGTGTTTTGAGCCAGTCCAGTTGCGCCGTGGGTTTGCGAACAGGATCGGGAGCCAGCAGGTGTTGTGCCTCATCGACAAAGACCACTTTCACCCGCAGGAGCGCCAGGGCATATTCAACGGCATTGCGCATCTGGAGCCATTCCGTAGGATCGCTGCTCTTTTTCCCTCGGTTGACGTAGAGTGGCAGATGTTTCGTCCGATCTCGGATGGCAGGATGATGCTGAAGCTGGTCGAGAACCTGCTGGTAGTAATCCAGACGAGCCGCAGACCCCACATCTTCTGGCGATCCCTGCACGAGAACACCTGGAACCACTGCCGGGTTGGTCTCGGCGGAACTGATCATCCGCGCGACTTGCCCCATCACGGTTGATTTGCCGACCCCGCTCATCCCGTAGAGGTCAATCAGCGTGTAACTTCTGTATCCAGAAATGGCTCCCAGTAGAAATTGCTGGATTTCCTCCTGACGCGGGTGTATCACTTTCAAGGTTCTGAAGTCTTCGAGCAGCTCGACGTTGGCGAGATCAATGGTCCGCATCAGTGATACACCTCATAGGTTGGAAGAGTGGACAAATCGATTTCGATAGGGGCTGTCTCCGTCACTTGCATCACCTCCACCGGGCGATTCTCTAACAAGAGCAAGGCTTCGCGTTGTGGCTGTTCTTCCAGGTCCCGCAGGCGCTGGAGCTGCCACGCCTCATCCTTTTCCAGTTCGCGCAAGAACTCGGCCAGCAGCTTCCCGTTGAGCGTCACCCGTTTCAGATTGTGCTGGCGCAGGTGTTCGCGCCATTCCTCCAGAATGAGATTCCACTCGTGCTCAGAGCGCCCGTGAACCTGGAGGAAGGCATCGGCGATACACTCGACCCACTGTCCATCAATGTAGGCATAGGCAAATCCCATATTGTAGGGTTCATAGCGAACCGGAACGGACTTGCCTGCGGCACTGGGAGAGCGCATGCATTCGTGCCAGTACTGTAAGCCATTCACGGTGATCCCTTGGCTCTGGTGAATTTTCACAACCCCTGTGCGAGTCGAGGGCCTGGTTTGGATCAGGAAGTCTTCTGAGTAAGGAATCAACATCTGTGTCCGGCTGCCCGCGCGCAGCATTCCTTGCACAAAGGCTTCACGCGGGCTTTGAAAGAAAGCACGATGCTCCATCTGGTCATAGACTTCCAGGCAGTACTCAGCCAGGCGATGTGCAAAGGCGTCCAGGGTCCAGACGGCCAAGCGCTTGGGATCAACCTCATGAGTCATCTGTCGGGGAATCTTGCTAGCTTGCGTATTGCCTCGAAGCTGATTGAGCAACTCGGTCGTGGTGGTGCCAAAAAGGCGCTCAATCACCGACCCAAAGCGCGGCTGCCCAGGAGGCCGCTCCACCTTCGTTACAAAGCAGCGCGTCAGCAAGGTCTCGAAATACACACTCTGAAATTCTGGGCCACGATCCACCACCAGCTCCTGGGGGAGTCGTCCATAGTGTTTCACACATTGTCGAAACGCCATCAACACCGAGCGATAGCTTGGGGGGTCATAGGTAACATAACAGGCCAGAATCCGGCGGCTGTAGGCATCAGTGAGAAACGTGGCCCAGGGCTTGGCCAGGGGTTTGCCAGTGATGGAGGACACCAGGTAGATATCCAATTGCGTATGATCCAGATGTGCTCGCTCAAAGGGACGCTGACCATGACGAGGGGTGGTTTGATCCAGGTAAGCAAGGGCTGGTTCGAGCGCATAGGCGGCGCGTTTTCCCTTTCGCTGTGCCATAACCTTGGCATCTTCAAAGGCGGCACGTTCTCGATAAAAGGTGCGCTCGCCGACGGGCGGGATGCCTCGCACTTTCGCTTCCTCTCGGTAGAGGCGGTACACGGCTGCTGCTCGTTTACCGACAGGGGTAGCATAGTGCATGGTGAGATACTCTTTGAGTAACTTCTTGGAGGCATCGGGCACACGAGGAGAACGATTCCCGCGCTCGGCAACACGGTCGAGCAATCCAATGTATCCACAGCCCAGATCGGCCTCGGCCTGGCGGTAAGCAGCCATCCAGTTTTGCACGGAGCGTCTCGTGACGGTGAGCACATCCCCGCGAGCATACGCGAGGATCTCCCGCCAGCGTTTGTTGGCAGCTTCCTGGCTTTTGGGGGAAGCTTTGGCGATGCGCGCACGTGCAACTTCGGAGAGCGGTGAAGGGGTGGAGAATGAAACCTGCACAATCAGGCCCGACGCTTGCATCTGGTGAAACTGCTCGACTGGCAGAGAGAAGGATGCTCCAACTTCTGGACGCAGAAGCACCTGCGTGTCCTGCATTTCGACTTCCCACAGTCGCCCATCAATGATCAGCGGCGAGACAATGGGCGGATCGGAGGAGACATCACCCCTTGCCTGTCGTGCAGCTTCGACCTCCGAGGCTGATGCGTACAAAAAGACATGCTCCCAGTCCATCAGCGAGGTCGCAGTCAAATCGGTAAAAATGGACTGGGTGGTGAGCATGGCCCAGGCAACATCAACCACGAGATCTGGATACGCCTGGAGAAGCGCGTCCACACTGATGCCTGGATACACGGCGAGAGCGTCCCGGACCTGTTGCTCTGCCTGCTGAGAAACGGAAAAGGGATGGGTCCAGAAATTCTGGAGAAATTTCAGATTTTGAATGTACTGCGGGTGGTATTCACCAGAAGTACGCACCCGATAGGTGAGTCCCAGATCTGATGCAGCTTGCTCGCCAGGAGGACAGCGCCATCCTCCTCGTGGGTCGGACTGATACCGCTCAGGCATGCGCTTGGTCAACCCTTCAAGGGCGTTCTCCGGCTTCCACTCCTCAAAGCCTGCTCCATTACGGCGGATCACCAGGAAATCAGGGGTATGCCACGGCGAGGTCTTGTGACCTCTCAAAGAGCGGTAGTGAAGCTGGATGCGTGTCGGCTGGTCGTAATACTCCAACACATCATCGTCCCGCTCCATGGCGTAGATCGCCCAGAGTTCGACGCGCTGACTCTCGAATTGGATCGTCATTCCCATTTTCACCGAGGGGTACCGTCCACTCACGTTCGTGCCCTGCCCACGCACCCGGCGCGCCGGAGGGGAAGAACGAATGCGTTGAAGGTACATTTCAGTTGCAGGTGCAATGTGGTTACGTTGGCACCAGGCGGAAAATTCCTCATCAGTTAATTTCATGTGCAACCTCTTCTCAACACACTTCCAGGAGCAGCTCTTGACAACAGAATCGTCAGGTGCTGCAATGCAGTCAGAGTAACCCGTACTGCCTGAGTAAAGGTTCTGCATACTCTTGGTAAAACTGTGGTCTCTCCTGCTCCAGCCAGAAGAGTGGAGTGAGGAGTATTGGCGGCAAACCAGCTTGTAAAGCCTGTTCTATGGACTCCACTGCGACTGTACTCTGACTAAGGTACGCATACATCATCCCTTTCCAAAACCATGCATCTTCGCTTTCTGCATGTAAGTCCAAAGCGCGTTCTAACTCTGCTAGTCCCTCTTGTGGCTTGCCACATAGTCCCAGTGCAACTCCTCGACAGATACATGCTTCATGACACAGGGGATCAAGCTTTGCAATCTCCTCCAAACGCTCCGAGATGTCTCTTCCAGGTCGCCGCTTGCCGAGAGCCGCGTACACCACCATCCATGCTGCATTCACATTCCCAGGTTGAAGAGTTGCACACCTGGCAAAGTCTGCACATGCTTCTTCACTCTTTTTGAGATGGAGATATACATATCCCCGAGCAAGATATGCTGCGGCGTCATTGGGATCAGAGGCCACATTGGGATGCTCGGGTTCCAACATCTGTTCGCGGATCGTCAAGGCACGTCCATACAAGGACTCGGCTTGCTCATACTTGCCCTGCTTAGAGTAGAGGTCCGCCAGTTCGATGAGTGCAGAGGCTACATCAGGATGCACCGGCCCCTGCACCTGTTCCCAGATGCGCAGCGCCCGCTGAAACAAGGGCTCGGCTTGCTCATACTTGCCCTGTGCAGAGTAGAGGTTCGCCAGTCCGTTGAGGCAGATGGCCGTATCGGGATGCGCCGGTCCCGATGCTTGTTCCCAGATGTGCAACGCGCTGTGATAGAGGGGCTCGGCTTGCTCGTACTTGCTCTGAAGGTAGTAAAGCTCCGCCAGGTTTTCGAGGCAAATGGCCACATCAGGATGCTCTGGCCCCAATGCCTGTTCTCGGATCGAGAGGGCGCGCTGGTACAAGGGCTCGGCCTGCTCGTACTTGCCCTGCGCCCGGTAGAGCTCCGCCAGGTTTTCGAGGCAGATGGCCCTGTCGAGATGCTCCAGTTCCTGCGCCTGTTCCCAGATGCGCAGCGCCCGCTGAAACAAGGGCTCGGCTTGCTCATACTTGCCCCGCCTCGTATAAAGCCAGGCCAAGCTGTTGAGACGTCCTGCGGTGCGAAGGTGCTCCGGCCCAAGTGCTTTCTCGTCAATGGCCAGGGCGCGCTGCAACAGGGGTTCAGCCTCAGCATCCTTGCCCTGCCTCGCATAGAGCCTGGCCAGCTCGCCGAGGCAGTTTGCCGTAAGAGGGTGCTCCGGCCCAAGTGCTTTCTCGTCAATGGCCAGGGCGCGCTGCAACAGGGGTTCAGCCTCAGCATCCTTGCCCTGCCTCGTATAGAAGTATGCCATACTGAAGAGGCTGGCCGCGGTGTCAGGGTGTTGCGCGCCCAACTGCTGCTCCCGAATGGCCAGGGCGCGCTGCAACAGGGGTTCAGCCTCAGCATCCTTGCCCTGCCTCGTATAGAAGTATGCCATACTGAAGAGGCTGGCCGCGGTGTCGGGGTGCTGCGCGCCCAACTGCCGCTCCCGAATGGCCAGGGCCCTCCGATACAAAGACTCCGCCTCGCTAGACTTACCCTGGCTCGCATAGATCAACGCTAGCTCGTGGAGGCTAGCCGCGGTGTCAGGGTGTTGTGCGCCCAACTGCTGCTCCCGAATGGCCAGGGCGCGCTGCAACAGGGATTCAGCCTCGGCATCCTCGCCCTGCCATAGAGAGAGACGAGCCAGGCGATGGAGGCTAGCCGCGGTGTCAGGGTGTTGTGCGCCCAACTGCTGCTCCCGAATGGCCAGGGCGCGCTGCAACAGGGATTCAGCCTCGGCATACTTGCCCTGCTTCTCACAGAGCCAGGCCAAGTTGTGGAGGCTGGCTGCGGTGTTAGGGTGCTGCGCACCCAACTGCTGCTCACAGATGGTCAAGGCTTGCTGCAACGGGGATTCGGCCTCGGTATACAGCGCGCGTTCTTTGAGGTAGAGTCCTGCTTGAGTGAGCAATCGGACTGCCTCTGGAACAGGTATATTCCCATGCTCAATCCAGGTGATGCAGATGAGGGCATGAGGCAGACACCGTTCACAGTCCGACCATTGTGGAAACTCCACTTCTGGAAAGGCCGCATTGACAGCCTGCACAGCGCGCGCGGTCCACTGCTGCGCCGTCTCTGGGCCCATCGCATCTCTGAGCACCGCCTGCACGAGTCGATGGATCGAGAGGTTCTTGTGACCAGGATCACGTTGTACCAGCGAAGACGCCAGCAGCACTTCCATCGCTTGGTTCAACAGGAAGGGGTCAGCGGCGACTGTACTAAGAAGCGGACCCAGGTGCGGGGCTCCCTTTCCAATGATCTCCTCAGCGATGGCATCCGGTGACAAAAAGGCACAGAACCGCAGCAATTCTGCCGCAGCAGGATGGGTCTGCTCTACCCTTTGAACAGCGAGGGACACGGTTGTCGCAACGGAGCTAGGGTGATCCGCGGCCGGCCCACGCCGTTCCTTAAGGAGCTTCGCTTGGTGGTGCTGGTAGAGTTGCTGGTAATCGGCGAGGCTGCAAACTGTCTCCTCAATGTAAGCTCCCGCCTGATCCAGTGCCAGCGGCAGCCCCCCCAAAGTCATCGTGATCTGCGCAGCTCGTTCACGATCATCAGCAGATGCCTGCTCAAGTAAACCAGCACGCCTGAGCAAGAAAAGCGTGCCCTGTTCAGCAGAGAACGTCTCGACCTCGATGCGCTTCGCCAGGCCTCCCATGGCTTGCGCTCGGGTCGTCAAGAGGAGATGACCCCCCAGGGCAGGAGGCAAGAAGTCCCGCGCCAGGGCCAGTTCATCGGCATTATCCAGAATAAGCAACCACTTGCTGTGTATGTGCAGCCATCTCTTGACGGCTTGCACGGTGATCGTGTGCTCCTGTGCGTTCTGTTCCGACAGGTTGAGCAGAGCGGCGAGCGCGACGTAGGAGGAGATCAACGCCTCTCTGCTCTCGGCTTGCGCCCAGAGTACCGCCTCATACTCCCGGTAAAATCGGTAGGCATATTCGACCGCAATCTGGGTCTTGCCAATGCCTCCGAGTCCGCTGATCGCCTGCGGATGTTGCGAGACGGCCATGGGCTGGCCTCCCTGGAGTTGGGCATGCACACGCGAAAGAAGTTTTTCGCGTCCAGTGAAGAAGGGGTTGCGCTGGTAGGGAACGTTCCAGATCGAGGGCAAGACCACACGAGGAGCTTTTGCGGACAACTGTGGCATGTTTTCAATCGCACGACGAATGCCTGCTGTGACATCCGCCAGGGCCATATCTACATCCTGCCAGGACGCGAGTGGTTGAGCATCGGTCGGTAAGGCGTGCAGATGTGCAAAGGGAGCATCTTTCCAGTCCACTTGGCGCACGAGAATGGGGATGACCAGCGCTTCACCCGCTTCCTGTCGCTCCAGCGCGCGCTTCATCTCGATACTATAACAGTAATCGGAAGCCAGGAAGTCCGCACTCACCAGCAGCAGAATGACCGAGGCCGTTTCCAGATACTGATCAAGAGCGTGTGCCCAATCGGTGCCGGCAGTGATGAGCCGATCATGCCAGAGGGAAATGAGGCCCTGCCGTTTGAGTAGGCTCAAATGGGTTTCTAGTTTCTGCCGCCACGCCTCGTCCTCATGAGCGTAGGAACAGAAGATCTCAACCGGTGTCGATACCGCCATATCTGAACCTCCTCTGGGAATTGTTGATCACCTTTTGAGAAGAAGTATACCTGAGATTATAGAAAGATACAAGTTTTTGCCGTATATCTTTTCGTTTTTGTCAAATATCTTTTCGTTTTTCCCCAAAAATGGACACAAGGGGTGTGTCACTGTACATAAACAGCAGGCAAAGATCAGAGGGAAAAGATATGTGGCAGAGCATGCTTGTTTTCTCTGTTTTACTGCCGAAATGCAGTAGAAAATTTATGAGTCAAACAGGAAAAGTTATTCGACAATCAATAATACCGTTCATGCTTGCTACTCTCCCGGTGGCTTTTCTCCTGGACCCGATAGACACGCTGCCACAACGGCTCCAACTGCGCATCCGCTTCGGCCTTCAATTTCTTGCGCTCAACACGGTAGGTCCCTTCTGTGACTCCTTGCGCTTCCAGCGCTTGGAGCCGATCATTGAGGGCGCGATACACCACTTCTCCATGCTCTTTGGTCTGTTTCCACAATTTCGTGGCCAGGATACCGGCTCGATGGGCTTTCTCACGAGCCGCCTCACAGTAGCGTTGGACATTCGCCAACCGCTTCTCCAACGCCTCCCGTTTTTTGGCCACCTCCGAATTCTCCACCGGGGTCTTCGCAAAACCGTGGTTGACATCCAACCCGAGAGGCAGAAGCCAGTCTTTGATCACATTCTCTTGCGCAGACCAGCGATGGATGTAGGTCTGGGCGAGTGCGACCGCATCGATCTGCTCCGCTGTCGTCACAATCGGAATGAGTTTCGGTTCTGTCGGCGTTGCAGGGGCCGGGGTCGCCTGCCAGCCTTCCTGCCACCAGGCGACCTCTTCGTGTCGGATGTCGGCCCACCAGGCGCGTGGAAGGTCTTCTTCAGAAGGCGAACAGGGTACTGTTCTGCGCAAGTCACGGATCAACGCTACCGCGAGTCTGAGCGGTTCATCGTCGCGGTCAGGACGAGCCAAGAGAAACTGAGCAGGAGCGACCTCACGAAGCACCATGCCACGCTGATCCACCGTGAGAGGCACGAACGAGCCGATGTTGGTGAAGGAGTCGAGTCCGCTATATTGGTTCGTTTTGAGGATGGTGATCATGGTGCGTCCCTGTGCATGCAACTGCGCCAGAAAATCGGCGGCCATCGCCTCACGGTCCACCACGAGGTTGGTTAGCTGCAACGATTCGGTCGCGTGTTCATAGCAGGTCAGGACAGCGGGAATGCCATTGGTCAGATGCCAATCACCACGATGTGTGGTTGCAAGCAGCGGATGCCCCTGGTCGTCATGCAACAGCACGAGCGTACGACAGCCCAGGATTTTGCCCGAGTTCCCGATGAGTCCTCGGGGAATCAAGGTGTCGGTGTAGACGGGTTTGCGATGGCCATCCACGTATACATGAGGCGATGGAGCTCCTTGGCTCCTTGCTTTCACCTGCCAGAGAGTGCTCGTCCACCGCGCCAATGCTGCAGTGAAGGCTTCATCAGCATTGGCGGTCGCCAATATCCTGAGAAAGCGTTCGACGTGACGATAACTGTAGGGCTGCGGCCTTCCCGTCAGCAACCCCAATTCGCTTCCCGTGTAGGTGCGTAAGTCCCAGGGGCGCTGCAGTCCAACCGCATTGAGGAATACGAGGGTGAGCAAGAGGTTCAGTTGTGGTTGGGACAGACGCTGAGCTGGAGGTTGAGGAACCTTTGAGTTATCCTGGCTGGCCAGGACCGCAGCTTCCAGCTGGGAGAGCAATGCAGTTTCATGGGCAGCAACCAGCAACAACAAACCTCCCGCTCCCTCCTGCCACCCCTGTTCCTTGGCTGGCTGCCTCACTTTTTTTTCGCACTTTGTGGTGGATTGCTGACTCCCAAGCTGGCACGAACACGGTTGATTTGACTCACACTGACCTGAAGGGAAAAACGCTGGGCTAGCTGCGTTTGGACTTTGTGGCTTGGCGTGTGAGGGGCTTGTCGGCAGATCTCTTCCACAAACTTCCGCACTTCGCCTCGCAGTTTGATAGGGTGTCCATGCCTGCCTTCGCGCAAGGCTTGCTCGCCCGCTTTCCGCATCCGCTGACGAAGCCGATAGGCCGTGGATTGGCTGATCTGCAACCCGGCGCGCTTGGCTGCTTCATGCCAGGGAAGTCCTTGCTCCATAGCCTCAACGACTTGTATACGTGCCCTATACAGGTTGGTCTCTTCCATGAAAACTGCTCACTGCCCCCAATCTGCTTTTCTTTCGATGAGTCTACCACAATCCGTCCTTGCAGTCTAGATACGTTCTCCTCAGCGTTTGGCTGAAACCCTGATCATGCAGTAGCGCTTCTTCACAGCATTGTAGACGCCGAGCGAGAGGCGGGCCGGATCAACAGCCTGGCGGATCTCACCGGGCACAAGGTTCGACGCACGACCATCACGTCGCTCTGGACACAAGTACAGCAAGAGCTCATTCAGCTCAAGAACGATATCGACGGCCTGCCTGACGCACCGCCCGACGAGCAGATCAGCTGGGCGCAGACCGTCGCGGCCATGCCCAATCTCCGTTTTTTGGAGATTGATACGACCGGCCTGGGTCCGGAAGATGAGATCTGCCGCTTCACGCTGGTCGATGGGTCCGGCCAGGTCATCAAAGATAGCCACATCCGGCCCATCTCGCGCCAGCTGACGAAAGAGGCCAGCCGAACCAACGGCATCCAGGCCAGCGACCTGGAGCAGGCTCCGACGCTCAGCGAGGTCTGGGAAGGCGTGCAGATCGCCTTGCATGGCACCTATGTCGTGAGCTTCAACCTGGAGTGGGATCTCAAACAACTGAACCAGGCAGCACGCCGGTACCAGCTCACGCCCCTCGCCATCGTGGGCGATTGCTTGCAGCGCCGGGCAACGCAGTACTACCACCGCGAATACTACCTCTCCCTGGCCGAGCTGTGCGCCCGTGTGGGCCACCCGCTGCCGGAACCACCGGCGCAGACCAGCATCGACCGTGCGCGGGGGCAATATCATTTCTTGCGGGCAATGGCCTCGGCGATCACGGATGTTCGCCCGCCGAAACCGCCTGCTGCGGCAAGCATTCTCACCGATGACGACGATCCCGACAACCTCGATAGTCACCCGTTCTGAAGATTGCAGCTGAGGAGAAAGAGAATACGTATGAGCGAGCATGACGACTTTCTAGAAGAGTTAAAACCGGAGAACTGGACAGAGACAACGACTTTGCACACCCCGACACTTGAAGCAACGCTTGACGGCGGACGCCTGGCGCTCCTGTTTCCAGACGGCCAGCGCCAGCACCTGGAGCGCAGCGATGTGGAAGCGTTGACGCGCTTTCTCGATCAGTATGCAGGCGTTGAGCCATTGCCGACGGCAGAAGATCCTTTCCCACAAGGATGGCAGCCAACCAGAGTAGACGCACATCCCGAAGTGAGAGGAGGTGATGTTGATAAGGGAGCGGATTTCGGTGAGCATATGGCAACTATTGCCAGAAAGAGCAGGAAGGTGAACCAAAAAGAACGAATTACAGCGATGGCCGCGATCATGGTCGATGCGCGCCGAAACACCAACGATGATGTCGGCAGCCTCGTTGCAGCGGCACTCCATAGCGCGGCTTCGCAATTGAGAGGAGTTGAAGCCCTGGTAAGCGGACGCCCAGGTTCCTGGGAAGCGGATATCGTGAGACGTATGGCTTCTTCTGGTGGGAGCGCAGACAAGCACCGTGTCGCCCGCCTCGCCTCGCTCTTCGTCGAGATGAGCAAGGAAGGAGCTGATGGTGGCGATGTGCTCTCTCAGGCGATGAGCCAGGCCGTTGACACGCTCGGGGGTCTGGAACAATTCGCCGGGAACAGCGACGTTTGGTATCACGATCTCACCAACATGGGGCGGCAGTATTCGGGATAGGACAACGATTTGTGCAAAAATGGGCCATTTGACTGGGAACTCATGGTATTCACTCACCCACGCAGCAGAAATGCGACAGCACGAGAAGCTTTTCAGGCGGAAGGTCGTTCCGGGTGTCACGTTTCTCCTGGGGAGACCATCAGAACGGTGACCTCTTGATCCGACAAGAGCTTATGACGGAACGGGGGTGCCACACACGCTGCAAAAGCAAGCATGAGGACGCCACTCATGTCCACAAGGCAACAGGCGAGGAACCTCAGAGGGGACGGAAGTGGGAGCGAGCGAGGCTGTCGGCGCATCAGAGCGTTCATCTGCTCCAGCTGGCTCCACGGAAGGCACAGTTTCAGATGGGACTCTCTCCTGCCTGCTCTCTGCTGTCGCATCAGATCCTGGTTGGGTCTCCAGATTGGCAAAGTAGTCGAGCAGAAGCCGATGGAGAAAGATGTAGCCGCCACCCACCTTGCGCAACAAGATCCGCTCAGCGGCGTAGTCGAGAAAGCCTGGATAGCTCCTAGGGAGCGTCCCGGCACGCCAGAGCAGGAAGCGGAGTACCCCGTGCCTCAAACAGGCAAGCCAACCGTTGAGAAGTCCTGCGAGGAGGCCAGCACTCAGTCCAATAAGCCCAGTGCTTAGCGCCCAGTTCAGCTCGTAGTTCAGTAAATCAAACTGCATGACCAAATGTTCAAGCTGACCAGACAGTACACCAGTTAGTCCAACGCTCAGCCAAACGATTACTGCACTGGTAAGCCCAAGTACGAAACCGTTGCGTGCAGAGCGGTGTATCCCTTGATTGGGAATGACACGGCGCTGATCCTCAATAGTTTCCCTTGATACCCCTTGAAAGAGCCCAAACAACAACCAGTAGATTAAACCAGCAAGCAGCCCACTAGTCGATCCTAAAATCAGCAAATAGTACAGCCCCCTGAACAGCAGTTCGGGGCTCAGTCCTCCATGGGATAGACAGTAGTTCAGTGCTGCGCTCAGCCCACTGATCGACCCAATGAGGACTATCGCGCGCAAGGTGATAATTATATGCCTCTTCGCGAAAAGGCTCCGTCCAAGACTCCTCCACGACCAGATAAGGGCATCGGCTGGGGAGATGCCAACAAACTTCCCGGTCAGCAGTACACTGAGAAGTCCACCACTCAGCCCGAAGACTAGCCCGAATCGCAGTGTGAAGGTTAGTCCTGCGCTCAGTATTTCGTTCAGCCCCTGAGGAGATAGCCACCAGCTCAACATCAAGGCCAACGCTGTACTCAACCCAAGGAGGAGTCCAGTGACGATTCCATCTCTGACAGCTACACTCTTCATGAGGCGCTGCTGTTCCGTTCCTTGAGATAGCTGTGGCATCTGAAATCCTGACACTGCTTTGTTACTCTTCTCAAACACAATCTGGAGTAGGATACTACTCAGCCCGATAACCAGCCCGATAACCAGCCCGATAACCAGATCTAATGCAAGCAGCCCAGCGAGCAGCCCAAAGAGCAGTCCAACGAGCATACCTGCCCTCAGCTCTAGGAGACGAAACCAGAAGCCCCTCCTAGCTAGTCTATTGCTCTCTAGCGGCTGCAGTGGTAGACTCCGAGCACTCAACAGCCATCCGATGAGACCACCAAGAGGGACAGCCAGAATGAGAGTGAAAGGGTCAAACCCGCCAACAATAAAATCGTTGGAGATTAACAGGCCAAAAAAAACACTGATAAGTATGCCTATGAGCGTGCCAGGAAGTCGAACTGCCCACCTATCATACACCTGATGCATCCGGGCTCCAGAGAGCCAGTCAGGCTGCATCCGCTCGAGATAGAAGACGGTTTGGCTCTGCCGCTTCATCCGGTCTGCCAAGCTACTGAGCCAGTGAATGGTTTGCTTTGGCGTATAGCGGGTGCTGGTGTTGCGGTGGGTAAGCATGCGCTGTACGTAGGAAGCAAAGACTTGCTCTTGCTTCATGCCAAGGGAGCCAGTGACAACAATCTCCTGGTGCGTAGTTCCTTGATAAGCGGCAGTAAGCACACTGAGCATGAGCGGGGTACTCGCCAACGCTTGCAGGTCGGCATCCTTGCGCAATGCTTGGCATAGTGCCTCCAGTCGTTCCTCTCCACTGGTCAGATAGGACTCGATCTGCTCTGGTGTCAGTGGTTGCACGACCACCGCCGTACGGAGCAGCAGGCGCGTGGAGAGCGCAAGATAGTCGGCCTGTCTGCTACAGACCACCGTGGGAAGGAGCCCATGTGCTTGTCGATAGGTATTGATGGCCTCCACACAGTCCGCCCGATGCGGAGCGGCCACCTCATCGATCCCATCGAGCAGCGGGAGCACCTGATCCGTCTGGATCCAGGACATGGCTAGCGGAAGGGGAACCTGATACTTGCTGTGGAGTTCCGAGGCGAGCCACTCCGTGAGCGGTGGTCGTCTCGTGGCCCAGGAGGAAAGAGAAAAGACCACCGGGATGGGATGGACTTCATCCTGACGGGCTCGTTGCAGCAGAGCACGCGTGAGTTCCAGTAGCAACGTCGTTTTGCCGGCTCCCGGCTCCCCAAGGATGAGCACTTCCCCGCTGGCATGGTCATAGACCTGCACAATGGAGGCCGTAGCAGACGATAACCGTCCCGTAGTGTCGAATTCCCGCAGCACACTCCACCACGGGGTCACGATCGCACTAGGCTTGTTCTCCAACTCGAGTGCAATCTGAGCGGCTCCCTGCAAGGAGGGCTCCAAGACCCCGTCGATCCAGATGGCTTGGACCCGATTAAGCATCCTTGTACGGTTCTGCTTCCGCTGCTTCTCCGTGAGCGAAAGGGGCGGCTGCGCAATCGTGATGTGCTCAGCATTATATTGGGTCTCGACTTGCTGGGAGCGTTGATGAAACTGCGTCATCAGAACAGCTTTTGCACGGCCTGAATGGCGGCAGTTAAGGCAGTGACGAGTCCACCTGCTGCCGTCACGTCCTCAATGAGCGTCTTTGCCCTGGTCAGGTGATCCAGCATGGTCTTCTTGTCAGGATCAGGTTTCTTGGCTTGCTGAGCCGCCTTGGTCACCTGGTACTGGGCATCGGTGGCCGTCTCTTCACTGAGAACGCCCGCTTCCCTTGCCTGGATGAACTGCTCATTGAGCTGCTCTAATACAGTCATCAGATCCGCAGGGGTCTGAACCGCACCAAAGTTCATATCACGCCCGGCGTTATACTGGCTCGTCACGCGTTGTCCGCGCATGTCAAACTGCGCCATAGTTTTCTCCTTCTGTCGTGCCGATCTGGATCCATCCCTCGACACCCCGAGGGAAGAAAGATCCAAAACCATCAGTTACGAGAAGCTTCTTCTTGGAGCAGCAAAAAGAGCTTTCCTCCTAAAGACGTTGAAAGGGACTCTTTTTAGCGCCAAGAAGACCGCGACATCACACCTACGTCCATTCCCGCCTTCGCTGGTATCGCAGCGAAGAGCCCATGAGGTGCGGTAACTCGCCCAACGCACGACAAAAATGCCATGCTGAGTACAGCTCCAACTAAGAAAGGATACTCACCGAAAACCTCTCAGCCCGGGTGGGAAGGCAATGAGGAGATTGCTAACTCGCCCCTTTTTTACGTGGAGTTGTACTGAGGACCAGTCAAAGGATACCATTGTTTGCACATGAGGTGCGATAGAGAGAATGCCAACACGTTCATGTTATGTCAAATGGCCCAATTCTGCTGGAATCGTTGCCATATCCCTATTCCACACACTGGAATGATTAAAGGCGATTTTGCCCATTGGTAGAAAGAGAGAGGAAGGCCAGCAGATGAGTAGTTGTCATGCTTCCAGCGCCCGTTGCGACGAAAAGCAGCGTGTCGTGATTGGCGGCGAAGAGAGACGAGAAACCGTGCATTGCATTCATCCAGTGCGAGGATATGAAACACTGTTCGGCTTTATCACCAGCAGAAGAGACGGCAGGGAAGGGCGAGAAGAAGTACGGAAGCTCGCCGGCAGTGAGATATGGGAGACGTACACAGGTTCAGGATTGTAAGATACACTACCAGGGCGCTTCTCTCTGAGAGGCGTCTTTTCTTTGCTTTGCAATCGTTACGTAACGTATGATATCATTGAAGCGTTACAAACGATTGAAGAGAGGGAAGCAAGCGATGAACTGTAAATTTTGCGGTCTGCCAGTGGAAGAGAAATCGGGTGGGCATCGGCAACGCGAATATTGTAACGACGCGCATAGACAAGCGAACTTTCGACAACAGCACCAGGCGGACCAGGACGCCGCGCTGCTCGCTGAGTTGGAAGCCTTGCGCGCAAAGGTTGCTGACCAGGCGCAAGAGATCGCGGATCTGCGCAGCCGTCTCGATGTCGAGAGGCGCTATCTCAGCGATACGACGCCGCGTTACTTCAAATCGTGGCTCAAGAAACAATCGGCCTCGCCGCTCGTTAGCAAGATGTTTGCTGACCCGTCTTTCCCTCCACGTGGATCGCGTGGTTACTATGAGGCACATATGAGAAGTCTGCACTGCACCGACGAGGAACGTGAGGATTTTGTCCGTTTGTGGAAACTGATGCTGCTGCAATCGTGAGGAGTCGCGTCAATTGACGCATCTAGTAACCTGACAGCTACCACATTCGTTATACAAGGTATGACACCGATACATCAGAAACTTATTGATTCAGTGCTACGCACCGCTGATCTCCGAACACGCGAGCTGTTCACCGGATTAGGCTACCAGATAGAGAGCGGTGAGGCAAGCATCGAGGCACTGAGAAAAAGCCCGCTGAGCCAGCATCTCACGAACCTGGCGAATTACGGCGAGGGATACCCTGCTGCAGGCGATATCCGGGGATCTGCGCAGTTCGTCAATCGCTTCTTCTTTGGCAAGCCGTTCACCGTCCGTCCCACCTCCTATCAGGTCCCAGAGAAGTTTCACCAGACGGATCTGGGGGCGCTGATATACGAGGCCCTGCTCCGCTTCTATCAGGAGGAACGACCAGGGCAGTTGCTCACGATGGAAGAGATGCGCGATCTGTTCAGCGTGACGCGGCAGACGGTCCATCAATGGATACGCAAGGGTGACATCATCCCGGTCTACATCAAGAACACCACCAGGTTCTACCGCAAAGACGTGGATCGCCTAGTCGAGCAACAGAAAAAAAAGCGGAAAACCAAAAGAAGTGTGCACCAAAATACAGGAGTGACGGAATAGCGTATAGGTTATCATCACGCCCTGCTGGCCGCTCTACACGATTGTTCCCTGCGAAAATTGGGCATGCATGATCTTGTGTTCTTGCCATGACCTGTAATTTTTACGCATATGCCACTATCGTCAATTGACGCGGCAAGAAACGTTCCTGGCGACGCCAAGCTTTCAAAACTCATCAGCGTCAGGTCTCTGTACCTTCTTCTAATCGCGATGGCTGGTGCTCGACACTGCCAGCGACATAGCGCGCCTCATCCCTTGCCCACAATGGCAAGCCCCGGCCTTGCTCTCCTGCATAGATCTCCTGCTGATGGAACTGCAAGAAGTCGAGGAGCTGCGCCACCTGTGAACCCGCAAGGATGTCCTGGCCGCGCGCGGTGGTAATGAGCAACTGGCCGTCGCTCCATCGGAACGAGACGCCATTCACAGTGATACTTTCCATACCGCCATTCTATCACGCTCGTGAGAGACGGGAAACACCTTGAAATGTGCATTGAAATAGGTGAGTGCCAGATTTTCGGATGTGGCTTAGTCGCGCTTCCCTGGCTGATCTAGAAGATTGTCCTGCGCGTAAACTGGACAGGCGCGATCTTGCGATTGTGTGCAACGGCCAGCAAAAAGAGTATCATCGCAGCCATGTGGTAATAAGCACGAAGAGTGAGCAGGTTTTAAGGTTTCGGTGGGCAGTTCAGCGCGAAGAGTGAGCACCTCAGCCATTGATTGCTGGAGATGCCGCCTCTGGAGCCATTCACCGTACAACGTTTTTGTCAATTGACGACACCGTAAGAGGTCTCATCTCTGCTTCTTTTCCGGGAAAAGAAGCAGAAGCGGCAGGCACCGTGGCTAATCTCAGTGTGCTATCGAACTGGTAGTCTGTTATGCGCGTGTGCACTGAAGCGGGTTTTGCTCGACATGCGCTGATCCGTTCCCGCTCGAATTTACAAAAACGTCATGCGACAATCCGTCTGGAAAGGCGGTTTGCAGGTTGCCAATGGTTGTGCTGCTCACCATTCGCCCAAAACTGTCCGCGCACACCCAAAAACCTGCTCACTCTTCGTGCTTATTACCACCATGTTCGTTGATGCGTGAGTTGTAGCGTCAGTTGACGGTGCTCGTCGTTCTACGACTTCTCTTTGAACATGCCCATCAGAAATTCCAGTCCCAGTTCCTCATCACTCTTTGCCATGACCTTCTCAATCGTGCCTTTACTCAACTCCCTGACCAGCGCGAGCACCTGATTGTCTACCTCGCGCAACCGTCGCATCTGCTCGACCAAGCGCACGACTTCTGTCCACTGCTCTGGCGTCAACGTCTCGGCGCTCCAGCGCTTCAACTGCTCATCAAATAACCACAGGTCGGCAATCTGCGTCGTGAATGCGGTGATCACCCGGTTCACGGTGTAATCGTCGAGGACATGCGGCTTTGGCTTGGCCTCTTGCAGCGTCTCGTATTGCTCCTGGGACGATTCGAGCATGCCATCAATGTGGGTAGCGAACGTCCAGAGCGTCTCAATCGGTTGCCATTGCGGTTGCGGTTGTTGGCCTGGCTGTCTGTGCTGGCGCGTGTGCTTCTTCTTGGGCATGGTCCTCTCCTCTCATCTCTACCGGCGCAAACATGAACGGCGCTGCCTCGTACATCTCCTGGCACTTCCCATAGATCTTCTGCCCCTCGATGCGCACGGCGACCACCTGAAGATAGCGCCCGTTGGTATCATTGAAGAATGCGCCGTGTAGCGACTCAGCTACCTCCTCGATCAGATAATGAGGCATGATGGGCGCGCAGGTGACGAGCAGTTTCTCGCCCTTCTTCGCGCGGCTCGTCGGAGCCTTCTTCTTGATAGTGCGCTTCTTTGTGGTCTTCGCCTTGCCGAGCGCGAGGGTACTCTTGCGTGGTACTGGCATCGCTCACTCCTGCTGTTTTACGCCAGTATAGAGGAGAGCGGCCAGGAAGACGAGAGCGCAGGGACTATTGACTTATTCATTTAAGGCTGCTTGGCATTTCTGGCAGCGCACAACGATGGCGATCAAGCGGCATGTGAAGCTGCACCGCGAGATCAGAGGTACCGAATTCAGTACCTAAAGCGCCTGGGTGCTTCAGGAGAACTGCGTGCGTTTCTGTCCGACGGTGCAGGCGGCAACATCCTCACGATGATACATCTGCCTATCACGAAATCGGGCAGTCCTGATGGTGTGCTTTCTCGATCGGCTCATCTTGCTAATATAATCGGGCCGGATCGGGCGTCCACTTTTCAGGCTCAAGATCTGCGCGGCATCGTGGGCGGTAATGTAGTCGTTGATGTCTTCTTTTTTCTCTAAGAAATGAGAAATTTATAAAGTGAGAGGATGACCATGGAGAAAGAATTGTGTTCACAATGTAACCCTGAGCTTGAAGGAAAACGGCGACCCGCTGAAACCCATTGCTTGGAGTGTGGGCGTCCGGTTTGTGCCTTTCATGGATACCCGAGGTACGAAGGTGAAATCAAGGTGGAGAACTTCATCGGTCGTATCTGTCATCTCTGCCTTGCCGAGGCAGCTATAGCGTCAGGAAGTTAAGCACATGAGCACTCACCTTGTTCCCTACGATGATAACCAGGACGTGACGATCATTGATGCGGAAGCTATCCAGATCGTCCAACGTCGAGCGTATGACGAGCGGCTCGCGATCGCGGGCCTGGTCGCCGATACGTTGGCAGAGTCCGATGTGTTCGCAACCTACCATACTCACCAGTGCAGCGAGAACACGCGCCATCGGCAAAAAGACGATCTGACGTGCTTCAGTGCATTTCTCCTGGACCGCTATCACTTAGAGCGTTCAGCGAGCGACCTTTACGCTGACGCTGAAGCCTGGCGCGGCATCTCGCACGGCATTGTACGCGGGTTTCTCGAGTGGATGACGGAGCAGGGCTATGCATCTGGCACAATCAACGGGCGTCTCTTCACCGTGCGCAAGTATTGCAAGCTGGCCGGTCCTGCTCCTGCTGGCGCGGGCGTGCTCACGGCTGAGCAGTTAGACGCAATCCTGACGGTGCGCGGGCGCAATGGAAAGGTGCAAGGCAACGTTGACGAGGATCGCGAGCAGCGCGGTATCCCTCAGCGTCGCGGACGTAAAAAGGCGCGAGCCGTCGATATCACCACGCACCAGGCGCTTACGCTGAAAAAGGCGACGGTTGGCACCAACCGCAACAAACAGGAGTTGAGTGCAGCTGACGCGCTCAAAATTGGATTGATGGTTGAGCACGCCTTCAGAGTCTCGGAAGTCGTCGCGCTCAACCTGGAGCACTTCAATCTCAACGAGGGGACGGTCACGTTCTACCGACCGAAGACACGCACAGAAGAGAAGCACCGGCTGCACACCTTCACCAGGCGGGCCGCTGAAAGCCATATCGCGCTCTGCCTCTCAGAAGGTCGTAGCAGCGGGCCGCTTTTCATCGGGTACAAGGGGAAGCGCATCAGTACCCGTGCCATTAATGAGCGTGTCGCGCTGCTGGGAAAGGCGATCGGCGTAGAGGGCAGGCTCTCACCCCACGACCTACGTCACTTCTGGACATGGGATGCCTTCAGGAATGGCAATCAGTTAGACCGGATTGTGAGCGGCGGCGGCTGGACAAATCCGCTGATGGCGCTACGCTATGCGAAACGTGCCACAATCGCAAACGAGGGGATAGAGATTAGCGAGGAGTAAAACCGGATAGCCAGTTCTGTTATACTGGCGAGAGAAGCCTGATCGTAACGCGTTCCCTTTGGATATCTACGAGAGGACTCCGTGCTCAATGCCTCTATGTAAAGCGTGCAACGCTGTACTGCCTGACCCGAACGAGAAGGCCCATCGTAGACAGAAGTTTTGCAATGCCGCTTGTAAACAACGCTTTTACCGCAAACACCACAGCGAACGCAAGCGAGAGGAGCATACCCCATTCTATAAGGAGCAAGCTGAGTTCTGGCAAGCGCGGTATAAGGAAACACAAGAAGAACTGGAGAGAGAACGTCGTAACGGCGATGAACTTGAGAAGCGCCTGGCCCTGCTTCAGGAGAGAATGGACGGGCTTCAAGAACAGCGGGAATGGATTGAAGCGCGATTGTCGGCAGCAGAGGGTTTACTGCATATCGAGCCTGTGAGCCCAGAAAAGGAACGGGTGCTACAGCAGTTCGATGATGCGTTCCAGGTTGAGAAGAAACGGCTTCTCGCTGAGCTAGACGCAATAGCGCGAGAGCTTCGTACCATGCACTCTATCCTGAGTGCGATGAGTGAAGAGGTTGATGAAATGTCCTTGTAGGATCGTGTGAATTTTGGAATTCTGTGGGCCGATTCAGCAACTGGTAAAAAGCGCGAAGGTTGAGCAGAAGCTTGACCTCGACCTCTTCCGTAGGTGCTGAGCGTAGTAACTTCTCAATCTCTGCTGTCAGCAGGATCACTTTCGCCTCGGTGCTCAAGCTGGAATCATCAATGATGCGCTGTATCTCCATTCTTGCCTCCCTGGTTGGTGTCAGTCTGCAGGTGACTTTAAAATACCACATCAGAGACTGGTATCAAATGAATCGGCTCACGGAATTACAGATCGCGTGACAACACCTCATGTACTCTGCTCTACTGACGCTCGTTCATGTTGACACCTGCCCGGCTCGCTCGTTTCGAGGTGGCATGAACGGCCAGGCGTCAGACATCGACGAATACAGCAAAAAGCCGCTCCTGTTGACTGATGGCGGAGCGACTTTTTGTATGCTCAGCAGTGAGCAAGACAGGAGAACCGATATGAACCACCAGTACGAGGAACATGAGGACACTATCACCTTGGAGCAGCTGCTACGCGAACATGAGCTGACACAGGGGACGCCTTGCTCCCGCTGCGGTTATGATCTCTACCAACATCGGCTGGGCTCACCGTCCTGCCTGCGCTGCTATCCGACGCGGGACTACCACACGTATGCCGAGCAGTTGGATCGCCTCCATCCCTGGAAACGGCAGCCGATCAAAGAATGGTAGCCGTCTGTGCGTCGATCCGGAGCAAGTCGCTGGTGGCTGAGTACACAAAGAAAGAGACCAATGCAGCCAATTTGGATAGAAATTACTTCCTATTATAATAGTAATATACATTACTGAATAGCCTTTCCTTGCTTTCTTTTTCCCGTCCTTTCATCAGATATGGAAAAGGAGCATGAAAACAGTATAGACCCCTTGTGGGGGGATGGCAACGATGCGATCAAAATGGGCCATTTGACAGAACTCACGGTAGTCTGTTCTCCGTGCCTTGGTAACTCCACTCACCTTTCTGGGCTACTGTTTTGTGTTACAACTGTGATTGTAGTTACCTTACCAACGCCTATGCGTCCGTATTATCATGAAAAGCTGTATATTGCATGAGACTTGCCTTGTACTTGGCATTGGCTGCATTGCGTTCTATTAGTGGAGGAACGATGGCTTCTGAAGAGCGTCTTGAGCCCACTGGGACGAACGAGTCCACCAGACGCTCCTCTACGGGAGCATCTTCGGCTCCTGTGCCTGGGGTCATTGAGAACCCCGTTATCAACACGCCCTACGAGGAGCCGCAGCAGCATTTCGTCTTCGACAACGAGGGCATTACTAACCAGATCACCGAGGGGCGTCGTTCAAGCACGTTTTTCATTCCCATCGCCCCGCCCAAGCGAAAGGAGATTCAGCTCCCGATCGAAGGCATGATGACTGCCGACCGGATGCGGCCCAATGCACTCATCAACCGCATCCGTGACGAGGTGGCGCTCTGGCGGCAGGGCGGCTACCGTGGCGTTAGCCCGACGACCAGGCGGTTGCTCGAGTACTGGCTCGATCCCACTCGCGAGCGTCGTCTCTTCTTCTGCCAAATCGAGGCGGCGGAGACAGCCATCTTCCTCGGTGAGGTCGCCGGGCGCAGCGGTGTGCCCTGGATCGAGAATGAATTGCGTCGGATCAACGCTGATCACAACGGTACACTCTTCCGCATCGCCTTCAAAATCGCCACCGGCGGCGGGAAGACCCTGGTGATGGCGATGCTCATCGCCTGGCAAACCCTCAACAAAGCCGCAGCCCGGAGTGATCGGCGGTTCTCCGATCGCTTTCTCATCGTCACGCCTGGAATCACGGTACGCGACCGCTTGCGCGTGTTGAAGCCGAACGATCCCGACACCGTGTATGTGGCCATGAACATCGTGCCACCTGATCTGCTGGAAACGCTGCAGCAGGGGACCGTAGAACTGACGAATTACCACGCATTCCTACGCCGTGACACTATGGCAGTGAGCAGTCTCAACCGGAAGATCCTGACGCGTGGAAGCAAGGATGATCCATTCCAGGAAACACCGGCACAGATGGTCAATCGCGTTTGCCGGGCCTTCGGGAGTCGCGGCTCGCAGATCGTTGTGATCAACGATGAGGCGCATCACTGCTACTACCGCCGACGCGAGCCCGAGGTCGAGGAGATGCTGACAGGTGAGGATCGGAAGGAGGCCGAGGAGGAGCAGAAGACTGCTGAGGCATGGATCAGTGGCTTGGAGGCGGTCCACAAGAAGCTCGGGATCAAGGCGGTCTACGACCTCTCCGCGACGCCATTCTTTCTGAAGGGCTCGGGCTACATCGAGGGGACCCTTTTCCCCTGGGTCGTGTCGGACTTCGCGCTCATCGATGCCATCGAGGCTGGGATTGTCAAAGTACCGCGCGTGCCGGTCGCTGATAACCGTGGTGGCAATCATCTGCCGGCCTTCCGTGACCTGTGGGTGAACATCCGAAACGACCGGAACATGCCCAGAGGCACACGTGGAGCTGCTGACGATCAGAGCGAGCCGGTCTTGCCTGACGATCTGGCCGCGGCGCTCCATACACTGTATGAAGACTATGAGCGCACCTTCACGGACTGGTTGAGGATTCCAACTCCCCCGGTCTTCATCGTCGTCTGCAACAACACCCGCGTCTCTAAGCGCGTCTTTGACTATATTGCTGGCTATACCAAATTCCTTCCCGATGGGACATCAGTGCATGTCCCAGGGCACCTCAAGCTCTTCAGCAATTTCGATGAGAATGGTCGGCGCTATCCTCGGATGCGCTCCCTCTTGGTTGACAGCGTGGAACTGGACCAAGCGGAGATGAGCCCCGAGTTCAAGCGGGCCGCTGCGGCTGAGATCGATGATTTCAAGCAAGACTATCAGCAGCGGAGCGGGGGCAAAGACCCAGAGGGGATCACCAATCAAGAGCTGCTGCGCGAAGTGCTCAACACGGTTGGCAAATTGGGGCGGCTCGGGGCGGAGATCCGCTGCGTGGTCTCGGTATCGATGCTCGCTGAAGGCTGGGACGCAACAACCGTCACCCATATCCTTGGCGTTCGTGCGTTCGGCACGCAGCTGCTCTGCGAGCAAGTCGTTGGTCGGGCGCTGCGCCGATATAGTTATGTCCCGAACGAGCAGGGCCTTTTCGATCCAGAGTATGCTGAAGTGTACGGCGTACCCTTCTCGTTCATCCCCACTGCACCACCGAAGAACGTAGGACCAAAGATCGGGGTCGTGCCAAATCACGTCTCGTGGGTGCCGGAACGCGCCGACCTGACGATCCGGTTTCCTCGGGTCGTCGGCTACTGCTATGATCTTCCGGCAGAGCGCATCAACGCGCGTTTCGACGAGTCGCACGTAATGACTCTTACTACAAAGGATGTGGTGACGCGAGTGGAGTGCGACCCAATCGTCGGCCAGCCCGATGTCCACACGCTCGACGACCTGCGTGGGGTGCGCATGCAGGCAGTCGCGTTTGGCCTCGCCAGGCGACTCCTTGAGAGCCATTTCCGTGATGAAGACGGGCATCCTCGCGTCTGGTTGTTCCCCCAGCTCGTCACGATCTGTCGGCGCTGGCTCGCTGAGGGATATCTCCGCTGTTCGCAGGAGACGTACCCGCAGCTCGTCCTACTCCATGGCCAGTGCGGACGGGCAGCAAGTCGCATCCATCAGGCCATCATCCCTGCTATCGCTGGTGAGGCGAGGCTACGCCCGATCCTCGCAGAGCCTCATGCCATTGGGTCAACTGAAGGCGTGGAGTTTGATACCCTCAAGCCGGTCATCGATGTGCGACGAAGTCCCCTCAATCGCCTCGTCATCGACAGTGGGTGGGAAGAAAAGGTGGGTCAAGTGCTCGATTCCCTGCCTGGAGTCGCGGCATGGGTGAAAAACGACCGCATCGGCCCGGATCGCCGCGGCCTGCGTATTCCCTATACCGATGTAGGCAAGCAGCAGGACTACATCCCCGACTTCATCGTGCGCATTCGCGGGGAAGGGAGACCCGACTGGCATCTCCTCATCGAGGTGACCGGCGAGCGGCGCGAGGCCAAGCTCGCTAAGGCGGGTACAGCCATGAACCTCTGGCTCCCTGCTGTCAACCAGTGGGGTGGCCTCGGGGAGTGGGATTACATGGAGCTGCACGACCCATATATGGCAGTGGACGAGATCCGTGCCCGAATTGTAGCGCACATATAGAAGGAGGCAACTGGTGCCTAAGAGCCAGAAGAAGAGGACGCGTATCGAGACGACTGTCCACGATGAGGCGCATCGCAGCAATATCCCGACCACCGAACTTGGCTCGTTCCTCACTGACCAGGAGAAGGAGCCTAGGGCCATCCTCTACCCGCGGGACCCATCCCTGGACCCGCAGCTCGTCTGGAAGGGCAAGGACGAGCAGGATCGGCATCCGCTCGAGGTTCCTGCTGTACCGATCTATATCCAGGAGAAGATCCACCCGCAGGCGCTCATCCAGGCTCTGCGTGCCGAGAAGTCGGGAGCGGAGACGCAACTGAACCTCTGGGCAGATTTCAACGGTATCCAGTTCGAGGAGCTGGTCGAGTTCTATCAGCACGAGCAGAACTGGTCGAACAGGATGATCCTGGGCGACTCCCTGCTGGTGATGACTTCGCTGGCGGAGAAGGAGGGGCTGAAGGGACAGGTCCAGGTGATCTACATGGACCCTCCCTACGGGATCCGATTCGGCTCTAACTGGCAGGTGTCCACGCGAAGGCAGCGGGTTGCCGATGGCAAGGCGGCTGAGCTGACCCGTCAACCTGAACAAGTGAAAGCGTTCCGAGACACCTGGGAGTACGGGATCCACTCATACCTGACCTACCTCCGAGATCGGCTGATGACGGCTGAGTCCCTGCTGACTGCTAGTGGCAGCGTCTTTGTCCAAATTGGGGACCAGAACGTGCACCTTGTCCGCTCAGCCCTAGACGAGGTCTTCGGTAGCGCTAACTGCATCGCTTTCATCTCGTTCAAGAAGACGAGCGCAGTTGGGAGTTTCGCCGGGGGCACAACAGTGCTTCCATCAACGACTGACTATATCCTCTGGTATGCGAAGGATCGCGACCAGGTGAAGTATCGGCAGCTCTACCTTGATAAGGAGGTGGGGGGTGCCGGTGGGAGCGCGTACACAATGGTGGAGACACCCGAGGGTACGCGACGCCGAGCAACCGCGCAGGAGTTGGAGTCAGGAGAAGCCGTAGGGCGGTTCTTCAGACCCAGTCCCATGACCTCGGAAACAGTCAGAGAAGCCAAGACCACTGTCTTCGATGTCAACGCTGACGGTCTTGTGCTCCGGCCCTCTAAGGGGGGCTGGAAGACAAACCGGGAGGGAATGGAGAAACTCCGACAAGCAGGTCGCCTGATGGTTACTGGCACGTCATTGTCTTACGTGCGCTACCACGACGACTTCCCGGCGTTTCCCCTAACGAACCTCTGGACCGACACGCAGTCTGGCAGCGGAATGGACAAGATTTACGTAGTCCAGACAAATCGGAAGGTCATCGAGCGATGTATACTCATGGCGACCGATCCTGGCGATCTCGTCCTAGACCCAACCTGTGGCAGCGGCACTACTGCCTACGTCGCGGAGCAGTGGGGTCGGCGGTGGATCACCATCGACACGAGCCGCGTAGCTCTTACCCTGGCTCGTCAGCGACTCATGGCTGCAAAGCTCCCCTACTATGTCATTGCCGACTCACCGGAGGGAGTCCGCATCTTCGCCCAGCGCTCCGGCGGCTTCGACGCGGGACATCACCCGACCACCGGCGATATCCGAAAGGGATTTGTGTACCAGACCGTCCCGCACGTCACCCTCAAGTCGATCGCGAACAACCCAGACCTCCATAACGGTATGACCCGCGAGGACATCGACGCGGCGATCGCCCGTCATGCCGACCAGGAGACCCTCTACGATCAGCCATACGAGGACAATAAGGTGATCCGCGTCACAGGCCCCTTCACCGTCGAGAGCCTTTCCCCTCATGTGACGCTCCCACTCTCAGGAGCGCCTGCCAACGATGGCAGGGAGGGTCCAGCGCACGACGACGATGACGTGGAGCGCTTCCAGCGTGTTGTCCTCGACCACCTCCAAAAAGCTGGCGTCCAGAACACGGTACGCTCCGAGCGCCTGATGTTCGCCAGTGTCGAGCCCTGGCCAGGGCGGTTCGTCCACGCCGTCGGTGTCTACAGCGAGAGCGGCATTGAGAAGCGCGCTGCGGTCTCCATTGGCCCCGAGTACGGCACAGTCGATGCTGAGTTCGTACATCAGGCTGCGCGTGAGGCTGTCGACTTCGCCGACCTCCTCATCGTGTGCGGCTTCGCGTTCGACGGGTACATCGCAGGCGAGTTCCGTAAGCTTGGCAGATTGACAATCCTCAAGGCAGCGATGAACCCCGATCTCGCGATGGGTGACGAGCTTCTCAAAAAGACTGGCTCTGGCAACCTCTTCATGGTCTTCGGCGAGCCGGACATTGAAGCGCGTACGACTTCCGATGGTCTCTGGGAGATCGAGGTGAAGGGGGTCGACGTCTACAATCCCACGACCGGGGAGATCCGTTCACACTCCACCGATGACATCGCCTGCTGGTTCATCGACACGAGCTACAACGGCGAGAGCTTCTTCGTGCGTCATGCATACTTCTGTGGTGGCAATGAGCCATATGAGTCACTCAAGCGTGCACTGCGTGCGGACATCGATGAGGAGGCGTGGAATAGTCTCTACCGGACGACGAGCCGACCATTTTCCACACCAGGGACGGGAAAAATCGCTGTGAAAGTGATCAACCACTACGGCGATGAGGTTATGAAGGTGCTGGAGATGGGCAAGGTTCGCGGCTAGTGTTGCCGCCGCTGAAATAGCTTTCGGCTTCGTGCAGGTGAAAAGGGGACCGAGTATGAATGGACCAGAAAACGGTTCTGACGCAAAGTTGGTGGTAAGTTCATCAATAAAACTTCGAAGAATCTGTGGCCCCTGGCTTTTCCAGCTTAGCTGAGGAGAAATTTCTCTCTCTACATATTAACGTTGTAGAGGTTACCACCAACTTTGCGTCAGAACCAGAGGGTCGTGAGTCGGTTTGCTTTAGCATGCAATCCTCAATCGCTCTTTCTGCTCCATAGAGTTGCATACCCTCCTTTTACTGTATTTATATAGAACTTATGTTCTATTCTCTTTTGAATGTTACAATTCCCCTTCATCCTCCGTTCTATGAATAAGTACATTTGTTCTATAAACGTAGCAAGCGGGCTGACACGGTGGGAAGCATACTCTCGACGACACGAAAGGAGTGCCTGGTGCTTCTCCTGGGCCTCGCGCCTGGACGTTTGCGCTTACCATCATGGATCACCTATTTTCTTCACTCACCATCGTTGCTGCAGGGTTCCAGTCCCCTGGCGAAGAATGGCGGGAGCAGCGCCTGGACGTGCGTCAGCTGTTCGGCCTCGCCTCCGAGGGCAGCTTCTGTTTTCTGATGAAAACGGCGGATATGAGTGCGGCCGGTATCTTGAAAGGCGATGTCCTGGTGGCTTCGCCGACACTCTCGGCGAGCAGTACCGATATTGTCATCGCGACCGTCGATGAGAAGACGCAGGTACGACGCCTGCTGCGGATCGGCTCGGTCGCCTTTCTGGTTCCGGAAGATCCCGCTCGCCCTCACGCTCAGCGTCGACCGCTGCTTTCCGGGGACTCCGTGCTTCTTGAGGCAGTTGTGCTCTGTAGCATTCATGGGCTCAGTGAGTCCTCGCGCCTGGCACTCTCGAACCATCCACCGGGCGCGAATGTCAATCGTTTGCTTGGCCTGCACCTGCCATCCGTTTTCGCGACGCTGGTCAAGGGGACATCTATGCAGGGGGCCGGGGTGTTCGATGGGGATATCGTTGTGGTCGATCGAGCACAGCGGCCAGTGGCCAATGATGTGATCATTGCAAGCCTGAACGGAGGCTTCGTCGTCAAACGCTTCATCCAGGCACGCGGTTCTGTCTTCCTGCTCTCCGATAATCCCCTGACTCCTCCTGTGCTCGTTACCACCGAGATGGGCTTCCAGGTGTGGGGTGTGGCCCTCTTTAGCCTGCATCTCTTGCATCGCCAGGTTCGGGAGCGCCTGCAGGCGAGACGAAAGCAGACGCCATGAGGCGAACGATCATCGCCCTCGTTGATTGTGTTTCGTTCTATGCGAACGTGGAGCGCCAATTCCACGCCGCGCTTGAGAACCGTCCGGTGATCGTCCTCTCTAACAATGATGGAAATATTGTGTCTCTCTCGACTGAAGCTCGTACGCTTGGTTTTAAGCGTGGCATGGCCTACCATGAATGTCGCCCACTGATCAGGCAGCATGGAGTGGCTGTCTTTAGCAGTAATTTTGCTTTGTATCAGGACGTTTCTGATCGGATCATGGCACTGCTCGCCGATTTTGCCCTGGTACGCGACGGGATCATCCAACAAGAACGGTACTCCATTGATGAATGTTTTCTGGACCTCTCGCACGTTGCCGACGAACACTTGCTCGATGTGGGGCGTCGCATGCAGGCGACGATCCTCCAGGCGACAGGAATCAACGTTCGTATTGGCATTGCACCAACGAAAATTCTGGCCAAGGTTGCAGCGGAGATCGCCAAACGTGAGCCAATACGGGGGGATGTGGTAAGCCTGGCGGGTCTCTCAGAGCAGGAACTGGATGGCATTTTAGAGACAATGGCGGTCGAGGACATCTGGACCATCGGGAGACGGCGCGCACAGGTCCTCGAAGCGCAGGAGATTTTCACGGCGGAGATTCTCAAATACACGCCGCCGGGCCGTGGCCGCTATCTGCTGGGAGTCACAGGCGAGCGCATCGTCTACGAGCTGCGCGGCCTCTCCTGCATCCCGCTGGAAACGGCAAGCAAGCCGAAGCAAGGAATATTGGTCTCGCGCTCCTTTGGTCGTCCTATCCAGGACCAGCAAGAGCTGGCGGAGGCGATTGCACATTACGCGGCTCTGGCAGCCGTGAAGCTCCGTCGCCAGGAATCGGTCGCTGATCTGCTCAGTCTCTTCATCAGCACCAATCACTTTGACACCGAGGGAGTCCCCTACGCGAAAGGCGCTTCTCAGCATCTCCCGTTCGCGACGGACTTCACACCGGATCTGATTGCCGTCGCACACGCATTGCTCCAGCAGATGTATCGCCCAGGCATCCGGTATCATCGCGCCGGAGTGTACCTGGCCGAGATCGGGCCTCGTCATGTGATCCAGCCCGATCTGTTCGGCGGCTATGATTTCGAGCAGGAAGCGAAGAAGGCCCGGCTCATGGCAGTGCTTGATATCATCACGGCCTTCTGTGGGCGCGATGCCCTCTTTTTTGGGACGCAAGGCATCATGCGCCCGTGGCAAAGCAGAGCAATGAGGCGCTCTGGTGCCTATACTACGAGATGGTCGGATCTTTTGGTTGTCTCAGCTCGCTAGTGCAGGAACACCGACATGAAAGGAGCGGCTCCGTTCCCAGCTACGGGTTTGCTGGTGGTGCATGGAAGGAACCTTGCGCATTGCGAAACACGACCTGCTGGCCCCCAAAGAGCACCACCATGTCAGGCTGATGAGTATGACGACTGTCGACGAACTGCAGCGTCACCGGCACAAGACTTGCATCGGGTCCATAGAGACGTGGTCCCAGGTAGATCTTCGCGTGCGCTGCATCCCCGGCAGGAAGGTCGATGACCTCAATCTGCCCGTGAAGATTCAACGCAATTATGTGGCTGGGATGCTCCATGCTGTCGCCCTGGCCCACCACTACGTCGACCTGGTAGGTGCGTGGGTAGCCATAGTGCAGATCGTTCCAGATGCCCCCGATCCAGCCAATGGCGAGCTGGCCCAGGAACACGACCACCACGGCCAGCACCATGCCGATCCCGATGCCCACCATTGGGATGCGCTGCTGCCTGCGTCGTTGGAGACGCGTTGCGGGTTTCCATGCGGGAATATCCGCCGGTGCAGTTGTCTTCGTGGCAGTCGGTTGCTGTGTTTGGGTTCGGGTGGCTCGACGGACGCGCGGCGGCTCCTCCTCCCGTTCACTGGTGGCAGCGATGGGGCGGTGGCGCAGTGTGCTCTTCGGAGTCAGGCGATCGGTTGATGTTAAGGTTGGCATAGTGGCTCCTTCTTTGTTGAGACAGAGATTCACACAGACAAAAGAAATAGCCGATGGCGCTGACCGGAGAAGAACGATGCCTACGGAAAGTATAGCGAAGAGAGGGTTCTCATGCCTACCCATTTATCCACCACTTGCGCGCAAGAAATGTGTAGAACATGTGTACAACTTAGGAGAGGCTGTGGAAAAGAGGGTCACCTCATAACAGGCCAAAAAGAAACTGACCCTCGCGTCGTCATGCTGTGTGGCATTCTAGCTGTCAGTACTTGGTAGGTGGTGCCAGCTAAGATGCGCTGCGCTGATCGAGCAGAGCGGTCAGTTCATACCACGCCTTGGATGAGGCATAGTTCAGGGCATTACTAACCCTTACACAGTAATTGACGCGTTGGGGCTTTCATTCTCAAAAGAGGGTTGCAAGAGACGAATGTATTGACGTGGAAAAGTTTTGATTTTAAAAAAGAGGGTTGCAAGAGGGAAGTTTGTTGAATGCAAAAGGTGTTCGATCTAGAACGTGTAGTTGCAACCTCGTGATGCAACCCCTGCAACATTGACAACACTCACTATAGATAGGTATTCTTTATAGAAGAGGATTAAACCTCGGTTGTCATGCTGTGTACCATTCTGGCCATCAGTACTTGGTAGGTGGTGGTGGCCGGAATGTATCGCGCTGGTCGAGCAGAGTGGTCCTGTTCAGGAATGCTTTTCCTCGGAACATGCCACTCTCCGATCCGCTTTGTGCAAAGGAGTTGGATCAAGTTGGAAACCCCTGGCTTACTGTTCCAGTACTTCCCGCTGTGGGCGCAGGTTGTGATTCTCATCGTGGTGCTTCTGCCTGCCCTCGTTCAAGCGGTCGAAGCCCTCATACGAGCGCTTGTTCCACGTCACCCACGTCCTCCCCATTCACGCCCTTTTTATTATGATGCCCAGCAACGACAGATCCGGTGCCAGCAGGTGCCGCCGGAGACGCAGCGCGATGCCATAACCTTGTAATAGAGTGGGTGGGGCTACGTTGGACACCTGTCCAGCGTGGCCCTCTGGGGGTACACATGCAACTGTTTTTGAAGAAGGTCAATAGACGGCTGAAGAGCGATGTATCAGACCGATCAGTAAAGGAGATACATCATGATATCGTCTGATCTCCCTGGTGTTGCTGAGAATGATGCGTCTGTGGATACGTTTCTGAGGGAGTATGATCCTTATATTGTCGCGCTGGCGAGGAATGGGACGTATAGAGGTATGATTGCGAGCTCGACGCTGGAAGATCTGGATAGAGATGAGCTCACTCAACAAATTCGTATTAAAATCTGGCGAGCGCTACAGCGTGGACATATTGAAACTCCGCAAGCGTATATCAAGTGCATTGCCCACCATGAGATTATTGACATGGTGCGCCGACAGAAGCCTACGTTGCCGTTGCCGATGGATGAAGAGGATGAGCTGTATACCGGATCTTTGCTGGTCACACCACAGGGAGATATGATGGACCCTGCCAGTGAGTTTGAGCGAAAGGAAGAGGAAATGGAGTTGCTGGCGTGTACTGTCAAGCTTGTGAGGTCTTTACCTCCTCGCCAGCGGCAGGCTATGATTTCTTCCCTGCTAGAACGGGTAGATGATCCGCTTTCACTCATGAGGATGTTCAAAGAATACCAGGTCGATGTTGTTGAGAGTTGGCCAGAGGATAAATCGGAGCGGTTACGGCTCCAAGCTTCGCTCTCTGTAGCTCGGAAGAAAGTAGAACACGCTATGGGTATCAAGCAGTCAGGGCGCGACGAAACGGGTCAAGCGCCTGCAGGACAACGACGCGAGTTCTCTCCAATTGACGAGAACGAGCCACCAGCGCTACATCAGCGCAACGAAGTGCAAGAGTGCGCAGGGATGGAGGCGTATATAGACCACCTTCGTGAGCCGTATCGGACGGTGGTGCAATTGCATTACGTCAAGAAGCATACCTACCCGCAGATTGCCAATGAACTCAATCTGCCCATTGGCACAGTGAAATCGCATAGCAGTCGCGGCATGAAGATGCTGCGTAAGTTGAGTGAGATGGGGCCTGACCAGAAGGAAGCATCCGAGCAGAAAACAGACACTACAGAGATAGTCACTCATGTAGGGACGCTGGATGAACCGTATCGGACGCCTGTGGAGCTACACTATGTGCAGAAGCACACCTATCCACAGATTGCCGATGAACTCAACCTACCGAAAGGCACAGTGAAATCATACATTAGTCGCGGTATGAAGATGCTGCGCGCGCCAGCATAAAGGTTCACAATCCACTCTTCCCACCTCGCGGGCCGCGATCGCTTTATGAGGCACATGTCCGGCGGCTACAGGCGACAGAGGAAGAGCATCAGGACTTTGTGAGACTCTGGAAATTGATGCTCCTGCAATCGTAACGTTACCCAACACTTTGCCAGTGATGAAAACGCTGTGACCAAACAGGTCTCTCTCTCGTCCACTTGTTTGGTCACAGCATCGTCATGGTGTTTGGTAACAGGGTGCAGCGCCCGGAGGAAGAGCATATGCAGAAGCAGGTAAGGCATTGCGTGGTGTGGAATGAGCAGCAGGCCTGCTATGAGATCCAGGTCATCCGCCCCATAATTTTCGGTTGGCTCGGTTTCGAACCTGATACCGGACAGTGGTTTGCCTGGCTCGAGCGGATTCCCTCCTTTCGCTTTCAAGGAAGGCGCGGCCACTTCACCGCCAGGAAGGAAACCAGGAAGCGAGGCAGCGTCTACTGGATCGCCTATCGCCATGTCAAGGGCAAGCTTAGAAAACAGTACATCGGCGTGCCTGCGACGGTGACCATCACACGCCTTGAAGAGCTTGCGGGAGAGCTGGGGAGACTAACCGTCCCGCAAGCTGATGCATGATACGCCAGGCAGCACTCGTTTTCTCCGGCAAACAGGCCGCAACACCCCCAAAGTGGCTGCGAAATTCTTATCTTCAGAAAAGAACGTTGGCCCGGCTTCATGTGCGGGCCAATCGTTGTTACTACCAGAAAGAACGGAGGATTACTGCAATACCAACCGTAAATCTTGCGCCCGCTGACGCATCCAGTTCACCTCTTCGGCAAAGATCTTGATAGTACCTGCCCGGCCAGCCTGTTCATGGTTGCGTAGCGCTTGCTGCAAATCGGCCTCAAAGTCATTGACAATGGCAATGGGATCGTCCCAGCCATAGGCTGCACACATCAAGCGAATACGTCGAGCTTGCTCGTCGGCGGTCTGGTTGGCCCAATGGCTCACATCCACATAATTGTAGATAGCGTTCGCCAGATCACGTAACCGTGTGCCAGGAGCAGCATTGTCCCAATCGATGAAGCCCACCAGGTACCCACCCTGGAAAATGGTGTTGTATGGTCCCAGTTCGTGATGGGCGACGATCTCATGGCCTTGTGCCAGCGGTGAGCCAGCCGTGGCATCATGATAGCGTTGGATGGCTCTGGCCGCTTGCTCCAGCAGCTCATCGGATAACCCGGAGCCACTGTGTAAATCATTTCATTCCATAGATGCGTGATGATGCGGATCGTGCTGGAATGACGAGCCGAGGGAGCCAGAAAGCCCTGGCACTTCTCGATACTGCGGCTCCCAGAAGTGACGAAGCTTCGCGAGAAACGCTTGTTGCTAGAGGGCATGCAGCACGCGCTGGCGTAGTAAAGGAAAAGCAGCTCTGCCATAGCCGAGACCTCCTCATTAATCACTGGCTCTCACGCAAAGTTGATGAAGAACGCCTGTTCTTGTGCCTAAAATGAGCCGTTTGGCGGCATTTCTTGCCATCTCAATCAGGTGTTGGTATTCTTTCCTCGTACCGTGAGCGAAGAAATGGAAGGACACCAACACTGCGATGGCAAAACCGACGCTGCTCCCCGACCCGACCTGCTTGCATTTAAAGCTCCTTGACGCCTCCGAGGCGACGATTACTGCCGTGGTGACGACGACTTCGGAAGAGTCGGAATGTCCTCTCTGTCATGGGCGTTCCGCACGGATTCACTCGCGTTATGAAAGAGCAGTCGCCGACCTCCCTTGGATGGGCTGCGCGGTGCGTCTGGAGCTGCATGTGCGCCGCTTCTTCTGTCCCAACCTGAAATGTGCGCGGCAGATCTTCACCGAGCGCCTTCCCAGTGTCGTTGCCCCCTACGCCCGGCGCACCACGCGGCTTACTGATGTCTTCACGCTCATTGGCTTTGCGCTTGGTGGGGAAGCGGGCAAGCGCCTGGTAGCAGGCATGGGCCTTGAGGCCAGTCCCGATACGTTGCTCCGGCTCATCCATGCCCAACCAGAGGAGCCGGTTCCCACACCACGGGTTCTGGGAGTAGATGATTTCTCGTTTTGCAAACGCAAAACCTACGGAACAATCTTACTGGATCTCGAACGGCGGATACCCATCGATATCCTCCCAGATCGGGAGGCTGCGACCCTGGCAAAATGGCTGAAGGACCACAAGGGCGTGGAGATCATCAGCCGGGATCGCGGTGGTCCCTATGCGGAGGGAGCCAGGCAAGGAGCGCCAGACGCGCAACAGGTTGCTGACCGTTGGCATCTCCTGGCGAACCTCTCAGAGGCCCTGAAACCCTTGTTTGCGGGCAAACAAGGGCAGCTTAAAGCCCTGGTGCAAAAGCCATCAGAAACCTTTTCGGAAGAAGAGACGAAGGAACTCCCACCCTACTCTAAAGGCAAGACCAACCGCAAAATCAAGATGTACGATGCTCACCATCAAGAGCGCGTTGATCGTTATCACAAGGTTCACGAGATGCGTGCCCAAGGAGCCGAGCTGACACTCATTGCCCATCAGACGGGGATCTCTCGTACAACGGTCAACAAGTATCTGAACATGGAACATCCTCCAGCGCGCAAGACGGGAAAACGGAGTGGATCAGTCATTGATCCCTATAAAGAATACCTTGTGAAACGGTGGAACGATGGGGTAAGGAATGCCCAGCAGGTCTATCGTGAATTGAAAGAGATGGGCTATACGGGGTCGGATCAACCCATTCAGCGCTACTTTGTTCAGTTTCGCAGAGGGAAAGATCACCGGAAATTCAAGCAGGTTGATCCGGCCCAGGAAACGCCTATCAAAGCGCCGCCCAAGCGCCCTCCAACGGCTTCGCAGGTGGCTCATTGGATCACCTTTAAGGAAGATCAGCGTCTAGAGTGGCAAAAAAAGTATCTGGCCCAACTCTGCGAAGCGGATCAGGAGATCCGAGAGGCGAATGAACTGATCCTGGAATTTACGACCATGCTGCGAGAGCGGAAGGGAGAACGCTTTGATGCGTGGCTGGAAAAAGTGGAACAGCAGGGCATCTCCGAACTACGCGGCTTTGCGCAGTCGCTCAAGAAAGATTATGACGCAGTGAAGGCCGGACTCACCCTCCCCTGGTCGCAGGGGCCTGTGGAAGGGCATGTGCATCGCTTGAAGCTTATCAAGCGCCAGGCGTATGGCCAGGCGAGCTTCCAAACACTCCGCAAGCGGGTGTTACGGTGCAGCTAGAAAAGCCGCTCAAGGGAGGCGCAACCCCGAATCATCAACTTTGCGTGAGAGCCAGTGATTAATGAGGAGGTCTCCCATAGCCCATACGCTTGATGAGTTTCAACTTGGTGACTTTTCCTTCGACCAAACCATTGTTTTGGGGAAGCGTGAGTCCTGCAACCACAGCTAATTTATCTCGCTGGATGCCCAGAGCAAAGCTCTGGAATTCCTGAAGGTGGCTGTCAGAGACTTGAGCCAGCCAATCATCGAGCTTTTCTCCTGTGCGTGTGCGCAACATCCATGCAAACTGTTGGACCAGCTCATAGGCCAAATCGATCTCTGGGTGAAGCTGCCTGAGCAGCAGGAGCGTTTCTTGTTCTTCGGTCTTCAGTTTGTCAGGGCGACGAAGAAACAAGAAGGATGCCTCTCGTGAAGTAGCCAGAGCGGGTGTCTGAGATGAGGCGTCCAGAGGCATCTTCCGTCCCTGTGGAAGCCGACGGAGAATGTTATCACGCACACTCTCATACGATCCCTTGTAGCCTTGCTCTCCCAGTTCTTGAAAGAGACGGGTCATATTGTGGCAGCCCTCTTCCCATCGTTTTCTGAGGTAGGGAAGATACCGATCAAGGCGACTAGCCTGCTCACGCGGCTTGCGTTCAGGAAACTCCCCTGCAGCCAACCAAGCCTGAACCGTGCTCGCTCCCATCCCGACGCGGCGTGCAATGGCGGCTTGGCTCATGCCTCGCCTACGTAAAGCGATCACCTGTTGATATCGTGCCAAGCGCTCCTCTCGTCGGTTTTGCTGGATCTGTTCAACCTTGCGAGAAAGTCTGGGAGAGCGAGCTGCCTGCCAGGCGGGGAGAGACTCATCAAGAATTTCTTGGGTTTTCTCTTGGCGCTTTCCCGCCAAATGACGAGCCAGAAGCCCTTCGAGATCCTCTCTCAGATTTTTGAGCAGATGGAATCTATCCGCGCACTGAATAGCCTGTGGAGCACCAGAAGCAGCAGCAGAGGCATATTCCCCTCCACGATCTCGACTGACCAGATCAATTTCTGGGTGTGCACTCATCCAAACTGAGGCGGTCTCGGCCTTACGATCAGGCAAGAGATCAATTATTTTGCGGCTTTGCATATTCACAAGGATCGTCCCGAATTTTCGTCCACGTCGGAACGAGAAGTCATCTATTCCAAGCTGCACTACCTGCTCAACTGGCGCACAAGGACGTGCCATTATCCGGCGGATCATAGTCATCCAAGAGGTCTGCATTCCTAGCCGATCTCCTAAACGCGCTCCCAGCATCCCACTGGTAGCAAGGCCGATATTCTCCACCGCCTGAAAAAGACGTGTTGTCACACGAGCCCAGGGTTGAATGAAGGGAGCAAGCCGCTCATATAATAATTTGGTAACAGTATGACTCTCTATGAGATATACTGCTAGGAGCAGCGGGAGAGCCTGAGTAGCCGTTTAAGGCCTGTTTTAGGACAGTGACCTCCTCACCGAGACAGCTCCCCGTCCTCCAGGGTCCA
>WNFX01001169.1_pt1 | contig 51109 bp, 35 predicted proteins | sample 5400111 | NCBI WGS metagenome assembly WNFX01 (sample SAMN13153363, study PRJNA577476) | soil metagenome | isolation source: 40 cm soil or saprolite under grassland replicate 1 | place: USA:California | collected 2016-06-15
AAGCGACATCCCCCTCACGGGAAAACCTGGCGATCCGCACGACACCCCTTACATTCGGCTCTTCGCCTTCAGCAGAGCCTACTGAGCTGGCGAAGGCAAGCTGGACACCGCACCCGCGTGGCGCCGCCAGCCGGGTCAGCCGGCGGGCAGAGTTCGGTGTGGACGTTGACGATCACCCCCGGGCCCGGTAGGGGGTGGAGGTCCTCAGGACACGCCTCCCTCAGCAGGGAACTCAATTCGAACAGCGCGAACTGGTGTGCGAGGACCGGCTCATGGCTGCCACCCGGGCCGGCGCCACCGACATTTCATGTGTCACCAACCAGGAGGCAAACTGGGGGCTATGCGCCGATCCCGTTACGACGTTGTCGTCGTCGGCGGCGGGCACAACGGCCTGGTCGCCGCCGCCTACCTCGCCCGGGCAGGCCGCTCGGTGCTGGTACTCGAACGACTGGCTGAGGTCGGGGGCGCCACGGTCTCAGCGGCCATCTTCCCCGGCGTCGACGCGCGGCTTTCCCGCTACTCCTATCTGGTGAGCCTGCTGCCCACGAGCATCATCACGGACCTGCGGCTGCGGTTTCAGGTCCGGCCGCGGCGAGTCGCGTCCTACACCCCGGACGGTGATCGCGGCCTGCTCGTGAGCAACGTGGACCGCGGCCGCACGGAGGCGTCGTTCGCCGCCTTCACCGGCGGGAACCAGGACTGGCTCGCCTGGCAGCGCCTCTATGCGGCGACGGGCCGTGTCGCCCGCCGCGTGTTCCCGACCCTGACCGAGCCGCTGCGCTCCGGCCCGCAGATGCGGGCCATCGCCGGAGATGACGCGGCCTGGGACATGTTCGTGCGGCGGCCGCTGGGCGAGACGCTGGAGCGCGAGTTCTGCAACGACGCCGTGCGCGGCGTGGTGCTCACCGATGCCGTGGTCGGCACCTTCGCGCGCGCGACCGAATCCAGCCTCAGGCAGAACTGCTGCCTGCTCTACCATGTGATCGGCAACGGGACCGGCGCGTGGCAGGTGCCTGTCGGCGGCATGGGCGCGCTCACCCGCGCGCTTTGTGAGGCCGCGGCCGGCGCGGGCGCCGACATCCGGACACGTGCCGAGGTGGTCGGCATCGATCCGGCGGGCGAGGTCACGGTCCATGAGCCGGACGCGGCGTACGCGGTCGGCGCGCAGCAGATCGTCGCGTGCGTCGCGCCCGCGACACTGGCGCGGCTGCTCGGCGAGGACGGCGGCCATGCCGCACCGCCGGAAGGCTCACAGCTAAAGATCAACATGGTGCTTTCCCGGCTGCCGCGTCTTCGCGACAAGACGGTCGATCCTGGTGACGCGTTCGCGGGGACCTTTCATATCAACGAGGGCTACACGAACCTGGAGAAGGCCCATGCCGAGGCCGCATCCGGGCACATCCCGACCGTCCCGCCGTGTGAGGTGTACTGCCACACCCTCACCGACCGCTCGATCCTTGGCCCGCAGCTCGCCGCGAGCCAGGCGCACACGCTCACCGTGTTCGGCCTGCACATGCCCGCGCGCCTGTTCCGCGATCATCCAGAACAAGCGCGCCGCCGCGCCCTCGACGCGACGCTTCAGTCAATCAACATGGTTCTCGCTGAGCCGATCCAGGACTGCCTGCTGAACGACGCGGACGGCAGACCCTGCCTCGAGGCGAAGACACCCGTCGACCTGGAATCCGAACTCGGCCTCCCAGGCGGCCACATCTTCCATGGCGATCTGTCCTGGCCCTTCGCGGAGGAACCAGACGAGGTCGGCCGGTGGGGGGTGGAGACGCGGCATTCGCGCGTGCTCATATGCGGCGCCGGCGCCCGCCGTGGCGGCGCGGTCAGCGGCATCGGCGGCCACAACGCCGCGATGGCGATCCTGACTGGCCGCGCCGGCTAGCGGGTCCGCTAGCCGGCGCGGCCAGTCAGGAAACCGAATGGGTGACGGTGCCCGTGTACGCGCCGCCGACGGCACCGCTCGCCGCGGACACCTGCACGGCGGGATTCCAGCCCGCGGAGTTGTCGCCGTCGGCATTGGGCCGCGGTGACGACGGTCTGCGGCGTAGCGGCGAGCCCCACCCGGAACGGGCGAGAGCGCGCGGACGTGATCCGCTCAGCGCCATGCGGTTGGCGTGTCATGGCAGGCAGGCGTCAGGAAGCGGCAGCCGTTCGGGATAAATTGCGAGCTGATCCGCCCGCGGCAACCGAGGGTTCGTAGCCCGCCCGGAGCAGGCAGTAGGCCACCGCTTCCTCCAGCGCGTGCCAGGACGCGGCGATCACGTTCTCGTGAACCCCGACAGTCCCCCAGCTCGCCTGGCCATCCCCGGATTCGATCAGCACACGGGTCACCGCGCCGGTGCCGTGCGAGCCCTCAAGGATCCGGACCTTGTAGTCGATGAGCTCCAGCGCCGCGAGTTCCGGATAGAGCCGGCCGAGCGCCTGCCTCAGCGCCATGTCGAGCGCGTTGACCGGCCCGTTTCCCTCGCCCGTGGCGACGATCCGGTCCCCCTTGGCGTGCAGCTTCACCGTTGCCTCGCTCACCAGGGCGCCGTCAGGCCGCCGTTCCACGATCACCCGCCACGACTCCACGTCGAAGTGGCGCAGCCGCTGCGCCGAGAGCTCGTCGCGCAACAGCAACTCGAAGGACGCGTCGGCCGCCTCGAAGGTGTACCCGCGCGCCTCCAGCGCTTTCACCCTATCGACCACCGCTCCGGTCAGGCCGCGGTCGCCGGACAGGTCGTAGCCGAGTTCGCGTCCCTTCAGCTCCACCGATGCGCGCCCGGCCATATCCGAGACGAGCATGCGCATGTCATTGCCGGTCAGCGCCGGGTCGACGTGCTGGTACAGCATGGGATCAACCTTGACGGCCGACGCGTGCAGCCCGGCCTTGTGCGCGAACGCCGACATCCCCACGTAGGGCTGGTGCGTGTCCGGCGCCACGTTGGTGATCTCGCTGATCGCGTGCGCGATCCGGCTCATGTCCCCCAGGCAGCCATCCGGCAGCACCGACCTGCCCTTCTTCAGCTGTAGCCCCGCCACCACGCTGAACAGGTTCGCGTTGCCGCATCGCTCGCCGTAACCGTTCGCCGTGCCCTGCACATGGGTCACGCCAGCTTCCACCGCCACCAGGGTATTGGCCACCGCGCACGCCGCGTCGTCGTGGCAGTGGATGCCGAGCCGCGCGCCCGTCGCGTCCGCCACGGTGGTCACGACGTCGCCCAGCTCGGCAGGCAGCATGCCGCCATTGGTGTCGCATAGCGCCACCACCGCGGCGCCGGCCTCGGCCGCCGCGCGTACCACCTCGAGCGCGTAGCCGGGGTTGGCGCGGTAGCCGTCGAAGAAGTGCTCCGCATCGAGGAAGACCCGCCGGCCTTCCGCCGTGAGGTGCGCCACGGTGTCGCGGATCATCGCGAGGTTCTCCGCCAGCGTGGTGCGCAAGGCAAGCTCGACGTGCCGGTCGTGACCCTTCGCGACGAGAGTCACCACCGGCGCGCCGGACTCGCGCAGCGCGGCGACTCCTGGGTCGTCGGCCGCCTTGGCGCCGGGCCGGCGGGTCGCGCCGAACGCGGCGAGCTGCGCGTGCTTGAGCTCCAGCTCTTTGCCTGCGAGCTGGAAGAATTGTGTGTCCTTCGGATTTGCGCCCGGCCATCCGCCCTCGATGAAACCCGCGCCGAGCTGGTCGAGCTGCCGGGCGATGGCCAGCTTGTCGGCAACCGTCAGGTTCAGTCCCTCTTGCTGTGCCCCATCACGCAGCGTCGTGTCGTAGACGTGAAACGAGTCGTCGAGCATTGGCCCTGTCAATCCCTTCGAGTTTTCGCCTTCTGGCCCGGCGAACGGCGGCCGCGCGCAAAACAAAAGACCTCTCGCGGGTGCGAGAGGTCTGCGCGCCGACGTTTGGCCGTGAGCCTGGTGTGGCTAGCTAGGTGTCGGCGCGCCTGCCGATAATGTTCCGGCTGGACGGCATGCGGTTAGTGTGCCAGACGCGCACACTGGTTGGCACGTTCATCTCACCATCCGAGATACTGAGAGCGTGCCCGCGCGGCCGAAGGCCCGCCTGATGCGCGCGGCGGTCTCGGCCGGGTGCTTGGTGATCTCGGCCCAGGTGATCCGGACAACCTCGTAGCCGAGGTCGGCGAGCCTTTCCTGGCGGAGCTTCTCCGCGCGCAGCACATCGGCGCTTGTGTACTTCAGCAACCCGTCCGTCTCAGCGATCGTCCGGTGCTCTTTCCAGTAAAAATCAACGCGGGCCGCGATCTCCGCCCCGTCGATGATGGGCACCTGCGTCTGCGGCGGGGGTAGCCGCTGTTCAGCGAAGACGACGCGGGCTATCGACTCGAAAGCGCTCTCTGCCCAGGGATCGGCGAACGCGACCACCCTCGCGGCCCGCTGGACTCCCGGCCAATTCCGGCAATCGGCGAGCACATTGCGCAGCTCCGGCGGATTGGTTAGCCGAGCCCGCAACGCCGCGTCCGCTACAACGACCGCACCCATGAAGGAAAGCGTCCGCGCCAGATCCACAACGGTGCGAGCGGGCGCGGTGACCGCGACGTCGTGCACGCGCGAGAGGTGCCGTTCGGGAAGCCTCGCGCGGTACAGTTGCACACCGGGTGGCGAGCATGTGCCCGGTGCCGCTGGCAGCCTGGTGATGGCCGGCCATCCGGGGCGGTTCAAAAGGTCGAGACCGTACACCCGCGCCGCCGACTGGTGGCTTCCAACCACAGCGGGCGGCCAGCCTGCCATCCGGACCCCGCGCGGCTGGCCGGCAGCGTGGTCCCTGCCCCCTCCGGCCCTGCCGCCCGTACCGCCGGCGCGGCCTTCACCAGTGCGGCCTTCACCGGCGCGGCCTTCACCGGCGCGGCCTTCACCGGGGCGGGCGCCCTCAGCCCTGCTAGCGCCGCGCTCGCCAGCGCTGCCGGTGCGGCCCACGCCGGCACCGGCGGGTTTGCTGGTGCCGCCAGGGCTGCCGAACGCGAGCAATGCCGCGGCGACCGAGATGGCGTGCCGCCGGCCGTCGCTCTCGCCGCGCGCTTCGAGCGCTGTGCGATCGACGTAGATCCCTCGCCGGAGCACGATCCACCTGCCCGACCAGACACGATGGCGGATAAATCCCTTGGAATAGCCGGCGACTTCCCATGCCTGCCGCGCGGTGAAGGGCCCTCCCTGCGAGGCGGCCACGGCCTCGAGCGCGGCGCTCATCGCATCTGATCGCGGTGAGTTCACACATCGAGCATGCGCCCCAATAACAAGATCATTTGACTTATGCACAGGACAAATCCGCTGTCGACATTCGCCGGGGCACCCTCCGGTGCGCGCCCGGGCACCCTCCCGCACTCACCCGGTGCATCTTCCGGCGCGCGGCGGGAATCTTCCTGCGCGCGGCGGGCCTTGCGGTTGCACGGCGGGCACCCTCCGGAGTTAGTCAGGCACCGTCCGGCGCAGCGGACGCCTTCCTGCCCGCGCCAGGCACCTTCCGACGCGCGGCGGACACCCTCTGGCGCGCGGCTGGCAAGATCATCTACGTCTTTGTACTCTGGAGTGTTGCTTAGAGCCCTCAATGAAGGCCCCAGAACAACACCCTGGAGTACAAGGCGGGTGCGCCGCGGTCAGCGAAGATCGAACCGGCGCGCGCCCCAGCCAACAGAAACCCGAACCGGCGCGCGCCCCAGCCAACGGACGCGCCACAGCCAGCGAAGATCGAACCGAGGCGCCAGGGCCAGCGGTTGGGATGGCTCAGCAGATTTTGTGGATCCAGCCGTATGGGTCCGGACGGCGGCCGTACTGGATCCCGAGAAGTTCGTCACGAAGGCGCATGGTCACCGGTCCCGGTTGACCGTCGCCGACAACCCAATCCCCGTGGGCGGACTTCACCCGGCCCACAGGCGTTATCACCGCGGCCGTGCCGCAGGCAAAAGCCTCGGTTAGCTCCCCGGACTCGCTCTCCGACCGCCATTGTGACACTGAGATGCGCCCCTCCTCGGTCGGGATCCCCATCTCGGGAGCGAGCTTGAGCAGCGAATCGCGGGTGATCCCTGGCAGCAGCGAGCCAGTGAGAGCGGGCGTGACAAGGCGGGCCTGGGCGTCGGCCTGATAGCAGAAGAACAGGTTCATTCCGCCCATTTCTTCCACGAAGCGGCGCTCCGCCGCGTCCAGCCATACAACCTGATCGCAGCCGTTCTCCACGGCCTGGAGCTGGCCGATGAAACCGGCGGCGTAGTTGCCGCCGCACTTCGCCTCGCCGGTGCCGCCCGGCGCTGCCCGGGTGTAGTCCTCCGTCAGCCACACGGTCACCGTGGAACCGCTGAAGTACGTGGCCGACGGCGAGGCGATCACGAGAAACTCAAACGACGACGCGGGAGAGTTCACGCCGAGGCCACGGTGCGTCGCGATCATGAAGGGCCGCAGGTAGAGGCTCTTGCCTTCGTCGGCAGGCACCCATTCGCGGTCGTGGGACACCAGCAGCTCGATCGCGCGGACGAACAGATCCTCGTCAAGCTCGGGCATGGCCATCCGGCGGGCGCTGCGCCGGAACCGCGCCGCGTTCGCGTGCGGCCGAAACGTCGCGATCGAGCCGTCCGACCGCCGGTAGGCCTTCAGCCCCTCAAAGATCTCCTGCCCGTAGTGAAACACCGACGTGGCCGGATCCAGGGTGAGCGGCCCGTACGGCTCGAGTCGCGCGTCATGCCAGCCACGACCCTCGGTCCAGCGGATCCTCACCATGTTGTCGGTGAATGTCTGCCCGAATCCTGGCATGGCAAGGATCTCGGCGCGCTGGTCAGCGGGAATGGTGTCATGAGCGGGACGGATGTCGAAGCTGAACTCGGTCTTGGTATCGGTTGTCATCGCAGACTCTCCTTTTACCCGGCGGCGACCGGGAGGCCGCGGCGCCGTTGCCGGGCCCGCACTCCCATATTGCACCGTCGGTGAATGCGGCTGCCCATCAGTGATTGGGATCGGCCTCCTGCGTCACGGCGCACGCGGCCGCGGGGCACTCCCGGAGAACCAACCGCCGACCGCCGTGAAGTACGGCGCAAAGACGCGGCAGGAGCGCCCTAGGAGGCTACTCGCTGCGCGATGTCGTCGCCGATCTCGAGTGTCGTCCGGGTGGCCCATGCGCCCTGGCGCTCAAGGAGATCTTCGGCGACTGCCTGCTCAACTCGCGCGGCCTCGGCGGGCAGGCTCATGTGCTCGAGCAGCATTGCGGCTGACAGGATCGCGGCAGAGGGATCGGCCTTGTGCTGGCCCGCGATGTCAGGAGCGCTGCCGTGCACCGGCTCGAACATGGACGGCGACGTGCGCTGCGGATTGATGTTGCCGCTCGCGGCCAGCCCGATACCGCCTGCCACAGCGGCGCCCAGATCCGTGAGGATGTCGCCGAAAAGGTTGTCTGTGAGCACCACATCGAACCGCTGTGGCTGGCTGACGAAGAACATGGCTGCCGCGTCGATGTGACAGTAGTCGACGGTGACCGCGGGAAATTCCTTGGCGAGCGCGTCAACCGTGCGCGACCACAGGTCTCCCGCGTAGGTGAGCACGTTGGTCTTGTGCACCAAGGTGAGCTTGCGGCGCCGCCGCCCCCTCGCGCGCTCGAAGGCGTAACGCGCCACCCGCGCGGCACCCTTGGCGGTGTTCAGGCTCTCCTGGGTGGCGATCTCAGCGGGAGTGCCCCTGTGCATGACACCGCCCGCGCCGCTGTAGGGGCCCTCGGTGCCCTCCCGCACCACCAGCATGTCCACCGATTCGGGTCGCACACCGGTCAGTGGGCTTGCGACGCCCGGATACAGCCGAACCGGCCGGAGGTTCACGTAATGATCCAGCTCGAAGCGCAGCTTCAGCAGCAGCCCGCGCTCCAGGATCCCGCTCGGCACGGAGGGGTCACCGACAGCGCCGAGCAGGATCACATCGTGTGCGCGGATCTCCTCGAGCACAGCATCGGGCAAGGTCTCGCCGGTGCGGTGCCATCGTGCCGCGCCGAGGTCATAGCTGGTGGTGTCGAACGCGACGGTCGGCGCCGCGACGTCAACAACCTTCAAAGCCTCGGCCACGACCTCGGGCCCGATACCGTCGCCCGGGATCACCGCGAGCCGGATTGTGCGCGATGTCATGCGGGTACCCTACTGGCCGGGCCGACCAGCGGGACGGCATCACCGCCCGGGGCGAGAGCCTGCTTCGCCGCCATTGTCGCGCCGGTCGAGCGCCATCTGGACGGCTTCGACCGCCTGCGCCGATTTCTCGGTTGCCTCGGCCGACTGGTTCCAGGGGTACATGTCATACACGGGAAAGTCTCCTGGCGAGCAGCTAGATCACCAAATAGGTGTTTGGTCACGGACTTTGGGGCTCACAGCCAGCAGCATCTCTTCCCGCAGCGGGTGCCGGCCTGCCCGTCAGACCCCGCTGCGGCAGCGAAGGAAAAGTACCCCGTGCCACATACCGTTCACAAGTTTAGCTGGTGGGCGGCTCTCTTGTCCCGCCCTACAGACATGTGTCTCATAATACGAGACACATGACCGCTGGGTAGAGGGGTGGTCCCCAGGGCTCGTCGTGGAGGCCCGAGGGTCGCCGGCAGGCTGGTCGCGAGGGGGGTCAGGGACGTCCAAAGTGGTCGCCCCCGGACTTGTTTGAGTGTCACTTTTCATCGAGGTCGACCCCCCTGCCGACCTCGGCCCCAATCGCCTCGGTGATCTCGTCGAGCAGGGTTGGCGGGATGGCCGAGTCCACGGTGAGGACGATGAGCGCCTTGCCGCCCATCGCATCTCTGCACACCTGCATTCCCGCGATGTTGATGCCCTGGTCACCAAGGATGTGACCGACCAGGCCCACGATCCCCGGCCGGTCGGTGTAGGTGAAGAACGCCATATGAGCGGCCGGCGCGATCTCCATCTCGAAACCATTGATGCCGACGAGCTTCTCAAGCTGGCGCCGACCGGTCAGCGTGCCGGAGACGGACACGACGTGGCCGTCCGGCATCGTGCCGCGCAGGGTGATCACGTTGCGCCAGTCCGGGCTCTCCGCCTCGGTGCGCAGGCTCACCTGGACGCCCCGCTCCTTGGCGAGCAGTGGCGCGTTGACGTAGGTCACCGGATCTTCGACCACATCGCAGAAGACGCCCTTGATCGCGGCGAGCTGAAGCACCCGAACGTCGTGCGCGGCGATCTCGCCCCGAACCTCGACGTCCAGCTGAACCGCCACGCCGGCCGCGAGCGCGGTGAAAATCCGGCCAATCGTCTCCGCTAGCGGCAGGCCCGGCTTGACATCCTCGGCCACCGCGCCGCCGTCCACGTTCACCGCATCGGGGACGAGCTCACCGGCCAGCGCCAGCTTTACAGAACGCGCCACCTGGGTGCCTGCCTTCTCCTGCGCCTCGTGTGTGCTCGCGCCAAGATGCGGCGTGGCGACCACGTTGTCGAAACCGAACAGCGGGCTGTCGGTGCAGGGCTCGCTGCGGTAGACGTCGACGCCGACGCCGGCGACGCGGCCCTCCTTCAGCGCCAGCGCGAGGGCGTCCTCGTCGACGATCCCGCCCCGCGCGGCGTTCACGATCCGCACGCCTGGCTTGACCATGCGCAGCTCGCGATCGCCGATGAGCCCGAGCGTCTCGGGGGTGCGTGGCAGGTGGACGCTGATGAAGTCGGACGCGGCGAGCAGCTCGCGCAGGCCGATCATCTGGACGCCTAGCTGCGCCGCTCGCGCCGCGGGCACGTATGGGTCGTAAGCGACCACGCGCATGCCAAATGCCGACAACCGCTGCGCTACCAGCACGCCGATCCGCCCGAGGCCAAGAATGCCCGCCACCTTGTCGTGCAACTCAGTTCCGGTGAATTTGGACCGCTTCCACTCGCCGTGTTTCAGCGAAAAGACAGCCTGCGGAATGTTGCGCGCGGTCGCAAGCAACAGCCCGACGGCGTGCTCGGCTGCGCTCATGATGTTCGAAGTGGGCGCGTTCACGACCATGACCCCGGCCTTGGTCGCCGCGTCGACGTCGACGTTGTCGAGCCCCACACCGGCCCGCGCGATCACCCGCAGTTTCTGCGCGGCCGCAAGCGCCTGCGCATCGACCCTGGTCGCGCTTCGCACGATCAGGGCGTCGGCCTCTGCCAGTGCGGCAAGCAACGCGTCACGGTCGCAGCCGTCGACGTGACGCACGTCGAAGTCGGATTCGAGCAGCGCGATCCCGGCGGGCGAGAGTTCTTCCGCGATCAGAACGACTGGCTGTGACACGTCGGCGACCCTCCGGATCGACAGCTTGGCGAGCGAAACGCCTGTGCCCGGGGAGGCACCGCCCGCAGCCGATGGCGACACGCGCCGCGGATGGCGCATGCACCGTCTCAGCTTACCGCGCTTGTGAAGACATTCACGAGTCCGCTCGATCCGCTGTTGAGCAGGCCTAGCCGCACACACTGGCTCGCGACAAGCCGCCCGCAGGCGACCCCGGGGGCCAGGCGACACGCGTCAGGCGACCCCGCGGGCAGGCGAACCCTGCGGTCAGGCGCGGTCAGCCGAGACCGCGGTCAGGCGCGGTCAGCCGAGACCGCGGTCAGGCGCGGTCAGGCGCAGTCAGCCGGGACCGCGGTCAGGCCTCTTCCAGCCAGCTCATCAGCGGCCGTAGCTTGGCGCCGACCTGCTCGATCTGCTCTGCCTGCTCGGCCTCACGGCGCTTGACGAAGCTCGGCCGCCCGCTGTCGAACTCGTCCACGAGCTCGCGCGTGAACGAGCCGTCCCGAACCTCCGCGAGGATCCGGCGCATTTCCTCACGGGTCTGCTCATTGATCAAGCGCGGCCCGCGCGTGTACCCGCCGTATTCGGCGGTGTCAGAGACCGACCAGTACATCTTCGAGATGCCGCCCTCATACATGAGGTCCACGATCAGCTTCATCTCGTGCAGGCATTCAAAGTAGGCGACCTCGGGCTGGTACCCGGCCTCGACCAGCGTGGTGAAGCCAGCCTTGATCAGCTCGGAGATACCGCCGCAAAGCACCGCCTGCTCGCCGAACAGGTCCGTCTCTGTTTCCTCGGCGAACGTCGTCTTGAGCGCGCCGGCCCGGGTGCCGCCGATCGCCTTGGCGTAGGCCAGCGTGACCGGCCAGGCGCCGCCCGTGGCGTCACGCTCGACCGCGACAAGGACGGGAACGCCCCTGCCCTCGCTGAACTGGCGGCGCACCAGATGTCCTGGACCTTTCGGCGCCACCATGCACACGTCGACGGCGGGCGGCGGCGTGATGAGACCGTAGCGGATGTTCAGGCCATGGGCGAAGAACAGGGCGTCGCCGTCGGCGAGGGTCGGCGCGATCGACTCGGCGTACAGCCCGCGCTGGACGGTGTCGGGGACCAACACCATGATCACGTCCGCCTCCGCGCACGCCTGCGCCGGTTCCGTCACGCGCAGCCCAACGTTTCTGGCCATCTCCCGGCTGGCCGAACCCTCGGGAAGGCCGACCCGCACATCCACGCCCGAGTCGCGAAGCGACAGCGCGTGCGCGTGCCCCTGGCTGCCGTAACCGAGCACCGCCACGGTTCGCTGCTGCAGCACCTTGAGGTCGGCGCCATTGTCGTAAATGATCTCTGCCACTGCTGGCCTCTCCTTGGCTCTGCTTGTTCTGGCGTGGACGGGCGTGTCACCCCGCGCGGCCGTTCAGAAGAATGATCCCGAACGGCTGCCGCAAGCTGTCACTCGGCCCGCGTGCTGGCACGTTGCCTGGGCGCCGATCCGCTGCCGCGGGCCTTCACTGGCGGCAACCGATCACCCGGCTCGCTCGCCCGCACGGGCGCCGTCGCCCACAGGGCGCAGCGAGCGGTCCGTGATCGATCGCGGACCGCGGCCGATGCCGACCATGCCCGACTGCACGAGTTCCTTGATCCCAAAGGGTTCGAGCACCCGGACCAGCGCGAAGAGCTTGTCCCTGTTGCCGGTGGCCTCGATCGTGACCGTGTCAGGTGAGACGTCCACGGCCTTGGCGTGGAACAGCTTGATCGTCTCGATCAGGTGCGTCCGCGTCTCGGTGTCTGCGCGCACCTTGACAAGCAGCAGCTCGCGCTGTACCGAGGCGGCCGGGTCCAGCTCCACGATCTTCAGCACGTTGACCAGTTTGTTGAGCTGCTTGGTGACCTGCTCGAGCGGATGCTCGGCGCAGTTGACCGCGATCGTCATGCGGGAGATCTCGTCGTGCTCGGTCGGCCCGACGGCGAGCGAGTCAATGTTGAAGCCGCGGCGCGCGAACAAGCCGGCGATCCGCACGAGCACGCCGGGTTTGTTCTCCACAAGCACAGAAAGCGTATGGGTGGACATTTCCTATTGCCTCCCTCGCGGGCGGTCGGCACTGCTGGCGGTCATTCTGTCCGGTCCCAATCCGGTGCCATGTCCCGCGCGAACTGGATGTCGTCGTTGCTCGTGCCGGCCGGAACCATCGGCCACACCATCGCGTCGTGATGCACAACGAAGTCGATGACGACGGGGCGGTCATCGGTCTTGGCGGCCGTCTCGATCACGTGGTCCACGTCTTCTGCCCGCTCGCAGCGCATGCCAGCGCAGCCGTATGCCTCGGCGAGCTTAACGAAGTCGGGGATGCGAGTGCCGCGCTCAGTTTGTGATTCTGAAACTCTGACTCCCAAATCCGTATTCGAGTAACGCTGGTTGTAAAAGAGCGTCTGCCACTGGCGGACCATCCCCAGATTGCCGTTGTTGATCACGGCGACCTTGATCGGTATTCGTTCCAGCGCGCAGGTCGCCAGCTCCTGGTTGGTCATCTGGAAGCACCCGTCGCCGTCGATCGCCCACACCTGCGCGTCCGGGCGGCCAACCTTCGCCCCCATCGCGGCGGGCACGGCGTACCCCATCGTGCCGAGGCCGCCGGAGTTGAGCCAAGTGCCGGGACGCTCATAGGAGATGAACTGCGCGGCCCACATCTGGTGCTGGCCGACACCCGCGACGTATGTGGCGTCCGGTCCGGCGAGCTTGCCGATGCGCTCGATCACGTACTGCGGCGCCAGCGAGCCGTCGGCGGGCTGTTCGTAACCGAGCGGATAGGTCGTCTTCAGCTTGTTCAGCAGCGCCCACCAAGCCGCGTAGTCGCCCGTGCGCCCGGCCGCGTGCTCACTGGCGACCGCGGCGATCAGGTCGGTGATCACCTCGCGGCAGTCGCCGACGATGGGCACGTCCGCACGCCGGTTCTTAGAGATCTCGGCCGGGTCGATGTCGGCGTGGACGATCGCGGCGTTGGGCGCGAACGAGCTGAGCTTGCCGGTCACCCGGTCATCGAAGCGCGCGCCGAGCGCCACGATGAGGTCGGCCTTTTGCAGCGCGCCGACGGCCGCGACGGTGCCGTGCATGCCCGGCATGCCGAGGTGCTGGCGGTGGCTGTCAGGGAACGCGCCGCGCGCCATCAAGGTGGTGACCACCGGCGCGCCGGTGCGTTCAGCCAGTTCGGCAAGCTGCGCGGCGGCGCGCGCCTTCAGCACGCCGCCCCCGACGAGCAGCACCGGCCGGCGCGCTTCCACGATCATCCGGGCGGCCTCACGCACCTGTTTTGAGTGCGGGCGGCTCACCGGCCGATAGCCGGGCAGCTCGAAGGGGACCGGCCAGTCGTACTCGGTCGGCGCCTGCAGCGCGTCCTTTGCGATGTCCACCAAGACCGGCCCGGGGCGGCCAGTGCAGGCAAGATGGAAGGCCTCGCCGATCGTGCGCGCGATGTCGCGGGCGTTTGTGACCAGGAAGTTGTGCTTTGTGATGGGCAGCGTTATCCCGGAGATGTCCGCCTCCTGAAAGCCGTCCGTGCCGATCAGGGCGGTTGGAACCTGCCCGGTTATGGCCACCACGGGCACCGAGTCCATGTAGGCGTCGGCGATCGGGGTCACCAGGTTGGTCGCGCCGGGGCCAGATGTCACCATGCACACGCCCGGACGGCCGGTGGCAAGGGCGTACCCCGACGCGGCGTGCCCGGCGCCCTGCTCGTGGCGCACCAGCACGTGCCGCAGCTTTTTCGAGTCGAGCAGCGGGTCGTAGGCCGGCAGGATGGCACCGCCGGGGATGCCGAATACCGCGTCGACACCGACATTCTCGAGCGAGCGGATGAGAGCCTGCGCCCCGGTGATGCGTGGGCGTGGGCGTGGACCCGGCGTGGGTGTCGTGTGCTCGGTCATAGGCTGGGCCTTCTTCTTCAGGCCGGCTCGGCATGGGCTTCTCGCCGGTTTCGGCAGGGGCGGCGGGCGGCAACAAAAAACCCCCGCGCCGGTGGCGACGTGGGGGAGCGCGCAGGCCTTTACGTGGTCAGCGGCCTGCGCGCCGACCAAGTACGAGGATGAGACTGCGTCGCACGCCCCAACGATGACGGATATCCAGCCGCCGCGTCAACCTAGTGAGCACACCATGTCACATATTGAGACGCCGTGGTAACGCCGCGGGCCTCGTGCGTGCGACCCTTTACGAGGCGGGCGCGGGCGTCTTGCCCTGCTCGGACAGATCAGGGCCCTGCCCTGGCGAACCCACCGCCAACATGGACTCAAGGTCGCGCGCCGACATCGGCCGGGCGATGAGGTAACCCTGGCCGCGCGCGCACCCCATCTCCCTCAAGAGCTCGAGCTGGCGGGGATGCTCGACTCCCTCCGCCACAACCGTCACCCCGAGGTCGTGCCCCAGCCTGACGATCGCGCCCGTCAGCAAGGTGAGCGTGTCATCGGTGCCCATGCCAGACACGAACGACGGATCGATCTTGATGATGTCCACGGGGAGCTGGCGCAGGCTGCCAAGCGAGGCATAGCCGGTGCCGAAGTCGTCGACCGCGATCCGCACGCCGTGGCTGCGCAGCGCCGCGAGCCGCCGAGCCGTCTCCGCGCGCTGTGCCACAAGCAGTTGCTCGGCAATCTCGATGGTGAGCGCGCTTGGCGGAAGCCCGCTCCTGGTGAGCGCGGCGATCACCGAGTCAACGAAGCCGGGCGCGGCGATCTGGCGCGGCGAGACGTTCACCGACACGCCGATGTCACGGGATCCCCGCCGCCACAGCGCGCCCTGCCTGCACGATTCGTTGAGGACCCACGCGCCGAGCGCCACGATGAGCCCTGACTCCTCCGCGAGCCTGAGGAACTCGCCCTGCGGCACCCGCTCGCCGCCGCGCCACCAGCGGACAAGGGCCTCGACCCCGCTGATCCTGGCGGTAGCCAGCTCAACGATCGGCTGGAACTCGAGGGTCAGCCGCTCTTCGGCGATGGCCTGCTGCAGGTCGCTTGTGAGCTCGAGACGCCGGACGATGTCGGCGTGCATGTGCGCGGCGAAGATCTCAACACGGCCTCCGCCCGAGGCCTTCGCCCGCGACAGCGCGACGTCCGCGTTGCGCAGGACGTCTCCAGCCGGGCTGTCGCCCGCGAAGGCGACGCCGACGCTTGCGGTGACGGCGACAACCCGCCCCGACACGCTGAACGGCTGCGCGGCGATGCACCGGCCGAGTTGTTCGGCGAGATCAACCGCGTCATTTGCGCCGGCGCGGGCCTCGACAAGGACCGCGAACTCAGCGCCTGCCCAGCGGGCGAGCGTGTGCTGTGAGGGGACCGCGGCCCGCAGCCGCCGCGCCGCCTGAGTGAGCAGCAGATCTCCTGCCGCGTGCCCGGCGGAGTCTTTAACCGCGGTGAAACCGTCGAGATGCAGGAAGACCGCCGCGACCTGAAGGCCGGTGAGCTCGGCCGCAAGATCGTCATTCACCTGCGTAGCTTCCGCCACATGGCGGCCGCCGACGGCAACGCCCGCGCGGCGGCCGAGCAGGTCGGCGACCCGCTCCTCGAAGTACGCGCGGTTCGGCAGGCCGGTCAGCCGGTCGTGGAAAATGAGGTGCGTCACCTGTTGCCGCAGCGCGATCTGGTCACTCAGGTCCCGCGCGGCTATGAGCAGCTGTCCATCCTCGCCTGGCTGCTGATAACGGGACACGGTGCACTCGATGTGGCGCCAGCTGCCGTCGGCGGCCAGCACTCGGCACGAGAAACGCACCACCCGCGTCCCCGCGGTTCCCGTGTCTCCCGCGGTCTCAGTGTCTCCCGTGGTCCCTGTGTCTGTCGTTGTTCCTGTGTCTGCGCCCCGCGTGGTCGGCGTGGCTGGTGTCGCCGCGGTACGGGAGCCGCCGCGGTCTTCCCTGGCGCCGCGGTCTTCCCTGGCGCCGCGGTCTTCCCTGGCGCCGCGGTCACCGCTGCCGTCGCTGTCGTCACCGCCGCCGGTGATCCGCAGGATCTGCCGGACCGCGACCGGCCGGTCTTCCGGGTGTACGAGCTCCGCGAGATTGCGGCCGAGGATGCTGCCCGCGGCATAGCCGTACGCCGCGACCGATGGGCTCGAGTACCGCACGGTGCCGTCGAGGTCACAGATCGCCACGGCATCGCTCGTGCGGTCGGCAAGATCGCGGACGTGGCCGGCTGACACGCGGGCGGCGGCGACCGCCTGCCTGCTCTCGCTGAGCAGGCCAAGGACCCTGGCAGCAAGCACAAGCACCGCGCCGCCCGCGACGATGATCACCACCGGCTGCACCCGGGCGCCTCCCGCCACCTCGCTCGCGACAACCGCGACGGCTGCCGCCGCGGCGGCAACGGCCGAGGCGATCGCCGCAGTAGGCATCTTCACCGCCCGCACAGCGCGCCGTTCGGCCAGGGCACCGCGGTAGGCAACGAGCCAGGGCGAACAGAACAGCACAAGGTAGCCGACGATCTTCAGCACCAGTTCCGTCACGCCGGGCTCGCGACCTCCACCGAGCCGAACAGCGGCGTCGAAGCCGTCGCCCACAGTGATCGCGACCAGCGCAAGGTACGGCACGGCCACTCGCCGACTCGCCGCGGCGACAACCGGGAGCAACGCGCTTATCGCCAGGGTTCCCGCGAGCGGGCGGATCAGGCCAAGCAGGAATGTCTGCGGATCCGCGCCCGACCGCACGTAGACGTGCCCGAACAGGGTCACCCAGCCGATGACCAACAGCGCGGATGCCAGCACATAGCTGTCAAGCACCTGGCCGAGGAGTTGCCCGGCGGCCTGCTCGGGCCTGCGGGCCAGGCCAAGCCGTCGGCCTGCCGCCGACCTCGGTGTGGCGAGCACGAGTATTCCGGCCACCATCGGCGCCAGCGCGAGCAATGGGAACAAATCGGCAAAGGTCAGCGGCGCGGTGAATCCGGTCGCCTGGGTGAAGATGACCTGCTGGCCAGCGGCGCCCGCGCACAACGCAAGTGCGGCCCCAGCGAGCCACCGGTATCCCGCGCGGTCGCCGTCCGGCACCCGGGCGGCGCCGAGCCAGAGGCTCACCGCGGCGGCGCCGGACGTGAGCACGCCCACGATCCAGAGCCAGCCTTCCGGCCCCAACGACCGCACGGAAACCTCCCACCATGTGTTTGCCGTGGCCTCGTGAGGTTGAGGATCCCGCCAGGTCGTGGCGTGTCCGATCCCCGCGCCTCTTCTGTCACACCTTCGTAACGATTAGTTACCGGTTGATGTGCGCCGAGAACCCTGGCCGTTGGTGCCGTAACGGGGTTTCCCCGGCGCGCCGGGACGCGACACTGCGCCAGGCGACGTAATTCACTCTACGTACCGAAGGTCACACTTCGATTGCGCTCAGGCCGACGTAAGGCAGCGAAAGCGCTCGATGGAAGGCGTCCCAATCCACGCAGCGTCTCCCCAGGTCACGGCGGGACCTTCCGGTAACCGGGGCGCGGCCTCCGGTTACCGGGGCGCGGCCTCCGGTAAGACGCCACGCGGCGGCGAAAGCCGGTTCAATCCGTCCCGCCGGCACCTCGCCGCCGTCCCGCCGCCGTCCCGCGACGACACGTGCCAACACGGGTGCGGGCGGTGAGCGTCGACCACCCCGTCGTCCTGGCGACGGGCCGAGACGACGCAGCCGGCCCGTCTTTGTACTCTGGAGTGTTGTTACTCGCCGGTATTTTCGGGGCCGCAGCAACACTGTGGAGTACAAAGAGGTCGCGGCAGGCCTCGGCGCACCGCCGACCAGCGACGTTGACGCGCCTAGGACAATTACAACAAATCCCGTGGCCCCCTAGGTTCACTGAGGGTTACACGAGTCACAGGCTCACTGCACCTCGTCCGCCCCGAAGCGGTTGGCGGTTCCCGTAGCGCCGTGCACCCACGCCAGCGTCTCAACCGGACTGGCCGAGACGCTGCAGTATGAGTTCGCGCGCGCGTGTGGCGTCCGCCTGGCCACGCGTCGCCTTCATCACCGCGCCGACCAGGGCGCCTGCCGCGGCGACCTTGCCCGCCCGCACCTTGCCCGCCACGTCAGGGTTCGCCTCGATCGCTTCGTCCACGACGGCCATCAGTTCGCCCTCGTCGCTCACCACCGCGAGACCGCGGGAAGCGACCACCTCATCCGGGTCACCCTCACCGGCGATCACTCCCGCGAGCACCTGCCTGGCCAGCTTGTCGTTGAGGGCGCCCGAATTCACTAGCTCGGCCACCCGCGCCACCTGCCCGGGCGTCACCGGCAGTGCGGAAAGCTCGGTCGCTGTCTCGTTGGCATGGCGCGACAACTCGCCGAGCCACCACTTGCGCGCGTCGGCCGGTGACGCGCCCGCCGCCACGGTCGCAGCGACAAGGTCGAGCGCTCCGGCGTTGCGTAGCGCCGCCATGTCCGGGCCGGAAAGGCCCCATTCCGCCTGCAGGCGCGCGCGGCGTGCCGCGGGGAACTCGGGCAGCCCCGCGCCGAGCCGCTCCACCCAGTCGGCCGAAGGCGCGAGCGGCGCCAGGTCGGGCTCGGGGAAGTACCGGTAGTCCTGCGCCTCTTCCTTGCTGCGGCCAGACGTCGTCAGCGCGCTCTCTTCGTGGAAGTGCCGCGTCTCCTGGATGACACGCCCTCCGGCATCAAGCACCGCGGCCTGGCGCTGAATCTCATAGTGGACGGCCCGCTCCACCGATCGGAGGGAGTTGACGTTCTTGGTCTCGGTCCGGGTGCCCAACCTCGCCGAGCCGCGCGGCGCGAGAGAGAGGTTCACGTCGCAGCGAAGCGACCCCTCCTCCATCCGAACGTCCGACACCCCGAGCGCGCGAATGAGATCGCGCAACTCTGTGACGTAGGCCCTGGCAACCTGTGGTGCGAGCGCGCCTGTGCCTGCGACGGGCTTGGTCACGATCTCGACCAGCGGGATGCCCGCGCGGTTGTAGTCGACGAGCGAGTAGTCGGCGCCATGGATGCGCCCGGTCGCCCCGCCGACGTGCGACGACTTGCCGGTGTCTTCCTCGAGGTGAACGCGCTCGATCTCGACCCGGACGAGTTGCGGCGCGTCGGCCCCGCCCGGGTCATCAACGGTTACGTCGAGCCAGCCGTTGGTGCACAGCGGTTCGTCGTACTGGGAGATCTGGAAGTTCTTCGGCATGTCCGGATAGAAGTAGTTCTTTCTCGCGAATCGGCACCATGACGCGATCGAGCAATGCAGCGCCAGGCCAATCTGGATGGTGTACTCCACTGCCGACCGGTTGGCCACGGGCAACGATCCGGGCAGGCCGAGGCAGACCGGGCAGACCCGGGTGTTCGGCTCGCCGCCGAATCCGGCCGGGCAGCCGCAGAACATCTTCGTCACGGTGCCAAGCTCGACGTGGGTCTCCAGGCCGATCACAGGGTCGTACCTGGTGATCGCCTCGTCGTAGGGGGTGAGCGGTGGTCTCGCGGGATCCGCGGCCGCTCGCGCCGCCGTCTCGGTCATCGTGTCTCCGCAAGTTCGGGTACCTCATCGGCGAGCACATGGCCCCAGCGCTGCGTGAAAGCTGCCTCAGCCGTTGCGGCGACGCGGTACACGCGGTCGTCGGCCAGCACAGGCGCCATGATCTGCAACCCCACCGGCAGACCATCCTCGTCGGCAAGCCCGCAGGGTACAGACAGTGCGGCGTTGCCCGCGAGATTGGACGGGATCGTACACAGGTCCGCCAGGTACATCGCCATCGGGTCGTCCGCACGTTCGCCGATGGGGAAAGCGGTCGTCGGTGTCGCCGGTGACACAAGGACGTCCGCTTGGCAGAACGCAGCCTCGAAATCACGCGAGATCAGCGTGCGCACTTGCTGGGCCTTGCCGTAATACGCGTCGTAGTAGCCGCTCGACAGGGCGTAGGTGCCCAGCATGATCCGGCGCTTGACCTCCGCGCCGAACCCCGCCGCTCGGGTAAGCGACATGACCTCCTCGGCGCTGCGGGTTCCGTCGTCACCGACCCGCAGCCCATACCGCATGGCGTCGAAGCGGGCGAGGTTGGACGAGCATTCGCTCGGCGCGATCAGGTAGTAGACCGGCAGAGCGTAGCGGAAGTGCGGGCAGGACACTTCAATGATCTTCGCGCCGGCGGCCTCGAGCAGCTCGACAGCCTCCTGGAAGCGGGCTAGCACACCGGGCTGGTAGCCCTCGCCGCGGAACTCCGCGACCACACCCACTTTCATGCCGCTCACGTCGGGGTCCTTCGCCGCCTCGACCACCGGCGGAACCGGCCCGTCGATCGATGTGGAATCAAGTGGATCATGTCCGGACATGACCTGGTGCAGCAGAGCGGCGTCCAGCACCGTGCGCGCGAGCGGACCGGGCGTGTCGAGGGACGAGGCGAAGGCCACCACACCGTAGCGCGACGAACCGCCATAGGTCGGCTTGACGCCGACGATCCCGCAGACGGCTGCTGGCTGGCGAATTGAGCCTCCGGTGTCGGTGCCGATGCCAAGCGGCGCCTGCCGGGCCGCGACGGCGGCCGACGAGCCGCCTGACGAACCGCCAGGAACGCGACTGGTGTCCCATGGGTTCCTTGACGGCCCAAAGGCAGAGTTCTCGGTGGAGGAACCCATGGCGAACTCATCCATGTTCGTCTTGCCGAGGATGACGATGCCAGCTCGCCGTAGGCGCTCCGTGATGGTCGCGTCATATGGCGGCTGCCAGCCGCCGAGGATCCGCGACCCGCACGTCGTCGGCATGTCAGCGGTGGTGAACACATCCTTGAGCGCCAGCGGCACCCCGGCGAGCGGGCCGAGCGCCTGTCCGGCCGCGCGCCGAGCGTCCACCGCACGAGCGGCCTCGAGCGCCTTGTCGGCGGCGATGTGCAGGAAGGCATGCAGTTTCGGCTCGGTGGCCGCGATCCGGTCCAGGTGAGCCTGCGCGACCTCGACCGCGGACGCCTCGCCTGAGGCGATCAAGGTAGCGAGTTCGGAAGCTGTCATCCGCGTCAGAGCGGTGTCCATGATCAGTCTTCCTCCAGGATCTTCGGCACGCGGAAGCGCTGGTCCTCCACCGTCGGCGCCTGCCCAAGCACCTCGGACGGGGTCAGCGGCGGAACACATTCGTCAGCGCGCAGCACGTTGGTCACCGGCACGGCGTGCGAGGTTGGCGGGATGTCCTCCGCGGCGACCTCCTGCACCCGGGCGACGGCAGAAATGATCACATCGAGCTGCGGCGCGAGGTGATCGAGTTCGGCGTCGTCAAGCGCGAGCCGCGACAGGCGGGCAAGATGTGCCACCTCAGCACGGGTAATTGGCATGGGCTCAATCGTAGTGTTCGGCGCCGCCCGCCATCGAAGCGTTAACCCCCGCCACGTCAACGGGCAGCCGACCGGGTGGGCAGAAGCGGTGCCGCGGGGGGTGGCGGCGCCGTCGGCGCGGTCGCGGCGTGTTCGGTCAGCCATGCGGTCGCGTGCGCGGCATCAAGCGGGCAACTGACGTGCGGACCCTGCGCCGCGTCGCAGCCCATCCCGCGCAGGGCGGCGGCGACGTCGCGGGCGGCCACACCCGAGGCGACCGAACGAATCCCGAGCGCGTGTACCAGGCCGACAAGGGACTTGACGATGAGCCTGTCGTCCGGGTTATGCGCCATCCGCTGGACGAAGGAAGAGTCGATCTTCACCTCGGACACCGGCGGCCGCCTGAGCCTGACCAGGGACGAGTACCCGGTGCCGAAGGCGTCCAGACTGAGCGGGACTCCCATCCTCGCGAGGGTCTCCACGGACCCGGCGGCGTGGGTCGGCTCGCTCATCAGCACCCGCTCGCTGATCTCCAGGAGCAGCGCGTCCGGCGGCAGCGAGTGCCGCCGTAGCCCGGCCGCGATTGTCTCGGCGAGCGCGGGATCGAACAGATCACTCGCCGACACATTGACCGCCACCTGCACGTGCAGGCCCGCTCGCCACCAACTCGCCGCCTGGCCCAATGCGGTGTCGATTGCGTAGCGGGTCAGATCGCGCATCAGGTACGACTGCTCCGCAAGCGGGATGAACTCCTCTTGCCCGACCATGCCGCGGACCGGATGCCGCCACCTGAGCAGCGCCTCCATGCCGATGGGACGATGGTCGGCGAGCATTACCTTGGGCTCGAATATCAGCTCGAGCTGACCCGCGTGCAGGGCGCGGCGCAGCTCGCCAAGCAGGCCGAGCCGCGCGGGTGAGTTGCGGTCCTGATCGGCCACGTAGGCCTCGACCCCGCTACGCCGCTCCTTGGCCAGGTACATGGCCACGTCGGCGCGCTGAAGCAGCAACTCGAAGTCCGGCGCGTGATCGGGATGCAGCGCGACACCGATGCTGGCGTCCATGTCGAAATTCCTCGCGTCCAGGCGAATCGGGTCCGCAAGCGAGGCGCGCAGCCGCGCGGCGACCTCGCGAGCGGACGCGGCATCGCGCACCCGCGGCAACAGCACCGCGAACTCGTCGCCGCCGAGCCGTGCCACGAGGTCGCCGGGCCGGACGCTATGCACGAGCCGGTGCGCGACGATGCTGAGCAGACGATCCCCGACTGGATGCCCGAGCGTGTCGTTGACCTCCTTGAACCGATCGAGGTCGAGCAACAGCAAGCCGACGCGGTGACCGCGCCTGGCCGCCTCGGTCAGTGCGTCCGCGGTCCGCATGATCAGGAATTTTCTGTTGGGCAGGCCAGTGAGCTCGTCATGCATCGCCTGGTGAGCGCGGTTAACCGAGATGGCGGCGTTGGTGTAGACGGCGGCGAGCGGGAGGAGAAACAGCGGGACGAGCGCGGCCGAGTGGCTCATGACCACGGTCACCAGCGGCGCCGCCGAGAGCAGAGCGAGGTTCACCAACACCTGGTAGGGCAGGTCAGCGCGGATTGTGGCGAGCACGGGCACCCGGGTGTGCAGTGCGACGGCGACGCTGACAAGTACGAGGTTGCAAAGAAAGAACGTCGCCGCGCCGAGCGCCACCTGCGCCAGGCGCCCGCCGACCGGGACCCACGGACTCGCCGGATCGGGATGCACCCCGCTGACCGCCAGGGCCGCAGCGGCCGCAGCCAGGCTGATCGTGAGCTGGGCGGCGTTGAACGCGTTGCGATATGGCGCACGCCGGGCGACGGTCCCGGCGATTACCGTCGCCGCCGCCTGGAGGAAGGCGGCAGCGGGCAGCCCCCAGTAGAGCAGCGCGGCGAAGCTAAAGGTCGTCGACGCGGCCGCCGCATCAGCCACCGACTTTCCTGGGGTGACGATGGGCCGGAGCTCGCCACAGACGACCAGGAGCGCGAGCATCCACCACAGCGGGCTGGTTGCGAGCATGCGCAGATCCGCCGTGCTCACCGTGGCCAATGCCGACGCGAGGAGGGCCGCGCCCGCCACTGTCACCGCGGCCACGTAGACCCACAGCGGCGAGCCGATCCGTGGTCCGGCGTCGCGGGTGTCGCGGGTGTCGCCGCCTTGCTTCATCACGTCCTCGCGCGCAGGTCTCGTCGGCACATCGGCACACGGCCGGGCAGCTCATGGCTGCGCGGCGGCGCGTCGCAGTGAAGCACCTTGCCGCGCGGCTCACGGCCTGGTGGCATATGCCCGCAAAGCGCCGGGCGGGCACGCAGTGCTGCTAAGAATCTGGCCGGGAAACCAGAATCGCCGTGGTGCGGCGTGCCCGACGCGCGCACCATCAGCCGAGGCCGAAGCGCAGGGGCGCCGCGCAAGCGCCGCGCAGACGGCTGATTATCCACGGGACACCCCCTCGCGCGGCGCTGGCGTGGCACAGCACTGCGGGATGATTCATGGCCCGTCGGAGGATCCCTCAGACCACTAGGCCGAAAATAGCACGTCCTGAAATCGATTGCGTACTTTCCGTTACAACAACGCGGTTGCCTCTTGAGTCCGCGCAGGTTAACCGCGCACAGGGTCTTGCCGACGGCGCTGGGCACCGGTGAGACCCCCGGGAAGGCTAGCCGCCGCTGAGATCCTCGGGAAGATTGGTACCGTTGAGATCCTCTGGTAAGGATGGTACCGATGAGACCGCCGGGGAGGCTGGCCGCCCACGAGACCCCCGGGCAGGCTGGCCACCGATGAGACCGCCGGGCAGGCTGGCCGCCCACGAGACCCCCGGGCAGGCTGGCCACCGATGAGACCCCCCCGGGCAGGAACCCCTCCTCAGAAAGGACCGGCACGCCCGACTGGACTGCCTTGTCGTATTTCGATCCCGGGTTTTCACCAGCCACGACGAAATCAGTCTTCTTCGACACCGACCCGGTGACCTTTCCGCCCTGCTCCTGTACCGCCTCAGTCGCCGAATCCCGGCTGTAGCCCTCCAGCGACCCCGTGATGACAACGGTCACCCCCGCCAGCGGGCGCGGCCCACCCATCGTGTCCTCGGCCATGCGCACTCCGGCCGCCCGCCATTTCCTGACGATCTCGGCGTGCCAGTCCACAGCGAACCAGTCCACGACCGAACGCGCGATCACCGGCCCGACGCCTTCCGCCGCCGCAAGCGCGTCTTGCCCCGCGGCGGCGATCGCATCCAGCGAGCCGAACTCCCGGGCGAGCGCCTGCGCCGCGGTTGGCCCGATGTGCCTGATGGACAGCGCCACAAGCACCCGCCACAGGGGCCGCCGCTTCGCTTCGGCGAGGTTGCCGACCAGCTTGCGCGCGTTGACGGTGAGCTCACCGCGCTGATTGACGAAAAACCTGCAGCTACGCAAGGCGTCCTCGGTCAGCGTGAACAGGTCGCCCTCATCGGTGATCAGCCCGCAGTCGAGCAGCGCGACGACGGCCTCATATCCAAGGACCTCGATGTCGAGCGCGCCACGTCCAGCCAGGTAGAAGAGCCGCTCACGCAACTGGGCGGGGCAGGACCGGGTATTGGGACAGCGCCAGTCGACCTCGCCCGGCTCGCGGACAAGCGGGGTCTGGCACGCCGGGCACTCGCTCGGGAAAACAAACTCGCGCTCCGAGCCGTCCCGCAGATCGACGACCGGCCCGACAATCTCGGGAATCACATCCCCTGCCTTGCGCAGCACAACGGTGTCCCCGACAAGCACCCCCTTGCGCCGGATCTCATCCTGGTTGTGCAGGGTCGCCTGGGTCACCGTTGAGCCACTCACCTTCACCGCCGCCATCACCGCGTACGGCGTAACGCGCCCGGTGCGGCCGACGTTCACCCTGATCTCAAGGAGCTTGGTGTTCACCTCCTCGGGCGGGTATTTGTAGGCGATCGCCCACCGGGGCGCCCGGCTGGTTGAGCCGAGGCGTCGCTGCAGCGCAACCTGATCCACCTTCACGACGACGCCGTCGATCTCGTACACGCCGTCGTGCCTGTGCTCGCTGTAGTAAGCGATGTACTCTCGCACGCCCTGCAGGTCAGGCACCACCCGATAGCGATCGCTCACCGGCAGGCCCCACGCGCCGAGCTGCTCGTAGGCATGCGCCTGGCTCACTGGCTCGAATCCGCGGCACTTACCGATGCCATGCACGATCATGCCGAGCGGGCGGGCGGCGCTCACCCGCGGATCCTTCTGCCGCAGCGACCCGGCCGCAGCGCTGCGCGGGTTGGCGAACGGCGCCTTCCCATCCGCCACAAGCCGCTCGTTAAGCTGCTCGAACGCGCGGACAGGCAGGTAGACCTCACCCCGCACCTCCAGCAAATCCGGCACGTCTGCGCCGGACAGCCGCATGGGCACAGCACCGATCGTCCTGATGTTCGGCGTGACATCCTCGCCGACTCGCCCGTCGCCCCGAGTCGCGCCGCGGACCAGCCGACCTCCCTCATAGACCAGCGCAACGGCGAGTCCGTCGATCTTCAGCTCGCACAGATAGTTGCCGGCGTCGCCCACCTCGCGGGCCACGCGAGCTGCCCAGGCGGAAAGCTCGTCGTCGGAGAACGCGTTGTCCAGGCTCTGCAGCCGCTCGAGGTGCCGGACAGGAGTGAAGTCGGTGCTGATCTTCGCGCCGACCTTCTGCGTCGGTGAATCGGGCGTCCGCAGCTCGGGATAGGAGTTCTCGAGGTCGCGGAGTTCGGCCATGAGCTTGTCGTACTCGGCGTCGGAGACGACCGGCGCGTCGAGGACGTGGTAGCGGTAGTTGTGTTCCTCGATCTGCTGGCTCAGCTCGGCGTGCCGCTCCCTGGCAGCGGCCGGCGCCTCTGCTGGCTCGGCTACCTCTGCCGCCTCGGCCGCTGGCATCTCGGACTCGGCCGCATCCCCACTGGCCTGGCTGGTCATCGGACCCATCCCTCCTGTCAGCCTTCGAGCTCTTCCCGAACTGCCCGCGCGGCATCGCGGCAGCTCGCAAGCGCCGTCCGGGCGTAGCTTTCCGGCGCACCGGCAAGCCCACACGCGGGCGTGAGCACGACCCGCTCGGCGCACCACTGCGGCGGCAGCCCGAGCCGTCGCCACAGGCCCGTTACCCGGGCGGTTACCTCCGGCACCGCGATCGCGTCGCCAGGTCCGGCCGGCAGGGCCGGCAGGACTCCGGCCAGCAGGCCCTGGCCAGAATCCACCGCCTCGCCGATCGCATCCTCATCGCCCGGCCGCAGCAGGCTGAGGTCGAAAGACACCGCTCGCGCACCCGCGCCGCGCAGCAGCGGCAACGGCAGGCCAGCGGCCCGAGGGGACGGCCCCCCGTACCCCACGTACCCGCCGATGGGAGCGCAGCAGTGAATGATCCCGAACGACTCCGGCACCGCGTCGAGCACGGCCCGAATCGTCTCCTGCATGGCGTGTCCATCCACCGCGGAAAGTCGGCCAAGACCGCTCGCCGTCGGCACCGTCCCTGCGACCACCGCCGCCAGCGCAGGCTCGTCGAGCTGAAGCAGCAGGCGCGCACCGGGCAGGCGCCTGGCGACCTCGGCGGCGTGGCTTGCCGCGCCCTCCGCCAGCGACGCGGCGAGGTCGCGCACAGCGATGGCGTCGGCGAGCGCGGGGTTCTGGTCAGCGCCGAGACCTATGGTTGCCGCGAGAGTCCACGGGCCGCATAGCTGGATCTTGAACGGTCCCGCATAGCCGACCGCGATCTCGGCGAGGGCATCGAGGTCGCGGGCCATGTAGCCGCGCGCCCGCCGCAGGTCGCGGCCGGGCCTTGAGGCAAACCGCCAGCCGGACGGCGTGGTCTCCACAGGGAGGTCAACCAGCAAGCCGGCGGTCCGCCCCGTGAGGTCCGCGCCTGGGCCACGGCCCGGCAGCTCTGGGAGGTGCGGTAGGTCCGGCAGCTCACCAAGGACGAGCCGCAGGGCCTCGGCCACGTCGGTGCCCGGCATCGACCCCACCCCGGTGGCACTTGCCGACGGCCACGGGAACGCTGCATGCTGATCTGCCACACCGCCGAGCTTAGAGTCTGTGTAGGTCAGTTTCGGACCGGGCAGCTGGGGGCGCAAAGAGGAGAGAGCCGCGCCCGCGGCTCTCTCCCCCCGATCTGCTGCGGCAGGTCCGTTACGGGTCGATGGTGCCGAACGAGAAGGTCAGCAGATCCGTGCCCGGAGGCTGCTGTATGTGCAGCACCACGTTGCTATAGGTCAGCGACGTGAGCTGCACAGTCCAGTTGCCGTTGGGGCACTCGGTCTTGGGACTAGGCGGAGTCGGCGCCGGAATCGTCGGCGAGAAGGTGATCTGGCCGTTGTGCGGCGTGATCGCCTGCGCGGGGCCGGTCACGTCCTGCGTGACGACTGGTTGACCAGGCGCGACATTGCCGCCGTGGTTGACACAGTTATAGGTAGCTGTCACCGAGCTTGCCGTCAGGAACGCCGCGCTGGGGCTCTCGCCCAGCCCGGCTGCCTTCCCGCTGCAGGTCAGGCCGCCGGTCAGCGACTTGGTGCAGGTCGGGGTTCCGATGAAGTGAGGGCTAACAGCCTGTGCGACCTGCGTGGACAGGATGAACGCCAGCAGCATCGCGGGCAGCGTGAAGATGAAGAGGATGCGTCGCCGCATGCTCATCTCCTCCTAGGAATCTTGAGAGTTGACTATTCCCCCCATGCACATTGGGTAGGCTGCAACTCGCCTCCCGTGCGGGCGGGTATGGGCATCATGAAGTGAGCGCTTCGTGAGATCGCAGAACGCGCGCACGGGGGGCCGCGCGCTCGCGGCGGCCCGGGAGGCCGCTCGGCTGTCCGTTTGTTCTGACAGCTCGCATCTCGAACTGATGGCTGGCGCATTATTCTTCGCCTCCATGGAGTGTTGCTCCTATGGAGCAGCGCGTGCCCCAAGCGCCACGTGCCGGCGCGGGTCAGTCTCCCTATGGCCCTCGCCGCGGATTTTCACGCTAACATCCGGCCATCCGGTCGTCGAGACCCATAATCGAAATCGGGCCGGAGATTTCGGTAACTTTATGTCATGTTCCTACCCCGTTGCGTCGGCACGCCGACGGCTGCCGCGGTGAGGCGAAGGCCCCAGGTTAGGCACTAAAAGTGCGGCTGGAGTGACAGGAATTGGCCGGAGCCTCTGCGCTCGTTGGCCGCCGTCGAGCCGGCAATGTGTAGCCTGCTCCATGACCGGTCAAATGTGTCGCCGGTTTGCTCGCCAGCGGTTCGCAGGTATCTTTGCGAGATGTTATGCCGGCATTTGCCTGAAGAACACATTCTATTGGTGCCCCTCGTTTTGCACAATCGGGACCGCGCACGGCTTTGTACTCCAGAATGTCGTTACCGGCCGGGTATTTCGGGGGCCGGCGCAACACTTCGGAGTACATAGCTCTCCTACGCTCCGTCCGAGACTTCGCCCGGTCGGAGAAATGCAAGCTCCTAGCCCGGCGCCGGGCCGCCATCCGGCGCGTCAGGCGGGCTCGCCGTCCCAGTCGATGCCGTTGTCACGCAGCCACCGCCGCTCAGCGCTCGGCATTTCCGTGGCCAGCGTGCCAGTCGCCAGCGCTTCAGTGGCCGGCGCGTCTGTGGCGGGCGCATCAGTCGCCGGCGCGTCTGTGGCCCGCCCGTCCATGGCGGACGGCCCGTCCGTGGCGGCCGGCGCGGGCGCGAGCACGACCTCAGTCACCTGCACGCCGCCCTTCCCGCCGACGGGTATGGCGGTTACGTCGCCACGCTCAAGCACGAGCTTTTGGTAGTCGGGCGGCCATCGCAGCAGGACCCGCCGGCCACAGCTGGGGCAGACCCATTCCTCGGCACCGGACTCCGCGCAGCCGTTAAGGATCATCTGGTGTCTGTCTGGCATTCGGCGTGTCACCCACCCAGCTTCCCGAGGCATCCGCGGACCAGGGCAGAGCCGGGAATGCCTTCCGCTACCAGCGTCTCCTCGGCGTACATACCCGGGCAGGGCGGCACAAACAGCGCGGGCGGCGTAGCTCGCCGCGACGGTCGCAGCCGGCTACGCCGCCGCGACCGTCGCGGCGATCGTGCCGGCGCCGAGCACGGTGTCGCCGTCGTACAGCACGGCCGCCTGGCCCTTGGCCACTCCCCTGGCCCTGGCCGGCCCGTGCAGCGCGATCCGCAGCGCGGCGCCTTCTGGGCGCGCCGTGCATTGATGGACCTCGCCGTGCGCGCGCAACTGGACGAGGCAGTCGCGCGGGCCGTCGAGGGGCCCGCATCCGGTCCATACTGGCCTGTCCGCGACGATCTCCGTCACGTCGAGCGCGGCCGCTGGGCCCACCGTGACCGTTCCCGACACCGGCTCGATGTCCAAGACGTAGCGCGGGGCGCCGCCGGGAGCGGGCCGGCCTATGCCAAGCCCTTTGCGCTGACCGATGGTGAACCGGTACGCGCCGTCGTGCCTGCCGAGGACCGTACCGCCGGTGTCCACGATCTGCCCTGGCGCCGATCCGAGCCGCTTGGCCAGGAACGCTCGCGTGTCGCCGTCGGAGATGAAGCACACGTCGTGGCTGTCTGGCTTGTCCGCCACGGCGAGCCCGCGCCGCGCCGCCTCTGCCCGCACCTGTGCCTTGGTGCTCGCGCCGAGCGGGAACATCGCGTGGACCAGTTGATCGTGGGTCAGCACCGCGAGCACGTATGACTGATCCTTTGCCGGGTCGACGCTGCGGCGCAGCACCCCGCCGTCGAGCCGGGCGTGATGGCCGGTGCAGACCGCGTCGAAACCGAGCGCTCGCGCCTTGTCAAGCACCGCGGCGAACTTGATCTTCTCGTTGCAGCGCAGGCACGGGTTCGGCGTGCGGCCGGCCGCGTACTCGGCCACGAAATCCTGCACGACGTCGGCGTCGAAACGCTCGGCGAGGTCCCACACGTAAAACGGGATCCCGATCACGTCCGCGGCGCGTCTGGCGTCCCTGGCGTCCTCCAGCGTGCAGCAGCCCCGCGCGCCCGTTCGGTAGGACTTCGGGTTGGCGGCCAGCGCAAGGTGGACGCCGGTCACGTCGTGGCCTGCGTCTGCCGCCCGGGCGGCGGCGACGGCCGAGTCCACACCACCGGACATGGCGGCGAGCACGCGCAAGCGATCCATAACCCTGAGGGTATTCGCCTGACGTTGTCAACCGCGCGTCGTCATCGGCGCGCGCCGCCCGCGCTGGAGCGTGTCACACCGCGGCAGCCGTTATGGCAGTGCTGGCCCCGGGGGCGACCCCCCGGGATCCCCCCGCAGAACCGCGGTTGGTTCGCGCCGCGCAGCCGTTAAGGATCTTGGGGGGTAGGTCCGGCTCAGTCCTCCGGCACGAGCCAAAGCACGCCGAGCGGCGGCACGGTCAGCGTGGCCGAGGCCGGCCTGCCGTGCCACGGCTCGGTAACCGCCTCGACACCGCCCAGGTTGCCGACCCCGCTGCCGCCGTATATCGCGGCATCGGTGTTGAGCACCTCGCGCCACCGGCCCGCGCGTGGCAGGCCGACGCGGTAATTTCCGTGCGGCATGGCCGCGAAGTTGGCGATGCAGGCGAGCACGCCGCCGTCGTCGGCGTGGCGCAGAAACGACAGCGTGTTGCCGCCCGCGTCGTTGGCGTCGATCCAGCCGAACCCCTCTGGCGAGGTGTCGAGGCACCACAGCGCACGGGTCTTGGCGTAGGTCCGGTTCATGTCGCGCACAAGCTGCTGCACACCGCGATGGAAATCGTCGTCAAGCACCCACCAGTCAAGCCCACGCTGCTCGGACCACTCGGCGCCCTGACCGAACTCCGAACCCATGAAGAGCAGCTGCTTGCCTGGATGCGACCACATGTAGGCGAGCAGCCCGCGCAGCCCGGCGAAACGCCGCCAGTCGTCGCCCGGCATCTTGCCGAGCAGCGAGCCCTTGCCGTGTACCACCTCGTCATGGGACAGCGGGAGCACGAAGTTCTCACTGAACGCATAGATCAGCGAGAACGTGAGCTCGTTGTGGTGGTAGTGGCGGAAAACCGGGTCGTGCGACAGATAGCCGAGGGTGTCGTGCATCCACCCCATGTTCCACTTGAACCCGAACCCCAGGCCGCCAAGGTGGACGGGACGGGTGACGCCAGGCCACGCGGTCGACTCCTCCGCGACCATGGAGATGCCTGGCGAGCGCCGGTAGGCGGTGGCGTTGACCTCCTGCAGGAACGAGATGGCTTCGAGGTCTTCCCTTCCGCCGTAGATGTTCGGGGTCCATTCGCCCGCGCTGCGTGAGTAGTCGAGGTACAGCATGGACGCGACCGCATCCACGCGCAGCCCGTCGATGTGGAATTCCTCCAGCCAGTACAGCGCGTTGGCGACGAGGAAGTTGCGTACCTCGGCACGGCCGTAGTTGAAGACGTAGGTGCCCCAGTCCGGGTGCTCGCCGCGGCGTGGGTCGCCATGCTCGTACAACGGCGTGCCGTCGAAACGGGCCAGCGCCCAGTCGTCACGGGGGAAATGGGCGGGCACCCAGTCGAGCAAGACGCCGATGCCGGCCTGGTGCAGCCGGTCCACCAGGTGCCTGAACTCGTCCGGTGTGCCGAACCGCGCCGTCGGCGCGTAGTACGAGGTCACCTGGTACCCCCACGAGCCGCCGAACGGATGCTCGGCGATCGGCAACAGCTCGACGTGGGTGAAGCCCATGGTTTCGACGTAGGCGGTGAGCTCGTCGGCAAGCTTGCGGTAGGACAGGCCTGGCCGCCACGAGCCGAGGTGAACCTCGTACACGCTCATCGGCTCGCGTTGCGGGCTGCGCCGGGCGCGTTCGGCCAGCCAGCTGGCGTCGTCCCAGGTGTAGTCGCTGACATGAACGACCGACGCGGTCGCTGGTGGCTGCTCGGCCGCTTGCGCCAGCGGATCGGCCTTGACCCGCCAGGCGCCGTCCGGCGCGCATATTTGGTACTTGTACTTGGCACCCGCGCCGACGCCGGGGACGAAAATCTCCCAGATGCCTGAGCCGCCGAGCGAGCGCATGGGGTGGCCTCGCCCGTCCCAGTGGTTAAAGTCGCCGATGACCCGCACGCCGCGGGCGTTCGGCGCCCAGACGGCGAAGGACGTGCCGGTCACCGGCCCGAAGCCGGTTCCGTTTTGACTACTGAACGGCTGCCGCTGTGTGGCGCCGTCCCCCCCTGGCGTCGCGCCGCCCGGCGTCGCGCCGCCCGGCGGGAGCGTCCGCACGTGCGCGCCGAGGACCTTCCAAAGCTGCTCGTGCCTGCCTTCGCTGAACAGGTGCAGGTCCATCTCGCCGAGCGTGGGCACGTGACGGTAGGGATCGTCGGTGAGCGTCTCCGGCCCGACGCGGCTGTCCGAGCCAGCCGCGCCCGCCGGGCGGCCGACCTCGTCCGGGCCGGCGGGTTCTGTGCCGGCGGGTTCTGTGCCGGCGGGTTCTGTGCCGGCGCCGTCTGTGCCGGCGCCGTCTGGGCCGACACCGTCCGCGGCGGGTGCCGGGTAGGCGACCGCGATCCGGTAGTCGGGAGTGTCGCCGAGCGGAAGCGTCGCCTCGAAGACACCTTCGTGAACGTGGCGCATCGGGAACCTGCGACCGTCTTCGAGCACCGCGGTTACGGTCGCGGCGAGCGGGCGCAGCGCGCGCACGGTAACGCCGTCAGGTCCGGCGTGGGCGCCAAGAATGTGATGCGGGTCATGGTGGTGTCCGGCCACCATACGGTCGATTTCACCAGGGCTGATCTGTGGCATGCGGCGACGACTCCTCAGACCGCCGCCACGGCGGCGGTCATGCGGCCTCCAGCGAGTCAAGCGGTATGGGCAGCCAGGACGGCCTGTTGCGGGCCTCGTAGACGACCTCGTAGACGGCTTTTTCTAGCTCAAAGGCGCGCAGCACGGTCTGGTCCATGCGCGGGTCGGTGCCGCTGGCCTCGGCATAGCCATCGCAGAACGCGGCGCGGTTCCGCTGCGCCCATGCGTGCGCGACGCCCCGCAGCCTCTGCTCATGCGGATGGCCGATGAGCTGGGCACGCGCCGCGTACTCAAACGAACGCAGCATTCCAGCGATGTCGCGCAGCGGCGAGGAAAGTGCGCGGCGTTGCGCCAGCGGCGTGGCAGGTTCACCTTCAAAGTCGAGCACGATCCAGCCGGTTTCTGTGCGCACCACCTGGCCAAGGTGGTAGTCGCCGTGGATCCGCTGCACCCGCAGCGGCTCGTCGAGCTTCGCCAGGTCGTCAAAGGCCGCGAGCACGGCGTCCACGTGCGGGTCTAGCGCGGGTACGGCGGCCCGGGCGTCCTGCAGCTTTCCGCACATCGAGCTGGCCATGTCCGCGGTAGCGCCCGGGGCAAGCTCGTCCGTGCCGAAAGCCGCTGCAAGGTCGGCGTGTACTTCGGCGGTGGCGGCGCCGAGGCGGTGCGCCTCGCCGGCGAAGTCCCCGCCTGCCTGGTCGGGGCGGATGCCGTCGTCGGCGTAGAGGTCACGCACGGAGGTTTGCGCCAGCGACCATCCGTCGCTGGCCGTCCTCAGGTACTGCGACAAGATGGCGAGGGTCGTCACCGTTCCGTCCAGCTCCATCTCGATCCAGCCGAACGGGCGCGCGATGTGCGACGAGCCGACCCGGGCGAGCGCGCTCGTCACCTCGAGGTCGGGGTTGACACCGGGCGTGAGCTTGCGGAACAGCTTGAGGATCGCCTCCTCGCCGTAGACCAGGCTGGTGTTGCTCTGTTCGCCGGTGAGCACGAGGCTCTCCGGGCTGGTGTCGATGGCCACGCCGGGAGATCTGCGAAACCGCAGCCACCCGGCGTCGCGCTCCCCGGCAATGGCCCGCAGCAGAATCGTCATCAGCTCGCTGTCGTGCGCTGCGTCGTAGGCGGCCGCCGTGCCTCCGTCAGGCAGGTCGATCCGTCCGATCAGCACGTGCCGCAGCCGGTCTGGCAGCTCGGCGCGCAGGCCGGTCAGTATCTGGTACCGGTCAACCGCGCTGTCCTGCGACACCGCGACCACCAGATGCCGCAGGGCCGGATCGGCGGTGGCGAGATCGGTGCCAGCGACGACAGAAAGGTCACGTATGGCGGTGCCCTTGCCCGCGAACCAGCGTTGGCTGGGCAGCCACACAGTGAGGATTTCCTCAAGTCTCATGATGTTCGTCTACACCATCCAAGGCTCTCTTTCGCGGCGCGGGCTGCACCGAACGGTTCCCTGACAGCGCCGGGTCAATCCTTCACGCCGGACCGCCTTAAGCACCGCGCACCGCCGCTCATCGCGGATCGTCCTCCCGCGCGGGCGGGAGCTGGAACCAGTAGAAGCCGTGTCCAGGCAGCGTCAGCAGGTAGCTGAGTTCCCCGATCGGCGGGAACCTTACCCCGCCCATGCACTCAATCGGGGTGACACCCTTGAACCGGCGAAGATCGAGTTCGACAGGCTGGGGAAAGCGGGACAAGTTGTTCACGCACAGTATCCGGTCCGCGCCTTCCAGCCCGCCGCCCGTGCGCACGTTTCCGCTCGGGTCGTACACGCGGACGAAGGCGAGCACGCTCGGGTTTGATGAGCTGAGCTCCTCGTATGTGCCCAGGCCGAAGACCGCGTGACGCTTTCTTATCTCGATCATCCGCTTGATCCAGTTGAGCAGCGAGCCGGCGTTGTGCTGCTGCGCTTCGATGTTGATCGCCTGATACCCGTAGATCGGATCCATGATCACCGGCAGGTAGAGCCGTGCCGGGTCGCAGGACGAGAACCCGGCGTTGCGGTCGGGCGTCCACTGCATCGGAGTGCGCACGCCGTCGCGGTCACCGAGCCATATGTTGTCCCCCATCCCGATCTCGTCACCGTAGTAGATCACCGGGGAACCCGGCAGCGACAGCAGCAGCGCGGTGAAAAGCTCAAGCTGGTTGCGGTCGTTGTCGAGCAGCGGCGCGAGCCTGCGGCGGATGCCAATGTTGGCCTTCATCCGCGGGTCCTTCGCGTACTCGACGTACATGTAGTCGCGCTCGTCGTCGGCCACCATTTCCAGCGTTAGCTCGTCATGGTTGCGCAGGAAGATGCCCCACTGGCACTTCTCAGGTATGGCCGGGGTCTGGGCCAGGATCTCCGAGATCGGGTAGCGCTGCTCACGACGGACAGCCATGAAGATGCGCGGCATGAGCGGGAAATGGAAGGCCATGTGGCACTCGTTGCCGCCGGTCTCCTCGTCGCCGAAATACTGAACCACGTCGGCGGGCCACTGGTTGGCCTCGGCGAGCAGCACCCGGTCGGGGTAGAGGCGGTCCACCTCAGCGCGGATCCGCTTCAAGTACTCGTGCGTCTCCTTGAGGTTCTCGCAGTTGGTGCCCTCGCGCTCGTACAGGTAGGGCACGGCGTCCAGCCGGAAGCCGTCGATTCCGAGGTCAAGCCAGAACCGCAGCACCTCGACCATGGCCTCCTGAACGCGGGGGTTCTCGAAGTTGAGGTCCGGCTGGTGCGAGAAGAACCGGTGCCAGTAGTACTGGCCGCGCGCTTGGTCGTAGGTCCAGTTGGACTGCTCGGCGTCGACGAAGATGACCCGGGCGCCGCGGTACTTGTCGTCGGCGTCCGACCAGACGTAGAAGTCGCCGTAAGGGCCGTCAGGGTCGTGGCGCGACGCCTGGAACCACGGATGCTGGTCGCTCGTGTGGTTCATGACCAGGTCGGCGATCACCCGGATGCCGCGCTTGTGTGCCTCGTCGACCATCTCAACGAAATGGCCGATGTTGCCGAACTCCGGCAGCACCGTCATGAAATCGGCGATGTCATACCCGCCGTCGCGCAGCGGCGAGGAGTAGATCGGTAGCAGCCAGATGCAGTCGATGCCCAGCCACTGCAGATAATCCAGCCGCGAGGTCAGGCCCTGCAGGTCGCCGGTGCCGTCGCCGTTGGCGTCAAAAAAACCGCGGACCAGGACCTCGTAGAAGACCGCGCGTTTGTACCAGTGCGGATCCACGGGCCGGGCGGACACGAACGGATCGGGTACCGGGTCAGCATGCATCGGCCCGAAGCTGGATCCAAAACCAGAGGGGACAGGCCCCGATGCGACAGGGTCAGGCTGTCTCACCACTGACGTCTCCAAGGGTGCTACTGGTGCGTCGTGTTTTTACCTGCGCCGCTAGGGCTGAGCTTGCCGGACAGCGACCGTGAAGATGTGCGCCGGCTCCACGGCCGGGTCGAGCCGGACATAGTTGGCCTGACCCCACAGATGCGAATGACCGGTGAGCTCGTCTGTCACTACGAGTTCCTCCCCAGCGCCGCATCCGAGCGCGCTCAGGTCGAGCCAGGCCGTTGCCTCGCGTGGCTGGTGCGGGTCCAGATTCACCACGACAAGGACCGTGTCAGGTTCTTGCCCGGCTCCGACCGCGGCGACCCGCTTGGAGAAGCAGATGAGTTCCGGCTGATCGACGTAATGAAAGCGTAGATTGCGCAGCCAGTGCAACGCGGGGTGGGCGCGCCGGATCATGTTCAGTTTGGTCAGGAACGGGGCGAGGCTGCGACCGCTTCGCTCGGCAGCGGCCCAGTCGCGGGGTTTGTACTGGTACTTCTCCGAGTCCAGGTACTCTTCGCTCCCCGGACGCAGTGGCTGGTTCTCGCACAGTTCGTACCCAGAATAGACACCCCAGGTCGGTGAGAGCAGGGCGGCGAGCACGGCTCGGATCTTGAACGCCGCGGGGCCGCCGTGCTGCAGGTACTCGTGCAGGATGTCTGGGGTGTTGGTGAAGAAGTTGGGCCGCATGTACGCCGCCGCGGGGCCGGCGAGCTCGCGCAGATAGGCCTGGAGCTCGCCGGCCCCGTTGCGCCAGGTGAAGTAGGTGTAGGACTGGTGAAAGCCGATCTTCGCGAGGGTGTGCATCATCGCGGGCCGGGTGAACGCCTCCGCGAGAAACAGCACATCGGGGTCGGTGGCGCGCACGTCGGCGAGCAGCCGTTCCCACATCGGAAGCGGCTTGGTGTGCGGGTTGTCCACGCGGAAGATGCGCACTCCGTGATCCATCCAGTGCCGGACGATCCGCAGCACCTCCGCATAGATCCCCTCGGGGTCGTTGTCGAAGTTGAGCGGGTAGATGTCCTGGTACTTCTTTGGCGGGTTCTCGGCATAGGCGATGGAACCATCGGCGCGGGTGGTGAACCACTCCGGGTGCTCTTTGACCCACGGGTGGTCCGGCGAGGTCTGCAGCGCAAGGTCGAGCGCCACCTCAAGGCCAAGCTCACGAGCGCGGTCCACGAACGCGTCGAAATCGGCGAGCGTGCCGAGATCCGGATGAACGGCGTCGTGGCCGCCTTCGGCCGAGCCGATCGCCCACGGCGATCCGGGATCGCCGGGTTTGGCCTCAAGGGTGTTGTTGCGGCCCTTACGGCCCGTGTGCCCGATCGGGTGGACCGGGGGCAGGTAAACGACGTCGAAGCCCATCGCGGCGATGGCGCCAAGCCGGCGCGCCGCGGTGCGCAGCGTCCCGGAGACGGGTTCCCGCCGGCCCATGGGGTCGATCTGCACCCCCTCTGAGCGGGGAAAGAACTCATACCAGGCGCCGAAGAGCGCCCGTTTTCTCTGCACAATGACGGGGAAATTCCTGGACTTAGTGACATGCTCGCGCAGTGGGTGGGCTTCGAGGATGGCTTCGACCTCGGCATCAGCCGCAGCGGCGAGCCTGTCGACTGGGGGGATGGCCGCGTCGCGCAGCCGCGCCGCTATGGCCAGCAGCGTCGCCCGCGGCGCGGCACGAAGGCGCCGCGCCGCTCGCTCGAACAGCAGCGCGCCCTCGGCGAGCATCAACTCCACGTCCTGGCCGCGAGGCACCTTGATGGCGGCATCATGGCGCCAGTGCGCGATCGGGTCGCCCCACGCCTCCACGTGGAACTGCCACAAGCCTTGCGAGGTGACGGTGACCTCCGCACCGAGCCGGTCGGTCCCGGGCGCGAGCTCTCGCAGCCTACTGCGCCGGCCAAGCACCCCCTGCGGGTCATGCGGGATCGCGGCGGCGCCGAGCATCTCGTGCCCCTCGCGGAAAACGGTCGCGGAGACCTCGAACGCCTCGCCGCTGACAGCTTTAGCCGGTCTTCGCCCGCACTCGAGGACGGGCTCGACGTCGACGATAGGGATACGTCCGATCACTCATGTCAAGCTACCCATCCTGGGGGCAAGCTCATCAGCCCGGGCGTGATCTTTTACTGGAGTTGAAGTATGGCCGGTCCATACGGGCCCACGATGTCCAGCCCGGTTCGCGGGTATGGACTTCGACACACTAGGGTCACACTCCGTGAGATTCGCTTGGCCGTCAGACGTGGCGCCGGTCCGGGGGGACGGCCCGCCCTTCCGGAGCCGGTCGCAGGATGTGTTCTCGTGCGCACCTACGCCACGACCACGGCAGGGCGCCAAGCCCCACCGCATGTGAGAGAGGTCCGCAGATGAAAGCGATCCGCCGGTTCACTGTCGCGGCGGCGCTGCCGGAGCCGCTCGCCCCGCTCGGCGAGCTGATGATGAATCTCCGGTGGTCGTGGCACCCGGAAACGCTCGCGCTGTTCGCCGAAATCGATCCCGAGCGATGGGCGGCGTCCGGCAACGATCCGGTGCGCCTGCTCGGCGAGGTGGCGCCTGAGCAATTGGCCCGGCTCGCCGAGGACCGGCGATTCCTGCGGCGGCTCAGCGACGCCGCCTACGACCTGCGCGAGTATCTGTCAGAACCGCGCTGGTACCAGACGCTGGACACCGGCGGCGCCGCGCCGCCGACCGCGATTGCCTACTTCTCGCCCGAGTTTGGCATCACGGCGGCGCTGCCGCAGTACTCCGGCGGGCTCGGCATCCTGGCGGGCGATCATCTCAAGGTGGCGAGCGACTTGGGTGTGCCCATCATTGGGGTCGGGCTCTTCTACCGCCACGGCTACTTCACCCAGTCATTGTCGGCCGAGGGCTGGCAACAAGAGCGCTACCCGGCGACTGACCCCAATGGGCTGCCCGTCACCCTGCTGAGCAACGATGACGGCACGCCAGTGCGGGTCGCCGTGCCGCTTCCCGGCGGCCGCGAGATCGCCGCCCAGGTGTGGCGCGCGCAGGTGGGCAGGGTGCCGCTCCTGCTTCTCGACTCCTACATGAAGGAGAACGAGCCCGCGCTGCGTGAGGTCACCGACCGGCTCTATGGCGGCGCGGGTGAGCACAGGCTCCGCCAGGAGCTGCTGCTCGGCATCGGCGGGGTGCGGGCTGTTCGGGCCTTCTGCGAGATCAGCGGGCATTCTGCGCCGGAGGTCTTCCACACAAACGAGGGCCACGCCGGGTTTCTCGGCCTGGAGCGCATCCGCGAGCGCGCCGCGGAAGGGCTCAATTTCGACGAGGCGCTTGAGGCGTGCCGGGTCGGGACCGTGTTCACCACCCACACGCCCGTCCCCGCGGGCATCGACCGCTTTCCCAGAGGGCTGGTCGAGGCGCACTTCTCCGGCGAATGCGACTACCCCGGGCTGCCGGTCGACCGGGTTCTCGCCCTGGGTGCTGAGACTTACCCGGGCGGCGATCCCGCCATATTCAACATGGCCGTCATGGGCATGCGGCTCTCGCAGCGGGTCAACGGGGTGAGCGCGCTGCATGGCCAGGTCAGCCGCGAGATGTTCGGTGGCCTGTGGCCCGGCTTCGACACCGCCGAGGTCCCCGTCGGGTCGGTGACCAACGGCGTGCACGCTCCCACGTGGGTATCACGTGAGATCTTCGAGCTTGCCGACCGTGAGATCGGGCCTGAGCTCGTACAGCACGGGCGCGGCTGGGACCGCGTCTCGCTCGTGCCCGGCGAGCGGATCTGGAAGATCCGCAGGCTGCTGCGCGAACGCCTGGTGAGCACCGCGCGGCAGCGGCTCCGCGCGTCCTGGCGCCAGCGCGGCGCCAGTGACGCCGAACTCGGCTGGACCGACGAGGCGCTCGATCCGGACGTGCTCACGATCGGCTTTGCCCGTCGCGTGCCTTCCTACAAGCGGCTCACCTTGATGCTGCGCGATCCCGACCGGCTCACCAAGCTGCTGCTCAACGCCGACCGGCCGCTCCAAATTGTGATCGCCGGCAAGGCGCATCCCGCCGATGAGGGCGGCAAGGGGCTCATACAGCAGATGGTCAGGTTCGCGGACGACCCGCAGGTGCGCCACCGGATCGTCTTCCTGCCCGATTACGACATGGCCCTTGGCCGTGACCTGGTGCAGGGCTGCGATGTCTGGCTGAACAACCCGCTGCGGCCGCTCGAGGCGTGTGGCACATCCGGCATGAAGGCGGCACTGAACGGCGGTCTCAACGTCTCGATCAGGGACGGCTGGTGGGACGAGTGGTTCGACGGCACCAACGGATGGGAGATCCCCTCCGCGCACGGCGTCGATGACCCGGACCGGCGCGACGACCTTGAAGCGTTTGCCCTTTACGACATGCTCGGCCAGCACGTGGCCCCGCTGTTCTACGACAGGGACAGCGACGGCCTGCCACGACGGTGGATCGAGATGGTCAAGCACACGCTGTCGTCGCTCGGCCCGAAGGTGCTTGCCTCGCGGATGATGCACGATTACGTGACACAGCTCTACGCCCCGGCCGCCCGCGCCTCGCGCGCCCTCGCCGCGCCCGGCGCCGACGGCAACGCCTATGCGGCCGCGCGCGATCTGGCGGAATGGAAACGGCGGATCGCTCGCGGCTGGTCCGGCGTCCGGATCGAGCACGTCGAAGCGAGCGCAGCCGAGCTCAAGATAGGCTCGCAGCTCACCGTCCGTGCGAGCGTGGCGCTCGGTGAGTTGTCGCCCGACGACGTGACTGTGGAGCTGGTCTATGGTCGAGCCGGCGAAGACGACGAGATCATCGGGCCGTCGTATTCCGCGCTCTGCGTCGAGGGCTCGGACACTGATGGCGCCGACAGCCCGGTCTTTCGCTACTGCGGATCGGTGAAGCTGGACCTGGCCGGCCCATTCGGCTACACGGTGCGCGTGCTGCCGAGGCACGAGCTGCTTGCCAGCCGGGCCGAGCTTGGCCTGGTGGCCCTGCCCGCCGCGCCCGCGGGCATGACCAACGGCGACCTCCGCTGAAGCGAGGATCGGCGGCTCATTTATCTCGCGCGCCCTGGCACGTATCTCGCGCGCCCTGGCACGGCATGCTTGAGGTATGGACGATGAGGCGAGGAAACGGCGACCGCACGCGGCGCGCGCAGGGCGAAGCGTTCGGGTGGAGGTCGACGGCGCGGTGGCCACCATTCGGCTGGACCGGCCGCCGATGAACGCGCTGAACGCGGCGGCGCAGGACGAGCTAGGGGAGGCGGCAGCGCAGGTCAGCGCCGATCCCGCAGTCGCCGCGGCGGTAATTTACGGTGGCGAGAAGGTCTTCGCAGCGGGCGTCGACATCAAGGACATGGTCGAGGCGAGTTACGCTCAGATGGCCTCGGACTCCAAAAGGCTGCAGGCGTGCTTCACCGCGATCGCACGGATTGGAAAACCCGTCGTTGCGGCGGTCACCGGGTACGCGCTCGGCGGCGGGCTCGAACTCGCGTTGTGCGCGGACTTTCGCGTCGCAGCCGCAAGCGCCAAGCTTGGCCAACCAGAGATCTTGCTTGGCATCATCCCGGGGGCCGGCGGCACCCAGCGCCTGCCACGGCTTGTCGGCCCGGCCAAAGCCAAGGACATCGTGTTCACTGGCCGGTTCGTCGCGGCGGAGGAGGCACTGGCCATGGGGCTGGTGGACAAGGTCGTGCCCGACGACCAGGTTTACCCGGCTGCCCGCGAGATGGCGGCGCGGTACGTGAGCGGGCCAGCTCTCGCGTTGCGCTCCGCCAAGCAGGCCATCGACGATGGCCTGGAAACCGATCTCGACACCGGCCTGGAAATCGAGCGACTCCACTTCGCCGCTTTGTTCGCCACCGAGGACCAGCGCACGGGAATGCGCAGCTTCATCGAGAATGGGCCTGGCAAGGCCACCTTCGCCGGGCGGTGAGGATTACCTACGATGACCGAGCCGGAAGCTGAACCCACCTTCGACATGGTCGCAGCGGCTCTGCGGGCCGACAGCGCCGATGTCGCCACCTACGCTCAGGTGTTCACAGAAAGCCTGGGCGACGTGCTGCCACCCGGCTGCGTGACGGTGGAACGCGAGCGGACGATGGCGGACCGGATGCGAGGGCGCCCGGGACAGGCGCGCCGGGTCACCGTGCGGCTGGGTGAGCAGGTCATGACCCTCGCCGTGCGGAAGGGCCAGCCTGCTGCCGAGATCTGCCGCGAGGTGCGGGGGGTTGTGCTGTCGAGGCAGCAGGTGCCGATGCAGGAGTGGGCAGAGGCGCTGGCGAAGGCCCTGGTCGCGCACGCTGGCGAGAACGCCCGCGCCGCGCAGGCGCTGCGTCGGCTGGTCACAGGAAGCTGAGGAGGACGGCGACATGAGCCGCGAAACGGCACATGCGTACCGCACGGCGCTGGTCACGGGGGCGTCGAGCGGCATCGGCGCCAGCATCGCCCGCCTCCTCGCCGCCGCGGGCACCGACCTGGTGATGGTGGCGCGGCGGGCAGAGCGGCTTGCGGAGAAGGCTGCGCAGCTGCGCGGCGAGCACAAGATCGCCGTTGAGACGTTACAAGCGGACCTCACCAAGCCGGACGAGCTTGCAGCCGTGGAGGCGCGCCTGGCGGATCCGGCGAGGCCGGTAGAGTTGCTCGTCAACAACGCCGGCGCCGGCGCCGCCGGCGAGTTCGAAAGGCTCAGCGTGGACAGCGCGGAGAGCCTGATCCGGCTGAACGTCCTTGCGCTTGTACGGCTCACCCACGCGGGGCTTCCAGGCATGCTCGCCCGGCGCCACGGCGGGATACTCAACGTCTCGTCGATGGCAGGCTTCGCGCCGTCGCCGCGCGTCAGCACCTACGCCGCGACCAAGGCGTTCGTCACCCTGTTCAGCGAGAGCCTGCACGTCGAGGTGCGCGAGCGCGGGGTCCATGTCACCGCGCTCTGTCCAGGCTTCACCCGCAGCGAGTTCCACACTGGCCGGACCGACGTTTCCGGCCTGCCCAGGTTCGCCTGGCTGAACAGCGATGAGGTGGCGCGGGCTGGCCTGGCAGCGGTGGCAGCGGGACGAGCGCTGTCGGTGCCAGGCGCCCAGTACAAGGTGGCCGCCCAACTGACGAAGATCGCGCCCCGGGTAGCTGTCCGCGCGGCGACGGCTCGACTGCGGCGGCTGTGATGCAACTGACACAACGATTGTGATGCAACAGACACAACGCGCGCCTTCGATCTGTCGTCATATTTCTGACGACGGCACAGACATCTCGTAAGGTGCTGATGCGATGGCCATCCAGGACACGTTGCCGGATCGGCTGGGCCCGTACCGGCTGCTCGACCGGATCGGGGAAGGCGGCATGGGTGTGGTGCACCGTGCCGCTGATTCGGAGAACCGTCTGGTCGCCATCAAGGTGCTTCGCCCGCAAACGGCCGGTGACGCGATCGCCCGGCAGCGTCTGGCTCGCGAGGTGGAGACGATGCGCCGGGTCCGCAGCCCGTTCGTTGCCGAGATTATCGACGCGGACGTGACCGGCGACATGCCCTATATCGTCACGAGGTTCGTACCGGGAAGCACCCTCGAGCAGGTGGTCGGCGAGCACGGGCCGCTTCGCGGCGGGCGGCTGCAGCGGCTCGCATATGGGCTGGCGGGAGCGCTCTGCGCGGTACACGCCGCAGGCGTGGTTCACCGGGATCTCAAGCCAGGCAACGTGCTGATTGTCGGTGACGACCCGGTGGTGATCGATTTCGGCATCGCCCAGGCGGGAGATGCCACCCGGATCACCCAGACCGGCATGTTCATGGGCACGCCAGGCTATCTCGCCCCGGAAGTGATCGAAGGCCAGCCAAGCGCGCCCGCATCCGATGTGCACTCCTGGGGGGCGACGGTGGCGTTCGCCGCCCGCGGCGAACCGCCGTACGGAACCGGCCCGTACGAGGCAGTGTTCTTCCGCATCCTGCAGGGCAACGCGAACCTGGACGGGATCCACGGGGCTTTGTGCCCGCTGATAGCGGCGGCGATGGCGCGCGAGCCCATGCAGCGGCCGACCGCTTCCTGGCTCGCCGACCACGTGGCAGGGCTCGATCTGACCGCGCCGCGCGCCGCTACGACGGCCTCTGCCACGAAGGACGTGGCGAACCTGGGTCCGGCCGTCACACGCTCGGCGCCGACGGACCATACCGTCCCGAGCATCGCGCCCGGGGCCGCCTCCGCGAACGGCAAGCTCCTTGCTGGCGCCGCCGCGGCGGGCGGCACAGCGGCAGGTGGCACAGCGGCAGGTGGCACAGCGCCCGCTGGCTCGGTCGCGGCAGGCGGGCCACCCGCTGCTGGCTTGGCCGCAGCGGTGGATCATGCGATGCGCTACCAGCGTCCGCGCGACGTGGCGGATCTGTTGCCGCCAGTGCGGTACGCGCCGTCGTCCGAGGGCGCGCGCCGCCGGAGGCCACAAGCCGAACGGGCCCGCACGGCCATGGCCGCAAGAGTGGCCGACGCGCCGCGCCAGCCGTCCGCCCGGCGCACGCACCGCCTGCTTGGCCTGGCGGCGCTGGTGATCGCCGTCGCGATGAGCCTGGTCCTTCCCGTCGCTGGCACCGTCGCGGTGCTCGCGGTGATCGCCGTGCTGAGAGCGGCTGACCGGGCGCAGCGTCGCCTCGCCGTCCGCCGCATCGCGCGGGGGCCGCGGGCGATCGATCCGCTGCTCGTCGTCGCCAGCGCGCCGTGGGCGCTTGCGCGATCTGTTCTGGTGACCGTGCTGCTTGCCCCGCCCCTGATGCTCATCGCGGGGGTAGCGGCCGTGGCCGCGATCATTGCCATGGGCAGCTCACAGCTGCCGCTCGCCGCCGCATATGCGGCCGGGGTCTTCATGGCGCTCAATTGCGTCGGCCCGGGGTCACGGGCCCCCCGCCGTGAGCTGAACCGCGTGTTCGGCGCCATCGCGCCGACACGGCTCGCCGCCGCGGCGGTCACGCTGATGCTGGGTTTTTTCGCCGCGGCGTTGGTCTCGCTCGCACTGCTCAAGGCGCCGACCTTCTGGCCGGTCCCCGATCCAGCCAGTCTCCTGGCCCACCTGCCAGGCGCAAGCCTCGTCTCTCGTACCTTGGCCCACCCGCCGGGCGCAGGCCTGTTGCCTCACCTTGACCACCCGCCGGGCGCAGGCCTCGTGCGTCACCTTGCCCACCCGCCGGGCGGAGGCCTCGTCCATCGCAGCATTGCCTTCTTACGCCACGTCGGCCACGGACTGGCTGGGAGAATACAGGTACTATGACGCGGGTTGGCGCCGTTCCTACCCATCGGTAACCTGATGCCGAAGCGGCCGGATGCGTCGGCTTCCCGTATCGACCGCCGCGGCGGGCGCCGCGCCTTCGACAGGTCCGGGTGCTGACGCAAGGCCCGGCAACGGCTCACGGCGGCAGCAAATCGCGATCTCTGAGTACAGAAAGGTCGGCCACGGCCATGAACATCGTCGTCTGCGTGAAGCAGGTGCCCGACACATGGGCCGAACGCAAGCTGAAGCCGTCCGACTCCACCCTTGACCGCGAGTCCGTCGACGGGGTCATGAACGAAATCGACGAGTACGCCGTCGAAGAAGCGCTTCGCCTGGCCGAGGCTCACGGCGGCGAGGTCACCGTGCTGACCATGGGCCCGGAGAAAGCGGCGGAGACGATCCGCAAGGCTCTGTCCATGGGGGTGGACAAGGCGGTTCACCTCATAGACGACCGGCTGCACGGCAGCGATGGGCTGCAAACCTCGCACGCGCTTGCCCAGGTACTCAGAAAGATCGGATTCGACCTGGTAATCCTGGGTTCGGAATCGACCGACGCGCGGATGGGCGTCATTGCCGCGATGCTCGCCGAGCGGCTGTCGCTGCCGCAGTTGTCGCTCGCGAACAAGGTCGAGATCGACGGCGGCACCGTCCGGATACAGCGCCAGACCGACTATGGCCACGACAAGGTCGAGGGCGCGATGCCAGCGGTCATCAGTGTCGTCGAGAAGATCAACGAGCCGCGCTACCCGTCGTTCAAGGGAATCATGGCTGCGAAGAAGAAGCCCGTGTCACGCCTCACCCTTGCCGACGCCGACATCGACGCCGAACAGGTCGGGATCGTCTCAGCGCCGACGGAGGTAACCACGTTCACGGAGCGGCCGCCCCGGCAGGCCGGCGTGATCGTGAAGGACGAGGGGGACGGCGGCGCCAAGCTCGCCGCCTACCTGGCCTCGCAGAAGTTCATCTGAGCCGCGGTTGCGGCGCTCGAGGAAAGAGAGTCATGGCAGAGGTTCTGGTGCTCGTCGAGCATGCGAACGGCGAGGTGAAGAAGGTCACGTGTGAGCTGCTGACGCTGGCCAGGAGATTCGGCGAGCCGGCGGCGGTCTGGATCGGCGCCGGGGCCGACGCTGGCCGGGCCAAGCTCGCCGAGTTCGGCGCCGCAAAGGTTTATGTCGCGGGCGACGCCGAGTTCACCGACTACGTGGTGGCGCCGAAGGCCGAGGTGCTCGCGCATCTGGTGCGGGAAAGGTCGCCGGCCGCGGTGCTGGTCGCCGGCACCGCTGAGGGCAAGGAAGTCGCCGGGCGGCTTGCGGTCAAGACAGGTTCGGGTGTGTTGACCGACGCGGTCGAGGTTCACGAGGATCTGACCGCCGAGCAGTCCATTTTCGGCGGTGCCATCGTCGTGCAGTCCCGGGCGCGCACGGGCGTCCCTGTGATCGCCGTTCGGCCGAACTCGACCGCGCCGCAGGCCACCGCCGCCGAGGCCACGGTGGAGCAGGTCGGTGCGACGCTCACCGATGGCGCGAAAGCCGCGAAGATCACCGAGCGCGTGGTGGCGGAACGAGGCGAGCGGCCGGACCTCGCCGAGGCGGCGATCGTGGTCTCAGGCGGTCGTGGTCTCGGCGGCGGTGACAACTTCGCGCTGATCGAGAAGCTGGCCGACTCGCTCGGAGCGGCGGTTGGCGCGTCCAGGGCCGCGACCGACGCAGGCTGGTATCCGCACCAGTTCCAGGTAGGGCAGACAGGCAAAACCGTCTCTCCGCAGCTCTATATGGCGATCGGCATCTCCGGCGCGATTCAGCACCGTGCGGGCATGCAGACGGCAAAGACGATCGTCGCGGTCAACAAGGACCCGGAGGCGCCGATCTTCGAGCTTGCCGACTTCGGCGTGGTCGGCGACCTGTTCACCGTCGTTCCCCAGCTCATCGAGGAGATCGGAAAGCGCAAGTAGACCGCGGGGGCGCCTGCGGGCGGGCCTGCGACAACGACGGCCTGCGCGCTCAATCCGGACGGACGGGACGCGTGGACGCGGTCTGGAATCATCATGGTGACGCCGCGGGCGACCTATGGATGCGCTACGTCCACGATCACGTGCCGGTAGGCGGCGTCGCCGGTCACCAGGACCCGGAACGGAAGCTGCGCCCTGACACCCAAAGCGATCGTGGTCTGACCCTCGAACGAGCCGGCGAACTTCGCTTGCGCGAGCGAACTCCAGCCCGCCACCCGAGCCGGGCTTACCAGGTCAGCTCCGACGGCTGGCGGCTTGCGCCCGGGCTGATGTCCCTGGTCGTCAGTGCCCCAGATCGGCGCCCGAACGACCACCTGGAGTACGGCTGCGCCTGCCACCGGCACTGGCTTGCCCGCAGCGTCGGAGAGCACGTGCGGCACATACCTGGCCACGTAGCTGACGGGCGCGGGCCCGTTGATGTCGAACACGACACGGTCGTAACACCGGTGCTTGCCCACGCGGACCAGGTAGAGCGGCGCGCGGGAGATGGCGTTTCCAGCCATCTTCGCGCCGGTTCCCCAGCGGTCGGTCGCGCAGGCGGCCTCGCCGAGAGTTCCTGCCGTGCGGGACGGCCGCGCCGCCACCGGGTGCCGCGGGATGGCACTCACGGCGGCGGCCGGCCGCGACGGTGCGGCGCTCGCGCAGGCCGCTGCGAACGTCAGCGCGCAGGTCGCGGCCGCTACGGCCACGATGCGGCCAATCCCGTGCGGAGAAGTGATCATCGTCTCCCCCAATGCGTCGCGCGCGGTACCCGCCGCGTTCTGGTCAGACGGTGCGCCATGGACCAGCCGCGTCACAAGGGGAGCCCTCCCCAGATGGGGATAACCTCCGATAAGGCGTGGCCGCTCAGCGTATGTTCGTAGCCGCGGTCGACTCGGTTTGCGGACCGGCGCCTATTCCGCTGCCGCTTTCTCTGGCAGCCGGCGCAGGTCTTCCGGTGTCAGCTCGCCCGTCGAGATCAGCAACGCCGCGAGCTCCTCCAGCGCCCGCCCGCCGCGCAGGCCTGGGACGCCGAGACGCGCATAGCGGTCACGGATGTTCTCACATCGCTTGGCTACCGTGTGGGCCTGCCAGCCGATGCGCTCCGCGGTCTCCTTGGCGGTTCGCGGCGAAGGGGCGCCCGCGTGCCGCCAGGTGAGGTATTCCTCGAACCGCGCGGCGAGCACCAGGCGGTCGGAATCGTTGAGCCGGGCGCGGTGCTTGGTGCTCGTCACGACCCGCCGCTCCCCCGTTGACTGCGCAACCTCGGGCGCCCCTTCGCCGTCGTCCTCGTCCGCGCCATCGGGCAGGTCGTCGAACTCGGGCAACCGCAGCCGCAGCGTGTAGTCGCCGTGCACGCCGGTCAGCCGCACCTTGGCGTGCCACTGCTGCACGGGGATCGCCATTCCCGGCGGCAGATCCACACGGAAACCGCGATCGCCGGTCAAATACAGCACCGAGGAACTGCTGTCGTTATGCAGCCACCAGGCGCCGTCGTGGTACCTCAGGCTCCCAGCCGAGCGCGAAAGACCGCGGTCGTCGGCGGGCAGCGTGACCTGACATGACCGCCCCCGGCCGAACGTAAAGGTCTCACCTGGCCTCACCCGCCAGGTCCGCATCTCATACATCACGATTAACTGCACGGCGCCCCCTGCCCCTTTAAACGCGAAGTTAGGCCCACGCGGTCCGGTCGTCAACGTCATGGGCCAACTGCACCGTTTTGCCGCGGCTAGGCTTGGGACCGTCATGGGATATGACGGCAATCCGCAACAGGGCTTTGGACGGCCAGCACCAGGTGTTATGGCCTATCTTGACCATGCCGCGACGACGCCGATGGTTCCGGAGGCGATCGAGATCATGACGGCCGAGCTTGGGCAGCTCGGCAACCCGTCGTCGCTGCACAACGCGGGCCGCCGGGCGCGGCGAGTGGTCGAGGAGTCCCGGGAGCAAATCGCGGCGGCGCTCGGCGCCAGGCCCAGCGAGGTCATCTTCACAAGCGGCGGCACAGAGGCCGACAATCTCGCGGTCAAGGGCCTCTTTTGGGCGATGCGCGCGGCGCGGCCGCGCCGACGGCGCGTTCTCGTCAGCTCGGTCGAGCATCACGCTGTAATCGACTCAGCGCAGTGGCTGGCTGAGCACGGCGAAGCGGAGGTGTGCTGGCTGGATGTCGATGCGCGCGGCCGTGTCCAGCCGGAGGTCCTTCGCGCGGCCATCGAACGTGATCCCGGCGACGTTGCGCTGGTCAGCATCATGCTCGCGAACAACGAGGTCGGCACCGTGCAACCGGTCGCAGAGCTCGCGGCGATCTGCCACGAGCATGGCCTCGTCTTCCATACCGACGCAGTCCAGGCGGTCGGCCAGTTGCCGGTCGATTTCGGCTCGACCGGCGCGGACGCGCTGACGATCACCGGGCACAAGATCGGTGGTCCCGTCGGGGCGGGCGCGCTCTTGCTCGGCCGGGGCGCAGAGCCGGTGCCCGTCCTGCATGGCGGCGGCCAGGAGCGCGATGTCCGCTCGGGCACGCTCGCCACGCCAGCGATCGCGGCCTTCGCAACCGCGGTCCAGCTCGCGGTGGAGTCACGGGCCGAGTATGCGAAGCACGTCGCTGGGCTGCGAGAGGATCTGATCAGGCAGGTCCTCGCGGCGGTGCCGGATGCGATCTTGAACGGCGACGATCCGGGGCCGGGCAGGCTGCCCGGCAATGCGCACTTCTCTTTCCCGGGTTGTGAGGGCGACGCGCTGCTCATGTTGCTCGATGCGAAGGGAATCGCCTGCTCGACCGGGTCTGCATGCACCGCGGGTGTGGCACAGCCCAGCCACGTGCTCGTCGCGATGGGCGCGGACGTGTCGCGGGCGCGCGGATCACTGCGGTTCAGCCTCGGGCACACCTCGACTCAGGCCGACGTCGACGCGGTTGGCGCCGTGATCGGTGAGGCCGTCGAGCGCGCCCGCCGCGCAGCAGCCCGTTAAACAACGCCGCGCAGCGGCTGGCGCAAACTGGCGAAAAGCGGTGGCCCACCGAGTGTCCGGGGCCAGGAACAGCGGTGTGCCACCGAGTGTCCCAGCGCATGAATGTAAATATGTACCATTAATTTCCCGTTCAAGATTCTTTGCGCATGGCTAGCCCTGGCGCGGCCCGGGAGGGGCGGGCCCGTTGGGTCGCTGGTGGTTGTCCCGCAGGCCGCTGCGGAGGTTCGGGTTGCTGGGCCGGGGGCACCTCACCGTCGCCGCACGGTCCCTGATCGCGGTGATCACCGCCTTGGCCGGGCAGGTCAAGGCCCCGCCAGCGCAGGTGGGGAGAACTTCGGCCGGCGCCCGGGCGCTGAGATCTACCCGTCCCAGCCCGGCGCGGCCGCGTCACCGGCGCCCACCCGCCCGCAGAGCCCGGCGGCGACCCGCGCCGCCGCACCGGCGGCAAGGCCCGCAAGGACCACGCCGCCACCAGCCCCACCACCCGCGCGCCCGGCAACAAGACGGCCGTCACCGCCCGGCCCGC
>WNFX01000348.1_pt1 | contig 51072 bp, 43 predicted proteins | sample 5400111 | NCBI WGS metagenome assembly WNFX01 (sample SAMN13153363, study PRJNA577476) | soil metagenome | isolation source: 40 cm soil or saprolite under grassland replicate 1 | place: USA:California | collected 2016-06-15
CTTCGTTACTTTCATTGGTAAGCGACTCCGTATAGGTCCTATCTATGAGCACGCATTGTGCCGGGTAAATTTTCTTGAGCTAAGATAATATACGCTGGCTGAGGCTAAAAGTTCCGCATGCATTTGTGGTGAAAGCAATTAAGTTCCTTGACAAATCCTCAACTATCTTCAATACTTGTTAATAGCAGTACAGTAAAAGACGCCCATGGACCCATCGTCCCCATGAGAAACTTTGTCTCTTTCTACAAAGTAGCAGTGTGGGAGTAGTTGATGCCCCGCATATGGGAGCGCGGACCGCTCGCGCCAGGAGAGCGGAATTGTTGGGGTGCATAAATCTTCCATTTCCAGCGTTGTAGTATTAGTAGTAGGCACAATGCAAGCCAATCAAGTGCTAGAAAGGTTGGCGGTTTTATGTTCCATTTACCAGGCATGCATGTTTCTCGCCCCTCATTGAAAACAATCTTGTTTGGTGGACTGGGTGGAAGCGTGGGAGTGTTGGGAGTGCTATTCGCAGTAGGTCTTTACATTGTAGAAACGTTGACGCGACCCAAGCGCTCTACTAACATGTTTGATCTCTACACTTTCAGTCCTTATGAGTTCCATCTCCCCGGCGAAGAGGTGACATTCCCTCCGCTCTATGGCAATCATCAGGTCAGTGGCTGGTACGTTCCACAGGTCCAGGCGACCTCGACCATCATCATCTGTCCGGGCTACCGCGGGAAACGCTCCGACGTCCTGGGTATGTGCGCCCACCTCTGGAAGGCCGGCCACAATGTCCTGGTCTTCGAGTACTATGGGCATGGTAGCATCGTCGGCACACCGGTAACGCTCGGATATCGCGAGATCAACGATTTTCTAGGCGCGGTAGCCTGCGCGAAGGAGCGCGCCCCGCAGACGCGCCTGGGTGCCCTCGGCTACTCGATGGGCGGCTCCGTCGCCATCATGGCAACCGCCAGAACAGCCGAGATCGAGGCCCTGGTGACCGACAGCGCCTTTGCGACCCACAAGAGCGCGGTAGAGTACGCTGTACGCCGCACGCTGCACCTGCCATTCGCCCTCTTCGACTGGGTAACGGACTTGCTGCTATGGCTGCGTGCCGGCTACCGCTTCAACCAGGTCGAACCGCTGCGCGACATCAACCGCATCGCACCACGACCGGTATTACTTATTCATGGAATGCAAGACACCATCGTCAACCCGGAGGACGCTCCTCGCCTGTATGCAGCAGCCGGTGATCCCAAAGAGCTATGGCTGCTACCCGACGTCAATCATTGTGGTGCCTACTTTGCCGACCGCGTAGCTTACACCCAGAAAGTTGTTGATTTCTTCGATCTGTACTTGAGGAAGCTGCAACCACCAACACAACTTCAGGAACGCCTCGTCGAGGAGCAGAGCATGCCGGATGCGCCGAACCCGCTATCCGAAGCGAGCTAGTCGTCGGGGAAGTCCAGGGTCACTACGGTACCATCGCGGGCGGCACGCGCCTCGGGAAAGACTCGCCGCGCCGCCCTCTCAGCCTGCGCTGGATCGTTGATCTTAGGACTGAAGTGGGTCAGCAGCAAACGATGGGCACCCGCGGCTTTTGCAATGCCCGCCGCCTCTTCGGCGATCATGTGCGCGTTGGCCTGCGCTAACGGCAGATCGGCAGGATTGTCGTACATACTCTCGCAGATCAGCAGATCCACGTCGTGAGCAAACGCACCGAGTGCCGCGGTGGGCCGTGTATCGGTGATGAACGCCAGGGAGATACCACGCCTGGGCGCACCCAATACCTGCTCAGGCAGCACACTCTGACCATCGTACTCCACCGTCTCGCCGCGTTGCAGGCGCGACCAGAGCTGAACGGGCAGCCCCAACGCCTTCGCCTTCTCCACCTGGAACGCTGGCCTACGCTCCAACTCGGCGCGGTACGCCAGGCAGGGAACGCCATGCGCCGCCGGGGCGCAGGAACCCTGCAACCCTCCCGGCAGCGCGAAATGTTCGCCGCCCTTTAACTCGTGAATATGGATTGGAAAGGGCAGATCCGCAGCCACACGACGCAATCCCTCGACCACATATGTCGTGCCGCGCGGACCATAGATATCAAGTGGCTCCGTGCGCCCGGCGTGCGCCACCATAAACAACACCCCCGGCAGACCTACGACGTGATCAGCGTGCATATGCGTCAGACAAATAGCCCCCAACTGGCGAAAACCCCAGCCCAGCGACTTCCAGGGAATCTGCGTTCCCTCTCCACAATCAAACAGCGTCAGTGTTGCCTCACAGCGTAACAGGGCAGAAGAGAGCCAGCGCTCCGGCAACGGCATCATGCCACAGGTCCCCAGCATACAAATATCGATCATAACATATCCTTGTCGATTCCATTTCAAAGAAGACGGAATTTCATTGTACTACATTTCTTGTTCTCTACAAGCCCCTTAACGTAGGGTATAACAGTAAACACAGGTGAGACGGGCGTCCACAATCACTACTTGCTTGAAAAATATGCCTTCATCGTATGAAAGTACAACCATTTTTCACCTCAAAAAACGTGATAGTGCTGTTGACTACTGATCTATCATGATTTAAGATAGTAAGTGTATCATTTCGGTTTTCACCGAAAAGCAAAATAGATGATGCTAGAATAATGCTGGCGGGCATGCGCGGTACGATTGACAGCAGTATATTTCTTTGTTATCCTAAAGTGAAAGGAAACATTGTGTGTTGGGTAAAGTTGTAGTGAAACAGAGAGAAACAGTGGACTGGCGTGAACTACTGGGTAACATTATCAGCGACCCTGTCGAGCGAGAACGTATTGCAAACGAGATTGGAGTACATTCCGTTACGCTCACACGCTGGGTCAGCGGCGACACATCACCACGTTCACACAACCTGCGCCAGTTGCTGCGAGCCGTTCCGCAGCAATATCGCACCCCATTGCGCTCGTTGCTAGAGCACACCACGATCACTTCAAAGTTCGAGCTAGATCAGACTATTTCAGAGATCCCTTATAAGTTCATTATGGATGTGCTCGAGACCTACGCCAACTCGCCGGATCGGCTGCGCTTCTGGTCGATCACCCGCCTCGTGCTCACCGAAGCGCTCAAACAGCTCGACCCGGAACGCGTTGGCATGACGATCACCGTTGTGCGTTGCATGCCTCCCACCTCCGATGGCAAGATCCGTAGTCTGCGCGAAAGCGTCGGTCTGGGAACGGGTCCGTGGAACAGCGGCATGGAGGAAAAATCGCTGCTGCTCGGCGCAGAGTCGCTTGCGGGCTACGTTACCGCGTCTTGCCGCCTTGAGCAGGTCGGTGATCTCAGGTCGAACAAAACCTTTCTGCCCGCCTATCAGAGCGAACATGAAGTCAGCGCTATTGCCTGTCCGCTGATGCGCGCCTGCCGCGTAGCCGGCTGCCTCCTCTTCGCCAGTACACAGCCCGACTATTTCGCTTCCGAGTACTACATCGAACTGGTGCGCGGCTATACCCGACTGATCGCCCTGGCCTTCGACACCGAGCACTTCTATAACCCGGAGGTCATCGATCTGCACATCATGCCCCCGCTCGAAGTCCAGCAGGTCCACATCGCCAGCTTCCGCCAGCGCGTGCTCAAACTCATGCAGGAATCCTCCAATACCGACCATCGCCTGGCAAGCGCTCAGGCCGAACAGCTCGTCTGGCAACAGTTCGAGGAGCTACTCCTGAAACTGCCGCGCCGATCGATGGACTAGAGATTATTTTAATATGATAAAATCTAAGCAATGGCATATATAAAACTACGACTTAACGATCGCTTTCACCCTCGTCGCCGACACGAGGAGCAACTCGCGATAGACGCGGGCCGCTTACGCAAGCTCGACGAACTAGAATTGCTCGAACCAGAAGCATTGCGCCCACTTGCTCGCTTCGGGCTGTTTCTGCTGCTGGGCAGCGGCGTCTTCTTTATCGCGCTGAACCTCGCCTCCTACTACTGGCAGAGGCACACGCTGAATCTGCACCTGACGTTCGGCGGCGTGCTCCTATGGCTTCTTATCAATATCATAGGCGCCATCGTCATCCTGCCGCTGCACGAGCTTCTGCACGGGCTGACGTTTCTCCTATGGGGCGGTAGACCGTTCTTCGGCGCGAAGCTACCGTTGGCGCTCTACTGTGGCGCCCGGCAGCAGGTCTTCCGCCGCAACCAGTATCTCGCGGTCGGTCTGGCCCCCCTGGTCGTTATTACACTCGTCGCGCTCGTACTGACGCTCTTCTCACCGGTCCTCGCCTCATACACGCTCTTCGCCAACCTGAGCAATTTCTCGGGCGCAGTCGGTGATCTGTGGAGCGTTGCGCGCATTGCGCGTCTCCCCGCCGACGCGCTGATCGAGGATACCGACGCAGGCTACCGGGCGTGGGAGATTGCGTAGGGGCCGTCCCTATGGTTCAAGCTGCAAACAAATGAAACCGCACCCCTCGATGTGTTTCATTTGACAATTCGATGGTCTGTCTCTACAATCTCCTATAAGGGAAAAGTCACAGAATATCTTCCTATACCGGTTCAGGGATTTTTTATCGATTCACGAACTCAACTGTAAGCAGAGCACAAACGGGTCGCCAGGAAGGAGCGTAGAGAGATGGTTGCTCAGCCGCATCGCTCGCGCATGAGCGTTGAAGATTATTTAACGTTCGAGCGCGCAAATCCAGAAGTACGCTATGAATATATCGATGGTCAGGTCTCTATGTTGGCAGGAGGTACAGCGGATCACTCCATTATCAGCGCCAATATCATCAGGGAGTTGAGCTTTGCGCTCCGTGGTAGTCCCTGTCGCGTCTACACATCTGATATGAAAGTACGTCTCTCTGAAGAGCGCTATGTGTATCCCGATGTCTCTGTGAGCTGCGACTCACACGATCAAGGTTCAGTGGAGGCACTACGTTATCCTCGACTCATTGTGGAGGTGCTTTCACCGAGCACAGAAGCGTACGATCGTGGCAAGAAGTTTAGCTACTACCGTGCCTGCCTGACAATCGAGGAATACGTTCTCGTAGATACGCAACAGCAAGCCATTGAGGTCTACCGGCGTGAGCAAGAGACCTTCTGGCGCCTCTCTCCATTGGGACCCGGCGATCTTGTCAAGCTCCAAAGCCTCGGTATCAGTTTTCCTGTTGCAGCCGTCTACGAAAACATTGCGTTCCCTGAAGCTACAGAGAACAGTTTATCTAACTAGAGGATGAGATAGCAGAACCTCTGCCCAATCTCTTCCAGGAGCAACCTATGGCAAAAACAGATTGGAACTCAACGCTCTACGATCAGAAACACAACTTCGTTTTTGAATACGGCAAGAGCCTTTTAGCGCTGCTCGATCCCCAGCCGGGCGAGGTGATCCTCGATCTGGGCTGCGGCACAGGACACCTGACAAAGACGATTGCGGATTCGGGCGCGCGTGTAATCGGCACCGATAGCTCGGCGAGCATGATCGCATCGGCACGGCAGACCTATCCGGGCATTGAGTTTCTCGTGGCGGACGCCAGGACGTATATATCTCCGGTGACCTTCGACGCGATCTTTTCGAACGCGGCGCTGCACTGGATACCGCAGGCGGAGCAGGTCGTACAGTGTATGGCGGCCTCCCTGAAGCCGGGCGGGCGCCTTATCCTGGAGATGGGCGGCAAGGGCAATATCGCGCAGATCCGACAGGCGTTTCAACAATCTCTACAAACGCTGGCATCGCACGTGGAGCTCTTCCACTGGTACTTCCCATCGATAGGTCAGTATACGTCGCTACTGGAACAATACGGCCTGCAGGTACAGAGCGCGGCGCTGTTCGATAGGCCGACGGTGCTGGAGGATGGCGAGCGGGGACTGCGGAACTGGGTGCAGATGTTCTACGCCTCTACGTTGAATAGCGTGCCCGATGAGGCGAAGCGGCGACTTTTAGCAAGTATGGAGGAGCAGTTGCGGGATACGCTCTTCAAGGATGGCACCTGGGTCGCCGATTATAGACGCCTGCGCGTTGTTGCCTACAAGGAGTGATCTCTTGCTAAAGCAGGAGGACTGGCGCTTCACGGCGCGCTCCTCCCTCCTGCCTTTCCTGGGGCCTACCCTTACGCCTCACTCACGGATGAAACGGGGTGGCAGCTACTCCGAACGGGCGGCGAGCCACTCATTGATCTGCGGCCAGGTACGCTTCGCAGCCGTACTGCCCGCCATCATGCCGATATGGCCGCCGTTTATCTTGAGCAAGAGCTGATCCTTGCTGCTGACCTTCTCCATGATGGACTCCGACTGGTTCGGAGGCGAGATGTGGTCGGCGAGCGCGATCACATTGAGCAGGTTGGCGCGGATATGGCTGAGATCGACGCGCTCACCACGAATAACCAGGTTGCCGGTAATCAGCCTGTTCTCTTTGTACAGCTCCTTGATCAACTGGCGATAGCTGGCCCCGGCCATGGGGATGATGTCCGTTACCCAGGTGTTCATGGCGTGCCACGACTCGACAATGCGCGGATTGTCCAGGTTGTCCCACAGCGTCAGATAGGACCCGATGTAGTTCTCCACCGGCTTGAGCGCCTTCGCCCCATAGTCGATCAACTCACCCGGCATATTGCCAAAGGCGTCGATGAGCTTCTCTGGATCGAAGTCCTGATCACTGACCCAGCGTATAAAACCGCCCGCCTTCTTGTCCGTGAAGTCCAGCGGCGCAGTCAGCAGAATCAGGTTCTTGAGACCACTATCGGGCCGCAACGCGGAATAGATGGTAGTCAATATCGCCCCAATACACCAGCCAAGCATGCTGAATTCTTCGCTGCCGGAGACCGCCTTGACCTTGCGGACGGCGCGGGGTAGATAGTCCAGCACATAGTCGTCGATCTTCATATCTTTGTCTTCTGGCCCTGGTGCGCCCCAGTCCAGTAGATAGACATCATAGCCCTGGTTCACCATAAACTCTACAAAGCTGTTACCGGGCCGTAGATCGAGAATATATGGTTTGTTCATCAGCGCGAATACAAGTAGCAGCGGTATGCGATGCCGCTTCTCCGGCGGTACAACCGGAATGTAGCGATATAATTTTGTTTTATTGAGCGCCCAGATCTGCTGTCTGGGCGTCTGGCCGATCGCTGCTCGCGTCGTACTTACGCGCGTCAGCGTGCGCATATTCTCTTCGATTTTTTGCAGTTCATTGATCAGTCCCACTGGTGTGGTGGGAAGTTGTGGTTGAGCCATTAACGTACCTCCTCGCTCTTCGCCGATTTCGAACGACTTTTCGGGGCGAACTGACCTTCGTCGAAGCGAGCATCGAGGTCATCCAGACGCATCTCGATATTTGTCAGGCGTTCTGCAAGTCTCACGATATCGGTACGGGTCGGCATATTGAACTCCGTCAACACTCGTGTGGTGGTCGCTTCAATCGCCTCTCGGAAAGGCTTTGAGGCGGTAAGATATGTATCCAGCCAGCGCGCAGTTGCCTGGGCGTAGGCATCAGAATTGACCACGTCGACCATTATTTTGGACCATGTTTCCAGACTCGCATCGCGCATGGTACGCAAGGTTCCAAATGGATCGAGTGGATTGGGAGGACTATGTTCTTTCACGACCCGCTTGAAGGTACTGAAACTATACGAATTTACGATTTTCGGTTGCATCGAAAGGAGTACATCATCCTCTCCCCCCATTGCACCTCCCAAAGAAAACGGTGGAGCGTTCTTTGCAGCTTATAGAGCCGGGCCTCTTCTGCATCATACAAACTACTGACTGCTCTGCCACTAAAAAGAGATGCTTGCTACTATTATAATACCCTTTTTCGCGCCCCTTTGGCTAGAGAAATCGGCTTTTCGTGATTTCATTGTGATTCGCCACTCCTCGCGCCTGCGGCGCTCGCATCGGCCGGCCTTGCGACAATCAGAAACCGTTTGCTACAATGGTAGTGTATTCCATTTTGACGTATTTCTAAGCTGAACGCGCATAGTACTGCCATTTGATAGAGGATAAGCACGATGGGTAATTTTGATTTCGCGCAATTCGCCCGCTACGGCGTGGCGACGGTGTACGAGGCGGCGGGTCAGCGGGGGCTGGTCGACGAGACGCTGCTGCAGATTGTGCCGGGGAGCAAGGTGGCCGGGCCCGCCCTGACGGTGCGCTGCGGCGTGAGCGACAACCTGATGGTGCACGCAGCGATTGCACACGCGCAGCCGGGCGACGTCCTGGTGCTGACGCTGCCACAGCCCGCGCCGATCTCGCTGGTAGGCGAGCTCCTGGCGATCCAGGCCCACGCACACAAGGTTGCCGCGCTGCTCGTCGATGCCGCCGTGCGTGACGTGGACGAGTTGCGTGTGCTCGGTCTCCCCATCTGGGCGCGCTGGATTCGTGCGCGCGGCACGACGAAAAATACTGTGGGGACACTCAATGAGCCAGTCCTGGTCGGCGGCGTGACGATCTCGTCCGGCGACATCATTGTCCTCGACGCCGATGGCGCGGTCGTCGTTCCCCCTTCTCAGGCCACACAGGTTCTTGCGACGGCACAACAACGTGACGCAAAGGAGGCAACCCTTAAGGGCAGGCTGCAGGCGGGAGAACTGACGTACGATCTGAACGGCTACCGCGCAAAAGTTGAGGGGTGAACCGGCGCGGCCAAAACGAAAATGCGTATACCAGCAACAACTTACCCTGCTCATGCGTTACACTAATAGAGCAGTCGCAGTGTGACTTATCCCCCTTTCAGGGCGCGCGTCCACAGCCACCTGCCTCTCTTATGCATTCTTATTTTTTATCTCATGAGCAGGAGTTGTTATGCCAGTCAATAGTGAGCTTCCCCCATCACCTGTACGACGGCCTGAAATTACTTTATCTCCTCCTATCCCTACAAGAGCATATCCAAGACGGTATCGCTTATCCAACACATTTCTGGCGCTACTGTCACTTCTGACGCTCTTCGTGGCCTTGCGCGGAGATGCCAGGTCGCAGGCGACGGTCCAGATTAAAAAAGTGTCCGCGCCTCCTGTCGTTACCGGTCCCACAGGTCCATTCATCACACCCCCGCTCTCGACCAACCAGGTGGACGCGCTGCACAACCTCAGCAGCCGTATTTCATACAAGAAGATAGCGCAGGAGTATGTCTCGCATATGACGCTGGACGAAGAACTGGGCCAGCTCTTCATGGCGGAGTACTACGATACATACTATTCCACCGATCTGGATACGATGATCAGCAAACTGCACGCGGGCGGTGTAGTCATGTATGCTTTCCAGATGAATACGCTCCAGCAGACGAAACACGATATCAGCGAGATGCAAAAGCACGCCCAGATCCCCCTGCTGATCTCCTCAGACGAGGAGGGCGGCTACGTCGAGCGCATCCAGCGTATCTTTGGCGATCGTCCCGGCGCGCTCCAGACCTACCAGACGGGCAATCCACAGAAGGCGGCGCAGTTGGGACATAGCATCGCCCACGACCTGCTGGAACTCGGTATCAACGAAGACCTGGCTCCCGATGTGGACGTGCAACTGGTGGATGGACCAGACCAGTACCTGCGCACGTGGGGTTACACGCCCGCGTCGGTGATCACCTACGGAGGCGCCTACATGCACGCGGTGCAGAGCGACGGTATTATCGCCTGCATCAAGCACTTCCCCGGCCTGGGCGCGGCTAAGACCGATGCCCATTTCGACCTACCCGTAGTCAATCGTACGAAGGATCAGATCTACGCGACCGAGCTGGCTCCCTTCAAGGCATTTATCCAGTCAAAGCAGGCGCTCGAACAACCAGGGATGATCATGCCGACCGATATTTTGATGCCGGCCATCGATCCGAAGTGGCCCGCTGAGCTTTCGCACATCTTCATGACGGATATCCTGCGCAAGCAACTGGGCTACGACGGCGTTGTCATCACCGACGCGCTCTACATGAAAGGGATCTCCGATCATTGGAGCCTGCCACAGGCCGCCGTGCTGGCCCTCAACGCCGGCGATGACATGATTCTGGGCGCGAACGGACCTTACCAGATGCAGGCCATGCTCGACGGCCTGAAGACCGCGCTGGCCAATGGGACGCTCTCCAAAGCGCGCGTTGACGAGGCTGCGACGCGCATCCTTACGCTGAAGTTGCAGCGCCACATCATGCCGCTCGACACGCCTCAATACTACGGCCTGATGCAGTGATCTGGAAGATTTAGAACTGCCCGATCAGGCGGGTGAGCCGCTCCTGCTCGCCTGCTGCGTCTGCGACCGCGACGCCCATCACGAGCAGTTCATCCAGGCCCGTCGCCAGCAGTTCCGTCAGGCGCTGCTTGACGGTCGCTTCATCTCCGGAGACGACCAGGCTGTCAACGAGCGCGTCGGTTATCGTGCCATCCGCGGCGATGGGGAAGCCTGCATCCGCGAACATGCCCGCATAGAAGGGCAGTCGACCATAGTATCCCAACCGTCGGCGCGCGGCGGCGAGGACAGCCGGACGATCCTGACTGAGCGCGACCGAGATATGCGCTACCAGGGGAGGCGCGGCGCGCCCGCTCTTCTCCGCTCCCGCGCGCAGGGCCGGCAGGGCCTTCTCAAGCAGGTATGGAACGGGGCAGATCCAGGAGAGGGCACCGTCTGAGATCTCGCCCGCCAGGTGGAATGCACCCTCGCGCAGGGCTGAGATCAGGATGGGCGTCTGCGGTGTACGCGGCATCTGGGCCTTGACGGTAAAAAAGCGGCCCTTGTAGTTGACCTCGCCCTCCCAGAGGGCCGCCCGCAGCACGCCCACGTATTCACGCAGGTGCTCCAGCGGGGCCGTCATGGGGATGCCGTAGACCCCCTCGATGGTCGGACGGTGGCTCGGTCCGATGCCCAGACGCAGGCGTCCCGGCGCAAGGTCGCTGATTGCGGTCGCCTGCTGTGCCATGATCAGTGGATGGCGCGGATAGGTCGGGACGACCGCCGTTCCCAGGCGTATACTGCTGGTACGAACAGCCGCCGCGGCAAAGATGGTTAAGGTGTCAGCAGCCAGCCCGCTCTGGGTCATCCAGATCTGCCGCACTCCTGCCTCCTCCGCTGCAACGATCGTTGAGACGACCGTCGCGGCATCGGGCCCGAACACCGCCAGGCCGATCCGCTCGCGTGCCTGGCGCTCCTGCGCTGTCCCGGCCTCTGTATTGTTCTGCTGCATATATCACTTTTCCTTTGCAAACAATTATTTGATATGTGTTCTGAACATAGCACACGCCGTTTTGTGGCGTCAAGCGCATCCAGAGGATGTTACTGTCAAATTCAGTGAGGTTAATTTCTTTACAATGATCTGAGGTAGCAAGTATACTTGGGAGGAATTGTGCAGTTGACACATCAAGTCGATCTTTTGCTGTATAGCCTGTTAGCCTCATCTATTCTACAAAGTGTCAGAATAACAACGAGTTGGCCCACTGAGGCTTTTTTGGCATTCTGAAGAGGTAGATACCTCGCATTCCTACAATAATTGAGAGGAGAAGTATGGATACAGCTTTGACAGTCGCCATACTTGGAGCCGTAGTTACCGCCATTGGTTGGTTGGTTACACATATTCTCTCAACTTCTACGGAAAGACGCCGCCAGCGATTGATTGCTCAGGTAGATTTTACCAAGCAGCAACTTGAGGAACTATATGGGCCACTGGCTTTTCTCACTTTGGAAGGTGAACAAGCATCCCGAGATTTGATGGAAGCCCTTGGAAGAAACTATGTCTTTCTAGACGATTATATTGAGGAAGACGCCCTCAAGATCTGGTTATTCTGGGTTGAAAATGATTTCTTTCCACGCCATCAAAAAATCGTGGATCTTCTCTCAAGCAAGACCCACCTGATCGAAGGTGAGAGAATGCCCAAAAGCTATCTTGAGTTCTTGAACCATCACCATTCTTGGAAAATCAACCATGAAAGGTGGCAAAAGCAGGGTATTCCTTATTCATGGCACTCGAAAATAGATTATCCCCGCGAATTTGACAAAGAGGTGGTTTCTACATTCGAACACCTTAAGAAACGTCATTCAATACTCATCGGGAAGATTTCAAAGGAGAAAAATCTCCCTCACTCATTCCGTAGAAACAGAACATAAGGTGCATTAGCGATTTATTACTTATTTAGGTCCCCAAAAAAACCAACTGGTAAAAAGATGAAGATCATGATGGTAGAGCGAGCAGCAGACCTCTGCATGCAAGGATCGTCTCTCCGTTGACCCTGTGGTCTTCTTCAAGAGGAAAGCACGTGCAACGACAATTTCGTCATTCATATACCGTCCGTTACGATGAGGGCGACTGCTACGGACTCCTTACGCCTGCCGCGTTCTTACGCTATATGCAAGACATCGCCGCTCTGGATGCGGAGGATGCCCAACTCTCCGGCGATGGCTACTGGGTCGCCAGGAGAACGATTATCTCCTTTGCATCCCCGGTCCCGCTATACACACAGCTCGAACTCACGACCTTTGGGATCGGCTTTACCCGCATCACGGCGCAACGCGGCTACGAGGCGCGCATTGTGGGACGCGAGCACGAAGAGCCCGTCGTTACCGCCCGCACGCTCTGGGTCTACCTCGATATGCGTGGACGGCCCACGCGACTCCCCGAACGGACGGCCCAGATCTGGCTGCCCGACGGACCACTGCCGCAACTGCCAGAAGCGCCCTGGCAGCCCGTTCCTCATGATTTACCTCACACCGTTACCCATACGGTGCGCTTCTCAGATACCGATAGCATGAAGCATATGAATAACGCCGCCTACGTCGAGGCGCTGGATAATGCCGCGTGGGAAGCGTATAGCAAGGCCGGAATACTGCCGGATGTGGCGACGATCAATGCGCTCGACTACGATATCGAGTACGTGGAAAGCGCTCGCTTCGGTGAGCAACTGGAGATACGGAGCTGGCTCGATCCTTTTCCAGCAGCAGGGGGCGAGTTCGGAAGATTTCAGCAGATCAGACGCGAGGCGACCGTACTGGTACGCGCACGCTCTCGCTGGATACGCAGAGAATAACCTATCTCCTGGTTAAAAATGGGTGGAGGGTCAGGCGGCACGCGTGCCGCCTGACCCTCCACCCATTTTTAACCAGGAGAATTATCCCCTTATCTCGGCAGAGTCCAGCGCCGGACCCAGTCGGCCTGCAGCTCCATCAATTTACGGATGTTCTCCTGCCACGCCTGCATCAGGTTCTGGACGGTCTGCGCGCCCGCCTCAGATGACTGCTGCACACTGGTCAGATTCTTCGCGGCGTCGAACCAGAGCTGCCAGAACTGCTGCTGGGCCTCAGTCCAGCGCAGCAGCAGCTCCTGTCCCTGGCGCACCTGCTCGCTCAGCTCGCCTGAGCTTGTTGTCTTGCCCGCCAGGCTCTCGATACTCCCCGTCCAGGTGTGTATCCACTTCCTTTGCGCTTCCAGCGTTTGTTGTACTGATGATTGCCAGGCCGATATCAACTGCCCCCACAGTGCGGTTCCCGGACTTGTTCCGACGCCCTGCACGGCGTTGAGCCAGTTCGTCAGCAGCGTCTGCTGAGTCTCAGCCCATGACTTCATTAATTGTTCGCCCTGATTTCTTGCATCCATTAGCTCATCCTTCTTTCATCTATCAATACGTAAAATATGGGTGGTATCTCCTTTGGATCAAAGACATACCACGCTATATCATAAGACATACACAAGTCAATGACAACTCGAATCACGGTATATTCTTGAGATCAGCGAACGCGGCCCATATCTCCTCGGCAATGGGATACTGCGCCAGCTCGACCGTCTGCTTGATACGCTCAGGCCGCGTGAGACCGACAATCGTCGTGGCGATGCGTCGATCGCGCAGCGAAAATTGGAGCGCCGCCGCCGCCATGGGAACGTTGTACTGCTTGCAGATCTCCTGTATGCGTTTCGCCTTTTCGATGTCCTTCTTGGGCGCAGGCGCGTATTCGTAGCGAGGATACGCCTCTGGTCCCTTAGCCAGAATGCCACTACCATAAGGCGCGGCGTTGACGGCTGCGACGCCATGCCTGCTGCACAGATCCCAGAAACTGTCAGCAGGGGCGTGGAGCAGGGTATAGCGGTTATGCGAGATTGCCACTTCGAAGAGATCCGTCTCGACGAAGCGCGCCATCAGGTCGAGGGGACCACCGGCGACACCGAGATGGGCGAGCAGACCCTCCTCTTTACATTTTTGTAGTACCTCCACGGGACCTCCTGGCTCCATGGCCTTTTCGAACGTCGTGTGCTCTGGATCGTGCAGGTATAGGAGCTGGAGCTGCTCCAGTCCGAGCAGGCGCAGGCTGCGTTCGACGCTGCGCCGCATCTGGTCGCCGCTGAAATCGCCCGTCTTCAGGTCGCGATCGGCCTTAGAGGCCAGCACAAACCCCGCTGGCAGTCCACCGATTTCGCGTAATACGCCGCCAATGCGCCGCTCGCTCTCCCCATCCCCATAGGAGGCGGCGGTATCGACGAAGGTGATGGGGCCCGCGAAGGCAGCGCGCAGCGTCGCCCGCGCCTGCTCCTCTCCGACCGAGTAGTCGAAGGTGTCGGGCATATCGCCGAGCGGCGCGGTCCCGACGCAGAGCCCCGTCACTTGCAGGCCGGTTCTGCCGAGAGGGCGCAACTCCAATGGTGCCGGGTTCAACATTGTCATCCTCTTCTGCCTTTCTGGAACTTCAATGGTCATATAGCTATTATAGAACTACGCTCAGCATTGCTCAGACGTGTCCGAAGATGAAGGCAGCCGCGAAGACCAGCGCACCTCCACCCACCACCTGCACGGTCGAGAGTAACCAGCTCGTGCCGAAATAGCGATGACGGATCGACGCGATCAGCACCAGCTCGAACGCAACGACGATGTAGGCCGCGAGCAGCGCGACGTTGATATTCGAGATCAGGAAAGGCAATGTGTGCAGGACGCCGCCAAAAAAGGTCATCGCTCCCGTGATCAGGCCGCGTATCACAGGACTTCCTCTGCCGGTGATGGAGCCATCGTCGGAGAGCGCCTCCGAGAAGGCCATGCTGATACCCGCGCCCATCGCCGATGCGACGCCCACCAGGAAAGCTGTGAAGGAGGTACGCGTCGCAAAGGCCGTGACGAAGATGGGCGCCAACGTGGAGACGGAGCCATCCATCAATCCCGCCAGACCGGGCTGCACCACGCGCAACAGGAACGAGCGCGCTTTATCGTCATGGGATATCACCGCCCTCGCCAGGCTGGCAATCTCTTCCCTGGCTGTGTGCGGCGCCTCTGTATTCTCGGGTGTACGTACATTTTTGCTTTTATCCAATGTCATGAATAATCTCCCTGTATAGTGAAAGCATCAACAGTTAGCGACCGGCTAAGACTGACTGCGCCGGGCCTGGCAGTTCGCGCAGCGCCCGTACAGACGCACCTCGTGCGACTCCAGTTCGATGCCCGCCGTGCGCGCCGCTACCTGTAGATGTTCTTGTGATAATACAATTTCGGTCGGCAGATCGATTAAGGCGCCACAATCGGTGCAGACCGCGTGGTCGTGCCGCGCGAGATGTCCATCGTAGCGACGGCCCTCCTCGCCTACACCGATCTCCTTGATCTCTCCCTGCTCAACCAGTACGCGCAGAATGCGATAGACGCTCGCCAACCCGATGTGTGGTCGCGTGCGCCTGACCGCGTCGTAGATCTCCTGCGCCGTTGGATGGTTGTCCGCTGCGCGCACGATCTCCAGTATGGCCTGGGTATTACTCGTTAGTGTCTTTGTCATATGTTAGGGCAACCTAATAATGATAATCATTCTCATTTTCCTGCTCTTAGTATATGATGAAAGGGTGTTCCATGTCAAGCCTGTTCATTCTTACCCGTTGATACATATATAGGCATACGTGATATAGTAGTACGGTAACACTGACACTATCTCACGCAACAGGCCGTTTGATTACATTGGACAAGGATGAGAGCAATGAGTGGGGCTTACTTTGATGTCTGCATTGTCTGTGCCCTGGCCGAAGAAGCAGAAGCCTTCATGCACGTGTTAGAGCAAGAGCACAATGTCTCTTTCGCGTCAGGCTTTAGTATAGATAGGCGCGAATATCGCTATACGACGATACAGAATTGCGAAAAGGAGCCGCTAAAAGTTCAACTCTCATGGCTGCCACGTTATGGCCCCATAGAGACCGCGCTCCACGTCAAATCGCTCTTACATGAATTCAATCCGCGTTTCGTAGGGATGATCGGCCTCTGCGCTGGCGACCGGCGCGAAGTCAGGCTCGGCGACCTGGTGCTGGCCGAGCGCGCGTTCAACGTCGATAGTGGCAAGATCGTGATCGGGACCGATGGCAGGCCCGAGCGCAGGTACGATACGTATACGCCATCCTGTGCGCGCGACGTGCTTCAATACGCGCGCCTCTTCAAACAATGGGAAACTCCAGCGAAGCGGCTGCTGCCCCGCCCGATCTCAAAACACCAGCAGCGTGACTGGCTCCTTAACCAACTCCTGGATAGCACAACTCCACGGATAGACTTCATTGACCCGATCGAACTGAAAACGCATGCCCCGCTCTGGAAAAAGATCATGCGCGAACTCCAGGCCGAACCCGATCCCTGGCTCTCTGCGAAACGCGAGCTCATTGACCCATCCAGGGTACTCGAATTGCGCTTCAGTAACGAAGTTTTCCCATACGAAGATCCAGATGGTCCAACATGTCATATCAAGCCAATGGGGTCAAGCAGCGCCGTGCAGGCGGCCAACCCGTTCGATGAGATACGCGTTCCCGTGCGTGGAGCCGTTGCGGTCGATATGGAGGGAGCCGCGTTCTATCAAGCAGTTGAAGATTTTCCCACTATTCGTTCGTTGCTCGTCAAGGGCGTCTGCGATTATGCCGATAACGAGAAGGACGATACCTATCACAAATACGCGGCCTCGCTTTCGGCAACGTATGTACTCTCCTTCATACAAACCTATGTGACGCAAAAACTGATGCCTGCTCCGTCTGGCGCTCCCGCCAATGTTCAGCAAGTGCCGCCTGAGCCCGTCGTCGTACCTCCAGAGACGATTCCGCTTGCCGAGGGCGATGCGGTCGAGGCGCCGGACGCGCTCAATGTCTTCTTCTCCTACGCGCCTGCCGACGATAGCTATCGAGAAGGGTTGGAGAAGCAGCTCGTGGTCTTGAAGTACCAGGGACGCATCAAGTGGTGGTACAGCGGCAATGTCACCGGCGGCAAAGACCAGGGAGCGGAGAGCCTGCGCCACTTGAACGAGGCACAGATCATCCTCCTGCTCGTTAGCTCTGACTTTATGTCTTCCAGGTTCTTCTCTCAGGAATTGAAGCAGGCGGAGGCGCGCTATAAAGCAGGCAAAGCGCGTGTTATTCCCATTCTCTTACGCCCAACGGAGGGATGGAGCGAGACGCGTCCCTTCGGCAATCTCGTGCCGCTGCCGAAGGATGGTCGCCCCATAGAGGCATGGTCGAGACGCGACCAGGCGCTCTATGAAGTGGCGAAGGGTATTCGCGAGGTGGTGGATGAGCTGGATGGCAAGGGGAAGAAGAGGTTCTAACGGCCTGAGATATCCCGCTATCTCTTCATGACTCCTCGCCGCGTAGCGCCGCAGGCGCTGAGGGCCCTCGATAGGCACCAGGACTATTCATGGCTTTGACAAGTTTCGCAGGTAGAATATCACCTACCTGCGAAACATAACTCAGCTCTTAACCACCTGCTTCTCCATCTCGCGTGCGATGCCGCGCTCGATGGCCTCGACCAGGTATGGCCTGAGCCGGGCTGCCGGGATGACATAATCGACGGAGCCGACACGCTGGGCGCGCAGGATGTCATGCGTATGGTCGAATTCGCTGGCAACCTCGCCCACCTTCTCGGACCTCACCTGCTCCATGATGGCGTTCAATTGCGCACGTAGGACCGCCTTCTGCGCGTTGTCGGCCTGCGCCAATCGCTCCTGCAGCTCTTTGACGCGGAGATCGGCCTTGGTCCGCGTGTCCACGTCGCGTGTGAAGACGACCGCCGCCGCCGGGACGCCACCGATGATCGAGGCGTAGGAGCCCTCCACCGCCGCGACCTCGACGTTCTCGTTCAGCGCACCCGAGAAGACGACGAACGAGCCGCCGTGGAAGCGCGAGACGGTGCAGAAGATGATCGGCCCGTCGAAATTGGCGACGGCCTTCCCGATCTCGGCTCCCATCTCCAGTTCCATTTCACGCATGGATTCGGGCGAGCCGTCGAAGCCGGACAGGTTGGCGACAACGACGACCGGGCGGTTGCCATTGGCCGAGTTGAGGGCGCGCGCGATCTTCTTAGACGACATGGGGAAGAGCGTTCCCGCCGTCCATTGCTCGGGTCCGTCGCCCGGTATGAAACCACGCCGGGCCACGGGCCGCGATTCGATGCCGATCATGGCGACCGGGTAGCCGCCGATATGGGCATCCCAGATGATGGCGTTCTCGGCGTCACGCATGTCGCGCCAGCGCTCAAGCGGCTGGTGGTCGCTGTCGATGAGCGCCGCCATGACCTTGCGCATGTCGAAAGGATGCTTGCGGCCTGCGTTCTTCTCGTCAGAGAAGAGATCGCCTACGCGCGTGAGATCTCTGTCATCGGGACGCATGCTGACGTACGGGTACTCCCGCACATCGCGCTCGATGGGATCGTTCGTCGAGACGCGGCGCGGGAAGCGTTCGCCTGGTGCGACATAGGTGTGCTCGTAGTAGCGCATCAGCAACTGGCAGGCCGAACTGAGGTCGGGCGCAAAGTACTGCGCCTCGCCGTTCGGTCCCATGACGCGCTCGTAGCCGCCGATGCCGTAGTTGTCCTCGGCTGAGACGCCGCCGGAATAGTCGAGCGACTGCTTGCCGGTGAGGACCATGGCCCCGTTGGGCGTCATGATGAGCGTGCCACGCGTGTGCATCAGAATGACGGCGCCGGAGTTCCAGTACGGTTGACCACCAACGTTGATGCCGTTGACGATGATGTTGAAGCGTCCACCGTCCTGTGTGTACAGGACGATGTGCTTGAGCGCCCGCGAGATCCAGTCCATGTTCTCGGTGCCGCTATCCATCGAGATCTTGGCGCCCGCCGAGAGGGTGTACCACTCGATTGGCACCTGTAGCCGCCGGGATAGATCGATGGCCTCCATGAGGCGCCGGCACTCCGGCTCGGAGAGCGACCCCATGTTCTTGCTCGGATCGCCCAACAGCAGCACACGTGTCATCCCTTCTGGATACGTGGCCGTGTAGTTGCGGATCACGCCAACGACGAGCCCGGATCTGTTCTTTCCATAAGGGCGATCCACGGGGACCAGATGGTTATCCTCGTTCAGATCGTACTCGGTGAAAACTCCAGGCGGCAGAGGGCTGCGCGTGCTCTCTGATGTAGGCGTGAGCATCTCGATAATCTCATAGGGATAGACGAGACCGCGTCGGCGCAACTGGACGACCTTCTGCCGGTATTCGTTCAGCGTCCTGATCGGTGCGTCGTGCGGCATGTCCAGCCGCATGACCAACTCCTGACCGCCGGGATTGGAGATGTGCAGCACGCGCTCGTGCCACTCTCCGTTCTGGCCTTCGGCCAGTCTCGCGATGATGACCACCTTCTCCAGACCCAGACCCTCAGTGAACGGCCAGAGCTTGCGCATGAGCTCCTCGATCTCTTCGGAACTTGCCTCAAGCGGTGGCCAGACATAGAGAATGACCCTGTTCCAGGGGAGACGCTGGTGCGCTGGTAACCTGGACTGGTAGAAGCGAATGCCCGCCAGGGCCTCTAAGAACATACGCTCCAGGTGTGGTATCTGAACGCCCTGGCCTGCGGTATCGCGCGTCACATCGCGTACTTCGGCGATCGCGAACAGGCGCTCGTCCTTTGGATTGTCGCGCGCAACGCCGTGGAAGAGATAGACATCCTCCACCGATGGCAGCCGCTTGATGTTGAAGTTGGAGAGACGCCAGATGTTGAGTCGTTTGCCCATCATCGGATGCAAGCCGCGATACATGCGACTCTCCTGGTATTCATCCTCCTTTGGCCGATATGTGAAGTGATTCGTGCCCGAGGTGCCCGCGCTGTGCTGTGAGCTAATTGTCGCGACAACGATGCGACGAAGAGGGCGCGGGAAATTCGTTTTATTGATTTTTCCGCGAATCTCTTCCTCCATCGCTTCAGCATCCCCGAGCGCATTTTGATGCCAGGCGTAGATATCGGCCACGACGTCGTGATCCGATGGCACACTGGTGGTAAAGCGCGCCAGCGCGTTCAGCGCGCTTTCAAGGTGCCCGTAGTCCGAGAACATGGTAATGACGTGGATGCGTGACCCCTCGAAATCGTAGCTCGCCGTCGCAAACGCCTGCCCATCGACGTTCGTGGTCTCGACCTCCTCGAGCAGACGAATGCGGTAGTAGCGCCGCGTGAGCACTTCCAGCATCAGACGCTGCATCATATCGTTCGCCGCCGGAAAGCGACTGGTCAATAACGCCTGCAATGGCTGCGGACATGTGACCAGGGCGTCGATGCGCTCCTGCCGGGAATCCGTATCTGGATGCTCAGCAAGGTAGGTGAGATGCGCCTCCATCTCCTCGTAGACTTTTTTCCGTACCTGTTCGAGCAGTGGCTCATCGAAGTAGCTGAAACGAATCTCGGTGGCGAGATCGCTGATCGTGGGATACCGCCCCTGCGTCGCGAGGAGCAGTCGATCGAGCAGCTCACGCAATCCTTCGTCGGTCGATGAAGCCAGGGTATCGGCATGCGCCAGCCGCCGTTCAAGAATAGCTATAATCGCCGCTAACTGCTGCGTATCATTCTGGTGCGCCTTGTAGATCATCAGTAGGGCCGTGTCGAGCTCGGGCGAAGGGTCCAGACCCTCGACTCCGTAGTGGACGAGCGCGCGCTGCAGCCTGCTCAGGAATTGCGGCGATAGACGCTCCTGTCGACTATCACGCGAGCGCAGATAGGTCAACAGATCCTGCTCTGCACTGTGCACCTGTATATCCTGCGCCTCGGCCTCCCCCGGGTCCAGCGTGCGCCGGAAGAGCGAGCTGATATCGGCAAAGATCGAGAGAATCTCATCCTCGCCGCGCTGGAGTTCTTTTTCATCAACCGGCAGCGCTTTGTAGATCTCGTTTAGTTCCCCGGCCAACCGTTTGGCCTCGGCCTGGTCGACATCGTAGCCGAGCATCTGATAGCGCAACGCTTCAAGCACCCGGTCGCGTCGCCGTTCCGGCGCCTCATCAGCCTGGACGATAGATGTGTCGAATTGAACGCGCTCTGCAATGTACGGCTCATCGCGCAGCTTCAGTGGCTCCAGTTGTACCAGAGGCGCCTCGGCATCAACCTGCACGTTGTTTCCCACGTACAGCCGCGAGACGCGCCCGGCGAAGGGAGCGGTAATCGCCATCTCCATCTTCATTGCTTCGACAACGACCAGCCTGTCTCCAACGCTAACGCGATCTCCCGCCGCCACCGCTATCGCGACGACGACCGCTGGCCCCGGCGCTCGGACGATGCCGCCTTCATCCCGCGTGATACGGTGCGAGATGCTATCGACTTCTACCAGATGATCGGGCCCATTATTGACTGAGAGCACACGGTGACGTTGCCCGAAGCATGTGACCCGGCTCTCAAAAGCGCCGATACGCTCGACGCGCACGTCTATCTTCTTCCCGCTGGTGTTGACCCGGTACTGTTGCGGTCCCAGGCGCGCGACCGTGAAGCTGTGGCTATGTCCAAGATAGTGGAAATCAATGGTAATGCCGATGCCAGATCGCGTCTTGGGTCGACCGCGAGCGGCGGAGGTATAAAATTGCGCCTGCTCCACCTGGGCTTCGGCATTGTACGCCTCGATTGCCGCCTGGAGCAGGGCCACGTCGGCATATTGGCGCGGGCGAGCGTCCTTTCCCTCCACCAGGCGATCGAGCCAGCGTGTATCGATGTTGCCATAATCAAGCTCGGGATGGCTTAAGAAGTCGAGCAGGAATGATTTGTTGTTCATTCCGCCACGCACGACGACCGCGCTCTCGGCCAGCGCCCTGTTCAAACGTGCAAGCGCCTCCTGTCGGTCCCGTCCCCAGGCAATGATCTTGGCAAGCATAAGATGAAACTCGGGGGCAATTACATCGCCCTCCTCGTAGCCCGTATCGATGCGCAGACCAGGACCACTTGCGAGGCGGAACAGATCGAGCGTTCCCGGCCCAGGCGCGAAGCCGTTGTCTGGATCTTCCGCGTACAGGCGTACCTCGACAGCGTGTCCGCTGGCCGCCGGTTGCTGCCCCATGAGCCGCTCGCCGCGCGCGATACTCAACTGCAACTTCACCAGGTCCAGCCCGGTGGTCGCCTCCGTGACGGGATGCTCGACATCCAGGCAAGGATTGACTTCCAGGAACCAGAACTCGCGGCTATTGGGATCGTAGAGAAATTCGACGCTCCCGGCGTTGCGATAGCCGACCTCGTGGCACAGGCGGACCGCTGCCGCGCGCATCTCCCTTTCCTGCTCCTCGAAGAGCACTGGAGAGGACGATTCCTCAAATATCTTCTGGTTATGGCGCTGAACGGTACAATCGCGTACTCCGACCGCCCAGGTCGTTCCGGCGTTGTCCGCGATGACCTGCACCTCTATGAGATGGGCGCCATCGATGGCACGCTCCAGGAAGACCGTCGCATCGCCGGATATGGCCTTTGCTTCGGCGCTCGCTTGTGCAAACGCATCCGCCAGTTCGTCGGGCGCGTCGACGCGCTGTATGGCTTCTCCATGCGTCCCCAGCGCCGCCTTGACCAGCAGGGGATATCCTAGCCTCTCTGCCTGCCGTTGCGCCTCTTCAAGCGTTCCTGCTGGCTCTTCGCCCCACGGCACGACTGGTATCCCTGCCTGCTGCGCCCGCCGCTTTGCGCTGGTCTTGTCCCGAAATAGACGGAGCACGTCGGCGTCCGGTCCGATGAAGACGAGGCCCAGTCGCTGGCACAGTTCCGCGAACCAGGGTTCCTCTGAGAGGAGACCCCAGCCGACCCACGCTGCATCGACGTGGGCCGCGATGAGGGCACGCTCGATCTGCTCCCGGTCCTGGTAGCTGCTCTTGCGGCTTCTATCTCCCGCATCGATGAATGTTGTTGCTCCGATGCCGACCGCGTCGTCGGCCTCGTACACAAACATTGCGCGCCGATCAGCTTCGGTAAATAGCGCAACGGTCGTTAACCGTTCATGTTCCTCGCGATCCAATTCGCGGACCGCGCGAATCAGGCGCATCGCTGCCTCGCCACGGTTCACTATCGCGACACGCTCAAATTGACGTTCAATGATCCCCCCCGGACGGCTCACAGCGGTATATTGAGTAGCTTCCTGTTCGCTATCTTTAAGTGGCATGCCGGAGCCTGGCTGTGCGGAGGTTAAAATATCGTGCTCAGAACGTTTAGTTGCGTCCTGGTCAACAGGTGCGTCTGTCATGCTTTCTCGATCCTTCCAGATGTCTAACAATGGCGTCCGCAATGTACTACGCTAAGAGTAGGATGAGCACATCGCATTTCGGTCACAACCATGTGATAAAAAGATCACAGATCAATCACGCCTGGTAACATGTATTGGCCCGGCAGCGAAGAAAATTCAGAGGTACAATAGAGTGATAAAAGGCTGACAAACAGCACCAAGAAAAGGAGTAGTGACCTTGATTGACATTGTATGTCTGGGCGAACTGCTGATCGACATGTTTCCAGCAGAGATAGGGCGCCCACTGGCCGAAGTGTCCGCATTTAGTCCCGTTCCGGGTGGTGCCCCGGCCAACGTCGCCATCGCGGCGGCGCGTCAGGGTTTCCGCAGCGCCTTCATCGGGAAGGTCGGCGACGATCCTTTCGGCCACTTTCTCGCACAAACACTGGCCCAACAGGGCGTCGAGACACGTGGCATGCGCTTCGATAAAGAGGCGCGCACCGGAATCAACTTCCACGCGCAGGTCGACGAACATACGGCGATCCACCTCTTCTACCGCAATCCGAGCGCGGACATGCGCCTGCAGCCGTCCGAGCTGGATCGCTCACTGTTGCAGGAGACGCGCGTGTTCGATTTTGGCTCGATCAGCCTGATCGATCAGCCCGTGCACGACGCTACCCTCGCCGCACTCTCCATCGCACGTGATGCCGGAGCGCTGGTCGCGCTGGACGCCAACTACCGGCCCGGTCTGTGGTCCGGCCCAGACGCGGCGCGCGCCATGATCCATTCGGTCCTGCCCCGCGTGCACGTCTTGAAAGTCAACAAAGATGAGCTGCAACTGCTTACCGGCAGCACCGAGCTAGAGCAAGGCAGTAAAGAGCTACTGGCGAGCGGACTGGATCTCTGTGTGGTCACGCTTGGGCCTGATGGCAGCTTCTTCCAATGTGCAGCGGGCAGCGGGTTCGTACCGGGCTTCCAGGTGCATGCTCTCGACGCGACGGGCAGCGGCGACGCGTTTATTGCTACCTTGCTCATCCAGCTCGTTAGCGGTAACGAAACATGGCGCGCGCAGCTCACGCCGCCGCGCCTGCAAGCGATATTGAGGCGCGCCAATGCGGCGGGCGCACTCACCACGCTCAAGCAGGGCGTGCTCTCCGCGCTGCCCGACGCCGAGAGCCTGGATGAGTTCCTGCGCACAGCTCCCAATCAGTAGCAGCGCTCCTGTACGCGAGATGGGACGGTTTTTCCTATTAAGACGCTTGAGTAGGGATGGGGCTGGCCCCCATCCGGCTCGGCAAGCGCGATCAGGTCTGGGGAGCAGCGTTTTTGGGAAACCGGATGGGGGCCAGCCCCATCCCTACTGTCTCTTCTCGCGCAGCAGTCTGCCACGATAGATTCGTTGCCGGTAGACCCACCAGGCGATGAAGAGCAGAGGTATCATAGCGATGCTCCATGCCAGCCATACGGGCATAGCGCCGGGCGCGCCGACCGTTACCGCGAGAACGGCGCTGCTCTGCCCCTGTGGACCATCGAGGTGGAAGACCAGTTGCCACGCCCCCCGCACGGGAATATGCAGCCAGCCGCTCACTGCACCGCGCTTACTCGTCGAGGGGGTTAGCTTCGTCTGCAGGTTCGTTGCATCCGTGCCCAGTCCCGGCTCAGCCACGACCAGTCCACTCAGTGCGATGTTGCTGCCATGCGGCGTAACGGTTATCTCAAAGGGCTGATCGGTGAAGGGCGGGTCCTGTGAAAGGGTTACATCGACGATGTAGGGTCCGGCGATCAGCGTCTCGCTGTGTGCGGGCGCGCTCTCCGCCTGGACGCTTCCCGCTCCCAGCAGGAAGAAGCATAGCAGCGATAAGCAGGCACCCGTCATAAGAGCTTTACGCACTAAAAAATACCTCCTCGTCTCTACGCCATCAACGACTATTCAGGTGCCAGATATCGCCAAAATCGGCGCCCCAGATCGCCCCGCACATCCCAATCAGCAGTATTACCGGCACCGCCAGCAGCGCGGCAAACAGTTTCATATCGAGCGGGATCACGCTACCGCGTCCGTCCAGAAACGACTGCGCTATATTCACATTCCAGTTGATGACGCAGCAGATAAGCACCATCTCGGGCACTGTGATGAGTAGACCAAGCAGCCATACCCCGCGTATACGCCCGTGCAGCATCTTCCCTTGTCGCCAGCGCCGCCAGGCGACGCCATCCACAATCAATGCTGAGACCAGGAAGGCCAGCGGCAGGAGCGCATCGCTCCAGCGAAAGAACGGTATACGGCCTGGTATGCGGTAGAGTAGCCCCTGCTGCGCCACGGCGGTGCGGATCGCCCAGGGCACGAACAGCTCGGTCGCCAGCGTATAGATGAAGAGCAGCGCAAGCATAATCGTCGCCGCCCCCGGCCTCGCCACCAGGCGTACGGCTGCGACCAGGCAGAGCATGCCACATGCGGCGGCGGGCAATGGATAGGTGGGAATGCGCAGCACGCCGACAGACACGAGCGGGAATTGCAGAAAACCGATCAAGGTGAAGTTGAGCAGCCCGGCGAGCGACATCAGGGCGCCCCATTCCAGAACCGTAATACCCAGAAAACGCCGCCCGCTCCTCTGCTGCTGGCGATCAACGACGGCCTCGGACGCAAAGATGTAGACCATACCCAGCGTCCCGATGAAGGCCCCCGTCACGCCCATCATATGAAACGGCGCCCACAGCGCGATGTCGATGCCATAAAGCTGGTGCCAGTAGTTGTCCAGCGGTGCCGCGATCAGGGCCAGCAGCGCACCGAAACCAGTGACGACATAACCGAGTGGCGCGTGGAAGAGCCCGAAGATAGGTACCGTCGAGGTGGCATCGACGCCCACCCGGCCTCTCCGATAGCGCAGCGTGTCGCCCAGGACGACGCCTAACGCGATCAGCCCCGCGCCCGTCACGCAGGAGTAGATCAGGATATGCGGCGGCGTCCAGAACCAGTCGCGCCCGACATAGGCATGCCACTCGCGATCCCAGGTCGCCCCGAGCTGTCCCTGGAAAAGAAAGAAGAGCATAAACCAGGCGCTTATACGTCGTAGTCTACGCTCCCCGAGGTCGCTGCGCGGCTCTTCCCGTGCGCCAGGAGAAACGTCCCCAATTCCATAGACTTCTGGTCGTGCCATGTCACTGTTTGCTCCCTTACATCTCTTTTTTGTAATGTGATCATAGTACCTCATGCAAAATTAAAAGACAATGCCTACAAATGCGTATATTTCTATGTCGCCGTGAGTTTGTTTGTAGTGAGGGGAAGATCAGGCATGCTCGATCATCTCCTCGTGCATTCGCGCCAGTCCATAATGGGTTGGCCCACTACGTAAAGAAGAGAGACTCTTATCCTTTATGAAACGAAAACTACAGTTCACTGTTTCCCTATTTTTTCTGTTGCTCGCATCTGCCCTGCTCATACAGATCCCGCTCAGGGCGCGGGCCGCGGACCCTTCATGGCAGTCATACATCTATAACGGACCAGCCGGGAGCCGTCCCTATTTTGTCTACACCCCAACGCACTACCAGGTCGGAACGGCGGTCCCTTTGCTGGTGATGTTGCACGGCTGCACACAGACCCCGCTCGACTTCGCCAACAGCACCGGCATGAACCAGTTAGCCGAGCAGCATAATTTTATCGTTGTCTATCCCCAGCAAACTGCCCTGTATAATTCGGCGCTCTGCTGGAACTGGTATGAACCCGCCAATCAGGTGCGCAACAGCGGTGAAGCGGCGATCGTCGCTGGCATCGTGCAGACAATAGAGCAGGATACATCCCACTGGACGATCAATACACACCGCATCTACGTCGAGGGCCTCTCCGCCGGCGGGGCGCTCTCCGTGACGCTGGGCGCGGTCTATCCCGACATCTTCGCCGCCATCGGGGTGCACGCGGGCTGCGAATACCAGGCAGCTACAACGCCCGCCGGCGTCATCCAGGTCGAGCGCACGGGTGGTCCGTCTCCTGTTCAGCAAGGGCGCCTGGCTTACGCTGCCATGGGCGCTCATGCGCGCGTCGTGCCTACGATCGTATTTCATGGCACCGACGATCCCATCATCAACGTCGTCAATGGCGACCAGGTGATACAGCAATGGATGCAGACCGATCAACTTGCCTCCCATAATACCTACACTCCCAGCTTCACATCTCCTTCCAGTACGACCTATGGACAGATACCGGGCGGCCATGCATATACGATTGAGGGTTGGAAGGATCATAGTGGAAATGAGATACAGGAGTACTGGAAGATCGCCGGCATGGGCCATGCATGGTCCGGCGGGAGTGGCTCCTTTGGCGATCCCCTGGGGCCAGATGCCAGCCAGGCAACCTATGCGTTCTTTATGCAGCATCCTCTCTAGCATGCTGATGGCACTGCTATGGACAGAGTGTCCATAACTTTTCTATGGATACTCTGCCATAACTCTTGACTTGCACCCTTCTTAAAAGGTATGTTTAAATCAGGCAGGCAAGTGTAAAGGATTACCCCAAATGGATTCTACGCTAGAAACATCCCCGGTTGATGTCGCCGGACCAGATGAAGCACTACCTATTGTCTTTCTCCATGGCGCAACCGCTACACGTAAGATGTGGCACCCCCAGATGGAAGACCTCTCGTACGATTTCCGCGTCGTTGCCGTGGACCTTCCCGGTCACGGAGCACTCCGCAATCAACGCTTTCGCCTGGAAACAGCCACGCGGGAGATCGCCTCTGTGATCGATCAGGAGACGAGTGGGCAGGCGCTGGTCGTGGGCCTGTCGCTGGGCGGCTACGTCGCCATGACCTTTGCGCAGCGCTACCCGGAGAAGACGCGAGGCCTGGTCCTATCGGGCTGCAGCACCAACTACCCCCTGTGGCTAACGGTAATGGCCAAAATGAACTCTCAGTTCATTATCGAGATGTACGGCGAACGCGCCTTCGTAAGTCTGCTCGAACTTTACTCCCGCTGGATGTTTCCAGGCGTCACTGCAACACAGATCTCGAGTAACTTCCATCCCAATGCCTGGGGAGATGCAATGCTGGAGATCGGACGGCGAGACTTCAGGGCCTGGCTGCGTTCCTTTCCTGGCCCGGTTATGATCCTCAATGGCGAATACGATACAATAAATCGCAGCACTGAAACGACTTTCGCTTCAGCCACCCGCTACGGTTGCCTGCAGATTATTCGCAACGCAGGGCATGTCTGCAATCTGGATCAGCCCGAAGTCTTCAACAAAGCTATACGCCATTTCGCTCGCTTGTTTGATATACCGTAAAATCTTGCACGGGCGTTCATCTGCAACCGTATATAATGGTCTCTAAACAGCGATCAAGAGCTCTCGCTCGATCTGCTGCCAGATCATCTGCTCCGCCTGGAGCAGGCTCAATGGTTGCTCCTCTTTGAACGCCTCCGTCATGAGCCGGGAGACGCGCTGTCTGAAGCCGATGAGGTGTTGCTCCTGCACCTGGTAATAGGGCATGGTGCGTAACTTGATTTGCTCTAAAGCGTAGAACTCGCGTGGTTCGAAAACGAAGGAGAGCAGCTCCGCGTAGTGCTGAATCAGTTGCAGGCGAGCCGGTGTGAAGTAGCCCGATTGGGTGGAAGAAACGAGTAAACAGCCGGCTATCATGTTTGAGCGCAGCAGAGGATAGCCTGCCGCGCTCTGTTCTCGCTCAACCCAGTGCGCGGGGAGAAAACCCTGGTAGTCGTCGCGGCTCTGGAGTACGCGGGGGCGACTGTTCGAAACAACATTGCCCGCCAGCGACTCAGCGCCCAGGAATATGGCGTATTGTTCTAAGTTCTTGCGCCACGGATCTGTGCCATGACCTGCGCGCTCGCGTAAGCTATAGATATTGTTATCATCCCAGGGCGGCATGCACTGTACAATCGTGATTGCCATGCCCAGTTTAGAGGGATCGAGCTGCTCCAATGCCTGTTGTAAAATAAGATTAGAGATCGTCCAGAAGCGCTGTATCCGGGGCGTCGCCGCATAGGCATCAAAGACGCGCCCGTAAAACGTTGAAGGCACGAAGATCTGCGTCTCTTCCGGTAACTCTTCGACTGATACATGTAAGAAGTCTGGAAACTCGTCTTGAATTAAAGGCATAAGCTGACTGCGATATTGAGGCAGCACCTCAAGCAAACGGCGAAGACTCTGCATGCGTGGATTTGATGTGCTATTTACCCAACGCAAGAGGGTGATGCTACTTACCCCCAGTTCGCGTGCAATGCGCTGCCGCTCCTGCCCGTCTTGAATATTTTTACTCAGTAGATCTCGCCATGTAGGTGATGTTTCCACTTCTGTACCCTTTATCTTGATTAATCCCATCATAGCAGCCTGAACATGCCTACGTCAACTATTCACAAGGAATATCCAGGCGATCCTGCGCTGATCACGTTCCTGCTAAACCACCTGAAAGCCTTCACCGGAAATACGTGGGAACAGGAGGATGACGTTACGATGATGGTGCTCCAGCGCACCTCTTCTTGCTAGCGACTGCTGATCCTTTCAGGCTCAGGAGAGGATGCGGAACGGCATGAGCACCCGTTCCGCAAATTTCATGTACCACTTGCGCTTCACCCATTGATCGATTTTGATCTCGAAGGCGTTGGTCGTATCGCAGTCGAACAGGTCCTCCATCTCGCGGGCAAACGCTTCGTCAAAGATGATGGCATTGATCTCGTAGTTGCCGACGGCGCTGAGGCGATCGAGATTGGCCGTGCCGATGGTGGACCAGACACCGTCGATGGTGCAGGTTTTGGCATGCAGCATATCCAGGTAGCCAAAGATACGAATGCCAGCACGCAGACACTCCTCGAACAGCCCACGCGCGAGCCAGTCAACGACGATATGATTGGAGACCCAGGGCACCAGCAGGCGCACATCGACGCCACGCTCCGCCGCAGACTTGAGGGCCGCCACCAGGATTCCATCAGGCACGAAGTAGGCATTGGAGAGATAAATAGAGTGCTCGGCGCGGTCGATCGCCTCGATATAGTTGTCGCGAATGGGGAAGGTGAGGCGCAGTGCGTTGGTGCCGATAATATTGATCAAAGGATCGAAGCGGCGCGCATAGTGCTTCTTGATCGGGGCCTGACCGACTGCATGCTGATTCCAGAAGTCGATGAAGGGCTGGGCCAGATCAGCGGTGGCTGGTCCTTGAATGCGCAGATGCGTATCGCGCCAGCTCGTCGCGTAGAGGCTGCCCAGATTGTAGCCGCCGATAAAGCCGACCGTCCCATCTACAACCAGCAGTTTGTGATGATCCAGCGCGAAATGCCGGGGGTCGAGCACTTCCCAGGGTCTGGAGATGGACTGATACATCAGCACATGCATATCTGGCATGAAGACCTTAAAGGATTCAGGGACGACAAGGTTGGCGAAGCGATCAAAGATGACATAGACCTCTACCCCTTCGGAGGCTTTGCGTTCCAGCGCCTCTTTGAATTGCTGTCCGACCTCGTCGCCCTTCCAGATATATGTCTCCAGGTAGATGGTCTCTCGCGCCTCATTAATTGCCGCGAGCATGTCATCGTAGAGATCGCGCCCATAATCGTAGATCTGTAGACTATTATCGCCTACATCGACCTCATTCAGGTGCGGGTGCTTAAACGAGACCTGGTGCTGCTTGCGTCGGCGCCGCATCGAGACAACCTGCAGAATGAGCACGGTGAATGCCTGGAGCAATAGCGTTATCCCCATCGCACGCAGTAGAATGCGCGTGATTGTATAGCGCACAGACTCAATTTCTATCTTCATAGAGTTCCTTTCTGGAAAAACCCCCCGTGTCTTCAGGCCGGATCGGTCTCCTGTGCGAAGGGTCGATACTTCAGAATGACGGTTGCCAGCGGGGGGAGCGTGAGCTGAATAGAGTTCGATAGGGATTGCCAGTACATGGGCCCACTGGGCATCACATTGGTATTCTCAACGCCGCTGCCACCATAGCGCCGGGCATCGGTGTTGATAACCTCGTAATAGTCGCCCGCCGCCGGAACGCCGATCCGGTAGCCATAGCGCGGGATAGGCGTGAAATTACAGACGAAGATGAGCTCCTCCCCTGCGTTCTTGCCGCGGCGCATGAAGGAGACGACGCTATTGTCGCTATCGTGGAGATCGATCCACGAGAAGCCCCCTGGACTGGTATCGAGGACGCTGAGAGCAGGCTCGCGCTGATAGAGCTGGTTGAGGTCGCGGACGAGATCGCGCAGGAGGGTATGGCGAGGCTCGTTGCCGGAGTCCAGGAGATTCCAGTCGAGACTCTGGGTATAGTCCCACTCGCGCCATTGACCGAACTCGCCGCCCATAAAGAGCAGCTTTTTCCCAGGATGGCCCCACATGTAGCCAAAGAAGGCGCGCAGGTTGGCGAAGCGCTGCCAGACGTCACCAGGCATCTTAGAGAGCAGAGAGCGCTTACCATAGACGACCTCGTCGTGCGACAGGGGCAGCACAAAGTTCTCGTTGTAGGCATACATAAGCGAGAACGTGATGCTGCTCTGATGGTAGCGCCGGTAAACGGGGTCCAGTTGCATGTATTCGAGCATATCGTGCATCCAGCCCATATTCCACTTGAGGCCGAAGCCGAGTCCGCCGATATAGGTGGGACGGGAGACGAGCGGCCAGGCAGTGGACTCTTCCGCGACGGTGAAGGTGCCGGGCTGTTCGGAATAGGTAGCCTCGTTGAGCTGGCGCAGGAACGAGACGGCCTCGAGATTTTCGCGCCCACCGTATTGATTGGGTATCCACTCACCGGGCTCGCGCGCATAGTCCAGGTAGAGAATCGAGGCTACAGCATCAACGCGCAGGCCATCAAGGTGATATTCGGTCAGCCAGAATACAGCGCTGGCGAACAGGAAATTGCATACTTCAGTTCGTCCGTAATCGAAGACGTAGGTCCCCCACTCCTTGTGCTCACCCTTGCGCGGATCGGCATATTCGTAGAGGTGGGTGCCATCGAAGTAGCTCAGGCCGTGTAGATCTTTCGGAAAGTGGCCAGGGACCCAGTCGAGAATGATGCCAATGCCCTGCTGGTGCAGGTAATCGACGAAGTACTGGAAGTCCTGCGGAGTACCATAGCGGCTGGTGGGAGCGAAATAGCCTGTCACCTGGTAGCCCCAGGAGGGATCGTAGGGAAACTCGGTGATCGGCATCAGCTCGACATGGGTAAAGCCAAGCTCTTTGATGTAGGGAGCCAGCGCGTGGGCCAGCTCGCGATAGGTCATAGGGCGTGGACCGAACTCATCCACGATATGGCGCCAGGAGCCGGCGTGAAGCTCATAAGTGGATACGGGAGAGGAGAGTGGATTGAACTGTTTACGAGCCTGCATCCAGTCCTGGTCCAGCCATTGATACTGGTGAATATCGCTCACGACGCTGCCGGTTTTGGGCGGGAGTTCAGCGGCGAGCGCGTAGGGGTCTGCCTTTTCCACGGTGTAGTCATTGATGTAGGAGGTAATGAAGTACTTGTAGATCTCGCCCACCTGCAGACCGGGGATAAAGCACTCCCAGACGCCCAGATCGTGGTGCCGCAAGCGCATAGGGTTTGCAGTGCGATCCCAGTAGTTGAAGTTTCCAATTACCGTGACCGAGCGGGCATTAGGCGCCCAGACGGAGAAGTTCACGCCTGCTACCCCATCGATGACGCGAACATGAGCGCCGAATTTCTTGTAGACGTAATAGTCCTTACTCTGGCCGAACAGATAAAGGTCGAAGTCGCTCCATATAGAGGTCGCGATCCAGGCATCGGATAGTTCTGTTGGTTTCTCATGTGGCTGCGGTCCAATCATTGGCTGACTCCCTTGTTTTTATTATCGCTTGCAACGGTCAAGCGCGGTTATAGCTCAACAGAGAGAAGCGTCCCACTATTAGAATATCATATTCGGATATCCGCAGCGTTTATCATCTATAGCGCAGATACCTGGGGCAGCTTGAGGGAAAATGAGAATGTGCTGCCTTCGCCGGGAACGCCGTTACTGGTGAGCCAGATGCGACCGCCCATCGCCTCCACCACTTGCTTGCAGATGGCGAGGCCGAGCCCGGCGCCGCGCACAGGGCTATTCATGTCACGTTCCAGGCGCACGAACTGTTCGAAGAGGTAGGCCTGCTCGTCGGGTGGAACGCCGAGACCACTATCCTGAACAGAGATCGTCACCGAGTCCGACAGGAGAGACGCGTGAATAGACACAGGCGTACCATGCGGAGAGTACTTAAACGCATTGCTCAGGAGATTGAGCAGGATCTCGCGTACATGCTTGGCGCTGGCATACACCGTAATGGAAGCGGGCACATCGACGCGGATGGTGCGCTGTTGATGCAGCGCCTCGACGCCCATAATCTCGGTCGCCTGCTTGATAATCTCGTTCAGGGAGCAAGGGCTGAGCGTCACCTGTTTCGACTCGAATTGCAAACGACCAACATCAGAGATAATCAAGACCTGCTGGACCAGTTCATCGCAGGCAACGGCGGCCTTACGCAAAAAGTCATTGCATTGCTCATGGTCCAGTTGCGCCCCATGCTCCAGTAGAAGATCGATATAGCCAGAGACGGAGGTCAACGGCGTACGCAGTTCGTGCGACGTACTGGTGATGAAGCGATTTTTCAAGAGATCCAGATCAGAGAGGCGCTCATTAGCCATCTGCAGTTGCACGTTACGCGCCTGTAGCTCCTGGGTCAGCAGGGCCGTTTCCAGGAGGGGAAGGAAGCGCGACAGAAGGAGGCCCATACCCTCAAAATCCGGTCCCGCGTACGACTCGTGATCGCCCCGCTCATCAAGAAGCAGAACGGCAATCAGCGTTCCCTGGACATGCAAGGGAGCAAAGAGGGGATTGCGTCCACCCACTAGAGGCTGCTCAGGGGCCAGGAATCTTGCCATGCCAGATACGCGCGGTCCATCGCTGGCAAGTAATTCGGAGAGTGCAAGGGGGCGCCCGGCATGCTCTAACGTAGAGATCAGAGACGTATCAAGAGTTATCGCCTGCGTTGCATTCAATTGTGGAAAGAGCGGACGCAGTGATGAAAGGAGGTTGCGCTCCTGTTCGCGAATACTCTGTTCAGCCGGGAAAAGGATATAGTGTCCTTTTTCCAGAATAAATAAGCAGGCGGCGGGCGCGGCGAACGTATCGCACGCCGCCGCGGTCAGAGCGCGCGTCACCTGCGCCAGATCGAAGTCGCTCGTTTGCAGGGAAAGCGCGTTGACCAGTTGGCGATAATGCAGCATCTCGCTAAAGAAGAGGCGCTCAGTCAGTGCCTGCCCCTGCTTCGTCAGCCAGAGAGATGGCAACGGCAGCAGCAATGTCACCGCGATCACCAGCAAAATCGGCTGGTTGCCAAAGAAGACACTGCAACCGGCCATAACGATATAGACCAGGATCGAGAGCAGAATACCGCTGGTCATCCAGTTAATGTAACGGCGGATATAGGTATCCAGGACCAGAATCTGGTAGCGCAGGACGGCATAGCCGAGCGTCAGGGGAAAACAGATAAGAAAGAACATGCTCACATTGCCATCGACGACAAAGGGAAAGTGGAGCAGCGTCGGCATAACGGTAAGGACGAGAATCGGTGCGAAGGAGAGCAGGATGCCATTCAGGAACAGGCGAAATTGCTGCTGCGCACGCATAGAATCGCTCCGGCGCGAAGAGAAGATCACGATTAGAAAGATGCCCACTATGCTGAAGCCATAATAGACAAATTCGAGGAGGGCGCTCCAGGCGGGCAATGGGACATGTAGTAAGTAGGTGATCAGACTGTAACCAACTGGAAACAAGCTGCCGAGCACACTACAGACCAGGTAACATTGAAGCAAACGGCGCTGCCAGGGACGAGAGCTGCTACGGGCGAACGTATCGTCGGGGAATGACAGCAGAAGCGTGGTAAGTAGGGGAACGGCCACCGCGCTGCAACTGCTACCCAGAGCGTTAAGGATAGTATTGCCTGCATTGGCGCCAATGACAGTGCCAAACGTAAGCATCATCATACAGCAGAAGCTAAATAGCAAGGCAGCGACCCTGCGCTGCCTTGCGTAGAGCCAGATCACGGTGCCGACGATAAAGAATAAAAGGGCAATCAGGAGAGAGAGGGCATACCAGATCGTAACCGTAACGAGATGTGAGAAATCGATCGAACGATGTCCTAGCCAGGAGACGCTGCTGCCATCGGCGATGAGCACCAGGAGCAAGAGAATACCGGCGACGACAACAGGGAGCAGGCGCCAGTTCCAGTTGCGTCCACGCAGACCCTCGCGGAAAGTGGGAGTTTGCAAGAGCGCTCCGTTATCGAGGTTATTTGCTTTGTTCTGTATATGCATCACGCCTCCTCAGGCAGGCTATCGAGACTCAGCAAAAAACGCAGACATGGAGGAACAGGGACCCCATACCAGTCTTCGATCTGGCGAAGAATGCTCTCAGCGCGGAAGCGATAGTAGAAACCAACGGCCACCGAAGCTTTGATCGCCTCGTGATAAGACTGCAAGTGCATCGTTAGCTCAGTTCGCTGTTTTCTCCCTGTAGAGATGAGCGTTTTTTGCAGCCTGGAAGCATATCGCTGTTGAGCAAGCACGATTGGCAATGTTTTCTTGCCACGCACGAGATCACTCTTATGATTATAACCCTCCCCAGCAAAAGCCGGATCGATAAGATTGGAGAGATCGTGCGTATCGTTATCCAACTGGTAGGCGATACCGACCAACGTACCAACATCGGCAAACAGATCAGTGATAGTAGCAGGTGCACCGACCGCGCTCGTTGCCAGCAGGCAGACCAGGCGTACGAGCGCGCCAGACTTCTCCTCGATGATGCGCAGGCAGTCTTCCGGGCGCGTCTCCTGCATCTCCTGGCGCTCGGAGAGCAGGTCGCGATGCTGTCCATGCGTTGCGCGCAGCCATTGCTGGTGCAGGATCGTCGAGAGAGCGATGGCGCGTTCAGGTGCGAGGCCGTGACGCGTCCCTTCGAGCAGGCACTGCGACGCCAGCGCGAGCAGGGCGGTCGCAACATTCAACACGCGCGCGTCTCCCAGTTCCTTGCGCAACGGCGTCTCGTCGTCATCCTCGACATCATCGAGGAGGTCCAGGGCGCACAAAAAGCACTCGGCACAGAGCGAGATACGGCTGACGAGCAAAGGATCTGCATCAGGAGCGCAGTAGCGCGCGATATGCCATGGCAGCAAGGCCCAGATCCCCTCGGGGATCTGGTTCTGGGACGATGCTACAGGTTCATCAAGGGATGACAGTTTACGCGGTGCGGCGAGCGCCTGCCTGATATCGGCGCCCAGCCCTGTCTCCTGCGAGAAACCCTGCTCCTGCAAGAAAAGCTCCAGGCGATCGCGTAAGAACGCCTGATCGGCGGCGAACTGGCCGGAGGGCGTAAACACTAGACCCATACCAGACTCTTAAGTTCTACGTCCTGTTGCAGGACGCTGGCCGCGGCGGCGATGACGGCGGAAGAAAGACCCAGATCAGAGGCGGCACGCGCGGAGTTCTGGACCAGGTTTTCCTGCAATGCGGGGGTATCGCAGGCATCGAACACGAGTTGAGAGACAAGCAAAGCTTCCATGAGTAGTAAAAACCTTTCTGTGTTTAGTGGGGAACGACTAGGGTTGAGGAGCGAACACGCCAGACAATCTGGGACTAGACTCCTCATGATAGAGTTATCGGCCAGTGCGAGAGAAAAAAGAGGGGAAGGGGCATGAATTTCTCTTTGATTAGTTCAAAGCGGCAAGGGCCTGCTCGAAGGTCAGCGCGGTCCCCTTAGACCAGGCGGCCTGAAAAACAGGCGCGGGCAATTGAGCGTGCAATTGTGATAGGGCGCGCTCATAGCCCGCGCGTTGCGCCGGGTGCAGATCTACGTCGAGTTTCAGATAGGATGTGGAAGCGCCAAGTAGAGTCGTGGCCTGATCGAGCAGCTTCTGATCGAGTAAGATCTTCGCCAGCCCGATCAGGTGGCTGCCAATATTCTTTTTATCGCCTGCTTCTCTATCGAGGGACAGGGCCTCTTTGTATAGGGCAGTAGCCTGCACGAGGTGTCCCTGTTTGCGTTCGATAGCGGCTAAAACGCCGAGCGCAGCGGCAATATTTGGGTTATCGCCCTGCGCACGGAAGAACTGGAGGCTCTCCTGCACGGCGTTCGTAGCCTGATCGAAATATTCTTGCGCCAGGGCGATATCTGCCAGGTGAAGCTGCATGATGGCGACCGTCGGCCTGTCGCCCAGTTCACTGGCACGCGTGAGTCGCTCCGTGTAGAGTTCGGCGGCCTGGTCGTATGTACCGCGAAAGAGCGCGACGTCGGCCAGATTAGTCAGCGCAAGGGCTATAAGAGGGCGGGTACCCAATTCCTGGGCGAGCTCAAAGCTCTGATGAGCGTCTAGCGCTGCCTGCTCAACATCACCCTCTGAGAGCTTTATAGCGACCATCGTTGTAAGCGTGCGCACGAGGGTCTCGTTATCGAGCAGTTCCCGTGCCAGCGCCGCGCTTTCCCGCAGGAGAGCGTATGCCTGCGTGGTATGACCTTGACGATACATAAAATTGCCCAGGCTCTCTAATGAATTAGCGAGGGACCACTTACTGCCTGATGCGCGCGCCGTCGTCACACTTTCCTCATGCGCCTGGGCCGCCGCGGCAATCTCGTTCTGACGGTATAAAACCCGGCCCAGTCCATTCAGTGCGCCCGCGAGGTTTTCGTTATCTTCTACCTGACGCGATGCCAGAACGCTCTCTTCTTGCAGCGCGCGTGCTTCAGTTAGTCTGCGTAGACGATAAGCGAGATGGCCGGCGCGACGGAGCACTCTAGCACGGATCGCCAGGTGAGAGGAGCGATATGGCAGCTCTAGCACCGAGGTGAGCCAGCGCTGCTCCTCGGTCCAGTAGCCGCGCAGGCCACAGAACTTGCCGAACGCCTCGCAGAAGCGCAGGGCCATTTCGGTCTCCTGCCGTTGCAGCAGCCATTGCAACGCGGCACGCAGATTCTCCTGCTCGCCATCCAGAGTCGCCAGCAACTCAGCAGCCTTAGCGCCTTTGAGGGCAGGCGCGACGCGCTCCAGGAGCGAGAGATAGTACAGCGCGTGCCTGCGCTGTACTATCTCTCGCTCGCCCAGTTCAGCCAGACGATCCATGCCATATGCCCGGATGCTCTCTAGAAGCGCGTAGCATGGCTCGCTCTCGTCTGACGATACACGGTGGAGGAGGCTTTTATCGAGCAGCTCATTGAGCAAGTTGAGTACTTCGATCTCCTGCAAGCCGGAGCAGACCGCCTGGACAGCTTGCGGCGTAAAACCGGGGGCAAAGACCGAGAGATGGCGGAAAAACACCTGCTCCCGCTCATTCAGGAGATCGTAGCTCCAGCGGATCGTGTTGTACAGCGTCTGCTGGCGTTCGGGCGCGGTTCGCAACTGGCCCTCGGGCAATTGCAAGTGCTGGGAGAGACGCGTCAGCAGCGTTTGAGGGGGCAGGAGCTTCACGCAGGCAGCGGCTAGCTCGATGGCTAAGGGGAGTCCATCGAGGCGCGTGCAGATCTCGGCGATTGTGTGCGCGTTGTTCTCGGTCAATTGGAAGGTCGCTTTAATCGCCTGGGCGCGCTGGGCGAAGAGGGCGATAGAGGCGAATTGCAGCAACGTCTCTGACGCGGGCAGGCGTTCGAGCGCAGGCAATGTCAGCGGCTCGACGGAGAACTCATGCTCAGCCGGCAGATGGAGTACAGCGCGGCTGGTGACCAGCACCTTCAGATCCGGACAGGCCGCGAGCAACTCCTCCAGGAACAGGGCCACGGTCGCCACCTGCTCAAAGTTATCGAGCAGCAGCAGAAACCTCTTAGGACGCAGCACCGCCTTGATCTGTTCCGCGATGGAGCCGCTGGTGCGCTCCTCGATATCGAGCGTCTTCGCAATCGTGGGGATCACGAAGGAGGGATTGGTGATCGCGTCCAGCGGCACGAAGCAGACGCCATCGGCGAAGAGCGGGCGCATCTCGTCGGCGACCCGTACGCTCAGGCGCGTCTTGCCGACGCCGCCAGGGCCAGTGAGCGTGAGCAGGCGAATATGCGTACGTTTGAGCAGCCCACAGACGGCGGCGACATCCTCGTCTCGCCCGACCAGGGAGGTAAAGACGGGAGGCAGGTTCCAGAACGCCTCGGGTTGAGGGTCAACCGCGACGGGCATAACCGGTTCTTCATCTGCCGGCTCAGAAGGGTCAAAACCAAGCTCCTCCATAGTCATATTAAAGAATTCGCACAAAGCCCGGCGGTAGTGAGGACGAGGAATATTTGTACCATGTTCCCAGCGGCTCACCTGCTTCTTATCAGGAATAGCAAGCTCATTGGCGACCTCCTGAAGCGTCAGGCCACGGGCAAGCCGCGCATTTCTTAAGCGAGTATTGGGAATGGCTTTATTTGGGGTGTGCTCATTCATACTTTGCCCCCTATCTGCCCCCTTTTCGACCTCCCCTGCGCGGCATTTCGCGGCTATCCTTAAAGCAGGTCGAAGATGACTCAACACACTATAACATTTCTGAGAAAAACTATACACTGCTGAAGCGCTCCCAGTCGAGTTGCGGCACGCATCTGGCCCAGGAGGATCTGCAAAAATGATGAACACACAGAACACACGCAATGAGCGAACTATGCCACTACCATCTAAAGACGAGTCGAGTGAGGCGATTCTAAAACGCTTCGATTGGTACATCGGAATGCAGACAAAGCGCGTCGTGCGTCGTTATCCGGCGCTCGCACAGCAAGATGTCATAGACCTGGAGATCGACGAACTTATGCAGCGCGTCCGTATAAAGTTCTGGCGAGCGCTCGAAAGGAGGCCCATTCTCTATCCACACAACTACATTAAACGTATAATACGCAGTGAAATCATCGATATGCAGCGACAGCGGAAACCTTCCGTATCGTTGCCGACCGACGACGACCAATGGCTGTTCTGGGAACTGAACAGCCTCGTCATCGCGGACACGCACGATCCGGCGGACGAGGTTGAGCAGCGGCTAGAGAGTTCGTCGCTGCTGGAGAGGACCGTTCCACTTGTGCTTGGTCTGCCGCCGCGCCAGCGCCTGGCTATGATGTGGGCGCTACACGAGAAAGTAGACGATCTGGTGCAGTTAGTCGATTGCTTCAAGGCGCACCACACCGATATCGAGGCATTACACTGGCCGACGGAGTTGCACGAGAGGCGAGTACTACAGGCATCCCTGGTCGTAGCGCGCCATACGATCGCGCGGCAAATGCAGGAGAAGCAAGGATAGGGCCATGTTCGCCAGGTGCTCTCGCCGCCTGCGGCGGCTCGGCAGGGCGACCTCGGCAGGGCGACCGCAAGGGTCAATTCATCTCACTGAAGGAGTTCTGGGGCTGGCGAGAGGACAAGCGCAAGGCCCCCTCCCAGCCGCGCCGCCACCCCTTGTCCCTACTGTCACATTGTTACGTGAGATGTATTGACCGCAAGGGTCGCCCGTACAAGAACAAATGAGGCTAGGTTTGTGCGACGATCTTTTTCATCGTTAAATAGAATAGGACGCAAGATAGGACAAGAGAAAGCGGGGAAGTTATGGCAGCAGTTTCTATTAGAGGTGTGACGATTTTTTATTGTTATGCGACCGAGGACGAAAAGCACCTGCGGGAGCTGGAGAAGCACCTGGGATCGTTGCGGCGGCTGGGCAAGGTGACGACGTGGTACGACCGGCGCATCGCTCCGGGAATGGAATGGGAGCACGAGATCAATGCGCACCTGGACGCGGCGGACATTATCCTGTTGCTGGTCAGTCCCGATTTTATGCAATCGGACTACTGCTACAACGTCGAGATGAAGCGCGCGCTGGATAGACATAACGGTCCCGACAAGACGGAGGTCATCCCCATCATTATGCGCCCGGTCAACTGGCAGGACACGCCGATGGGAGCGCTGCAGGCATGGCCGGTGCGAGGGAAGCCCGTAACGCTGTGGGGCAACCGGGACGAGGGCTATCAGAACGCCGCCAAAGGGATCACGAAGATCGTGAGCGTGCAACTGGCGCGGCAATGGCAGAGCGAGGGCAAATCCTACTACATGATCGATCAACATGAAGAAGCGCTGGCGGCGTACAATGAGGCGCTACGCCTGATGCCTAAGGATGTGGATTTCGCGCTGCAGAACGCCGAACTGCAACGGGACAAGGGGCACGCTCTGCTGAAGCTCAACCGCTTTAACGAGGCGCTGGATGCGTATGATGAGGCGATTCAACTCAGACCAGCCGACGAGCATTTCTATATTCATAAGGGGCACGCTTTTCTCAAGCTGCAACGCTTCGCGGAGGCGCTCGTAACCTACGACAAGGCCGTACGCGTCAATCCGAGCAATGCCTACGCGCACGTCCACAAGGGCTACGTGCTGCTGGACCTGCAGCGTCCCGCCGACGCACTCGCCGCCTTCGAGCAGGCGCTACAACTCAACCCGAACATCGGCATGGCCTACATCGGGAAGGGGCGCGCATTGGACGCGCTGGGCCAGACAAGCGAGGCCCAGCAGGCGTATGGACAGGCACGAAGCCTGGGACAGGCAATATAAGCGCAGGATCACTCGGACCACATCGTTTTAGGCACAGGCATCAGTTCGTCGTCAACGTAGATCGCATCGACGCGCTCATTGAAGAAGCTCACAGACTGAGCAAGCGGCAAACAGGTAGGCAAGGGATTGCGATAGCTCCACACGATGTTCTTGAAAGTCTGTTCACCGATCCTGGCGGACCAGTATGTTGCCTTGCCTTTGTAGGGACAATAGGTAATGAACTCGGTGGGTGTCAGCAGGTCCATATGCACGTCCTGATCAGGGATGTAGTAGCGCGTGGGAAGGCCCGTCTCAATCACCAGAAAAGGGCGTCGGGTGTCGGCGACGGTCACTCCGCCGAGCACTACACGCACATGGCGGGAGCTGGGCAGGACATCCACGCGCTTGTAGGGATCGCGGGCGTGTGCAAAGACCTGCTCCTCCTCTTCGTACCAGGCGTCCATTTTATCCCAGTACAGGGCCAGGTAGCCTTTGAGAGGTGTTCCGTCGGGCAATGGATCGAGATAGCTCCAGGCTGCATCCTCGGCCACGCGATCACCAACGCGGAGCGTCCAGTACGACGCCTCCCCTTTCAGCGGCGAAGAGGTGTGATGCGCAGTGGCCTCCAACAGATCCATGCGCACATCTTCCATGGGAAAGTAGAAGACGGGCAGGCGACCAGGTTCAAGCAACAACATAACGCGCTTGCTGTCGGCGACTGTGACGCCGGCGAAGATCGCTCGAACGCGCCGCCGACCCTCTTCCCAGAGAAATCCGTTGCTCAGCGCTGGCGAGGCCATCTGACCCATAAAGATATCTTCAAGTGCTGGTTTCATATGCTCTCTCCCGATTTTTATTGAGCTCTCTTTTCACCAGTAGGGATGGGGCTTGCCCCCATCCGGTGACCACTTGCGGTGAACGCGCTCCCCGAGCCCGGATGGGGGCAAGTCCAATAGGCGTTCTCTGACGGCGACGAAAAAACGGGATGGCGTGGCCTGCAGGGCGACCGCAAGAGTCAATCCCTCTCACTTCATGAGTTCTGGCGCTGGCGAGAGGACAAGCGCAAGGCCCCCTCCCAAGCCCCGCCGCCACCCCTTGTCCCTACTGCCGACACATCGTGAAGTGAATGGTATTGACCCTTGCGGTCGCCCTGCGAGCCGCCAAAAAGGGTAAATGAAATGTATTGGGACTTGCCCCATCCCTACTGGCGACACCAGGCCGTCTCATAGTATTCTACCAGAAAAAGCGCCCGGCGGAGGGATACATCGAAAAGCCGTCGCTAGATGCTCAAGATTCGCAGTACCAGGGTAGCCACAGCCAGCACCAATGGCAGAATCGGGTTTCCAACGCCCTTGAAGTCTCGCACGCGCAGGTGAGCGATGATAGCGCCGACAAAGTAGATCACCAGTCCGACGGCGGCGGCCAGTCCCAGTAGCGGCCAGAAGATACCGATTAGAATCCCCAGCGCTCCGGCGATCTCACAGGCGGCCAGGACGGGCAGCCACGGCATTGGCACTCCGATGACCCCATGGATCGACGATACGACGCGCGGGTTGTGTTGCAGCTTGCCCGCGCCAGAGGCCACAGCCAGCAGCGCCATCAAAATGGCAATGATGATATACGCAATAAACATATCAGGTGTTCTCCAATCTTAGTTTGTCCAATCTACAAATTCAGGAAAGATAGCTCAAGAGGCGCTGGACTTGCTTTCAGCGACGGCTGGTCTTGTCTGATTGCTACTGATGAAGATACCGACGACATCGACCAGCAGAGCGGCGAGGGCCAATACGCCAAACAACAACACCTCGGGTAGGGCAATGCCAAAGAGGGCATCCAGCGAGTAGCCGCCGGACCCGATAAGTCCGATGACGACGCTCATGGTCAGCAGGGCCAGGGTATACTCATAGCCGCCCTTATTCAGCCAGAAGCCGTTTTTCCAATGAGTGCTACCCGCCATGAACATCGCGCCGAAGATGCCGGCAGCGCCCAATGGCGTCAAGAAGCCCAGCGCGATAGAGAGGCCACCGCCAAGCTCCCCCACTACCCCCAGGCCGACCCACAGCCACCCCGGTTTGAGGCCCCGCTGCTCAAAGCCCTGGCGCAGCCGGGCGAGACCATGGCCACCAAACCAACCAAGCTTTTGCGCTCCGTGACCGGCCAGCGTCAGGCCAACTACCAGGCGGAGTATGAGAAGTGCGATATTCATTGTGACAGTCATAACAGTATGCTCCTTTCGACAGCAGGAAAAATTCCTTTTCCCTATCACTTTCTATATGGAAGTAAGATTATATTAGAAATTAAGATTTGTCAAGAGTCTTGTTGTCGCAAGAAAAATATGGTATAGTTGATCTCATGAAAACAATTGACCAGGAACATCAATTAGAGACGCCCGAAGCCTGTACGTCCACGCCCCTGGGACGAGCCATTCGTCTCCTGGGAGATGTGTGGGTGCTGCTGATCGTTATGAATCTGTTGCAGGGTCCCATGCGCTTCAACGCCTTGCGTGCCTCGCTGGGGCATATCAGTTCGAAGACGCTCTCCCACCGGCTCAAGGTGTTGGAGGAGTTGGGATTTGTGAGACGGGAGGCATTCCTGGAGATTCCGCCGCGCGTCGAGTACCATCTCACGGAGAAGGGGCATGAGATGGGGGATGTGATCGAGGCCCTGGAGCAGTTTGGCAAAAAGAATCTGTCCGATCTCCTCCCGGAGAGATGCGAGACGAGCACGCACGTTTCAGACGAGGCTGCGCGGGGGGAGTGCGGCAAGTAGTGTTGGCTGGGGAGTGCGGCATGTGTAAAGAGGAGCTGGCCACTCTGCCTTCTCTGCCATCGCTTGAGCCTGAAGAGGAGAAAGGTAGCAGATCATGACGATGCCAACCCTTCACATTCGCTTGCTCGGCGATTTTAACCTGCTCTACAGCGATCAGCAGGTGACCAGCCTCAATACCACGCGCCTGCGCTCACTGCTTGCCTATCTTGTATTGCATCGCGATGTTCCCCAACAGCGCCAGCATCTTGCCTTCCTCTTCTGGCCAGACGCCACCGAGGCTCAGGCGCGCAATAACTTGCGCCAACTACTCCACCAGTTGCGCCAGGCACTTCCGGCTGTGGAGCAATTCCTCTCTGCCGACACGCACATGGTGCACTGGCACCCCATCACGCCCTTCCACCTCGATGTCGCTGAGTTCGAACAGGCACTCACTCTCGCAGACGCGGTCGCACGACGCAATGATCAGCACGCCCTACAAGACGCTCTCGAGCAGGCAGATAGCCTGTATCGAGGGGAATTACTGCCCGGCTGCTATGATGAATGGATCTTGCCTGAGCGGGATCGGCTTCGCCAGCGCCACTTGCAGGTCCTCGAACAACTGCTCCGCCTCTTTGAGGTGCAGGGCGACAACGTCACTGCCATCCGGTATGCCCAGCGCTTGATCGGACTCGACCCTCTCTCCGAAGACCTCTCTCGCCGTCTGATGCGCTTGTTCGCCCTGAATAACGATCGCGCCAGCGCGTTGCACGTCTACCATACCTGTGTCACCACCTTACAACGCGAACTGGGAGTCGACCCCGATCCGGCGACCCGAGAAGCCTACGAGCGACTCATGCAGCACGAGACGCCTGTCATCCCCGCCAGAGCCCGGCAAACGCTGCTCGCTGCTACCCCAACGCTCATCGGACGAAAGCAGGAGTGGGAGGCTCTGCAAGAGGTCTGGCATGCTGCGAGCGCTGGCGAGCCGCGCTTTGTTCTCGTGACGGGGGAAGCAGGCATTGGCAAATCCCGACTGGCCGAGGAATTCCTGCTGTGGGCGAGCCAGCAGGGTGCCGTCACCGCGAAGGCGCGCTCCTAATGCCGCTGAGGGCCAACTCTCGCTCGCGCCAGTGACCGATTGGCTCAGGAGCGATGGTCTGCGCGCGCCCCTCGGACAACTCGATGCAGTCTGGCTCACCGAGGTCGCGCGCCTCTTGCCGGAACTGTTCGCTGAGCAGCCAGATTTACCACGCTACGAGTCCGTGACCGAGTACGGCCAGCGCCAGCGCTTCTTTGAGGCGCTGGCGCGCGCAATACTCGCCGCATCACAACCGTTACTGTTATTGATCGATGACTTGCAATGGTGCGATCAGGAAACGCTGGAATGGCTGCATTTTCTGCAGCGCTTCGATCCCACGGCACGACTGCTGGTCATCGGATGCGCCCGCGAGGAAGAACTGCCACAGACCCATCCGTTGCGTACCCTCCTGCTGCATCTGCGTAGCACCATGTGTGTGACAGAACTGATGCTGCAGCCGTTGAATGCCGCAGAAACGGCGAAACTGGCATCGCAGGTGGCAAACCGTGAGCTGGATAGGGGCCTGGTCATGCACCTGTTTCAAGAAACCGAGGGATATCCGCTGTTCGTGGTCGAAATGGTGCGGGCCGGCCTGGGACGAGTATCAATCAGCCCGCCAGAGGCTGATCGCTCCTCCAGGCAACCGCCGCTTGATGACGCTCGAACGCTTCCGCCACGTGTGCACGCGGTGCTCGTCGGTCGCCTCCTTCAACTCTCGGCCTCCGCTCGCGAGTTTGTGGAATTTGCTGCGACCATTGGCCGCGCATTCACTCTCGACCTCTTGATCACCGTTGGCAATGCCGACGCCGATAGCGCCGTATGCGCGCTGGACGAACTGTGGCATAAACGCATCGTGCGCGAACGCGGCGCGAACAACTATGACTTCACCCACGATAAGCTGCGCGGGGTCGCCTATGCGGAGATCAGTGCGCCCCATCGCCGCAGGCTGCACCGTCGCGTCGCGCAGGCGCTGGAAGCAATGCCGGCTTCGGACCTCGACTCGATCAGCGGCCAGATTGCGTCGCATTACGAGCGTGCGGGCATGATCGAGCAGGCGCTCCCCTCTTATCAGCGTGCGGCAGCCGTGGCGCAGCGCGTGTATGCGAACGAAGATGCTATCAGTCTGCTCTCGCGTAGTCTGGAACTGCTTGAGCTCCTGCCTGCCGGTTCGAAACGTGACAAACAGGAACTCAGCCTGCAACTTACCCTGGCACCCATCTATCGAGTGACCAAAGGCTGGACGGCGCCGGAACTGGAGCGTGTGCTCGATCGCGCACTGGCGTTGTGCGACAGGGTCGGTGACGACGCGCAGCGGGCGCAGACGCTCTATGGATTGCAGTCTGTGTACGTCGTGCAGGCCAGGCTCGAACGGGTGCACATGATCTCCGATGAGCTGCAGGCACTCTATCAGCGCTCTCTTGGCGCAGTGCCGCCGCCGTTTGCCGGAGTGATGTTGGCCGGGGCGCGACTGCACCTGGGAAGGATCACTGACGCCAACGCGCACTTTGCCCAGATCATCACCGCGTACGATCCTGATCAACTCCTCCATCTGCAAGAGTCGCAGGGAGCGAACTATGCAGCGCTCGCGCGGGCGTGGCAAGCACACGCGCTCTGGTGCCTGGGCTATCCGCAGCAGGCACTCAATCGTGGACTCGACGCGGTCAAGCTGGTGCAGAACCTGGATCAGCCTTTCAACCAGGCACTGGTGTCAGCATATCTGGCCTTGCTGCAGCAGATGCGCGCCGATGAGGCAGTCGCCCGAGAGCACGCCGAGAACGCGCTGGCGCTCACGAGCAAGTACCAGGCCCCCTACTATCACGTCTGGGCAGGCATCTTAGTCAGCTATGCGCTGGCGTTGGAGCAACCCGATGAGGAGCGCAGCGGGCGTCTGCGTGGCTCGATCACCCAATTCAAAGCCTCGGGTGCCAGGTTGCGTCTGCCCTATTACCTCTCGCTGCTCGCCCAGGTCTATGGGAGAGCCGGACGCGCTGAGGAGGGGCTAGCATGCATCGACGAGGCGCTGGCGGAGGCGCGCGCACACAACGAACGCTGGTGGGACGCGGAGTTGCATCGGCTGCGAGGCGAGTTCCTGCTCATGCTCGGTGCGGATGCACCTGACGTCGAAGCAGCGCTGCTTCGAGCGATCGAGATCGCGCGATCGCAGCAGGCCAGGTCGTTGGAACTCCGTGCCACGATGAGCCTGGCGCGGTTGTGGAGCGCGCAGAATCGATCCGACGATGCCAGGCGGCAGCTACGCGACGTGTATGCCTGGTTCACCGAAGGATTTGAGACGCCGGATCTGCAAGCTGCCCGGCTCCTCCTGGCGCAACTGTAGCCTGCCCGCGCATGCATTGTGTCCTGAAATAACGCCTGGCTAACGTACACCTGACCGGAAGCATCCGCATCCATCTTGAAAACAGCATCTCATCTTGAGCCACCAAACGTTTTGCTAACGCCACCTATGCTATTCTTCTTGAAGTCGACCTGCGGATAGTATGAGAGCGACGGTTGCTCTGTCTGTCATGCAACGCTTGTCGCAAAATCATCGGCTTCCGCGTACGGTCGAGACATTGACCGTTGCATACACAGTTTACTTAACAGCATGGACAATGTGAAAGCGGCGTACCGCGACAACTACGCCCGACTGGCACAGACCAAAGCAACGTATGATCCGAGCAATCTGTTCCATGTGAATCAGATTGCTCGAAAAACAAGGAGAAATTGAATGGACTTCATTATCATATTGATTGCACTTATTGCACTTGCTCTAGCAGCCCTCCGTTGGGGAGTCAATAGCACTGACGGCATAAACAGTACAGAATGGGAACGCAGACAACGCTGGTATGGCTTTCCCGAGAAGGAGAACGTATGACCTCGCAACCGCTAACACTCCATGAACAGACGCTGTTACAGAGGAGCGCGGCTTGTCCGCGCAGGAGCACATTTAAGACAGCAGCGGGATCACTCATCCTGCACAGTTTCTGCCCGCCGTCTCTGGTCACCTCTCTGAAGGCTGATCGCGGATTGCATGCGTTTACACACGTTCCAGAAAGAGAGCATCAACTCCTGCTGGGGATTGCAGAGCGCCCCGATTGTGCGCTCACGCTGGCGTACACCTCTACCGGCGAGATTGTTGGCCAGGTGATCCTGGCCCCTGCTGACGCATGGTGGCAAGGGGTGGCCAATACCTACGAACTAGCGATGGAGGTCAGTTCTCCCTGGCGCAGATTAGGGATTGCCCGTCAATTACTGTCGCTGACGCTTGAGCATCATGCCGTGGAGGAGATGATTCTCATAGCAGTAGGCCTCTCCTGGCATTGGGACCTCAAAGGTTCAGGGTTGTCTCCCTTTGGCTATCGCTCGCTGCTCGCACACATCCTTGAGCCCTATCACTTTTTCGCATGGCTGACTGATGAGCCAAATGTCGGGTTGGACCCTGCCAACATCCTGCTGGTACGCATTGGCAAGCGTGTGGAGCAAGAGGTGATGGATCCGTTGTTTCAGCGCATGCGCTTTTTTTAGTGCTTCCGTTTGAAAAGAGGAGATTCCCATGCATGAGTTGCTCACGGCCACAGCCGAGCGGGCGATCTGTTACCTTGAAGGCCTGAACGAGCGAGGTGTTGCCCCTGATCCAGCCGTCGTTGCCCGTCTCGCAGAGCTTGCTATCCCGCTGCCTACCGATCCTTCCCCTGCGGACGAAACCGTGGCTCTGCTCGATTCCTACAGTGCTGCCACAATGGCGATGGCCGGGCCACGCTTCTTTGGCTTCGTGATCGGTGGGATGTTACCAGCAGCACTGGCAGCGAACTGGCTGGCCAGCGCCTGGGATCAGAATGCTGCTCTGGCAGAGGTAACACCGCTTCCTGCGAAGGTGGAGGATGTTGCTCTCGGTTGGCTGCGCGATGTGCTTGGTTTGCCGCCCGAAACAGGAGCAGGGTTCGTCACCGGCGCGACGATGGCGAATTTCACCTGCCTGGCCGCAGCGCGCCATTCTGTCTTGAAGCAAGCAGGATGGGATGTGGAAGCCGATGGAATGTGTGGCGCGCCACCAGTGACTGTGGTCGTTGGCGAGGAGGCCCATCCCACGCTGTTCAAGTCCCTGGGGCTGGCAGGCTTTGGTCGCAACCGGGTGGTGCGCGTCCCAGTGGACAAGCAGGGCCGCATGCGTGCTGACGTGTTTCCTACCCTCTCCGGTCCCACCATCGTCTGCTTGCAGGCCGGGAATGTGAATACCGGAGCATTCGATCCCGCGCCCCAGATCATCCCCAAAGCGAAAGCAGCCAATGCCTGGGTGCATGTCGATGGCGCTTTTGGGTTGTGGGCAGCGGCGACCCCCTGCAAAGCGCACTTGATGGCGGGCTACGCCGACGCCGATTCCTGGGCAACGGATGCGCATAAATACCTGAACACGCCCTACGACAGCGGCCTGGCATTTGTCCGCTCTCCGGATGTGCTGCAGGCCGCGATGGCGATTTCTGCGGCATATCTGCCCTCAAGCCCAACACGCGACCCAGCAAACTTCACGCCAGAACTCTCGCGCCGGGCGCGTGGTATCGAAGTCTGGGCGGCGTTGCACACACTGGGGCGATCTGGCCTCGCGGATCTCGTTGAGCGCACCTGCCGCTATGCGGTGCGCTTTGCGGAAGGTTTGCGCGCTGCGGGGTACACCATTCTGAACGAGGTCCTGTTCAATCAGGTCCTGGTGACATTCGGGGATGATGAGAGGACACGGCGTGTCATTGTCGGTATTCAACGGGATGGCACCTGTTGGTGCGGCGGGACCACCTGGCAGGGGCAAACGGCCATGCGCATCAGCGTGTCGTCATGGGCCACGACCGGCGCGGATGTTGAGCGCAGCCTACAAGCCATGATCCGGGTTGCACGCGAACTGGCGTAATCATCTCAACTGCCTGATGCGTCTTTTTGGTGTATACCTGAGCTAGGGAGTAATTACTCAATGAAATAATACTTTAGAAAACAAAAATGTCTAAAAGCAGAAAGAAAGGAAACTATCCAAAGATGTCCAATCCTTACCTCTATGAGAAGCTGGCTCAGGCTCATTATCAAGAGCTTTTACATGAGGCGGAACAGCAGCGTATGCTCGCTCAGCTGCCTCGACGTCATCCACATCTGATGCGGAACGTTGCCGGGCGACTTGCTGCCTTCCTGATGAGCCTTCCCTTCTCCCTCAAAAGCGCATCGGCCTTCTTCCTTTCTCTGAGGAAAGGGGCTCCCTTCCTGTGAGTTTCTCACCCATCAGGGTGTCTCGATGGCAGCGAGCAGGTGGTGGAGCTTGAATGGTTTCTGGAATGCTTTCACCCCTGGAAATTTTTCCTGGATGAATTCTAAGTCTCCCGCATCGACGGCCGAGATGACAAGAATGGGAAGAGTGGGAAAGAACAGCCGTACGTACCTCAGAGCATCGACTCCCGAAATGCCGGCTGGAAGAC
>WNFX01000221.1_pt1 | contig 50938 bp, 51 predicted proteins | sample 5400111 | NCBI WGS metagenome assembly WNFX01 (sample SAMN13153363, study PRJNA577476) | soil metagenome | isolation source: 40 cm soil or saprolite under grassland replicate 1 | place: USA:California | collected 2016-06-15
ATTCGTCGTCAGCCTGCGGCCGAACGGCCTGCACGAGTTCTCTGGATCCCTGCCGATGCGCGACATCCGCGCGATAAACCGTGGCGGCGGGCTGGCCGGCAACGATACGGCGCTGGTTACCCTGGCGAGCAAGATCAGCGTGACACCGCATACGGTCGAGCTGCGACCGCTCATCCAGGCCGGCCTGGTCCTGACCCCGTGCCTGGGCTGACCGGCCAGGCACAAGGGCACCAAGCGCTTGAGCCTGGGTCTCCAGAGCCGTCTGGTCTCCGTTGCGTACCGACAGGGGGGACGGGAGACGCCGGCTGTCGCGACGCCCAGGTCGTGTGGACGCACGAGCACGCCAGAGACGTGGAAGACACGCGTCGTATGTCTCGTAACGCAGCGACGCTCGTGCCCGCTCGCCAGCGTCGGACGGTTGGGCGGTCATGCGGCCTGAGCCCGGTCTGCAGAGCGTGCGCGGAATCGACGACAATCCTGACGACAACGACGACTACCACTGGCAGCCGTCAACACCCGGCGAGCACCTTCCACGCTGGGACGCCTTCTGTGAGCAGGGTGAATATCCAGCCTGAAAGCGGAAGGTCGGCAGTTCGATCTGCCCCTGACCACTCTTTGAGCTGCGGAACACTGCTGCGAGTGAATTGCTTCTGACGACAACGGCGCCATGTCGGCGGCGGACGGTCGTGCGGACAATCAGACTGATAGGGCTTCCGCGCCGGTTCTGGCCCAGGGTCGCGATGGCTTGTTCCATTCACCGATGGGCGCGATGAAGTGGGCGCCGCCGGCCTTGCCGCGGCCGCGGCCGTCGCGCGCGCGTGCGGACCGAGGTTGTGGCAGCACATTGAACGGATGGTCTTGCTACGGGCGTAGCTCAGCTGCTACGCTTGCTTTGTGAATGCTATTCCCGCGCGCGATCTCCGAAACCACACGGCAGAAGTGCTGCGACGCGTCGAGGCGGGCGAGGAGATCGAAGTCCTCAAAGACAACCGTCCCGTAGCGAGGATCATCCCGCTTTCACGGCGGCGGCAGTGGCTGCCCGCATCGGAGATCGGCCACGAACTCGCGCGGCTGGGTCCCGATACCACTGGTCTGGCTGAGGAACTGCGGGCGACCCTGGCCGAGACGACTGACGATCTGCCATGGTGAGTTCCCAGCGGGCACTGGCCGACACGTCCGTGCTCATCGGCCTGGAGGCGGCGCGGTTCGATGCCGACCGGTTCGCCGACTTTGAGTGGGGCATTTCAGCGATCACGCTCGGCGAGTTGCGGCGCGGCGTGCTGCAAGCCAAGGACCCGGAAGATGCGTCCCGGAGACTGTCTACCTATCAGCTTGCCCAGCGGTTCGAAGCTCTTACCGTAGATGAGGCGGTCTCCGAAGCCTGGGCGCTGCTGGTCTCGCGGCTGCGTGCTGCTGGTCGGAGGGTGCCGATCAACGACAGCTGGATCGCGGCCACCGCGATCGCCCATCGCGTTCCGATCGTGACGCAGGACTCCGGTTACCACGCTATGCCCGGCGTTCAGGTCATCAAGGTCTGATGCGGACCAGGCTGTCATCGCTTCAGATCGTTGGGCTGATGGCTGCCCTGCAGCGTGCGGCCTGCTCGCCGTCAGGCAGATCCATGTGCGGGTTGGACGACAACCGTGACGACAACGGCAACGACCATTGGCAGGGCGATGTGCCAGCGACCTTGGTATCGGCGAGTCCCCCCGTGGCGGTGACGGGCCCGCTGACCGAGGCCCCGACGGTGAAGGGAGCGGGCTCGGTGACCGAGGATTCCAGCCGCGCCGAGTGGCTGCAGCAAGCTCGCTCCCACCTTCACGACGCCGACCCCGTGCTGGCGCGGCTCATCGACGACCGGCCGGCCTTCGACCCACGGGCGTGGATGACTCAGCTCCCGCCGATGGATCTGTACGGTGCCCTGCTGTTCCAGGTCACCGGCCAGCAGCTCTCGGTCGCAGCAACCCGCCGGACCCTTGCCCGCATCGAGGCACTTTTCGGCGGGCATCTCCCCTCACCCGCAGAACTGCTGGGAGCCGATCCGGGCAAGCTCCGCGAGGCAGGGCTCTCATGGCTCGACCACCTGCCAGCCCAGCAAGAGGTCCTCGACATCGCCGAGAAATGGCGGCCCTACCGCAGCCTGGCGACCAGCTACCTGTTTTCCGCCGCCTTCGAGCGGGCCGAGACACCGCCCGGCCGCCCCGCGCGACGTAGCGCGGACCCGCCCTGACACGCACGAGCAACCGTCGGCTAACCGCTAGGGGTACAGCGCCTAGGACATCCGCTGATCGGCAGGCGCCTTCCCCGGAGCGGGCCTGGTTTGGGTGCATGCTTGCTCGGTGGTCACTGAGGTTCTCCTCGATCAAGATCAGTTAAATCGTGTCGTCACACGACCTCAACCAACGTCCCCGGTCAGTGCGGCTAGGCCTACCGGACGAGCTGGTAGGTGAGGAAGACGAGGTCGTCACCGAGGGTCCGGGCATTGATGAGGCGCATGGACTTCTTGCCGCTGGTCTCGCCGAAGAGGCGCTCGCCAGCCCCGAGCACGACCGGGTAGACCGTCAGCCGCAGCTCGTCGACCAGGTCGTGCTCCATCAGCGTGCGCACGAGCTGACAGCTGGCGTAGACGACGATTTCCCCGTCTAGCTGCTGCTTCAGCTTCGAGACCTCGTTCGCCACCTCGCCCTTTAGGACGGTCGAGTTGTTCCAGCGGGGTTCTGCGAGAGTGGCGGAGACGACGTACTTGGGCAGGCTGTTCAACCTGTCCGCCCACTGGCCACTCCGACCCGCCCACCGCGCTGCGAACCACTCCTCGCTCCGCCGGCCCAACAGCAGGGCCTCGGTGCCCAGCGCCTCATCCAGCTCGACCTTGGCCCACTCTTCGCGGTCCTTGTCCCCAATCTGGCCGAACCAGCCGCCGTGCCTGAAGCCCTCGTCACCGGTCGGGTCCTGGACGACTCCGTCGAGCGAGACATTCTCGCTCACGATGATCTTCCCCATTTCGGTTCTCCTTCGCTGGCGCTGTCAGCTAGCACCGATGTAGACACCGCGGCATCGGGAAACTGGGCGCCCGCCCGCCGCCCAGTTCGCCTCTCGGCCGGTGTCTGTACAAGATGGAAGCGCGGCAAGGTGCGGGAAGAAGGTGACGTGATGGTGCGGGTGGTGACAGCCGACCTGATCACCAGAGCGCGAACCGGGGACGGCGACGCGTTCCGAGAGCTGACCGAGCCGTACCGCCGGGAGCTGGAGGTGCACTGCTACCGGATGCTCGGATCGTTCCAGGATGCCGAGGATGCGCTCCAAGACACGCTGCTGACCGCCTGGCAAGGCATCGCCGGGTTCGAGGGACGCGCCTCGATCCGCACCTGGCTCTACCGGATCGCCACCAACCGCTGCCTCAACGCGCGCCGCGCGGCCGGCCGGCGCCAGGCCAAGGAGTGGGACGTGCCCAACGTTGAACCGCCCGAGCCGACCCGGCTCGGCGAAGTCGTGTGGCTCGAGCCATTTCCCGACGCCCTTCTCGAGGGTGCGATCGACGTGCCGCCCGGGCCGGAGGCCCGCTACGAGCAGACCGAATCCATCTCCCTGGCCTTCGTGACCGCCCTTCAGATCCTGCCGCCGCGCCAGCTCGCCGCCCTTATCTTGCGCGACGTTCTCGGATTCCACGCGGACGAGGTGGCCGGCATGCTGGACTCAACCGTCGAATCGGTCAACAGTGCCCTCAAACGGGCGCGCTCCAGCCTGCAGCGCCGACGGTCGCCGACCGCCGGCCGCGAACCGCCTCCCGCCCACGGCTCACCCGCCGAGGACGCGATCGTGGCGACGTTCGTCCGTGCGTGGGAGTCCGCCGATCTCGACGCGGTGGTGGCCCTGCTTACGGACGACATCTTCGTCTCGATGCCGCCGATGCCCTTCGAGTACGAGGGCCGAGACGCCGTGGCCCGCTTCTGCGCCTGCATCTTCGGCTCGGGCCGCAGGTTCGACCTCGTGCCGACGCGAGCCAACGGCCAGCCGGCGTTCGGGGCCTACCTGCGCGCCCCTACCGGCATCTGCCATGGAACCGGCCTGTTCGTTCTCACCCTCACCGGCGACCGGATCTGCGCCATGACGCGCTTCGACAACAGCGTGCTCCCATCGTTCGGGCTACCGCGATCGCTCCCGGGCCGGTAGCCAGCTTCCGGACAGCGGATCTGCGCGGCAGCGAAACACAGCGCGGACTCCCATCCTCACCTGCTGCCGGCCGGCGGGTAACGGCACGCCGGACCCAGGACTGCTCGTGCTCGGCCGGCGGCAGCGCGTCTGTCCGGTGGCAACATGCGGTTGGAGCTGACCAGTTCCGGTGAAGTCCGGTCTGCGGGGCTGGCCTGGCGCCCGCGCTGCGCGGGACGGCTGGCGGCCGGGCGTTTAGGCTCACTGCCGTGGCTGCTGATTTTGATCCCGTGGCGCATAACCGGGCCGCGTGGGACCGCGAGGTCGACAACGATAACGAGTGGACCCGGCCGGCCGGGCCGGATGTCATCGCCCGGGCGCGGGCGGGTGACTGGTCGGTGGTGCTCATCGGTTATCAGCCGGTGCCGCGCGACTGGTTCCCCGCTGAGCTGGCCGACGCGGCGGTTCTGTGCCTGGCATCCGGCGGCGGCCAGCAGGGCCCGGTGCTGGCCGCCGCGGGCGCTGCCGTGACCGTGTTCGACAACTCGCCGCGGCAGCTTGGCCGGGACGCGGAGGTGGCCGCACGGGACGGGCTGGCGATCCGCACGGTGCTCGGCGACATGCGTGACCTGAGCGTTTTTCCCGATGCGAGCTTCGATGTGGTGTTCCATCCGGTGTCGAACGTGTTCTGCCCGGATATTGCGCCGGTCTGGCGGGAGTCGTTCCGGGTGCTGCGGCCGGGCGGCGTGCTGCTGGCCGGGTTCATGAACCCCGACGTGTTCATATTTGATGTCGCGGCACTGGAGCACGACGAGCTGGTGGTCCGCTACCGGCTCCCGTTCTGCTCGCTCGATCTTCCCGACGCCGAGCGACGGCAGTATTACGGCGACGGCCCGGTCGAGTACAGCCATTCACTGACCGCGCAGCTGGGCGGCCAGCTGGACGCCGGGTTCAGCCTCACCCACCTGGTCGAGGCCCCGCACCACGCCGATCCCACCGCACGGTACATGTCCGGCTACTTCGCCACCCGCGCCATGCGACCCCGCTGATGATGATGCGTGGAGTTGCGCAGTTTCCCCACGGCCGGGCCCTGATCCCCGGCGAAGCGGCGCCTGGACTAGCTGGACTGACCGTTCCATGCGGCGGGTCAGGCCCCCTGGCCGGCTCCGGCCGCGTAGCTGTCAGGGTGCGCCACGGGCGGCTTGTCAAGCCATGCGCTGACCACCTCGCCGAGCACGGGCAGCGGCAGGGTGCCGTGGTCGAGGATCGCGGCGTGGAAGTCGCGGATGTCGAAGAAGGCCCCGAGCCGGGCACGCGCGGTGGCGCGGAGCCTGAGGATCTCGCGCTGCCCCACGAGGTAGCCCAGCGCCTGGCCGGGAACCGCGACGTAGCGGTCGATCTCGGCGCTGACGAAGTCCGCTGGCATGGGGGAGTGCGCCAGGGCGTACCGGCGGGCCCGCTCAACGCTCCAGCCGCGCGCGTGCAGGCCGGTGTCCACGACCAGCCGGACAGCCCGCCAGATCGCGCAGGCCAGCATGCCGAGCCGCTGGAAGTCGTCGGAGTACAGGCCGAGCTCGTCGGCAAGCTGCTCGGCGTACAGGCCCCAGCCCTCGCCGTGCGGCACCACGTAGAACGCGGTCAGCAGCTGCGGCAATTCGGGCATCGCCTGCAGCCGGGCGAACTGCACGTGGTGGCCGGGCACCCCCTCGTGGAACGCGGTGGCGTCGGTCGCCCAGCTCCCCGCTGCGCCGGGATGGACGGTATTGAACAGGTACGCGCCGGGGCGCGAGCCATCTCGCGCGGGAGGCGAGTAGTAGGGCGGCGCGCCGGACTCGGCCATGTGCGCCGGCATCGGCTCGACCGCGCACGGGGGCAGCGGCGCGCGGAATATCTCCCCCTGGCGCTCGTGCGCCCTGGCGATGGCCGCGGCAGCCCTGTCCATCGGGTCCATGCCACCGCCCGCGCAGGCCGCAACGTCAGCGCGAAGCCGGGCCATCGCCTCGCCGGTGTTGCGGCTGCCGAGCACGCGGCCACCCAGCTCGGCGATGCGATCGGAGATCTCGGCGACCGCGGCCAGGCCGATACGGTGCAGTTCGTCGGGGTCAAGCGGGAGCGTCGTGCCGTCGCGCACCCAGCAGGCGTATGCGGCCACGCCGCCCGGCAGATGCACCAAGCCTGCCCGCTCAGGTGGTCGCGACCGGGGCAGCAGCTCAACGAGAAGGTCGGCGTAGCGGCCGACGGCCGGGTGGACGCTGTCGCGGACGACTCGCTCCACCGCTGCCCGCCACTCCGCGGCCCCGGCCCAGCGCCTCGGCGGCTGGCGGGTCAGCAGCGGGTCTTGCTCAGGGCGCGCCAGGTAGCCGCTCAGCTGCCCGATGACGTCGCTCACCAGCGGGGCAACGGGCAGCAGGCCGTCGCGGGCAGCGTCCCGCAGCATCGCGGTGACCTGGTCGAGGTAGCCAGCCAGCCGGGTACACCGGGTCAGGTAATCAGCCGCGGCTGCGGCGTCAGTCAGCCGGGTGCGCGCCGCGATCAGCAGCATCAGCGAAGGTCCGCCGAGCGGGAAGGTCGTGACGCTGTACTCCTCGACCCGCGAGTCCGCCACTGCGAGCGCGCGGGCCGCCTTGTCGCGGACGACCCCGAGCAGGACACGGCTGTCGGTGTCCGCGGGATCCGGCTCGCAGTGGCCGCAGCGGACGATGATGTCGACGAGTCGGCTCCGCCATGCCAGGAGCCCCTGGGCGGACAGGTCGGGCACGGCATCCTCGTAGCCGCTCACCGACATGAACGATGCTGCGAACGGGTCATGGCCCAGCAGCACTTCGGCTAGTTCCGCGGCGAGTCCGCTGATGGACCGCGCCGCTGTGGCGGCTGTCAGTTCGTCGCAGGTCATGACTCAACGCTGGCCGCATGGCGGCGCGCGGCCTCCCACCGCGTTGTCGGGGCGGTGGTCCATGCCGCCCGCATCGGCGCGGGCCCGGTGGCCATGAACTCGCGCATCTCTCTGAGCATTGCGCAGGCGTCGGCGGCCTGCTGGCTGACCTGCCCGGCCGGCAGCCATTCGGCCAGCGCGGCGAGTTGCGCGGGATCAACCTCGCTGGCCTTGCCCGCGTCGAGCAGGGCCGGCCAGGTCCGGTCGCGGTAGAACAGCGCCGCGGCAGCGGCCGCGAGCAGGTCGCGGGTGGCAGCGGAGATCACCTGCTGGCGCTCAGCGGCCGCGAGCGTTGCGCGGATGTTCACCATCGCCTCAGACAGCGCGCGGTACTCTCCGTCGCTGCCGTGATGCGCGACGGCGACCTCGTCGTCTCTGTCCAGCGTGCCATCCCTGACGGCGTGGTAAACCGCGCCGACGCCGCGCATCCCGAAGGCGTGGAGTTCCGCGGCGCGAAGCGCGCCAAGCCCGGCGCTGCCGAACACGTGGACACCTTGTTCCATGATCCAGAGAATCTCCTTGTGCCACACCGCGGGCACGTACTCGGCGTATCCGTCGACGATGCCGATGGCCTGCGGCCGCAGGCGCCAGAGGCGGTACACAGCCCCGGCTGCCGCCGGCGGGAGGTAGCAGGCGTCGAGTTCGGCACGCGCGCTGGCCAAGCTGAGTGTGGGGCCGAGGAACACGTATGCGCCGCTCATCGGCTCCCGATCAGGTCCATGGCCCGTCGGCCGGGCCGATACGACGCAGCCAAGCTCGCAGGTCCCTCCAGTCCCGCCGTGATGACGCGGACCACGGGGATGCCGAACTCCTCGCGCGTGAGGTCGACGGCGACCACCTCGGTCACGCCCGCCGCGCGCAGCGCGCCAAGTTCCCAGGCCACGTCCGCGCCGAGGTCATCGCTATCGAACTCAGGGACGGCGCTGAGGTCGCCAGCCGCCTCGCCGCCGAGATCGGCCGCGTCGACCTCGCGCGCCTCGGTCTTGTCCGCTGCGGGCGTGGCAGGCGGGTCCGCCTGCATGTGCGCCGTCGAAGTGTGGTCCCATGGCGGCGGCTCGTCGCGGACCCCGGCGAGGCTGGCCACCCGGGACTGGACTGCCTCAGTCAGCGCACGTAGCAGGGCGATGCCCCGGCTCGGGTGGCATCCCGCGCCCTCGAAGCCGTGTGCCGTCCGGACCGGACGCTGGCCGGGGGGCTCGGCAATCAGGCAGCGGAACGCCGGGATGCCGATATCGGAGGTGATGTTCCAGATCGAGGCATGCAACCCGGCTCGGTCCAGCCGGTCAAGCACCCGGCGGCAGTCGATGTCGCCGACCGTTCGCGGGTCGATGCGGCGCTGCGCCGCCTCGCCCGGCGTCAGGAGGCTGTGCAGGGTAGCGGCGTCACGCTCGACCGTCTCGCAGATGCCGTGACTGATGGCCTCAAGGGGATGGTTACCTGAAGCCAGCCCGTTCGAGGTCGCGAGGAAGCATCCAGTCCCTGTCGGAGTCGGCAGGGTGTAGGCCGTGTGCACCATCTCGTAGGGAACCCAGGTCGGCGTGCCGGTGATGAGCTCCTGGCCCTCGATCCACAAGATCGGGGCATCGGCGTGGTAAAGCGAGTTGGTTGTCCTGGGGAGAGCCTCCACGTCGATCAGGCGGTGGCTGAATCTCAGGTCATTGACACTGCCCAGGAGCAGCGGCCGGGTAATCCGCTCGGCCATGAACGCTTCGACGCTCTCCATGACACCGGATGCCCTGGCCGCAGCCAGGTCGCGCCCTTTGCCCAGCGACACCACGACCGACCTGGAGTTCGGGCGGCACACTGAGACGACGGGAATGCCGGCAAAGTCCAGCCCTGTAATGTCCGCGACACGGGTGATCCCGAGAACGGGGAAAAAGCGCCGCACTGATGCGAGCGTTTCCTCAGGAGAAATCAGCCGGTGCGTCCCCGAGCGGTATTCCTTCCTGGCGGCCGCCCCATCCGGCAGGGCGGCCGCCAGGTCAGGAGAAGTGTTGTGCGTCATCACGTCCTGGGCGCATCCGGTCAGTAACTGAAGCAGGGACCAACTTCCCCAGGCAGCACCGACCGGCCGGGCGGCAGGTCAGGGATGTAGCTGAAGCAGGGACCGACCTCCGGCATCCGACGCACCCATGGCAGCGCACGCCGGGTCGCGCTGCGGTTGCCGAGGCCGGGCGGCAAGCCAGCGTCGAAGCTGAAGCACATTCCGGCTGGCATACCGCGTGGGCTGCCCAGGGACCGTTGAGCGGCGTCGCGCCTCCCGCTGCCTGGCGGCACGTCAGTGCTGTAACTGAAGCAGGGACCGCCGGGCATGCGGGGGAGGCTGCCAAGAGAATTTTCGGCGGCATCGCGTTCCGTGCTGCCTGGCGGCAGGTCAACTGCGTGCGAGTAGTTGAAGCAGTGCGTGCCGGGCATGGCCGGCAGGCTGCCGGGTACCTCACTGGTGGCGTCGTGGCCTGTGCTGCCGGGCGGCGAGTCAGGTGAGTAGCTGAAGCACGCCCAGACGGGCATTGCCGGCAGGCTGCCCCGGGCCTCGCTGGCGTCGTCGCGGTCTGTTCTGCCGGGCGGCGAGTCAGAAGAGTAGCTGAAGCAGGGACCGGCCACGCCGGGCGCTTGCTGCTGGCCGTACTGCGCCCGCTGGCCGCGGGTGGCCCCGTGCCAGGTCGGTGCCGGTATCGTGGCGTGCGCCGTCGGCACTGCGCCCGCACTCGTGACGGCGTAAACCACGCCGTCGGGGCCTGCCATCAGGGCGTTCTGCTGTGGCTGCGGATGTGACTGTTCAGACTGGTCGTGCTGTGGCTGATGATTGCCTAACTGACTCATCCGATCTCCAGGGTCAGAAGGGATCAATATTGAGCAATAAAAGTAAAGTTGCTGATGTCCAGAATGTCAAGTATGATATTTCCGGCTAGTACGGCACCAAACAGCCAAAACAGCAGGGCCGACGCTCGACCGCACTCATCTACGCAGGTGAAAGGGCCCAAAGGGCTGCCAGCAAGTCATGGAATCGAGCTGATACGAGTACGTTCCCGGTAAGGCTGGAGGTCGTCGCCGGTGGCGCTGCTGAGAAACCGGGCGTTTGTGGTGTTCTGGCTGGCCCGCACGATCTCGTTTGCTGGTACCGGGATCACGGTGGTCGTCCTGCCTGTCCTTGCTTACCGGCTCACTGGTTCCCCCGGAGCCGTTGCCTCGCTGAACGCCCTCGAGGTCCTTCCCTACCTTGCCTTCGGGCTGCTGGCCGGCGCGATGGCCGACCGGCTGAACCGCAAGAAGATGATGGTGACGTGCGATCTTGCGGCCGCCCTCGTGCTGGCCGCGGCCCCGGCAGCGGCCGCGTTACACTTGCTGGCCCCAGCGCAGGTGTTCCTCACCGGGCTCGGCATTGGCATCGCCTTCGTCTGGTTCGACGCTGCCAACTTCGGCACGCTGCCGGTCCTGGTAACCCGCGACCAATTGCCGACCGCGTCTAGCTTCATCTCCTCGTCCGGCACGATCGCACTGTTGATCGGACCGACGGTCGGGGCCGTTCTGCTCACGGTCATGGCACCGCCTTTCGCGCTAGGCCTGGACGCCGCCAGCTACCTGACGTCCGCAATGCTGATCGCCTCGATCCGGCGGGCGTTCTCGAGACCGGGACAAGGACGGCAGCCGCATCGCCGTATCCGCGCCGACGTCGGCGAGGGCCTGCGCTTCCTGTGGCGCCATCCAGTGATCAAGACCATGACGCTCTCCGTGTTCTGTGCCTGCCTGAGCTGGGGCGGTACCTTCTCGCTGCTTGTGGTCTACGCGAGCCGCGCGCTGCATATGACTCGCGTGGATGCACGGCTCGGCCTGCTTTACACCGTGGGTGAGTTTGGCGGGCTAATCTCCATCGCCGCGATCCCGAAGCTGATCAGGCACTTGCCGGTTGGCTGCCTGCAGGCAGCCTTCCTTGCCGCCAACGTGGCCGGGATCGCGCTGCTGGCCGTCGCGCCCTCGTACGGCTGGGCTGTCGTGATCTTCTGCTGCTACGAGCTTGTCTATGTCATGGTGACCACGACTGGGATCACGGTCAGGCAACTGCTGACCCCGGACGACCTGCAGGCGAGGGTCAACACCGCCGGCAGGCTCATCGCCTACGGGGGCCAGCCGGTGGGCTCAATCATCGGCGGGCTGCTCGCGGAGTTCCTGCCGATCCGACTGACCTTCGGGTTGCTGGCCATGGGGGTCGCGGTCGGCGCCGGCCTGGCCGGGTGGGCAGCATTCGGGTCACGCCCGTTCTCGGCGGCCTCGCTGCCCGCCAGGAACTTGATCTCCGCCATGAACACCGCACCGGCACCGACTCCCGCGTCGGAGTAAGGCAATCGCGCTCGATGCGGCTGCCTTTCATGATCACGCGGTTCTCTCAGTCACGACGGCCGAAAGAACCGCGTGATCATGGTCTGCCCGGAGCAGGTTCGCCGTGTCCGGCGGAACTATGGATGGCGCAGGACCGGCAGCACGATGCGTGTGGGGTGCCGGGAGTCGTGAAAGATCTCGAACTGGCAGCGGCGTGCCCTGGCCGGCGCGCCGAACGGCTCGTCGGTGCCGAGGTTGCGGGCGTAGCGGGGGAATGCTCCCCCGCTGACCTGCACCCGGATCCGGTGCCCTGACAATACCCGGTAGGCGGTCGGGAACAGCTCCACGTCCACCTCAAGGACCTGGTCGTCGCCGAGCCGAACGTCGGGAGCGGGCACGGTCCGCGGCGCCAGCCGCCGGATGCCGTCGGTGATGTTGCGGGATATTCCGGCCGCGTCCACGTCGCAGACCCGGACGAACAGGTCGGCGTGCGGCCTGCTTGTCCTGACGTAGATGCGGGCGCTGACCGGCCCGGCCAGATCCTGGTCGGCGGCCAGCGGCTGGGCGGTGAAGGTCAGGACATCGGGCCGCGCTTCGACCGCAGCGTTATCGACCTGTTTGCCAGGCGGCTGCAGCAGCGGTCCTCCCGCCGATGGTGTCGGGTCCGCTGGGTTATAGCTGAACGTGGCCGCTGCCGCGTCACCTGGTTCGGCGTCCTGGCTCAGGCCGCCGACCGCGCGGAGGTAGTAGGCCGTGCCGGCGCAGTCCGCGGGCGGCCACCGGTCGAAGTCGAGCCAGGTATCGGCCACCTGGAGGAACGCTCGCACTGGCGGGCCGGGCGGCGGTGGCCCGCCGCCGAGATTGTGCTCCAGCCACGCGATGTCCTGCTTGACGATCATCCTCAGCTCGCCTGGCTCGGCATGCAACCATGGCCCGATGGTGATCCTGGCCGGGACCCCGGCGGTCCTGATGGCGGCGTAGTCGCGCAGCTGGGCGGGCAGGAACAGGTCCCACCAGCCTGTCACCATGCTGACCGGCGGAAGCCGGCTCAGGTCAGCACCGTCGTGATCAGCGCCGGCCCAGAACTCATCACCAGGACCGGCATGGCCGGTGAAGTCGCGCCAGAAGGGGACCGGAGCGCCTGCCACGTCGACGTCGGCCGCCTGCAACCGCACCTTTCGCAGCGCCCGCCTGGTCCTGGCCATCTGGACCGGGTTCGGGACGGCGCCGAGCACGCCGCCACGTTCCTGCTTCCCGATCAGCCCGGTCCAGTTCAGCGCGTTCTGGATGCCGGGAGCCCCATGCTCGTAGAAGGCGGTGGTGATCTTCGCGGCGGTAATGTTCAGCGACACTGACCGCAGCGGCGGCTCGGCATACGGCGCGATCGCCCATTGCGTGTGGCCCAGGTAACTCCCGCCGGTCATCGACACCCGGCCGTCACACCATGACTGCTCGCGCAGCCACGCCAGCGTGGCCAGACCATCCTCCCGCTCGGACATAAACGGCCGGAACTGACCGCCGGAGCCGAACGTCCCGCGCGTGCTCTGGATGAACACCTGCCAGCCCCTGCGGGCCAGCGGCGCGGCGAACAACGCGCCCGCCAGACCCGCCCGGCCGTACGGCGAACGGATCAGCACCACTGGGAGCGCTCGCTCCGGCCCGGCGGGCCGGTAGTGATCGCCAAGCAGCACGACACCGTCCGGCATCGGCACTCCGATGTCCGCCCTGACCACGGAAGGCACAGCCGCCGATGGGAGGCCAAGCGCCCGGTCGATCACCCAGGCGGTGATCCGGGGGAACGGATTCATCAGCATGCCTCCGCGACAATAGTGGCCAGCCCGATCAGCGCTTATCCGGCCGGCCAGGTCAGGGAGACCGCTGCCTCGCTGGTAAGCAGCCGGAAGATCAGGCTCTCCTCCAGGTAGAGCGTGACCGTGGCTTCGTCATGCGAGAGATAGCCGATCGATGCGTCCTGGCCGAGCAGGAACTCGAAATCGCCGCCGCGGGTGGTGAGCACGCAGCCGCCGGTAATCGCCGGAGCCCAGATGATCTCGCCGCTGACCAGCCGCCGGATCTGCTCGAGCACCGGGTACCCGTGATCCGTCGTCTCGCTGGCGGCAGTGTAGGCCTCCGCGCTCAGCGCGACCGCGTACGGGCCGCCGACGCCAGCGGACCGCAGCTGGCTGACCGCCTGCGCGACTACCTCTGGGTAGTCAGTCGGGTCGGCCGGGATGACCATCGGCGGGTTGCCCGCGCCCTCGCGGATCCCCACGATGGCGGCCGCGGGATAGCCGTCGAAGATGACGCGGTCCTCGGCGAAGGCCAGCTGCCTGGCCGCGTCCTTCACCGGCTGCCAGTCGGCATCAAGGGCGCCGCGGGCCACGTCGTCGATCTGCTCCCGGTCCAGTGCGAACGCCGCCCTGAGCTCGACCGCGGCAAGCACCTGACGCTGCCGGGCCCGCACGCCTTCCCCGGGTGGCTCGATCCCGGACGCGTGCCCGGTGCCGACCGCGGCGAAGGCGATCCCGCCCGGGTCGGGGACGTCGATGACCCGGCGGCCAGCCAAGTAGCGCCTGAAGGTGCGGGCAGCTTCAGCTTCGAGCTGCGCCCAAGCCTCGTCGGAGACCGGCGCGAGCTGGCGATGCAGGTTATTCATCTGGCAAGGATCCCTTCAGGCTGCCGATCCGCAGCGATCCGCCGGCGGCCGGCGGCGCCGCGACGCGCGTCGCGTCTGGCGGCGTCGCGACCGCGTCATCTGCCTGGCCGCCGCGCTCGGATTGGGCTCGTGATCCGTGCGCGAGTCTTTCGAGCAGCGGCACCGATGGCACGAAGAACAGCGTCCCCGTGACCGCCCTGCTGATGTCAAGCAGCCGGTCGTAGTTGCCCTCAGGCGAGCCGACGAACATGTTGTGCAGCATCTGCTCGATGGTGTCAGGGCTGCGGGAGTAGCCAATGAAGTAGGTACCGTATTCGGCGCTGCCTGGGGCGCCGAATGGCATGTTGTCCCTGACGATCTGTATTTCCTCGCCATCGCGCTCGATGGTGGTCAGCACGTTGTGCGCATAGGACGGCTTCACCTCGTCATCGAGGTCGATGTCAGAGAGCTTCGTCCGCCCGACGATCCGTTCCTGCTCCTGCACCGGAATCTTGTTCCAGGCCACCAGGTCGTGCAGGTACTTCTGCACGATGACGTAGCTGCCGCCAGCGAACGCGCCGTCCTCGGCGCCGATCAGCGTCGCCCGCTCAGCCGCCGCGCCGACCGGGTTCTCCGTGCCATCCACGAAACCGATCAGGTCGCGGTCATCGAAATAGCGGAAGCCGTGTACCTCATCGACGACCGAGACGGCGCTGCCCAGCCGGCTCATGATCGCGGTAGCGAGCTCGAAGCAGAGGTCCATCCGGGCCGCCCTGATGTGGAACACAATGTCGCCGGGAGTAGACACGGCGTGCCGGCCGGCTGCCTTTATTTCCCTGAACGTGTGGAGCCCGGCCGGTCTCGGTCCCGCCGTCAGCCGGTCCCACAGCTTGGCGCCCACGCCAGTCACGCAGGTCAGGTGGCCGTCGGTGTCGCGGAAGCCGACCGCGCGCAGTAGTGCGGGCAGGTCAGCGAACAGGCGCCGGACCCCGTCGATGGCTTGCTGCCCGTGGCCGACCACCATGACCAGGAAGATCGCGGCGCCAGTCAGCGGAGAAACGACCGCCTGGGCCTCGGTGCCAGGGTCTCCGGCCGTGTCAGTGAGCACGGATCTATGCTCCTCGCCGGCCCGCTGGGCTGGCTCACCGGGTCCTGCGGGCGCGCCTAAGGTTCGCGGCCGGTGATATCGCGTGCTTCCAGCAGGTCGCTGACGCGGACCTGCTCGGTGAGCAGGCGGCGGAAGCGCTCAGCCTCGCCTGCCACATACGAGCCGCACAGGTCAAGTCCTGCCGGGTAGTTCATCACGTAGCTGCGCGACGTCGGCTCGGTGATGAATCGGAGCAGGTGAGCCGCCAGCTCGGGAGTCATCAGCCCCCAGCGCCGGAGGTACGCTTGCGTCTCGTCCTCGCTCGCCCCGGTGTCGTGCATCATCAATGCGGCGTTGACCTCCGCCCACCGGCACGGCTCGGCAGCCCGCTCGACCGCCAGCGCATGATCGAGATCGAAGTCGACGCCGGCGTCGCGGATGACCGCGGCGAAGGCCGCGCCGCCGTCACCCTCGAGCAGCACCCGCGGCGCGAGCCTGGCGATGCCTTCCGCGATCAGCGACTGCGGCGTGGGCACAAGGACGATCGTCTCCTCGAGCAATCCCCGGCCGCGCACCAGCAGGTGCTCCTTGCTGGCGCGTTCCGCCTGGTGGCCTGGGTAGGTCTCGTGGATCACCAGGTCGAGCAGCTCGATGGCCGACATCGGGAGGTCGATGTTGACGGCGACCCGGCCGCGCAGGTCACCGAGGTAGAAGTTGAACCCGAGCCAGGGCTCGTCGTGAACGATCTTCAGGACGACTCCTTCGCCGGCCGGCAGTTCGACCAGGCGGCGGGTTTGTGCGCGCGCCTGCTCGATGACGGCCGCGGCCGTGCGCTCGACCTGCCCGGCGGGGACGAGCATCGAGTCTCGCCAGTGCTTGTACCGCTCGGCCAGCGGACCATCGCCAGGCAGCAGTTCAGCGAGCCGATCGTGCGCGGTGGCGAAGACGGCTTCGTCGGTGTAGGCCGGCCGCACGCCGTAGCAGCCCTCCACCTCGTCGGCGTACGAGCGGGCCTCACCTGCCAGCACGCCGGCATAGGTGCGCAGCCCTACCACCTGGTCGCGCAGCCAGCCGTCATCGAGCTCGCCGAACAGGGCCTCGGCGTCGGCGACAAGCGCTCGCGGCTCGACCGGGGGCGCGGCCTCGACCGCCGCCGCCAGGTCCGCGGGTCCGAAGTAGGCATCCACGATTCCTTCGACATGGCGGTCAATCCGCAGCCCAAGCCGGAGGTAGCGTTCCGCGACAGGCTCAATCACGCGGCGAGTCTACGGCCGGGTTCCGCCGCCGCACGCCGCCGCACCTGCGATTTATCGGCCGGTGACATGCCCGGCCGTGGTGAGCCCCGAGCAGGTGACGTTGCGGCCGCGGCAGGGAGTGCTCATCGCCGCCTGACCGCGCTCGCCATGTCACTCGCCGGTAGCGCCGTCGATGCGCTGCCTGATGAGATCCGCGTGACCATTGTGACGGGCGTACTCCTGAATCACCTTGACCAGATTCCAGCGAACCGTGCGGCCATTGCCCGGCGACATCGCGTCCAGCGTCTCGACGGCCGCCAGCAGCCGATCGGCGTGCCCGCGCTCCCGATGCCAGCGATCCATCGAGTCCGCGCTCATCGCCTGATCCAGCCCGGCAATGTCGGCATCGGGCTCGGCGTCCGTGCAGTACGCGAGGCTGAACTCACCACCGGCCAGAGCGTGCACGAGGTACACCCGCTCCATCTCCGTCATGTGCCTGACCAGGCCGAGCAACGACAAGTCCGATGGCGCGGCCGCGGCGCGAACCAGCTGTTCCGCCGCCAGGCCAGCGCATTTAAAGGCCAGCGCATCGCGGTGAAAAGCCAGCCAAGCCAGCAGCAGGCCGTGCTCACCGCCGTCGTCAGGTTCAGGGGCCCTATCCACCGCAGCCTCCCTCCAGGCCGGTCAGGCCGCCTTGCCGCCGCGGCCCAGCGCGGCCAAGCGCCGCCCAGCGCGGTCCCAGAGCGGCCCAGCGCGGCCCAGCGCGGCCCAGTCAATCACGCCGTCGAGCCGGCGACGCGGCTATCCCGGCCCCGGCCCGCGGGCGTGGCGTGCCTACGATGAACCGGTGAACGCCGCCGACTATGACCCATTCGGCGCCGGGCCGTTCGGCGTCGGCGTCCGCACGACTGACGCGCCCGATCATGCGCGCGGGCGGATCTTCCCGTGCGAGCTCTGGTATCCGGCGCAGCAAGCGAACTCTGGCCGGCCCGATGCGCAGCACGAGATGCGAGCCGCGACCGCGCTGCCCGGCCCGTATCCGCTCATCGTCTTTTCGCATTTCAGCGGCGGGCACCGGCGGTCATCGAGCTTCCTGTGCAAGCACCTTGCCGGGCATGGGTACGTAGTAGCGGCGCTTGACCATTCCGAAGTTGCCGCGCCGGAACTCGCGCCGGCCGACGGCGAGACCGGCGATGAGCGTGCCGCCCGGATCGATGCCGTGATCGCCAGCCGGGTGCCTGACGTGCGTTTCCTGCTCGGCTACCTCCTGGAAGGCGGCGGCGGCCACGGCGGCGGCGGCCACGGCCACGGTGCGGCGGGCGGCGGGCCGGCCGGCGGCGGCGCGGCGGGCGGCGGCATCGAGCCGTCGCTGATCGGGCTGGCCGGGCACAGCTTCGGCGGATGGACGGTGCTGGCCACGCCGGAGGCCGAGTCGCGAGTACGGTCGGTCGTGGCACTGGCGCCGGGCGGAAGCTCACATCCGCTTCCCGGGATCCTGCCGCTGAAGCTGACGTTCGCGTGGGGCCGCGAGGTGCCGACCCTGTACCTGGCCGCCGACCAGGACACGCCGATCCCGCTGGCCGGGGTCCGCGAGCTTTTCGGCCGGACGCCGTCGGCCAGCCGGATGTTCATCCTGCGGCGGGCCGACCACCAGCACTTCGTCGACAACGTCGAAGCTGACCACGAGGCCCTGCGGGCGATGTCGTTTCCCGGCCCGGCGGGCTGGATTCCGGCGGCGATGAGCCCGGCCAGCGAGCTGTGCACGGGCGAGCAGGCCCACATCTTCGTGCGCGGGCTCACGCTGGCCCATTTCGACGCGACCTTGCGGCGGCTCGATGCCGCGGAGCGGTTCCTGGCCGGTGACCCCGTTGCCGCGCTCGCGGCCCGCGGCGTCGAGGCCGCCGAACACCGGCCCTGACTGCCCGCGCTCGGACTCGCTGTTGACTCTGTACCGCGGTACGGCCGCTACCTTGTGAAACATGGCTGCGCTGACGATTGGGAAGCTGGCGGCCGCTGAGGGAGTCAGCGTCGAGACGGTGCGCTTTTATCAGCGCCGCGGACTGCTCGGCCTGCCCGACCGGCGGGGCTCGGCCTTCCGTGAGTACTCCGAGGAAGACCTGTGGCGGCTGGCGTTCATCCGCCGCGCCAGACGGCTCGGATTCACCCTCGGGGAGATCGGCGACCTGCTCGGCTCCGCGCAGGCACGATCCACCGACGACATCGTGCGCGCCGCCGAAGCCAAGATCGCGGCCACCGGCGAGCAGATCAGGGACCTCGCCGTACTGCAGTGCCGGCTTCGCCGGCTTGTCCAGGTGTGCGAGCACGGCAGCGGAGACGACTGCGTGGCGCTGCATCTCGGCGAACCGCTGGTGCTTGCCTGGACCCCGCCCGCGCCAAGGAAGGAACGACACCCGTGAGCCCCGTCAAGATCGTGACCGATGAGACCTTCGGCCGCGAGGTTCTGAACAGCTCCAGGCCCGTCATCGTCGAGTTCTGGGCAGAGTATTGCGGGCCCTGCCGTCAGATGGCGCCGGTGCTCGACGCGATCGCGAGCGAGCATGCGGACGCGATCGACGTGGTGCGGCTCAACACAGAGGAGAACCCACTGACCGCGCAGAGGTACGGGATCATGCTCATCCCGACCCTGAACGTCTTCACCGGCGGCGAAGTCGTCAAGCAGGTCATCGGCGCGAAGTCAAAGGCCGCGCTGCTGCGCGAGTTCGCCGACTACCTCTAGCCCAGCCCAGCCCGGAGCGGCCTGGCCTCCGCCGGAGCCGGTTCCCGGCTGTCGCCGAGCCTAGAGATCCTGGCCGCCGCGGATCAGCCGCCCCGGTGACACAACAGCATGGCAGCACCGACAGACTAGGGGCATGAGCGACGAGATTGGGCCAGGCACCGAATCGCTCGCCAAGGTCGTTGTGGTAGGACCGGAAGGCGTAGCGCAGGAATCCGGGCAGGCTGAGGCGGGCAATGAGCGCCCCGTTACCGAGATGGTGGAGCAGCCAGCCAAGGTCATGCGGGTAGGCAGCATGATCAGGCAGCTGCTCGAAGAGGTCAGGGCCGCGCCTTTGGACGAGAAGAGCCGCGCCAGGCTGAAGGCGATCCACACCAGCTCGATCAAGGAGCTTGAGGACGGCCTGGCACCCGAGCTTGTCGAGGAGCTTGAGCGGTTGTCCCTGCCGTTCGCCGAGGGAGAGCTGCCGAGCGAGTCGGAGCTGAGAGTGGCCCAGGCGCAGCTGGTCGGCTGGCTGGAGGGCCTGTTCCACGGCATCCAGACCACGCTGTTCGCCCAGCAGATGGCCGCCCGTGCCCAGCTGGAGCAGATGCGCAAGGCGCTGCCGCCCGGCATGGTTCCCGGTGCGGACGACGGCGGGCAGCGGAGCTCAGGCCCTTACCTGTAAACCGGTCGCTAGAACTCGCGGATCTGGCCTAGCCAGGAAGCAGCCTGCGCGAACCCGGCCTCGGTGCCGTGCGTCCTGGTGCCCGCGGCCGCCGGGTCGCCGGCTGGGCCGGTTTCGCCGTACCTGGGGTAGCTGCCGAGGAACCGGACCTCACTGCAGGTCCGGCGCAGCCCCATCAGGGCCTCGCCCACGCTCGCCTGCGCGACATGACCCTCGCAGTCGATGAAGAAGAAGTACCTGCCGATCCGCTCCCCGGTCGGCCTGGACTCGATCCGGCTCAGGTTGACCCCGCGAACCGCGAACTGGCTGAGGATGTCCATCAGCGCACCCGGATGGTCATCCACAAGGAACGCGACCACGGATGTGCGATCGGCGCCGGTCGGCGCGGGCGGCGGCCCCGGCGTGGCGACCTCGACGAACCTGGTCACGGCGCCGGCCTTGTCGTGCACTCCGGCGGCCAGGACCGCGAGCCGGTAGTGCGCCGCAGCGAATCCGCCGGCCAGCGCGGCGTCGAGCTGGCCATCGGCTACCAGCCTTGCCGCCTCGGCATTGGACAGCGCGGGGCGCCATTCCGCGTCCGGCAGGTGCCTGGCCAGCCAGCGCCGGCATTGCGGCTGAGCGGCCGGGTGACCGCCCACGACCTTGACGTCGGCTACGGCCGTGCCCGGCCTGGCGAGCAGCGCGAACTCGACGGGCACGAGCACCTCGGCGCGGATCGTCAGCGGCGAGCCGGTGGCCAGTTCGTCCAGCGTCGGGTTGACGCCGCCTTCGACCGAGCTCTCGATCGGCACGACCGCGTGCCTGGTCTGCCCGGCCCTGACCGCTTCGAGCGTGGCCTCGATCGATGCGCACGGCACCGCCTCAAGCTCGCCGGCCGGGTGCAGGGCGCCGACCGCCTGCTCGCAGAACGTGCCGCGCGGCCCGAGGTAGGCGCACCGGCCCGCGCCTGGCCCCGGCCCGCTGTCATGGCGCCCCTGCCGGGCGCCCCCCCGCGCCGAGCCCGCCGCGGTCACGAACTCGCCAGCTTCCGCCGCCTGGTGGCAAGCGCCCGCGCGACCCCGGCAAGCTGGCGGGCGCGGTGCAGCTGCGAGTGCAGGTCGCGGCCGGTGGCTCGGTGCGTGAGCGGCACCTGCACCTCGGTGATCCGCATTCCCTTGCGCATCAGGTCGATGGTGAGGCCGATCTCGGCCCCCCAGCCAGCCGCCAGCGGCCTGGCTGCCTCGAACGCCGCCCTGGTCAGGCAGCGCTGCCCGTTCAGCGGCTCGGCCGGCCGCCAGCCGGTGGCCCGCTCGATGCCGGCTCCGGCCAGGCCGAGCACCAGGCCGTGCCCGCCGAGCTTGACCCGCTCGGTGAAGGTGGCGATGGTCATGTCGGCGCGGCCCGCCCTGACCGGCTCGGCCAGCGGCCCGGCATGATCCGCGCTTGCCGCCAGATCCGCGTCAAGGAACAGCAGGTGCCGCGGCGGTGCTCCGTGCTCACCGCCCGCCGCGGCGCGCTCGGCCTCGATGACGCTGACGGCCTCGGCGCCGGTCTCCATCGCCGCCCCCTTCCCGCGGTGGCGGGCGTGGCGCACGACGATCGCGCCCGCCGCCGCCGCGGCGCTTGCGGTGCCGTCAACCGAGGCGTCGTCGGCGACGACGATCAGGTCGACGCCCCCGATCCTGGCCGCGGCTGTCACCGTGGCGCGGATCAGGTCGGATTCATTCCTGGCAGCGATCACGACGGCCAGGTCACCGGCGGGTGACATGGCTACGATCCTAGTAGCGTGTTATCTGCCGACGGACTGAACCGGGCTGTCGAGCACCGTGAACACGGTCTCCAGGCCGGTTACTTGCAGGATCTTCCTGACGGCCGGACGAGGCCTCGCCAGCTCCAGGTCGCCACCTGCCTCGCGCGCCTTCCGGTGGGCAGCGAGCAGCGCATTGACTCCCGTGGAGTCGCAGAACTCCACCCCCGACAGGTCGACGACCAGCCGGACCGGCTCGTCCGCGGCAAGCGCCGCGGACAGCTCGCGCTGCAGCCTGGGCACGGTATACAGGTCGATCTCGCCCTGAACAGCAACAACGACGTGATCACCCTGGGCCAGGCTTGTGACCTTTAGCTCCACGTGCCGCACATTACTCGTCCTGGCGCCCGACCACCACCCGCGGTTGTCACGGTACGACCCCGCATGCCGGTTCCTGGCGGCTTGCGTGCGGGCGGCGGGCCAGGTCGCGGCGGGCGGAGCTACCCTGCCGCGACCAAGGACCCGCAGATCGGGCCGCCCGTACCGCCCGCAGCGGCGGGATCGGCCGTACTGTGGAGGCATGGCAAGGACGCTCCTGGTTATCGTGGCGGCCATCGCGGTGCTGTTCGTGGTCTTCACGCTGTTCCACCTGATCTACGTGGCCTTCCTGATCCTGCTCGTGGGCCTGCTGGCGGTCAGCATGTTCCGCATCGGCAGGTTCGCCGGCCGCGGGCCGCGGCAGTAGGAAGCCTCGCTCAGCCGGCCGGCGCAAGCTCGTCCATGCGGCGGGCTGGCTCGGTCCGGTGGCCGGCCGGCTCTGGCACGCCGACGCCGCTGATCGACGCGGCCGCGTTCAGCCCGCCGGACGCCGCCTGGCCGGGCGCCGGACCGGCTGCCGGACCGGCTGCCAGGGGCATTGCCGCCGGGTCCCGCCAGACCGGTGCGCACAGGCACCTCGGCCCCCCGCGCTTCGTCCCGAGCTCGCTGCCGGGAACGCTGATGACCTCGATGCCGGCGGCGGCGAGCCTGGCGTTGGTCTCCGAGTTCCGCTCGCTGCACACCGCGATCCGGCGGCCGATCGCCAGCGCGTTGCCGCCGTCATCCCACTGGCCCGGCCTTCCGGTCACCGGATCGAGCCCGGTGTCGATGAGCTTCAGCCGGTCGATGCCGATCGCCTCGGCCGAGGCCTCGAGAAAGGGCCTGGGACGGGACACCCGCAGCTCGCCGCCGCGCATCGTGATGGTGTGCGCGGTCAGCGTGAACGCCACGGCCGGAGCCATCACCACGGTTCCGGTATCGACGACCGTGCAGATCGTGTCCAGGTGACCGCCCTGACCTCGCTGGTTCATCGGCACCGCGAGCACGCTGTGCGCCAGGCCGGCCGCCAGCAGGTGATGCGCCAGCCGCTCGACGCCGGCCGCGGTAGTACGCACTCCGACGCCAACCGCGGCTACGCCCGGTGCGAGCAGCAGGACATCGCCGCCGTCCAGCAACGCCCGCCCGGAGCCATAAGGGCGCCTGCGCCCGGCGAACCTCGGGTGATGCCGGTAGATGACAGCCAGCAGTTCGGCCTCCCTGCGGCGCTGGCCAGCCAGGCTCGCGATCACCGCCTGATCGCCGATCCACAGGCTGGAATCACGGCTGAAGACCAGGTTGGGCAGTGGCTCGATCACGAAATCGCGAGGGTCGAGCAGCTGGTACACCACCCCGCGGCCGCTGCGCAGCTCCGCGAGCGCCAGCCCCGCGATCAGCACGCCGGCCAGATCCTCGGACCGCAGCGACTCGAGGTAGGACCGGACGGTCGCGCTCAGCTCGTCGCCGAGCGCGCTGCCGGCCAGCGCCGAGGCGATCGCGGCGTCCCTGGCCGCCGCGTATCCGAGTACATCCTGCAAAAGCTCGGTGACATAGAGCACCTGCGCGCCGCGGTCCCTGAGCACGTCGGTGAAGGCATCGTGTTCCTGCTGTGCCCTTGCCGCCCAGGGCAGGCCGTCGAAGAGCAGCCGGCTCCTGGTTCTTGGCGTGATCCGCTTGAGCTCTGCACCCGGCCGGTGCACCAGGACGGCTCGCAGGCGGCCGACCTCGCTGTCTGCGCCAATGTTGTCGATCACGATTCCCCCGCGGTACCGATCGCCGCGCGCCCCCCGGCTGGCGATCACTGAAAGGGAGTATCACCAGTACGCGGCCGGTTACGCCTCGCTGGCCCGCTGGCACCGCCCGCCGTCGGCGGCCATCCGGGCCGCCGCGCCGGCCCGCGATGCCTCGGCCGGCGCCTCGGTACCGCCGGCGCCGTCGTAACGGGGGGCCCTGAGCACGGCCCAGACGGTGAGCCCAGGCTCGCAGGTCCGGATGCCCCATGCGTCAGACAGATGCGCGACGATGCTCAGCCCGCGCCCGCCGAGCGCCGACACCGGCGCCTGGCCCGCGTGCGGCATGGTCGCGCTGCCGCCGTCGCTGACCGCGACCTCGACCCAGGTCCCGTCGATCTCCCAGCTGAGCTGCAGTTTCTCTCCTGGCAGCGGATATGCGTGCCTGATGGCGTTGCTGAGCAGCTCGCTGACGACAAGCACGGTATCGCAGACAGCGGAGTCGAAGATGCCAGCGGCTCTGAGTTCGTCCGAGATCACCCGGCGTGCCACAGCGACGCTCGCCGGCGCGCATGGCAGGAGCACGACGCTCGCCGTCCTCACCTCCCTGTGCACCCGCCAGGCACCCGGCGCGATCGCCTCATCCACTCTGCGGACGCGAACCGGCGCGATCGCCTCATCCACTCTGCGGACGTGAAAATGCCCGGACCGGCCGGCCCGGAAACGCCAGTGAAGGAAGGTACTGCGGCCCATTGCCGGTGCGGCCAGCCGCCGCCGGGCGCCGGTACCGCTCTCTGCCAAGCTGGCCAAGGGATTGCGTGCTACTGACCGGCCGTTGAACCGACGTCGCGTTACCGGATTGTTATCGCCGTCGCCGGATCACTCGAGCGCCGCACCGCCGACGGCGGCCAAGCCGCCATCATCGGCGGCCGGGCCGGAGTCCGCGGGCCCGCCAGCCCCCGAGCTCTCGGCGGCCAGGCCGCGCATCAGGCCGCGCAGGCCAGCGGTGAGGCCATGCCGCTCCTGCGCGGAGAGCCCGGCGAGGATCCTGGCCTGCCTGGTCTGCCAGGCCTGCCACACCTGCCTGGCGACGGCGGCGCCCTCCGCGGTCAGGTAAAGCCGCACGTACCGCTGATCGTCGTCATCGCGGCCGCGGCGGATCCAGCCCTTGTGCTCAAGGCCGGCGGCGAGCCTGCTGACCGTGCTCTTCTCCAGCCCGAGCAGCCCGGCCAGCTGTCCCTGCGCGATCCCGTGCGCGGCGCCGAGCTCGATCAGCGCCCGCGCCTCGGACGCGGAAAGGGCGACCCGAGGCGAATCCGCGGCCCGGACCACCGAGCCATCCCGCGCCGCAGCGCGCGTCACCGCCCCGTCCATACCGTCAGCCGGGCTGAGCAGCCGCAACAGCGCGAGCAGCAAGCGCTCAAGCTCCGAATCCGGCAGCGACACGGGTATCACGCCTATAGTTGTATCGCACAACCGTGCGAATGGTACAGTCGGCGCCGTGACAATCGCTTGCTCCGGGGCCGGGCGGCGCCCCGCCACGCACGGTACCGGCCGCGCGAGGCCCGGATGAGATCCGACTCCCGGGTGAGCTCGCCCGGCCAGCTGCTGGCCGATCCTGCGGCCGGCCCAGACGAGAGCGCCGCCGGCCAGCCGGACGGCAGTCTCGCCGCCCTGGCGGCGCGCTACAACCTGCGGCCGAGCGCCAAGCGGCCGCCGCTTGCCGAGTACCTGCGTGAGCTCGCGCGCCGGTGGAGCTTCATCATGGGCTTCGCCACCGCGCGCAACATCGCCATGTACACCGAGGCCAAGCTCGGCCAGCTCTGGCAGGTGCTCGCCCCGTTGCTCAACGCCGGGGTCTATTTCCTTATCTTCGGAGTGATCATCACCGGTGTCAGCCGCGGCGTGCCGCACTACCTGGCGTTCCTGGTCACCGGCGTGTTCGTGTTCAGCTTCACGCAGCGCACGTTCATCTCCACGTCGAAGGTGATCACGGACAGCCTGCCGCTGATCCGGGCGCTGCAGTTCCCGCGGGCGTCGCTGCCGCTGGCGTACGTCATGATCGAGCTGCAGCAGGTGCTGCTCTCGATGGCCGTCCTCTTCGTGCTGATCCTGGTCGAGGGCGAGCCGCTGACCTGGTACTGGCTGCTTGCCATACCGGCGCTCGCGCTGCAGATCATGTTCAATGCGGGCATCGCGCTGTTCGCGGCGCGGGTGGGCGCGCGGGTCAACGACTTCGCGCAGCTGCTGCCGTTCCTGATGCGGACGTGGCTGTACCTGTCCGGCGTGATCTACAGCATCCAGCTTTTCGTCGCTGAGCACAGCCAGCACTACGGCTGGGCCACCAACCTGCTGCAGCTGAACCCTGCCGCGATCTTCATCACGCTGATCAGGAACTCGCTGATGGCCAGCCAGCGGGCGGGCGCGTTCGGCGCCAAGCCCTACAACGCCGCCAGGTGCTCGGCGTGGGCGCAGGACCCAGGCGCGCACCTGAACGGCGGCGCCTACTGTCATGCCACGTTCGTGTCCGGCCACCTGTGGCAGCTCGGCGCCTGCTGGGCCGTCGCGGCGCTGATCGGCGGGTTCACGTTCTTCTGGCGCAAGGAGGTGAACTACGGCCGTGGCTGAGCCGACGGTTGTCGTCGATGACCTGCACGTGGTGTACCGCGTCTACGGCGCGGGCGGTAACCGGGGCACGGCGGCGACCGCGCTGCTGCGCATCATCGGGCGCAAGACCAGGCCGGCCATCCGCGAGGTGCACGCCATCCGCGGCCTGTCGTTCGTGGCCTACCGCGGCGACGCGGTCGGCATCATCGGCCGCAACGGCTCAGGCAAGTCGACGCTGCTGAGGGCCATCGCGGGTCTGCTGCCGGCCGAGCGCGGCGCGGTCTACACCACCTGCGAGGCCTCGCTGCTCGGCGTGAACGCGGCGCTTCTTGAGGACCTGACCGGCGAGCGGAACGTGGTGCTCGGCTGCCTGGCGATGGGAATGACCAAGAAGGAGATCAAGGCAAAGTACGCCGAGATCGTGGACTTCTCCGGGGTCGGCGAGTTCATCAACCTGCCGATGAAGACCTACTCATCGGGCATGGGATCGCGGCTGCGCTTCGCGATCGCGGCCGCCAAGAGCCATGACATCCTGCTCATCGACGAGGCGCTGGCCACCGGGGACGCCGAGTTCCGGGTGAAGAGCCATGCCAGGATCGATGAGCTGCGCGACCAGGCGGGCACCGTCTTCCTGGTCGCGCACGACCTTGAAGAGGTGGAGGACACCTGCAACCGGGTGATCTGGCTGGAGCGCGGCAAGATCATGGCGCAAGGTGATGACGTCATCAGCATCATCGACGCGTACATCGCGGCCTCTGGGGGCGAGCCGGTGACCCGCGACCCGGTGACCCGCAAGCGGATCAGCGCGCCGGAACCCGCCATTACCTGAGTGCCCGCGCCAGATCCCGGTCAGCCCTGACCGCTGACGTCGCTGGGCAGGCGTGGCCGCGGCGGGATCGCCGCGGGGACCGCGGCGTCCGCAGGCAGCTGACGCCCGTTCGCGCGGGCGCCCGCGTCGTTGGCTGCCTCCCGCTCCGCCCCGCCGGGCGGCGCATCGCCCTGCTCCTGCCCGGCGCCGGCGGCCCCGGCAAGGTTCAGCGTCAGCCGCATCACGGTGCCGCCGCCCTCGGCCGCCGCCGCTGTCACATCTCCGCCCTGGGCCCTGGCCAGCTGCCTGACGATGTACAGCCCCAGCCCGATGCCGCCGAACCTGCGCCGGTCGCCGGCCTCGCCCTGGACGAACCTCTCGAACACCCGCTCCCGGTCGGCCGGCGCGATGCCGATGCCCTCGTCCCGCACCGTCACCTCGATCTGCTCGCCGTCCTGCCTGGCCGCGATCGTGACCGTGCCGCCGTCGGGCGAGTACTTGAACGCGTTCTCCAGCAACTGGCCGACGATGCTGTCGGTGGCCGCCGGATCGCCGAAGGCAGGCGGCAGCTCGGGGACATCGCTGACCAGGACGTGCTTGTCTGACAGCGGCCGGAACGCGGCCACCGCGGTGCGCAGCAGCTCGCCCGCATCGAACGGCTCGCTGATGATCGTCAGCCGGTTGGCCCCGGCACGCGACCCGAGCAGCAGCTGGTCAACCAGCCTGGCCAGCGAGCCGGCCCGGTCAGCGATGGTCTGCACCGCGCTGCGCCGGTCCGAGTCGAGCATCTTGTCCCAGCGGCTCGCCAGCGTGCTCGCGAAGCCCTGGACGACGGTGATCGGAGTTCGCAGCTCATGGCTCGTGGTGGCGAGGAACAGGTCCTTGGCCTCCTCGAGCTCCTTCGCCGCGGTGACATCGCGGAAGTCGATGACCTGCTCGTCGCGGCCGTCGAGCACGGTGCACAGGACGTCGATCCACCGGCCGCTTGGCAGCCGGTGGGTGAGCTTCGCGCCGGGTTCCGGCAGCGGGAACGGCGGCGGCCTGCCGGTGGCCTGCGCCGCGGAGACGCTGGTCAGGGCGTGCGCCGCCGGGTTCCATTGCCGGACCAGGCCGTCGCCGTCGAGTACCGCGATGCCGTCGGCGCTGCCGTCGATCACCGCGCGCTCGTGCGCGCGCTGCCTGACCACCTCGCCGAACGCGGTGGCGTTGGATAGTGCCACGCTCGCGTGGCCGGCCAGCAGCTCAAGCAGCTCAAGCTCGATGTGGCCGACCTGCCGCCTGCTGTACAGGGCGTACAGGGCGCCGTACGGCCGCCCGGCGACATGGGACAGGCTCAGCGTGATGGTGTGCAGCCCGGGCAGCGCCGACCAGATCAGGTCATCGAACCGGCCGGATTCCCCGGTGGTCATCAGCACGCTCTTGCCCGAGCGCATCAGCTCGCCGACCATGCTGCTCGGCAGGTCCGCGATCCGGCCGCGGAGCTCGGCCGGCAGGCCGTCCATCGACACCAGCCGCAGCCTGTCGCCCTCGATCAGCACGAAACCCCCGGCGTCGGCCCTGGTCAGCTCGCGCAGGCTGGCCGCGATCCGGTCAAGCACGATCTCCAGGTCGAGCTCCGCATTCATGTCGGCCACCACGTCGCCGAGCCTGCGCACCACCCGGGCGCGCTCGGCCATGTAATGCCGCACGGCCGCGTCCTGCATGGTCTGATGGCAGACGCTGACCCAGCCGAAAAGCTCCCCGCCGGCGTCCTTCAGCCCGCTGGTGTCGATCCGCAGGTCAAGCAGCTCACCGGCCTTGCAGATCCGCCTTGTCGCCAGCGAGACCTGGTCGCCGCTTGCGACCCGCTCGAGCACCGCGTTGTGCTCGGCCCGCAGCTCCCTGGGGATAATCGGCGGCTCGAGGCCGATCACCTCGGCGGCGGTCCAGCCGAACATCCGCTCGGCGGCGGCGTTCCAGATGCAGACGGTGCGGTCCTTGCCCAAGGCGATGATCGGGTCGGCGGCGCATTCGATCACAGACCGGGCAGTAGCATCGATCCGCGCCTGATCCGGCCCCGCCGTCGCTGCCTTTCTCAGCCGCACGGCACTATTGTCGCACTACAGAGCCCGGTCGCGGTGGCGAAAGGCGAGGCGGGCGCCGATCCGTGCGGAACCGGCGGCGGGAAGGGCACGTCCAATGGTCATGGAGCAACAGATGACCAAGGCCCGGATTCGAGCCGGGCAACAGCGAACCGCGGAGCGCTGCTCGCGGAGTCGGGCGGCCTGCGCGACACGCAACACACGGGTCAGGCTGCTCAGCGCGGTGGCGGCCGGGGCGGCCGCCGCGGCGGTGGCCGGATGCGGCACCGTCACCGCACCGGGGCCTGGTGCGGCCGCTCCGGCCGCCAGCGCATCCCGGCACCCCTCGCCGGCCGCCAGCAGGCCAGGTCAGTCGGCCTCGGCCGCACCGGCGAGCCGGCCGGCGAGCGCTGCCAAGATCGCGGTCACGATCACGGTTCGCGGCATGCCGGGCGCCGCGCCGAAGCGCTGGACGCTGCGCTGTGATCCGCCTGGCGGCACGCATCCGAACCCCGTCGCCGCCTGCCGGGCGCTGCTGCAGTTCTGGAACCCGTACCTGGCCAGGCCACGGCGGCTGGTCTGCCCGATGATCGCGGCCTCGGTCGATCAGGCGGACATCAGGGGCCTCTGGTTCGGCCACAGGGTGCACAAGCTAGTGGTGGACGGTGGCTGCGATGTCCGGCTGTGGAGCGCGCTCAGCCCGGTCTTCCATTAGCTAACGCACAGGTCACGGGCAGGCCGGTGGCAATGACGCCAGCTACCAGGTTCGGCGCTGCTATTTGAGCAGGCGGGACATCCGGCGGTCGGCCAGCGGCTTACCGCCGGTCTGGCAGGTCGGGCAGTATTGCAGCGCCGAGTCGGCGAACGAGACCTCGCGCACGATGTCGCCGCACACCGGGCAGGGCTGCCCGGCCTTGCCGTGCACCGCCAGGCCGGACTTCTTCTCTGCCTTCAGGTCCGCCGCCGCCAGCCCTGCCGATCGCTCGACCGCCGTCCGCAACGTGCCGATGATCACGCTGTGCAGCGCGGCGACGTCGTCGGCTGTCAGGCTGGACGCCAGCCGGAACGGCGACATCCTGGCCGCGTGCAGCACCTCGTCGGAGTAGGCGTTGCCGATGCCCGCGATGATCTTCTGGTCCCGCAGCACGCCCTTGATCTGGGTACGGCGGCCGGCCAGCAGGCCTGCCAGCACCTCGACGGTGAAGGCTGGGTCAAGCGGATCGGGCCCGAGCGCCGCGATCCCTGGTATCGCCGACGGGTCGGTGACGAGGTAGACGGCAAGCCGCTTGCGGGTGCCCGCCTCGGTCAGGTCGAACCCCGCGCCGTCGGCGAACCGCAGCCGGAACGCCAGCGGGCCCTTTCCCGGCCGCGGCGGCTCCTCGGGCAGCTTGTCCCGCCAGCGCAGCCAGCCAGCCCGCGCCAGGTGGGTGATCAGGTGCAGCGGGCCGCTCGCTGCCGTGGCGTCCGGCTGCCGCGTGATCAGGTCGAGGAACTTGCCGTACCTCGCCGTGCCGGCGATGACCGCGCCGTGCAGCACGTCGAGCGGCGGGTCATAGGTCTTCAGCACCGAGAACTCGGCGACAGAGGCACGATCGATCTCCCGTCCGCCCGCCCGCTCGCGCAAGTCAGCGGCAAGAGATTCCACTTCAGGAAGTTCCGGCACGTTACCGATTCTGCCCCGTCACCACGGGCGCAGCCGCCCGAAGGGCGGCAAGCATGCGGAGCCACGGCGTGGGCGAGGAGGGATTTGAACCCTCACGTCCTCTCGGACACACGGACCTGAACCGTGCGCGTCTGCCGTTCCGCCACCCGCCCGGGCGTGAGTCAGGTTAGCACGCCACGAGTTGTGCCATCCCGCCGATACCATCGAATACGAGCATGGGAGAGGGAGGTGCATGGTGGGAGTGCTGCAGCGCTTCGAGCACCGGCTCCAGGGGATGTACGACGGCGGCTTCGCGCGGGCGTTCAAGTCCGACTTGCAGCCCACGGAAGTGGCCGGCGCCGTGCAGCGCGAAATGGACGACCGCGCGGCGATCGTGGCGCAGGGCAGGACGCTGGTCCCGAACGACTTCGTCGCCGAGATCGCGCAGGCGGACTACGACAGGCTCGCGGTCTACGCCGACAGCCTGGGCATCGAGCTCGCGACCCTGGCGCGGGAGCACGCCAGGGAGCAGGGCTACTCGTTCGTCGGCCCGGTGCGGATCCGCTTCGAGGGCGTACCTGACCAGACCATCGGCACCTTCCGCATCCGCTCCGGCGTGATCAGGGGGACCACGGTCGAGGACGGTGAGATCCGCAGGCCAGCCACCGATGTCGCCAGGCCGGAGAACGGCTTCCCCGGCTCGCCGCGGCTGCTTGTCTCGACCGCCGAGCCGGGCGGCGCCGGCGCGATGCAGCGTACCTATCAGCTCACATCTCCGCTGACCATACTGGGCCGGGGCACCGATTGTGACCTGCGCCTGGTGGATCAGGGCGTCTCGCGGCACCATGCCGAGATCCGACTGGAGGACGGTGATGTGGTTCTCGTGGACCTCGGATCCACCAACGGGACGTTCGTGAACGGCCAGCCGATCCGACGAGTATCGCTCACCGACCGCACCCGCGTTACCCTTGGCCGCACGACCCTGGTATTCCGCAGGGACGACATGTACTGAAGATTCCCGCAGTCCCTTACGCCGCCGGCGCGGTGCCCGTCGAGACCCCCGGCGGCCGCCGGCCACCTGAGGACTCATGACCCGATGAACCCGCTCACTCTCGATCTGATCAAGCTGGCGTTCCTGGCTGTGCTTTGGCTCTTCGTTATTGCCGCGGTAGGGGTGGTCCGTACCGACATCTTCGATCAGCCGGCCTCGCCGCGACGGCAGCGGCGCGGCGCCAGGCGGCAGTCCAGGCGGGCACCGCAGGCCAGGCCGACCAGGCCGGTGAAGGCTGGCGGCAAGACCCGGTCGGCGCCGAAACAGCTGCTGGTAACCGGCGGCGCCCTGGCCGGCACCGTCATCCAGCTGGCCGATCAGCAGATCACCATCGGCCGCGCCGCTGACGCCACGCTGGTGCTCACCGACGACTACGCTTCCACCAGGCATGCCAGGCTGTTTCCGCAAAATGGCGAGTGGATAGTCGAAGACCTCGGGTCAACCAACGGCACCTACCTGGATCGCCACAAGGTGACCAAGCCGACGCTGGTTCCGGTCGGCACGCCCGTCCGCATCGGTAAGACCGTCCTGGAGCTGCGCAGATGACGATTGCACTCCGTTACGCGGTTCGCTCCGATGTCGGCCTTCTGCGGGAAGGCAACGAGGACTCGGCATACGCGGGGCCGCACCTGCTCGCGATCGCCGACGGAATGGGCGGTCACGCGGCGGGAGAGGTCGCCAGCGCGGTAGCGATTTCCGCCCTGGCGCCGCTGGACACCGCCGACATGACCGGACCTGACATGCTCAAGGCGCTGTCCGACGCGGTGCGCCAAGCCAACGCCAGCCTGCACGAGATCACCCAGTCGGACCCCTCGACCGAGGGCATGGGGACCACGCTGACCGCGCTGCTGTGGTCCGGCGATCAGGTCGCGCTCTGCCACATCGGCGATTCCCGCGGCTACCTGCTCCGCGATGGCGCGTTCTACCAGATCACCCACGACCACACGCTGGTCCAGTCGCTGGTGGACGACGGTCGCCTGACCAAGGAGGCGGCGGCCTCGCACCCGCAGCGCTCGCTGGTCATGCGCGCGCTGCAAAGCAGCATTCCGGCCGAGCCTGACCTGACCATGCTGCAAGCTGAGCCGCGCGACCGGTACCTGCTGTGCTCTGACGGCCTCTCTGACGTGGTCAGCGACGAGACCCTGCACAAGACCCTGCTGGCAGTGGCCGACCTCGACGAGGCGGTGGAGCAGCTCGTCGACCTGGCCATCCGCAGCGGCGGCCCGGACAACATCACCTGCATCCTGGCCGATGTGCTGGACACCGAGATGGCGGTGCAGCCGCCGAGCGAGCAGGCGGTCGTGGTGGGCGCCCTGGCGAGCGGCGATATCGCGGCGCCGCTGCGCAGCGACAGTCCAGCCGCGCGGGCGCATCAGCTCACCCGCGGCAAGCCGCTGGCCGGTGACGGCGAGGTCGGCGACCCGGCGGCCGGGCGGGAAGCGGCGGGCGGGGCAGTCACGCTCAGCGAGGCCGCGCCGCCGCAGGGCAGGCACACGGCTCAGCCGGACAGCGACGCCGTGGCTGGCTACAGCGAAGACGAAGAAGAAGAAGACGCCGGCACCGGGCGTCATGCCAGGCGGGTCCGCAAGCGCTGGCCGGTAGTCACCTTCATCCTGCTCCTGATGATCGGCGTGATCGGCGCCGGCGGCTACTACGGATGGCGGGTCACCCAGAATCAGTACTTCGTCGGCACCGCCGACGGTCATGTCGCCGTGTTCCGCGGTGTGAACGAACCGGTGGCCGGAATCAGCCTGAACAGCGTGGTGCAGCGAACCGGCATACCGGTGGCCGCCATGCCGATCTCAGAAGCCGAGCATGTCAGGACCACCATCCCGGCGAAGAACCTGGCGCAGGCCAGGCAGATCGTGCTCAGGATCACCAGGGACTACCAGTGTGACCTGGCACATGTGGCGATCACCCGCTGGTTTGCCGCCAGGCCGAAGCCTGCGCACGCCAACCGCGTGCAGCCGGCCAGGAGCACGCGGGCCGGCAGCGGCCAGGCGCACTCGGTCACGGCGCCTAAGCTGCCCGCGCACCCGCCGCGGCCGGTACTGCCCAGGTACTGTGCCGACCTCGCGGGGAACCCAGGGTGACCGCGCTACCGAGCGCGGGCGCCGCTAGCCTGCCGCGCGGCTCCGGCCCGCCCGTCCCGCTGCCACATGGCAGGCGGAGCACCGAACTGGCCATGCTCTGTTTCGCCGTGGCCATCATGGCCGCCGCATACGCGAGCACCGGACTCGGCCTGAACGGCCACATCCCGGCTGGCCTGATGGTGTACGTGCCCGGGTTCGCCGTGCTCCTGGGCGCAGCGCACCTGGCGGTGCGCAAGTTCGCGCCATGGGCCGACCCGCTGCTGCTGCCGCTTGCCGCGGTGCTGAACGGCCTGGGCATCGTCATGATCTACCGGCTTCAGCAGTCCGGGCGGGCGGGGAACCCTGGGTTCGTGATCAGCACGCTCACCGCGCACGCGGCGTCATACCAGCTGATCTGGACGGTGGTGGGGGTTGGCTGCTTCGTCGCGACCCTCGTCGTGATCCGCCAGCCGCGCGTGCTGCAGCGCTACACCTACACGCTGGGCACGATCGGCCTGATCCTGCTCGCGATCCCCGCCCTGCTTCCAGCCAGCCTCAGCTCGGTCAACGGCGCCAAGGTCTGGATCCTCCTCGGCGGCTTCTCGATCCAGCCAGGAGAGTTCGCCAGGATCGCGCTCGCGGTTTTCTTCGCCGGCTACCTGGTGACCAAGCGGGACGTGCTGTCGCTGGCCGGGCGCCGGGTGCTCGGCCTGGACCTGCCGCGAGGCCGTGACCTGGGCCCGGTGCTCGTGATCTGGGCCGCCAGCCTGCTGATCCTGATCTTCGAGTCCGACCTCGGCACGTCGGCGCTGTTCTTCGGGCTGTTCATCGCGATGCTGTACGTCGCCACGCAGCGGACCTCGTGGATGCTGATCGGGATCGCCTTGTTCCTGGCGGGCGCCGCCGCGGCGAGCGCGCTGATCCCGCATGTCCACGAGCGGTTCACGATATGGCTGCACCCGTTCGCCGGCTCCAACCCGAGCGGCTCTGCCTACCAGCTCGTGCAGGGGCTTGAGGGGATGGCGTTCGGCGGCGTCTTCGGCACCGGGCTCGGCCAGGGCCAGCCGTTCCACACCCCGCTGGTGCAGAGCGACTTCATCATCACCGGCTTCGGCGAGGAACTCGGCCTGACCGGGCTGATGGCGCTGCTGCTGATCTTCGGGCTGATGGTGCAGCGCGGCCTGCGCGCCTCGATCGCGGTTCGCGACCCGTTCGCCAAGCTGCTGGCCGGCGGCCTGGCGTTCGTGCTGGCTCTGCAGGTGTTCATCATCGTGGGCGGCGTGACCCAGCTGATCCCGCTGACCGGGATCACCACCCCGTTCCTGTCCCAGGGCGGTTCGTCGCTGGTCGCCAGCTGGATCGTGATCGCGCTGCTGATGCGGGTCAGCGACGCGGCCAGGCGGCCGCCGCCGCAGCCGATCCAGGATGAGGGCCTGACCCAGGTGGTGCGGGCAGGATGAACAAGGCAATCCGCCGGCTCTCGCTGGCCAGCCTGGTGCTGTTCATCGTGCTCATGCTGAACGCCAACTATCTCACGGTGTTCCGTGTCAACACGCTGGCCAGCGAGGCGGGCAACACCCGGGTCTTCGACCTGCAGTTCCACAATCAGCGCGGCGAGATCGTGGCAGCTGGCGGGTCAGGCAAGCAGGTCGTCGTCGCCGAGTCGCGGCAGATCAAGGGCGGCATCTACCAGCGCTATTACCCGCACAGCTACGTGTACGCGCCGGTCACTGGCTATGACTCGATCTACGGCTCGACGTCGGCGTTCGGCACCACCGGCATCGAGCAGGCGGAGAACAACCTGCTGGCCGGCACGGCGCCAAGCCTGGCGGTGCACAACCTGATCGGGCTGATCAGCGGCAAGTCCCGGCAGGGCGCCACCGTTTACCTGACGATCAGCCCCGCCGCGCAGCTGGCCGCCTACCAGGCGCTGTCGGCGATGCACATCCCGGCCGCGGCGGTGGCGATCAACCCGGCGACCGGCGCCATCCTGGCGATGGCCTCGTACCCGACCTTCAACCCGAACAACTACGCCACTTTGGACAGCAGGAAGCTGGCCAGGGTGGACCGCAGGTACCGGCGCGACCGGAGCCAGCCGCTGCTGAACCGGGCGATCAACGAGACGTTCCCGCCCGGATCCACCTTCAAGATCGTGACCAGTTCCACGGCGCTCTCCACCGGCAAGGTCGCCGACGAGAACGCGGCGATCCCTGCCCCGCAGTTCTACCGGCTGCCAGGCAGCCACAGCGTGCTGACCAACGACGGCAACGCGCCGTGCGGCAACGGCCGCCCGCAGATCATCCTGGCGTTCACGCTGTCCTGCAACACCGCGTTCGGCAAGCTTGGCGACACGGTCGGCGGCCCGGCGCTGCACAAGTACGCGGACCTGTACGGCTTCAACAACTCCGGCCTGACCGTGCCGCTCGCGGTATCGCCGAGCAACTACCCGCTGCTGACCGACCCGGCGCAGACCGCGCTGTCGGCGATCGGGCAGTTCAATGACACCGTGACGCCGATGCAGGAGGCCATGATGGCCGCCACCGTGGCGAACGGCGGCACGCTGATGCGGCCATACCTGGTTTCCGAGGTACAGGCGCCGGACTTGTCGATCATCTCCCGCACCCAGCCAGCCGTGCTCCAGCAGGTGGTCAGCTCGCAGGTGGCCGGCTACCTGCGGACCATGATGCTGAGCGTGACGCATAACCCGGCCGGCACCGCTTACCTGACGGCCAACCCGCAGGTGGCCGGAGTGGACATCGCCGGCAAAACCGGCACCGCGCAGAACGGCCGCAACAACAGCGGCCTGGACGACGCGGTCTTCACCTGCTTCGCCCCGTACAGCCACCCCACGATCGCTGTCGCGGTGATCGTGAAGGGCGGCGGATTCGGTGCCGCGGCGGCCGCCCCGATCGCGGTAGCGATCATCCGCGCCTACCTTGGGATCGGGCAATGAGCGCCATCAGGCCGGCGGATCGCCGCACGCCAGGACCCGGCCCGGCATTGAATGTCATGGAGTCCGTTACGGCTCGCACTGGCTCATCTGGCCAGGCCAGCCGGTCAGAGCCCGCACCACGAGGACGGTAACGTAAGTGCGAGACATGACTCAGCCCAGGCTGCTCGGCGGCCGCTACGAACTCGACGGCGTCGTCGGGCGCGGTGGCATGGCCGAGGTTTACCGTGCCCGCGACCTTCGGCTTGACCGCATCGTCGCGGTGAAGACGCTGCGCGAGGACCTGGCCAGGGACCAGACATTCCAGGCCAGGTTCAGGCGCGAGGCGCAGTCCGCCGCTTCGCTGAATCACCCGTCCATCGTCGCGGTCTACGACACCGGCGAGGACAACGCCGGACCAGCCCATGTCCCGTTCATCGTGATGGAGTATGTCGACGGCAGGACGATCCGCGACCTCTTGCGTGACGACCGCAGGCTGCTGCCGGACCGGGCGCTTGAGATCACCGACGGCGTGCTGCGCGCGCTTGACTACAGCCACCGCAACGGCATCGTGCACCGGGACATCAAGCCGGGCAACGTGATGCTGAACAGGTCGGGCGAGATCAAGGTCATGGACTTCGGCATCGCCAGGGCGGTCTCCGACGCCCAGGCCACGATGACGCAGACCGCGCAGGTGATCGGCACCGCGCAGTACCTGTCGCCCGAGCAGGCCCGGGGCGAGCGGGTGGACCACAGGTCCGACCTGTACTCGGTCGGCTGCCTGCTGTACGAGCTGCTGACCGGCCGCCCGCCGTTCACCGGCGACTCGCCGGTGGCGATCGCCTACCAGCACGTCAGGGAGAACCCGGTGCCGCCGTCGCGGGTGGATCCCGAGCTGCCTGGCTGGGCCGATGCCATCGTGCTTAAGGCGATGGCCAAGGACCCGGCCGCCAGGTACCAGACGGCCGCCGAGATGCGCAGCGATGTCCAGCGCGCCATGTCCGGCTACCCGGTGGCGGCCGCGATCGCGCCGCAGTACGCGGGCGGACCTGGCACCAGGCGGATGGATCCGATGACCGGGCAGACCCAGGTTCAGGGTCCGACCGGGGCGCTGCCGCCGTATCAGTACGGGCCGCAGGACGCCGGCCAGCCGCGCGGCGCCCGGCGCCGCCGCAGGCCGGTCTGGCCCTGGCTGACCGCCTTGATCACCCTGCTGGTGATCGGCGCGGCCATCGCGGCCTATCAGCTGATCAACAGCGCGGGCACCGGGAAGGTGGTGCCGAACGTGGTCGGGGAGAAGCTGGCGCAGGCGGTGGCGCAGCTGGCGAACGCCGGCTTCACCACCAAGACGGTGGCGCGGCCATCGACGGCAGGCACGGCGAACACCGTGATCTCGACCAGCCCGTCGGCCGGGCGGCTGGAGCCGAAAGGCACGCTGGTCACGGTCTACTACTACGCGCGGCCTGGCAAGAAGGCGCTGCCCGATGTCTCCAAGATGAGCGCCAGCGCGGCCACCAGGGAGCTCAACAGCCTCGGCTGGAAGGACGTGTCGACAAGCACCACGCCGGTTGCCAGCCTGTCCGTGCATTCTGGAGACGTCGTGAGCACGAACCCGCCGGCCGGCACGAAGGTGCCGTTCAGCCAGGCGATCGTGCTGAACGTGTCCGGCGGCGGCGTGCGGGTTCCCTATGTGAACTTCCTGACCGAGGCGGACGCCAAGGCGGCGTTGCTGCAGGCTGGCCTCATACCGGCGGTGGTCAGCAACGTGCCTGGGCCGCCTGGCGCGCAGCCGGGTACGGTCTGGCAGACCAGGCCAGGCCACGGCGCGATCGTGTTGCCGAAGTCCCAGGTTGCGATCTATGTGGTTCCCGGCTCGACGACACCGTCCTCCAGCCCCACCCCCACGCCGACCGCCACCGCGACGCCGACCCCGGGCCCGCCGCAGCAGATTCCGACTCGCCGGCCAGCGGCGGGGCGGCGCGGCCGCCTTCACGGATAACTGGCGCTCCGGCCGTCGGCGGGCATCGGGCTGGCGGCGCCTGGTGCCCAGTCGAGCCTGACCCATGAGGTCCAGCCGGCCATCGCGCTGCCGTCCACCCCGTAGCCGGCGGCCAGGCAGGCCACCAGGTCCAGTCCGTGCGGGCGGCCGTCATGGTGGGCGCGCCTGGTCCACTGCCCGCCGCCATCGTGGACCTCGATCCGCACGTACGATCCGCGGACCAGCTCGGCACGAACCGCGAAGACGCCACCGAGCCTGCTGCTCGCCGAATGGATGACCGCGTTCGCCGCGAGCTCGGACACGCACAGGACCGCGTCGCCCGCGGCAGGGAAGCCCTTGAGGAAGCCGGCCGCGAACCGGCGAGCGGCGCGCACCTGATCAAGCCGCGCCGGAAATTCTCGTGCATAGCTGCGAACCGGCGCCGCGGGCGCCGGGCGGGCGACGTCGCGCAGTGGCGTCCCGGCCGACGGCATAACTTCCTCCTCGGGAAGTGAATTACCGTTCTTCAGCTTGCACCTGCGGGATTAGCACGGGAAGAATTAACGTGCGTACTGATGGACCATAGCCATTTCGCAGCTGCCGGTAAGCGGCGGTAAGGAATGAGAAGGCTGGGGGTGAGAGTATGCACCGGGGCCGTGAATTTGACCTTTCCTGGGTGGCTTTGTTCGCCGAGGAGATGAAGCTGGCCAGGGCCAGGACCGGGCTGTCGCAGGAACAACTGGCGGACAAGATTGGATATAGCGCATCACTGGTGGCAAAAATCGAGACCTGCCGCGGGGTGCCGACCCTGGACTTCGCGAGCCGGTGCGATGCGGCCCTTGGCCTGCCGAGCTCGCTGGCGCGGATGCACACGTTCCTCGGGCGCGCCCCGTTCCCGTCCTGGTTCCGGCCGTTCGTCGAATACGAGTCGTCGGCCTCGTCGCTGAGAATCTTCGAGCATGTCCTGGTGCCCGGCCTGCTGCAGACCGAGGACTACGCCCGTGCCGTGCTGGCTACCCGGCCGAACACGACCGATGACGAGACCGAGCAGCTGGTCGCCGCCCGCATGGACCGGCAGGCGATCCTGGCGCCCGGCGGCCCGCCGCTGCTGTGGGTGGTGCTCGACGAGGCCGTCCTGCACCGTCAGGTCGGTGACCTCCAGACCATGGCCGATCAGCTCGCCAGGCTGGCCGAGCTGTCCCGCCGGCCGAACGTCACCATCGAGGTGGTGCCTTATGGCGCGGGCGCGCACGGCGGCCTGCTCGGCGCGTTCGTGGTGGCCGAGTTCGAGCAGGCGCCGGCCGTCGCATACCTGGAGACGGCGGCTGGAGGCCAGATCTCAGAGGATCCGTCAACGGTCACTCAGGTTCTGCTTACCTTTGATACCCTCCGTTCCGAGGGAATGCCTCGAGGTGCATCACGAGACCTAATCACGAAAGTAGCTGAGGAGAAATGGACCTGACCGGCGCTATATGGCGCAAGTCATCGCTGAGCGGCAACGACGGCGGTAACTGCGTAGAGGTTGCGATCAACCTGCCGGGCATCGTGGCCGTTCGTGACTCCAAGGATCCCTACGGGCCGGAGCTCGTCTTCACGCACGCTGAGTGGACGGCGTTCACGGCCGGGGCCAGGGACGGGGAGTTCGACCTGGGTTGATCCCGGGCCAGGCAGCGGGTCCAAGGCGCGGCAGGCTCACCGCCTGCCGCGCCTTGCTGTTTGTGGCCGCGGCCCGGCCATCAAGCTCGCGAGACCAACTACGCTTACGGTCACAGTTTCGTGCGCCCGCCACGCCGAGTACCAAGCAGGAGACAGCCGTGCCCAAGTCCCGAGTCAGGAAGACCGCGGTCTACACGCCGCCGCAGCGATCATCGAAGGCGAGGATCAGCCCGGCCTGGCTGGCGCCGGCCTTCGTGGCCTGCCTGGTGGCCGGCGTGGCCTGGATCGCGACCTACTACGTCAGCGGCCAGAACTACCCGGTGCCAGCCATGCACCAGTGGAACCTGGTGACCGGCTTCGTGCTCATCATCGCCGGCGTCATGCTCGCCACCAGGTGGCGCTAGACCCTGAAGATGACCGCGCCAGCGAGGTGCTGGTCCCTGATCACCAGCCCGGCGACTAGCACGGCGATCAGCAGGGCGACGGCCGCCACCTGGACCAGATTCCGGTTCTTCGGCGGGGCGTAGACAAACGCCGCCGTCAGCGCGGTGCCCGCGATCAGCCCGCCGACGTGCGCCTGCCAGGCGATGCCGGGCACGACGAAAGTGATCACCAGGTTGATCACGATCAGACCTACCACCATCCTGCTGTCCAGGCGGAGCCGCCTGGACAGCACGAACCAGGCACCGAACAGCCCGAAGATCGCCCCTGAGGCCCCGAGCGCCTCGGAGCGCGGGTCGGCGAAGTAGTAGTAAAGGACCGAGCCACCCAGGGCACTGACCAGGTAGACGACGGTGAACCGCAGCCGGCCGAGCATCTGCTCAAGCGCCGGCCCGACGACGATCAGCGCCCACATGTTGAAGGCGATGTGCGTGATGCCGATCCCGGTGCCGAGCGGCTCGTGCAGGAACGCGCTGGTGATGAGCCGGTACCAGTCGCCTACGGCGACGCCGACCAGTTCCCCGAGCTTGGGGTCGAACGCCCCGCCGACCATCTGCCCGTAGTCCACGGTCTTCGGGTAGAGGAGTTCCGCGAGGTAGGCGAGGACGTTGAGGCCGACCAGGGTCCATGTCACGACCGGGCGGCTGGTCGCCCGCCCGCCGAAGACCCCGGTGGCCTGCCTGGTTCCCCTGTTCGCCTGCCTGATGCACTCGACGCACTGCTGCCCGACCGCGGCGGAGCGCAGGCAGTCCGGGCATGCCGGACGACCGCACCGCACGCAGGAGACGTACGTCTCGCGCCCCGGATGACGGAAGCAGGTCGGCGCGGGGGCGTTTTCTACCGGGCCAGGGCCCGGGGGTTCGGCCATGACGTTAGCCGCGGGTATCTGCCGAGCCGCCCCCGCGCTCGATCTGCACGGACTCCAGCACCACGTCCGTACGCGGCCGGTCGTTCCTGCCGGTCGGCAGCTTGCTGATCGCGTCCACGATCTCGCTGCCCGAGATCACTTCGCCGAAGATGGTGTGCTTGCGGTTCAGCCACGGCGTCGGGATGGTGGTGATGAAGAACTGCGAGCCGTTGGTGCCCGGCCCGGCGTTCGCCATGGCAAGCAGGTAAGGCCGGTCGAACGCCAGGTCGGGATGAAACTCGTCGGCGAAGTTGTAGCCAGGGCCGCCGGTGCCCGTGCCGAGCGGATCCCCGCCCTGGACCATGAAGTCCGGGATCACCCGGTGGAAGATCGTGCCGTCATAGAGCCTCGCGGTACCCTTCTGACGGGTCCGCGGGTCGGTCCACTCCCTGGCCCCCTCGGCGAGATCGACGAAGTTCTGCACCGTCTTTGGCGTGTGATCAGGGAAAAGACGGACGACGACGGTCCCTTGGCTGGTCCGCATCGTAGCTGTGAGCGTTGTGGTCATACGCCGAATCCTGCCACGCCCTAGCCACTGCCGCGCACCACCTGGTCTCCCCCCGAATCGTGCCCCCAGCCCGCGCTCGACCACGCCACCGCCCCCGCACCTCTCCCGACCGACCCTCACTGACCCCAACTGCCCCACTGACCCCGCCCCCACGTGACTCTGTACGGATTGGGTGGGAACGAAAGCCGCAAATCAGGACGTGATTTGGCTGCAACCCGTACAGAGTGCGCCGGGCAGGCCGCGGTGTGCGCTGCAGACCGCGGTGCGCACTGGGCAGGCCGCAGCAGGCGGCCGCTACCGCCTGCCCTGAGCGCGATTGATGGCGCTGTGCCGGGGAACTGTTGTTTGGGGGTTACTCACGGGGGAGGGAGTTCGGTGTCTGTGATGACGAGAAAGAAGTCCGCTGGCATGCCGGTTTCCGCCATGCAGTGGCAGGCAAGGAAGATCGCCACGCAAGCGGCGAAGCTGGCCGACCAGGCCGCGCCGATGACGAAGAAGGCAGCGGTCACCGCCAGGCGCCGGGCCGGCGGCGCGGCGGACTGGGCCATGCCCAGAATCGGCAGGGCGCGCGCGTGGATGGCGGTGCGGGCCGCCAAGGGCAGCGTCTCGGTGCAGGAGACCGTCGCACCGCGGGTGTCCGCCATGCTGGCGGCGACGGCACGCAAGCTCGATCCGCCGAAGCCGCAGTCCCGCCGGTGGCCGAAGGTTCTGGCCGGAACAGCGATGCTCGCAGCGGCAGGCGCCGCAGCCGCCGCGATGGTGATGCGCAGCAGGCCCGGCACGACGGCCCCGCTGCCGCCGCGGCCATCAGCCAGCGACAACACGGACCCGTCAGTCAAGGTGGTCAGGCCTGGCGCTGAGCAGCAGCGCGGCCAGGACGGCGCCGAGCTCAGCGGCACGTCAAGTACCCGCTGATCAGTCTGCCTGCCGCGTGCCCGGCATCGCAGCGCCGTCCAGGCCCTGCCGGTGCCGGGCACTGGCCGGGCAGGACGCGCCAGGCAGCCCGGCCAGGCCCAGCCGACCGCCCAGGCCAGCCAACCGCCTAGGCGCAGCCGGGCGGACGGCACGGCCGCGCTGACGGGGCTGGCCGAGAGTGTCGGCGCCGTCAGGCACAATCTCCTTGTGCTGCTTAACGAGGTCGTGGTCACCTCTGCCGCCGTGGCCGGGACACCCGCGAGGCTGGCCAAGATCGCCGCGATCGCCGACCTGCTTGCCCGCGTGCCAGCCGAAGAGGTCGCGATCGCGGTTGCCTTCCTGTCTGGTGAGCTGACCCAGCGCCAGATCGGCGTGGGCTACGCGGCTCTGTTCGACCTGTCTGACTCCGGTGATGACGTGGTCAGCCCGGCGGATGACCCGCCGCCGCCGGGCGAGCCGGTACTGACGCTGACGCAGACCGATGCCGCGTTCGAGGCGATCGGATCGCTCTCCGGGTCGGGCTCGCAGGCGCAGCGCCGGTCCAGGCTCGCGGCGCTGTTCGGCCTGGCCACCGACGGCGAACGGCAGTTCCTGGTCAGGCTGATCGCCGGAGACCTCGGCCAGGGCGCGCTTCAGGGCGTCATGGCCGACGCGATCGCCAGGGCGGCGGGCATCCCGGCCGCTGAGGTCCGGCGCGCGCACCAGCTGTGCGGATCACTGTCCGAGGTAGCCACGGCGGCCTTGCTGGCTGCCGGTCAGCGCGGTGATCAGCCGGGCGGTCCTGGCGATCTCGTGACCGCTGCCGAGCAGACCGCGCAGCAACGCGCGATCGCCGCGCTGCGCGCGTTCACGCTGGTAGTCGGTCGGCCGGTCAAGCCCATGCTCGCGGCCTCGGCGCCGAGCCTGCAGGCGGCGATGAGCCGGATCTCGCCGGCCGCGATCGAGTGGAAGATCGACGGGATCCGGGTTCAGATTCACCGCGACGGCCCCAGCGTCCGGGTCTTCACCAGGACGCTTGAGGACATTACCGCACGGGTTGGGGAGATCGAAGCCATCGGGTTGTCGCTGGACGTGGATCGCGCCGTCGTGGACGCTGAGGTGGTGGCACTGCGCCCCGACGGCCGGCCGCGCCCGTTCCAGGTCACCGCGGCACGGGTCGCCAGCCAGAGCGCACCCGGCGCGCCGGGGCCGGCCGGCGGCGTCCCGCAGGACGGCGCCGAGCGGGTCGCGCTGACGGCGTTCCTGTTCGACCTGCTGTATGCGGACGGGCACAGCATGATCGATGAGCCGGCCGGCGAACGGTTCGGCAGGCTGGCCGCCATCGCCCCGCCCGGGCTGCTGATCCCGCGGGTCGTCACGGCCGACGGCGACGAGGCCGCGGAGTTCTTCGCTGACGCGCTTCGCCGTGGCCACGAAGGCGTGGTCGTCAAGTCGGTGCAGGCACCGTACCGGACCGGCCGCAGAGGCAGCGACTGGATCAAGGTGAAGCTCAGGACCACCCTTGACCTGGTCATCCTGGCGGCTGAGTGGGGCCACGGCCGCCGTCGGGGCCTGTTGTCCAACCTGCATCTCGGAGCGCGGGATCCGGACACGGGCGGGTTCGTGATGCTCGGCAAGACGTTCAAGGGACTCACCGACGCGATGCTGGCCTGGCAGACCGAGCGGCTGCTTGAGCTCGCCGGGCAGCCGGCGGGCCAGCCTGCGCCCGCTGGCGGCGGGGACGGGGAACCGGCCGCGGCGCGAACCGCCCGCGAGCACTGGGAGCGGCACGGAGTCGTGCGGGTACCCCCCGTGCTGGTCGCCGAGATCGCCTTCGACGGCGTCCAGGCCAGCCGCCGCTACCCGGGCGGGGTCGCCTTGCGGTTCGCCCGCGTGCTGCGATACCGGCCGGACAAGCAGGCAAGCGAAGCCGACACGATCGAAGCCGTTCGCGCGCTCTGGCCAGCCGAGCCCGCCGAGTAACAGCGACTGGCGCCGCCTGGCCCTGGCACTTTCACATCGGCCGCGGTGCGGGCGATGATACTCAAGTGGCCGGAGAGGCACCGATGCGGACGCTGTGGCTGGATGAGGACGGCGCGTGGCATACCAGGCTGCGGGGGCGTCAGGTCCTGGCCGATCCCAGGCTGAACAAGGGCACCGCGTTCAGCTATGCCGAGCGGCATGAGCTCGGGGTGACCGGCCTGATCCCGCCGGCCCACGTGACGCTGGATCAGCAGGTCGCCCGGGTGTACGCGCAGTACCTCAGGCAGCCGACCCGGCTGGCGCGCAACGTCCTGCTGACGGAGGTAAGGGACCGCAACGAGGTGCTGTTCTACCGCCTGCTGATCACGCACCTGACCGAGATGCTGCCGATCGTCTACACGCCGACTATCGGCGAGGCGATCCAGAGCTACAGCCACGAATACCGGCGGCCGCGCGGGGTCTACCTATCCGTCGACCGCCCGGAACTGATTACCGAGTCGCTGCTGGCGCCTGGCCTGACCGAGCACGAGGTCGATCTGATCGTGGCCACCGACGCGGGCGCCATCCTGGGCATCGGCGACTGGGGCGTCGGCGGCATGCACATCGCGGTGGGCAAGCTGGCGGTGTACACCGCCGCTGGCGGCATCGACCCGAACCGGGCGATCCCGGTGATGCTCGACGTCGGCACCGACCGGCAAAGCCTGCTCGACGACCCGCTGTATATCGGCAACCGGCATCCGCGGGTCCCGCCGGAATCCTATGACCGGTTCCTTGACGCCTTCGTCGATGCGGTCACCAAGCTGTTCCCGCGCGCCATGCTGCACTGGGAGGACATCGGGATCAGCAATGCCAGACGGCTGCTTGACCGGTACCGCGACCGGCTGCTGACCTTCAATGACGACATCCAGGGCACCGGAGCGGTGAACCTCGCGGCCGCGCTCGCCGCGGTCCGCGGCACCGGCACCCGGCTTCGCGATCACCGGATCGTCATCTTCGGCGCCGGGACGGCCGGCACCGGCATCGCCGACCAGCTGCGTGCCGAAATGATGGCCGAGGGCCTGCCGCAGGACGAGGCATGTTCGCGGTTCTGGGCGCTGGACCGGTCGGGCCTGATCACGACCGATATGCCGGGGCTGAGCGATGCGCAGCGCCGCTGCGCCAGGGATCCGGCCGAGGTATCGGACTGGCGGCGTGCGGCGGAGCTTGGCGGGATCGGGCTGGCCGAGGTGGTGGCCAGGGTGCATCCGACGATCCTGGTCGGCACGTCCACCAGGGCCGGGGCCTTCACCAGGGAGGTCGTCACCGAGATGGCCGCGCACGTCGACCGCCCGGTCATCTTGCCGATGTCGAATCCGACCGAGCTGTCCGAGGCCACCGCGGCCGACCTGATCGCCTGGACCGGCGGCCGGGTGCTTGTGGCGACGGGAAGCCCGTTCGGGCCGGTCGACCATGGCGGTGTCAGGTACGTGATCGGCCAGGCCAACAACGCGCTGGTGTTCCCCGGCATCGGCCTCGGGGTGATCGCGTCTCGGGCGGCACGGGTGACCGGCGGCATGCTCGCCGCCGCGGCCCATGCCGTCGCCGATCTCACCGACACGACCGCGCCAGGGGCGCCGCTGCTGCCGCCGGTGCAGGCGCTGCGGGAGACCTCGGTCGCCGTGGCCGCGGCGGTGGCCAAGGCAGCCTGGCAAGACGGGGTAGCGAGGACCTTTCTCGACGGTGACCTGCGCGATCGTATCCGCCCGCTGATGTGGCACCCCGCCTACCGGCCGATCCGGCCGGCCTGAGCGCGAGCGCCCGCGACCCGCGCGAAAGGCAATATGCCGGATTAGCGGGACATCGGGCGGCTGAGGAGTTCCGCTGACCGGCGTGCGGACGAATTATCCGCTAACCTCCGCCGGGATGGCCCCCAGATGAACCGGCTACCACGTACGATGCGCCTTATCCGTATTCCTGGCGGTTCGCGTGGGTGGGCCCAGTGATAGTGGTGCGGCGGATGTACTCGGTACCCGAGCACATCACGATGTTTGGCGCGGGCGCGGCGGCGATCGGTTCGATCTATCCGACGATCATGGCGCACGACGGCAACCATGGCCTGCCCTGCCCGCTGCGCGCTCTCACCGGCGTTCCCTGCCCGTTCTGCGGCCTGACGACCGCGACGGTCGCGATGACCCACGGCCGGTGGCTCACCGCGATCCAGACCAGCCCGCTGGCCTGCATGGTCGCGATCCTGGCGGCCGGCACGGTGCCGGTATTGCTGAGTAGGGCGGCCGGCCTGGTCTCGGTGCCTCGGCCCGCGTCGGAGGCCACCAGAAAACGCATCACCCGCGTCGCTTACGTCGTTGTCGCCCTCAGTTGGCTTTTCCAGCTGCATCGATACGGATTCATATAGATTAGACCCTCCTCGCTCACCCTGCGAGCTCCCCGAATCCCCGCAAACGCCACCGGTCAGGACGGCACCGGCAGGCAATCACGAAAGGCATCCCCATGGCATACCCCGGCCCTCCTGGCCCCCCCGGCCCTCCCGGCCCGCCGTATCAGGGCGGACCCGGAGGCCCTCCCGGCCCCCCGTATCAGGGCGGACCCGGATCGCAGTACCCGCAGTACCAGTACTCTGACTGGATTACCCGGGTCGGCGCCTACCTCATCGACTTCGCGCCGATCCTGGCCGCCACGATCGTCGTCGTCATCCTTGCCGCCGTCGTGGGCAGCGCCGGATTCGCGATCTTCCTGTACTTCCTGCTGACCGTAGGTTCTCTCGGCTACTCGATCTGGAATCGCTGGATCCAGGGCGGCCAGGGCCAGACCCTCGGCAAGCGGATGCTGAACATCAAGCTGGTCAGCGAGGAGACCGGCCAGCCGATCGGCACGCTGAACGCGTTCGTCAGGGACATCTGCCACTTCGTGGACGGCATCATCTGCGACGTCGGCTACCTCTTCCCGCTCTGGGACGCCAAGCGGCAGACCCTGGCCGACAAGATCATGAGGACCGTGGTCATCCCGGCCTGACCAGGCAGGGGGCCCCCCGGCCGCGGCGCAGCCGACCGGCATTCCGCGCGGCTTCTTGGCCGGCCGCGAGGCCCGCACCGGGTTCTGGTGAGCGTGAGGGTCCCGCGAGCGTCAGCTCGCGGGACCCTCGATCGCGGTGTTGCCCTTTGTTACGTATCAGAGTCTTGGTCTTGGCTTGCCGGCACTGGGCCCTGCCGGGAGTCCGCCGCCTGGCTGGCATCCGGCAGCAGCGGCTCTCGCAGCGTCGCCGCCGAGGCCTGGCCGAGATGGCGATCGCCGCCCGGCGCGGCACTAGACGCTGCAGTATCAGCGCGCCGACCCGGTTGAGCCCGCCAGGTATCACGCGGAACCCGTGGCCGAGCGCGCCGAGCGCCGCCGAATCCCGGCGGCCGGGCCAGCCGTGCTGCCCAGCAGTGCCAGCGGCGGGAAAACGGCTTGGGCGCTGGCCAGCCTGGCGGTTATCCTCGGCAGGCCAGCGATCGGCTGCGGCGGGCGGCGGGCGCCGCCAGCAGATACCGGCGCTGCCCTGCCAGATACGGACGCTGTCAGCCGGGTCACAGCCGAGTAGGAGCCTGAAGTGGGCCACGTCGAAGTGGCACATCTGTCGCATGCGCTGCCTGACGGGCGCGCGCTGCTCGACGATGTCTCGTTCCGGGCCGGGGACGGCAGCACTGTCGCGCTGATCGGCCCCAACGGCGCAGGCAAGACAACGCTGATGCGCCTGATCGCCGGCGATGTGCAGCCACAGTCAGGATCGGTCACCAGCAGCGGCGGCCTTGGCGTGATGCGCCAGTTCATCGGCGGCATCAGGGATGACACGTCGGTCAGGGGATTGCTGCTTTCGATCGCACCGCAGCGGATCAGGGACGCGGCCGCGCGGCTTGACGCCGCCGAGATCGTGATGATGCAGCGCGACGACGAGCCCGCCCAGCTGCGTTATGCCACGGCGTTGGCCGAGTGGGGCGACGCCGGCGGCTATGAGATAGAGGTGCACTGGGACGCCTGCACGCTGGCCGCGCTCGGGGTGCCGTTCGACCGCTGCCAGTGGCGCGAGGTGCGCACGTTGTCCGGCGGCGAGCAGAAGCGGCTGGTGCTTGAATCGCTGCTGCGCGGCAAGGACGAGGTGCTGCTGCTCGACGAGCCGGACAACTTCCTCGACGTGCCTGCCAAGATCTGGCTCGAGGAGCAGCTGGCCGCCTCCGGCAAGACGGTGCTGCTGGTCAGCCACGACAGGGCGTTGCTTGCCGCCTGCGCCGAGCGGATCGTCACGGTTGAGGATAGCGCCATCTGGACCCACGGCGGCGGTTTCGCCGGCTACGCGCAGGCGCGCAAGGACCGGATCGAGCGCCTTGACGAACTGCGGCGGCGCTGGGACGAGGAGCACGAGAAGCTGAAGCAGCTGGTCAGGATGTACCGGCTGAAGGCCAGCTACAACGACTCCATGGCCTCGCGGTATCAGGCCGCCATGACCAGGCTGCGCAAGTTCGAGGAAGCGGGGCCGCCGCTTGAGGCGCCAAGGGAGCAGAACGTGCGGATGCGGCTGCGCGGCGGCCGCACCGGCAAGCGCGCCGTGATCTGCGAGAACCTGGAGCTGAGCGGGCTGATGCAGCCGTTCGGCCTTGAGGTGTGGTACGGCGAGCGGGTGGCCGTGCTCGGCTCCAACGGCTCGGGCAAGTCGCATTTCCTGCGGTTGCTGGGCGGGGACAAGGTGGCGCACACGGGCATGGCGAGGCTGGGCGCGCGGGTCGTGCCCGGCATCTTCGCCCAGACGCACGCGCGCGCCGACCTTGACGGGCGGAGCCCGCTTGAGTTCCTGATGACCGAGCACGCGCTGCTGATCAACGAGGCGATGTCGGCATTGGCAAGGTATGAGTTGCAGTCGTGCGCACGCCAGCGCTTCGGCAGCCTGTCCGGCGCAGCAGGCACGGTTGCAGATCCTGCTGCTCGAGCTTGGTGGCTCGACGTTGCTGCTGCTCGATGAGCCGACGGACAACCTCGACCTGGCCAGTGCCCAGGCTCTGCAAGACGGGCTGGAACAGTATTCAGGCACGGTGCTCGCAGTCACGCACGATCGCTGGTTCGCCAGGTCGTTCGATAGGTTCGTGGTCTTCGGCGAGTCAGGCGAGGTTTACGAGGCGCCCGAGCCGGTCTGGGACGAGCGGCGGGTGAACCGTCAGCGCTGACCGGACCGGCGCCGGCGGTTCGCAGCTATGCCAGGCAGGCCCGATCGGTCACCCGGAGCCTTGCTAGGCTGCAGGAGGTTTCGCAAGGCCGCGGCCAACGCAGTCATCGCTCTTCCTGGCCGCCGATGGCCACGACGCCACCCTGAATCCTGGTGAGACACACGCAAAGGATGCGCACAGTGAAGAAGCTGATCCTGCTGGCTGCGGTCGCCCTCGGGCTGGCTGCCGTCTGGCGCAAGGTCCAGGCGGATCGTGCCGAGCTCGACCTGTGGACCGAGGCGACCACCGCCGACGACGACTGACGCGAGTCATAAGCCCCGGCCTGTGCACCTGGCCGGGCTTTTCGCTTGCATGACGGTGCATGATGTCGCGCGGCGGGCCGGGCAGGTGGCGGTGCGGCTGATGTCGCGCGGCGATGCCCGTCAGGCACGCGGCTGGCACACCCCCATGAGGATCGCGGCTGGAAACGAGCGGGCGGACGCGGAGCGGCGCCCGGTACCCTTGAGGAACGCCATACGACGGGGCTATAGCTCAGCTGGAAGAGCACCTGCTTTGCAAGCAGGGGGTCGCGAGTTCGAGTCTCGCTAGCTCCACCAAGAATGAGCAGGTCAGCGCCGTATGATGTGGATCGGCGGTCTTGGCTG
>WNFX01000352.1_pt1 | contig 50817 bp, 55 predicted proteins | sample 5400111 | NCBI WGS metagenome assembly WNFX01 (sample SAMN13153363, study PRJNA577476) | soil metagenome | isolation source: 40 cm soil or saprolite under grassland replicate 1 | place: USA:California | collected 2016-06-15
GCTTCGCCGTCGCGCGCTTGGCTGTCGTCTTTTTGGTGCCGGACCGCTTCGCGGTGCTCTTCTTTGCCGGGCTGCGCTTGGCGGTCGACTTCTTGCCGCCGGCCCGCTTGGCCGTCGAACGCTTGGCGGTCGACTTCTTCTTAGTCGAGGATTTCTTCTTCGCTGGCATTTTTCCTCCCTCGGATGCGCGACGCAGAGTTCGCGCGTGGTTCAGGCGGATGAGGACCCGCTGCTGTTACCTGCGATTTATAGCATCGGCTCTCCGCAAAGACAAGCACTTCCCCATGTGGTGCATCAGTAGCCGATGACGCTGCTGGTGCCGAACGACCGTGTCCCCGAAGCGGCATGCCCAGGTCGATCAGGCTGCTGATCAGCTGCAGGTTGGTCTGGACCTGCCAGAACGACCCGGGCCCAGGCTGAAGCACGCCCATCCCGTTGTTGAGCAGGATGCCCGTGTCCCCCGCCACGACGCCGTTCCCGGCGTAGAGGCTGTGAATATGCGACACCACGTTGCGTGCCGCTTCGACCACGCAGAGATATGTCGACGGGCCAGCCCCGGTCCATCAGCGTGCGTTCAGCCAGTCCAGCACGGTCGCGAACAGGGAGTCATGCTCGAGGTCGACCGTGATCGCATGGCCGGAGCGCTCGAACCAGACGAGCTGCTTATCGGTCGACGCGATGCTGTCCACGATATGGGGTGCGTTGGCGACGTCGACCGTCCGGTCGCGGCGGCCGTGGGTGATCAACGCCGGGGCCGTGATCCGCGGCAGCTCGCGGTCGACGACACGCAACAGCCTCATCAGGCTTTCGATGCAGACACTCGGCCGCCGCGCGTAACTATGCAGAAGGCGCATGGCGCTCGGGTCGCCGAGGTCGACGTCGCCGCCCGGCACGTGCCAGCGCGCCACGTACTTGAGCCCGCGAATTACCTTGATGCGCCAGTCGCGGAAGTAGACCGGCGAGCTCATCGCCCCCATGGTGAAGATGCCGCGCACCTCTTTGTGCGTGGCCGCCAGGTGAAGGGCGAGGGTCCCGCCCAGTGACTGCCCCCCGACGAACACCTCGGCACAGTCGCGCGCCAGCTCCGCCAGGGCATCCTCGGCGGAGCGCACCCAATCCGGCCAGCGGGTGGTGGCCATCGCCTCGGGGGTCAACCCGTGTCCGGCGAGTAACGGTCCCATGACGTCATAGCCGCGCGTGGCCAGGTACTGCCCCATGCCGCGCATTTCCGGGGGAGTCCCGGCAAAGCCGTGGATCAGCAGGACACCCCGCGTCCCACCGCGAAAACGGAACGGCTGCAATTGCGCCGGCTCAGCCGGGCTGCTCCAGACGGATCTCGTGCCGACCGCCATCAAGTTCGCAGTGTATCGGCCCGCAAGTTCGCGCCGCCGCGTCCGGTTATACGGGCCGGGCGAGGACTCGCCCGTCGGTGCGAAACCACTGACCGAAGCTGGGGGTGTACAGGGCGCATGGCAATCATCGGGTGGCTCGTGGCGTTGGCGCTGGGTATCGTGCTCGCTCTCTTTTCCGCGGGAAACCAGCAGTCGGCGGTGATCAATGTTCTTGGCTCCACCTACCAGGACATACCCACCTGGGTCGTCATGCTCGCCTGCGCCGCCATCGGCGCCTTGATGGTGCTCGTCATCAGCCTGGTCGATCGGGTGCGCTGGTTCATGTCCAGCCGCTTCACCAAGAAAGTTCTCACCGAGCACAAAAGGATGATCATCCAGCGGGACAACCGGATCAGCGAGTTGGAGCAGGAAGTGCTTCGGCTCCGTGGAGCTGGCTGAGGCAACGATGACGCTCAAGGCCTGCCCGCAGTGCGGGTATCGCTATAACGCGCCCGAGAACCAGACGTGCGGTAAGTGCAAGGGCTGGCTCGGCGGTCCGGTGGCGGCCACCGCCGTCGTGGCGCCACCGCGGCGTTCGCTGATCCCGCGCACGCTGCCCGAGTTTGCCTGCTACCTGGCCGTTCCCATCGGGGCGTTGCTGGGCTTTCCCAACCCGATCGGCGCGGTCTTCGGCCTGCTGATGGGCGCGCTGCTGATCAAGGTCGTGCGGCTCGACATGGAGCGCTTCTCGAAGGGGCTGCTCATCGGCATCGTCATCGCCGGCGTCTTTTTCGTCTACTTGATCTTCCTGCTGATCTTCAGCGTTCTGTTCAGTCTGCTTGAACCCGTCCTTCAACCGTTGGTAGGGCGCACCTTCAAGCAGTAGCGGCGGCCTGCGGTGAGCTCCGTGCGCCGCCTGGTCCGGCCCGCCTTGCTCATCGTGCTGGTGATCGCAGCGCTTCCGGCAACGCTTGGTCCCGGCTCGGGGCGCCCGGTGGCGCAGGTCGGCCGGCCGACGCCGAAAGCCACGCCAGCCCCGTCGCCGAGTGCAACGCCACCCTCCCCAACGCCTGACCCAAAGCCGGCACCCTTGACGCTCGATATGGCCGTCGGTCAGATGATGGCGGCGAGCTTCGGTGGGCCCACCATCACCGATGGCCTGCGCCGGCTGATCCTCGATGAGAAGGTCGGCACGGTGCTGATCTTCGGCGACAACTTCACCGATGCCGCCAGTCTCCACCAGTTGACCACGGAATTGCAGCGACTGGGTCGCGACGCCGGGCTCCCGGCGCCGCTCCTCGTCGCCGTCGACGAAGAGGGTGGCCGGGTTATGCGGATCCACGACGGCGTGGCCGCGCTCACCTCGGAGCTGGAGCTCGGCGCCCGCGGCCCGCAGGGGGTCAGGCAGGCGGTGGCAGACAACGCGGCGGGCCTTCACACATTGGGCATTCAACTCAACCTGGCGCCGGTCGCAGACCTGCGCTCGAACCCGGCCGACGCGGTCATCGGCGACCGCTCGTTTGGTGGCGATCCCGCCGCGGTCGGCCCACTGGTGGCCGCCGCCGTCGACGGCCTGCACGATGGCGGCGTCGCGGCGACCCTGAAGCACTTTCCGGGATTGGGTGGCGCCGCCGGTGACCCGCACAGCGCCATGCCGACGGACCCCGAGAGCTTCGATCGCTGGGTCGCGACCCAGGCGCGTAGTTTTCAGGCGGGAATCGATGCAGGCGCCGATGCCGTGATGACCACCGCCGTGGTCGTGCCAGGCCTCGACCCGAGCGGGACGCCGGCGCTCTTTTCTCGAGCGGTTGTCACCGGCCTGCTGCGCGAGCGGTTGCAGTTCGAAGGTGTGATCGTGACGGATGGCCTGGGCATGGGCGGGATCACCACCCTTTACGGGCTGCCGGACGCCACCGTCGCCGCGGTGCGCGCCGGCAATGACCTCGTGCTGCTCAATAGTGCCGACGCCGCCTACCAGGCATCCGCCATCGACGCGGTCAAGCAGCAGGTGCGGGCGGGGGGCATCGCGATGGACCAGGTGCAGGCGTCAGCGGCGCGGGTGGTCGCCCTGCGGGCTCGCTGGCCGGTCTGGGCGCCATCGCTGATGGACCTGGCGGCGGCGCCGCCGACCTTCGAGCTCGCCCTAAGCCGTCGCTGAGCGAGCTGCGACTTCCTGCCCGGGTCGGACCAACCAGTTCAGCGCGTTCACGTAGGCGTTCGCCGCCGCCTCGATGACGTCCAGTGCCATCGCGCGCCCCACGACAACGTGAGATCCCTGGCTCAGCGTCACGACGGCCTCACCGAGCGCGTCGCTCCCCTGGGTTGCCGCCGCCAGGCTGAAGTCCTCCAGCTCGGCCGTCACGCCGGTCACCCCCTGGATCGCCCGGAAGACGGCGTCGAGTGTCCCGTCATCGACGAGCGACACCTCCGCGCTGCTCGAGAGTCCGCTCTGTGAGTGCACCTGGACGTCCTTGAGGGCATACCGTCCCGGCGTGGCTCGCCCGAGGGCCTCGTCCACCGCCAGCTTCAGATCCTCCGCATACAGGACGCGCTTGCGCTCGGCAAGGCTCATCACCAGCGAGTACACCGATCCGAGCTGTTGCTCCTCGAGCTGGATGCTCATCGCCCCCAGCTCCTCCGCCAGCCGCCGGCGACCCGCCGTGGTACCGACCTGTCCGAACTGGGGGGCATAGCCAATGTCCGCAGGATCGATGAAGGCGGGGACCACCGACTTCGGGCGGCGCGGCGGACTGAAGACGGATGTGGGAAAGGCCGCGCGCACTTCTTCGATCCAGCGTTCCCACCCGGAGTAATCCATGGTGGCGAGCATGGCAACATAAGCGTCGAACCGGACCAGCAGCGCGGCGGGTTGCTCGTGGTGTTTGATGATCAGCGTCGTGCCGCTTTCCTCGAGCGCCTGAAGAATGGGATCGAGGTTGCGGGCGAGTTCGGGGGCGGAAATGACTTTGAGCACGACGCCATCGTAGACCGGCATCTGGCATCGGTCAAACGTCATCTCTGGTGGTTTTGCCAGTGAGCCGGCGGCTTTCGGTGCGCGCAAAACGCCTCGTCCTCGTCAGCCTTCTGATCGCGTCGGCGGGCTGTCAGCAGGCGCCCACGGCGCCTCCAACGCACAGCACGACGCCCAATGTCACTTCCTCGGGCCTGGCCGCCTGTCCCGCCTCACCGGCATCGCCGGGTCCGCAGGTTTTACTTCAGAATCTGCCGGCGCCCGATGACCTCGCGTTCGACAACGCCGGACGCCTGCTCTTCAGTGACATCAAGGCGGGAACCGTCTCGGCGATCAAGGCCGACGGCTCGGTGGAGCGCATCGCCGGGGGGATGTCGGCGCCGGAAGGGATCGTTGTGCAGGACGATGGGCGCATCCTCGTCGCCGAGCAGGGACGCAACCGCGTGGTCGCTATTGATCCTCAGACTCACGCGCTCAGCCAGTGGCACGCGTTTCCGAACCGGACCGGACGCGACGGGATTGACGGAATCGGTCCGGTGCTGGCCGGTCTAGATGCCTTGGGCAATCTCCTCCCGACCGGTGGCAACGTCATCGTGCCGGACAGTCCGAACGGCGTGGTCTGGCGGGTCACCGCCGACGGCAAGACGGCCACGCAGATCGCGAGCGGCATGGTGCGTCCGGTGGGCGCGGCGGCTGATACGGCCGGACGCATCTTCGTGGCGGATGAGGGCGGTGCTCTCTGGGTGCTCGATCCGTCACGACGTCGCTTTGCGACCTTGCCGACGCCCGATGACGTGCTCGTCGGTCGCGCCGGCCACATCTTCGTCAATACGCTCGGAGACAACGCGATCCACGAGCTCGACGGCCAGGGGCATCAGGTCAGCGTCATCACCGGCATCCAGCAGCCACAGGGAATCGCGCTCGATTATGCCGATAACCTGTACTACACCGAATTCAACATCGGGCGGATCGATCGCGTGATCCGGACCTTCATCCTCGATCCAGCCAAGGTGACGCGCACCGCTCGTGGCACGTACATCATCTGTCCCATGATCCGTCGCGCCTCCGGCTTCACTGATCGGCTGGCTCTTCAGACCGGCTCGAGCGCAAAGACAGAAATCCTCCAGCTCGTTGAGCCCGGCAATGACACATCGGGGGCGCTCGAGGTTCAGACGACCGAGGCTTCGATCAGCATCACCATCAGCAATGGCGGGCTTCTCTCGCAATCGCAGACGGTTTCGCTATCGCCCTAACTTATTCGTTTCCCTTGATCGAGGCGAGCGGCACCAGCTCATGCTCGATGGTGGCGAGACCCGCTCGGGTGACGGCCTCGACCACCTCGCGCGACGACTTGTAAGCGTCCTTCGACTCATCGATGGGGACGACGCCATCGATGTTCACGATGATGCCCGCCTCTCGATAGGACGCGTTCACCTCGTCCTGCTTCAGGGTTTTCTTGGCGGCAGTGCGGGACATCCGGCGGCCGGACCCGTGGTTGACGCTGTAGCCGCTCGCGTGGGCCTGGTCCGCGGCCCGGAGGATGAAACTCGAGTCCCGGTTACTGCCAGGAATGAGAATCGGATGTCCGGCCTGCGGGTCCTCGTAGCCGGCCGGGAAGGCGCGCGTGGCGCCCTTGCGGTGGACGTGGACCCAGCCGAATTCCGGGTGATGCTCCCGCTGGACGAGGTTGTGGCTGATCTCGTAGACGAGCGAGAGCGGCTGGCCGAAGACCTCCTCGAAGGCCATGGAAATCTGCTCGAACATGGCCAGCCGGTTGACGATGGCGAAGTTTCCGCCCGCCGCCACGGCATTCAGATAGCCGCGATAGTGCGCCGACTCGGGCGTGAAATAGCCAAGGTCGAGTGCCTTGATGGCCGGGTTCTCCTCTTTGGCGAGCTGGAAATAGTTCGTGGCGAGCCCGTGCCCGAAGCCGCGGCTGCCCGAGTGCAGTTGCACGTAGAGCGTGTCGGTGCCGATGTTGCCCTGGAGCTCGATGAAGTGGTTGCCGCCGCCCAGCGTGCCGAGCTGGGGGATGCCGCGCTCCGGGCGTCCCGCACCGCCCCACGGCGGCTGCCAGGCATCGTCGACGGGGAGACGGTCGCGCTCCGCGCGCTTCCGGTCCACCCGCTCGCCGTAGTGCTCCGCGTAGTAGGCGGCACCGCCGCGAATGATCGCCTCGAACTGATGCTGCGTCAGCCGCTTGAGCCGCGTGTGGCTCACTTTCCCTGGTCCGAGCGCAACGCGCCGCGTCACCTCGCGGTTGAACCGCAAGCGGTTGTCGGGCGTCGCCGCGGCCACCGGCACGTCACTGGAGGCGGACATCATTCCGCAACCCACATCAAACCCTACGGGGCCCATAGCCACGGCGCCTGTCTGCGCATCCGTCAGCAGCACGGTGCCGATGGGTACGCCGTAGCCGTGGTGAACGTCGGGCGTGATCGCCACCAGCTTCACGCCAGGAAAGCTGACCGCGTTCACGATCTGCGGATAGATGGACTCCTCGACCTGGTCGAGCAGGTTGGGGGTGAGAAATAGCCGCACCGGTACAGAGCCGACCTCCCCTGTGTGCAGCGTGTAGTAGCCCTTCCCCGAATCTTTAACGGCTGACTTCCAACTCACTCGAGCATCGCGCAGTAAGTCTAGGAGCGGTTTCTATACTTGGCTCTATGGCGCCGACCAAGGCGGGCCTCGAAGACGTCATCGCGGCAAACTCCGCGATCTGCGACATCATCGGTGCGCAGGGCAAGCTGACCTACCGGGGCATCGACATTCACGAACTGGCCCGCAACTCGTCGTTCGAAGAGACCACTTACCTGCTGTGGTTCGGGTCGCTCCCAACCCGTGACGCGCTGCTCCAGTTCAGCGCCGAGCTGGCCTCACACCGTGTGCTCCCCACCCAGGTGCTGACCCTGATGAAGGACTTTCCACGGACGGCAACGCCCATGGATGCGCTGCGGACGGCGCTCTCCGCGCTCGCCTTCTACGATCCGCAGGCGCATGACGCCTCCCGTGAGGCGAACGTCGCCAAAGCCATGCGGGTGACGGCGCAAACGGCGACGATCGTGGCCGCCTACGAGCAGATCCGGCGCGGCCGTCGGCCCGTCGATCCGGAACCGGACGGGAGCCACGCGGAAAATTTTCTTCGCATGCTCTTCGGCGCCGAGCCGGATCCGCTGTTTGTCCGGGCGATGGATCTGGCCCTGATTCTTCATGCCGACCACGAGCTCAACGCTTCGACCTTTGCCGCCCGGGTGACCGCGGCGACGCTGGCCGACATGTACTCGGCGATCGTGTCCGCGATCGGCGCGCTGGCTGGTCCCCTGCACGGGGGCGCGAACGAGCAGGTGATGAAAATGCTGCAAAAGATCGGTGAGCCATCACGCGTCGGGGCCTACGTCACCGAGCGCCTGGCGGCGCGTCAAAAAATCTCAGGCTTCGGCCACCGCGTCTACCGTACCGAGGACCCGCGGGCGACGCACTTGCGAGAGATGTCGCGTGAGCTGGGTGAGCACATCGGCAACCTTCGCTGGTACGAGATTTCGCGCCAGCTCGAAGAGGTCGTCATGCAGCAGAAGCACCTCTATGCCAACGTGGACTTTTACTCGGCCTCCTGCTACTTCACGATGGGCATCCCGATCGACATGTTCACGCCGGTCTTCGCGGTCAGCCGCATGGCCGGCTGGGCGGCGCATGTGCTCGAGCAGTACGGTGACAATCGGCTGATCCGGCCGCGCGCCGAGTACGTGGGGGAGAAGGACGTTGCCTACGTTCCGATCGACCGCCGGGCCAAGGCCGCCAGCTAGGGCGAAAACTGTTCGAACGAACTCCGTTATATTATTGGCGCCCGCGGGCAGAAACTCGACAACAGGAGGTTGTTCGAACTCGTCCTACTACTAAACGCCTCACTTCAGCCGCTGAACGTCATCAGTAAGCGGCGGCTGGTCGTCCTGCTGACCAAGCAGCGCGTCACCTTCATGGACGAGGTTGCCCGGCAGGCGGTCGAGCAAGCAATGGCACGGCGTTGCTTTGGTCAGGACGTTGTCATCGTTCGGCTCCTTTCCAATATCCAGATCCCGCGCCGCCTCCTGCGGGCCAATCGCCGCAACCTCCTCCTCCGTGACGACGGCACCTGCCAGTACTGCGGCAAGGGGATGCCCTCCGCCCAGCTGTCCGTGGATCATGTCGTTCCCACCTCCCGTGGCGGGGCCGCCAACAGCTGGGAGAACCAGGTGATCGCCTGCCGGCGCTGCAACGGCCGGAAGGGCAACCGGTTGCTGAGCGAGGCCGGCATGCGCCTCATCCGGCCGCCACGCGCCCTCACCCAGGAGTTCGCCCACCTGATCTTCCTGCGCTACCCGCAGCTGAAACACGCCTACGACCGGCTGCTCTCCAGCGCGCGCGCCGCCGTCTAACAGACAGCCATTATCTCCCCGCTTTTTCACGCCGGAGCGGGGCCCCTTTGAAAGAATCGGCGTGCGCGCTCGATTATCCGATGTGCCCTTTCGACTGCTGGGCGTCGTGGCGGATCCCAACCAGGCCGCCGACCTCACCGGACAAGCGTTCGCCCACTATGCGGCCTCGGGCACCGATATCACGCTGCTCTGTGCCGGCGGTCGGGACTGGCGCGGCGTCGAGCAGCTGCCGGCGGTGCGCCGCCTCGGCGTGCGTGACCTCGTGCTCCTCGACTACGACGTGCGCGAGCTGGCGGCCGACGCGCTCACGGACGTCTTCGCCGATGTCATGGCCTGCGTCCGTCCGCACGTGGTGGTGGCCGATAGCCAGCTCCCGATCCGGGAAGCCGTGGCCTCCGCCTTCTCGCGTGTTCGCCGCGCCTCGGGCGGATCCTCAGCGCTGCCGGCCAAGCTTTATTACCGGTTGTCGGGCTCCAGCGCGCTGGTCAGTGTGACCACCGCGGTCGCCATAGCCGGGGAATCGCCCGAAACGTTTGTTCGGGCCTTTCCCGACCCATGGGTGACCGGGGTCCTGGAGCGCGATCTGTTTGCCGGGTTGCGGGCTGAAACCGCTTCAGAAAGCGTCGAGCAACAACTCGCCGGCTAGCTCGCCTGGGGGAAGATTGTGATAGCCGGGTTGACACGTTAGATAGAAACGAGTACAAGTATCTCAGTACCAAGTCTCAGTTCGCAGGAGGAAGCACGTATGCAGTTCATCGTGTTCTTGATCATCGGCGGTGTCGCGGGCGCCCTGGCCGGGCGGGTCGTGAGCGGTCATGGGTACGGAGTCCTCATGGATATCGTTGTCGGCGTGATCGGCGCCTTCATCGGCGGGTGGCTGCTTTCGACGGTGCTCGGCGTCAGTGGCGGCGGACTGCTGATCAGTTTCATCGCCGCGTTCGTCGGTGCGGTGATCCTGCTCTGGGTCGTGCGCCTCGTCACCGGCAATCGAGCCGCGGCCTAGACCCAACCTGGTCATCGAGAGAGCGGGCGCCGGGCGCCCGCTAATTTTTTGAATCGCCGCAGCCGCGGCGCGATCGTCGTAATCGTCGCGCTCGCATTGCTGGCGCTGGTGGCCTACACCGGCTACGCCGGCACGACCGTCTATCAGCGGCTTGACAGCGGCCGCCAGGAGCTGGTCGCGGCGCGGGCGGGCATGAGTGGCGCCAAGCTGTCCGTCGATCCCGCCGAACTTGAAGCATCGGCAGCCCATCTCAGGCAGGCGGAGCGCGACTTCAGCGACGCCGGCCGGCGAGTCCGCACCGACCCGGTGCTTCACGCGGTGGGTGGGCTACCAGCGGCCCGCCGCAACCTCGATGCCGTCACACACCTGGCGGCCATCGGCGCCGACATGAGCCGGGCAGGGGAGGCGGCCGCCGCCGTGGCGATCCAGGTGGCGGGGCTCACGCAACAGTATGCTGGCCACGCGCTCATGCCGGACGATCTCCAGGTCCTCTTGCAGCAGGCGCAGGGCATCGCTAACGACTACAGCGCGTCAGCGCAGGCGATCGGCCAGCAGCTCCATGACGCCCATGTGGAGCGGGCCGAGGTCACGACCACCGACCTCGTGGGTCCGCTCAAGGATGCCTACGACGCGGTTGACGCGGCCCTGGCGCAGGCTGACACCGCCTTCCTCCGCTTCCAGGACGTCCGGCAGGTGCTGGCAGATTTCCTTGGCGTCCGTCTGCCGACTTAGGCCGCGTTCATCCGCGACATGGAATGCGACCGGTTTGTAACGCTCGCCGTCACAGACCGGCCCGATAATTTCGGCAATGGCCGTCGCCCGCAATGCGTCGCGCAAGGCCCGGCAGCGCTCCCAGGACCCCGCCGAGAGTCTGATCAATCTCAGCAATGAGCGGCTCACTGGTTTGTTTCGCTGGACGCTGCTGATTTTCGCCGTCATCCTCAACAACCTCAATCCGGCGGCCGGCTATGACCAGGGTCGGATCAACGCCATCCTGGCCGCCTGGGGCGTCGTCTGCCTGACGACCCTGCTCCTGCTGTTCCTCCATCAACGCCCGGGCAGAGCTTTCAGCTACACGACCACGGCCGTCGACATGCTCGTGGCCACCATGGTGACTTACGCGTCGGGCGGCTATGAGAGTCCCTTCGCGGTGCTCTTCTTCCTCGTCATCACCGTCTCGGCGCTGCGCTTCGGCGCCGGCGGTTCGGTGCTCTGCGCCCTGCTGGTTGCCGTGCTCTACCTGACGGCGGGCGCGGTCGCGCCGCTGCAGGCCGGTACCTACCTCGCCACCGTGACGGACGAGCGCTCGATCATCCTGCAGCGCCTTTTTCTCTTCGTGGTCGTCGCCGTGGTTGGCTCGGTGATGGCGCGCGCGGTGTCGGCCCACCAGGAGCTCGTGACGCGTCGCGACGTCGAGGCCAAGCTGATGACCGAGGTCAACATGGCGCTCGCCAATGCGATCGAGGCAAAAGACAGCTACACCCGTGGGCACTCCGAGCGGCTGGCCAAGCTGGCGGGCGCCTGTGCCGAGCGGATGGGCCTCTCCCGCGACGAGGCCGCCGCCGTGCGCCTCGGTGCCATCCTTCACGACGTTGGCAAGATCGGGATTCCGGATCGGATTCTCCGGCAATCGATGGCGCTCACGGAAGACGAGATGGCCTGGATGCGGCGGCACCCACAGATTGGCGCCGACATCATCGGACCGGTCGAGGGCCTGCACCATGTTGCCCCCCTGATCCGGCATCACCACGAAAAATTTGACGGCACCGGCTATCCCAAGGGCCTCAAGGGCGAGGACATCCCGCTCGGCTCGCGCATCATATCCGTAGCCGACGCGTTCGAGGCCATGGTCGCCGACCGGATCTACCGCCCATCCCTCGGCCTGAACAAGGCGCTTGAAGAGATCAAGACCGGTCGGGGTAGCCATTTCGACCCGAGGGTCGTCGACGCCTTCCTGGACCTGATCGCGACCGATACCGTGCACCTTCCGCTGCCCACCAAGGACCAGGGGCAGAAGGTCGTGCCCAACCTGCCCGACGAACCCGTCCAAACGGCCGCCTGACTCGAGTACCGTTACCGGTCAGTGGAAGTCGCACCCGGCATCTTCCGGCTCGAGCTCCCCATGCCGTTCGAGCTACGGCACGTGAACGTCTACTTGTTGCGCGACGGGAACCAGTACACGCTGGTCGACACCGGACTGCAGACCGAGGAATCACGCCAGGTGCTCAATCAAAAGCTCGCCGCAATGAAAGTTCGAGTCGACCGGATCAACCGGATTCTGATCACGCACATCCACCCGGATCACTTTGGCCTCGCCGGCGAGCTGCGCGAGCGGTCCGGGGCTGAGCTCATCATTCATCGGCTGGAAGTGGCCCTGATGGAACCGCGTTACGCGCGCGCCGAAGACCTGGTGCATGACGTTGGCAAGTGGCTGAGCATGAACGGGGTGCCGGAGGAGGAGGCCGAGTTCGTCAAGAGCGCCTCGATGGGGGCCCGGGAATACGTCTCGGTCGTGGAACCGGACACATTGCTGGAGGGCGCCGAGCGGCTGCCGGTCAACGACACCGAGATCGAAGTCGTCTGGACGCCGGGCCATTCGCCGGGCCACTGCTGCTTCTACTGGCCGGCCCGTGGTGTGCTGCTGTCCGGGGACCACCTGCTGCCGAAGATCAGCCCGAACATCGGCTTGCACCCACAATCCGGCGCGGATCCGCTGGACGACTACATCGCTTCGCTGGACCGCATCCGCCGGCTCGAGGTCGAAACCGTGCTGCCGGCTCACGGCGATCCCTTCTTCGACCATCGCAGTCGGATCAAGGAAATCATCGAGCACCACGAGGCGCGCAAGGCCGCGCTGGTCCGCCTCGCCGCTGGTACTCCGAAGTCCGGCTGGCAGCTGGCTGCCGAGTTGTTCCAGGGCATCATGCAGCGCAACGTGTTCCAGCAGCGACTGGCGCTGCAGGAGACGCTGGCGCATTGTCAATCACTGGCCGTCGAGGGCCGGCTGCACAAGCAGGTCAGCCGCGAGCTGGTGACCTGGACGGCCGCTTAGGTTCGCGGGCGCTCGACCTCCTCGACGAAGTCCTGAACGAGGCGGAGCACGGTGGCAAACTGCTCCGAATGGACCTGGTGCCCGGCCGGGTCCAGGATGTATAGGCGCGCGTGGGGCAGGCCGCGCTGAAGTTGCTCGGCGCGGGCGACCGGCACCATCCGGTCCTGCCGCCCGTGGATGATCAGCACCGGCTGGCGGATTTCCGCCAGCCTCGCGCAGAGATTGTGCTGCTTGACCGCCTGGTCCTGTCGAACGATGGCGTGGAGTGGCATCTTGCCGAAATGCATCGCGTCTTCCCGCACCCACTCGGGATGGTCGGCGATGAAGCGCGCATCGTAGAGATTCGCGTAGCGGCGGAGCGGGCCCTCGGTGGCCGGGACAGTGGTCGTCTCCGGGCGCTCGCCGCCGCAGTGGGTCGCGCCCAGGATCAAGCTGCGAACGGCGTCGGGATGCGTAAGCGCGAGCTGCTGCAAAATCATGCCGCCCATCGAGAGGCCGAACCAGTGCGCCGAGGTTTCGCCGGCATCGCGCAGTATGGTGAGCGCGTCGTCGGCCATCAACGCGGTGCTGTAGGGCGCGTCAGGCTTATCGGAACCGCCGGTGCCGCGATTGTCGAGGGCGATCACTTTAAATCGCGGGCTGAGCGCGGGGATGTAGCGCCACCAGGCTCCCTCGATGGTCGAAGTCCTGCCGCCAATCAGCACCAGCGGCGGACCCGTTCCCTCCACGATGTAGTGCAGGCGCGTGCCGTCCGCGGCGGCGGCGATCATTCGCGCATTAGCATGATGCTCGAGATGGCAGGGGCGTCGTCACCCGGCAGCAGCGCTGTCCCCGAGCCCGCCTGGCAGGCCCTGCGCAGCCTGGATCCCCAGCTGGAAGACCAGATTGTCACACTCGCCACCTGCCTGGCGCTGGCGGAGCAGCGCTTCCAGTTGCTGTTCGAGGACGTGCTGCCGCGCTTTGCGCAAACGCCGGACGACCTGACCGGCGAGGCCGACGTCCTCGCCGATGCGCACCACGCGCTGACCTTGCTCCAGGAGAGCCTGCACGCGACCTCGCGGCGCATGCTCGACGTGCTCGACCGGGTCAGCCGCGAACTCGGCGAATAGGGTCTACAGTCCCTGGCGGTCGAGGCGCTCCCACGGCGGGTGCTCACTGCCAAGCTCGCGCTTGATGTCGGTGGCGCGCTCGACGATATCGAGGCTGTGCTCGTCAGTCCGTGGGGGCGGCTGCACCTGCCAGGGAGCCGGGTCGTACTGCGAGTGGTGGACCGCCGGGCGAAAGCCCCAGGCGCGGCGCGGCATCACGCCCGCAGACTGGCGCAGGACGAGGGGTTCCGCCAGCGGCGTGTCGTACTCGAGTTCGCCCACGCCGGGCCGTAGCGCCATGACCAGACCGGTCGCGATCATGGCGAGCGTCCAACCGCCCATGATGATGACCGACCATCCGACCAGGCTCATTGACTCGCCATTGTAGGCTGCGTGACTTTCGTCATCGGCGCCTGCAACATGCGGGCACCTGTGAACGCGAGGTAACCGCCAAAGAGCAGGCGAAGGATCGCGTCCGGGCTCGCCAGCGCGAGGAAGGCGCCGGCAACCGCGCCGACGACACCGCCGCCGGAGAGCCAGGCAGCCGTTTCCAGCCGGATGTTGCCCATCCGAAAGTGCGTGATAGAGCCGGAGATCGCGGTCGGGATGATCACCAGTAGCGACGTTCCCTGCGCAAGGTGCTGACTCATCCCCATCAGCAACGTCATCGCCGGCACCATGATGGCGCCGCCTCCGATGCCAAGCAGACCACTCAGGACGCCGGCGATGGCACCGACTGCCAGGGCCATCAGCCAGAGCGAGATTCCGCTGGGGTGCAGGCCGCCGGCGATGTGGACGTCGCCGACGACGGCGCGCGCCACGGAGTCGCCGATCATCACCACTCCGGCGACGACCGCCACAATTCCGAACGCCCGGCGGAGGCCGATGTCGGAAACCCGACGGGTCAGCCGCGCACCCAGGACCGCACCGCCAACCGCCCCGATCGCAAGGATGACGCCGACCTGGAGGTCGACCTGGTGGCCCTGTCCGAGGATGGTGGCCCCGACGATGGCAACCGGCACGATGACGGCCAGCGACGTCCCGTTGGCCTCGCGCTGCGGCGTTTTCAGCAGGTAGACCATGGCGGGCACCATGACGAAGCCACCGCCGACGCCCAGCAAGCCGCCGGCCAGTCCAGTTAGGAGGCCGATGGCGAGAAGGCGTGCCACGCGACCGTTTACCACGCCGCCATCGAGACTCAGTTTAGGGGCGAGTCAAGGCCTAAACTGAAGGGCAGATCACGCCAAAGGAGGAGCAGATGGCCACCGCCACCGCGACGTCGCTCAGTAAGCTCGAGTCGATCCTGGGCAATGACGCCCAGGACCTGCTCGAACACGAGTGTAAAACGATCCCGAAGTCGCAGCTGCATCTTCCCGGCCCTGACTTCATCACCCGGATCTTTGCGACCAGCGACCGCCCCACCCGCGTGCTGAGGAATCTCGAGTCGCTCTTCGACCATGGGCGCCTCGCCGGCACCGGCTATCTGTCGATTCTGCCGGTCGACCAGGGCATCGAGCATTCGGCCGGCGCGTCGTTTGCCGCGAACCCGGCGTACTTCGACGGCGAGAAAATCGTCGAGCTCGCCATCGAGGGCGGCTGCAACGCGGTCGCCTCAACGTTCGGTGTGCTCGGCTCGGTCGCTCGCAAGTACGCGCACAAGATCCCCTTCATCTGCAAGATCAATCACAACGAGCTCCTCACGTATCCCAACAAGTACGACCAGATTCGCTTCGGGACCGTGAAAGAGGCCTGGGAGCTCGGGGCGGTGGCGCTGGGCGCCACGATTTACTTCGGCTCGGCCGAGTCGGATCGGCAGATCCAGGAGATTTCGGCCGCCTTCCACGAGGCGCACGAGCTGGGGATGGCAACAGTGCTCTGGTGTTATGTGCGCAACCCCGCCTTCACGAAAGACGGCGTCAATTACGAAGTCGCGGCCGACCTCACCGGGCAGGCCAATCACATGGGCGTCACCATCGAGGCCGACATCATCAAGCAGAAGCTGCCGGAGACGAATCGGGGTTTCGAGGTCTTGAAGTTTGGCAAGACGTCCAAGGCGGTCTACGAGAAGCTGTCGACGGACCATCCAATCGACCTGACCCGCTACCAGGTGGCCAACTGCTACATGGGCCGCAGTGGCCTCATCAACTCGGGTGGCGCCTCCTCAGGAGAAAGTGATCTCAAAGAAGCCGTCAAGACGGCGGTGATCAACAAGCGGGCCGGCGGCACCGGCCTGATCACCGGGCGCAAGGCCTTCATGCGACCCATGAGCGAGGGCATTCAACTGCTCAATGCCGTGCAGGACGTCTATTTGATGGACGAGGTCACGGTCGCCTAGACGGCCGGCGGCGGCGATACAATCCGCCCATGGCAGCCCCCCGTTTGCGCGCGACTGATTCGGGCCAGGTCTACAACATCGATCTCCCCGACTTGAGGGTGACGCGCGACGACGTCGACGGCATCTACGTACTGCACGGCCGCGGCTACTTCCAGACGTTCGAGACGCGCGAGGAAGCCTTCGAGCGCAAAAAGGAGATCGACTACAGCACCTTTCGTTAAGCGAAGAAAGACCGAGAGCGGACAGCGCCAAGAGAAATGGCGCAGCTGCGGCGCGACGCACATGGTGGCTGCCTAGGGGTCGCCCATCCAGTCGGAGGCGTGGGGGAGGGGAGAGAACCCGCGGCTGGGCCGGAGGTGGAGCACTCGTTCCAGCTCGCCGCGGCGATAGAGCCGTGCCCGCTTGATGCCCTGCCGGTAACTCCGAAGGACGCCACGGCTGACGTAGGCGTAGAGCGTCGCCGGCTTGATGCCAAGGAGGTCGCATGCCTCGGCCGCGCTCAGGTATGCCTCGCCGTGGATCTCGATCACGTCAGCCAAGCCTACGTGAGTCGATCGTAGCAGTCAATAGGTTGCAAGACAAATCAATATATGCATACAATGAGGCGTGCTGGATCGCGCCGAGCCGAATCTGTTGCGCCAGGACTTTCCCTACAGCCGCATCCCGCCGATCCGCTTCGAGGCGACTGCCGTCCCACAAGCCCTCCCCTCGGATATCTGGATCACGGACACGACGTTCCGGGACGGCCAGCAGGCGCGGGCGCCGTACACGGTCGATCAGATCGTCCATCTCTACGATCTGCTGAACCAGCTCGGTGGGCCGGTGATCCGGCAGACCGAGTTCTTCGCCTACACCGCGCTCGACCGCGAGGCGATTGCTGCGTGCCGGGAGCGACCAGGGCCTGAGATCACGACCTGGATGCGTGCGTCGCTGGACGATCTCAGGGCCGTGCAAGCGACCGGCGTCAAGGAAACCGGCATCCTGGTTTCAGCCTCGGACTACCACATCTACCTCAAGATGAACCGGACGCGCCGTCAGGCCGCCGACGACTATGCGCGGGTCGTCAGCGCCGTGATCGACGCCGGCATCCGTCCGCGCGTCCACCTCGAGGATCTGACCCGCGCGGATCTGGAGGGCTTCGTCGCGCCACTGGTGACCTCGTTGCAGGAGCTTGGCCGCAAGGCAGGTGTGGCCGTCAAGTTCCGGCTTTGCGACACGATGGGCTTCGGTCTTCCCTGGCCGGAAGCCGCGCTGCCTCGCGGCGTGCCGCGGCTGGTGCGGTTCTTTACGAGCAGCCTCAGCGTCGCGCCCGAGCACCTCGAATGGCACGGGCACAATGATTTCCATCGCGGCGAAGTCAACACCGTCGCCGCCTGGCTTTATGGTTGCGCCGCCGCCAACGGTTCGTTCTTCGGCTTCGGCGAGCGGACCGGCAACCCGCCACTCGAAGCGCTGATCATCGATCACGCCGGTTTGCGCGGTGAGACGCCAGGCGTCGACACCACCGCCATCACCAGAGCGGCGGCCTACTTCCGCGACCAGCTGGGGACGCCGCTGCCCGCGAACTATCCGTTCGCCGGCGCCGGCTTCAACGTGACCAGCGCTGGCATCCACGCCGACGGCCTGCTCAAGAACGAGGAGATCTACAACATCTTCGACACGACGCGCATTCTCGACCGGCCGCTCGGCATCACCGTCAACGACCGGTCGGGGCTGGCCGGCATCGCCTACTGGGTCAACACGACGCTGGGCCTGAAGGGCGCCGGCCAGGTGCGCAAAGACGACGCCCGGGTGGCGGCGATCCACCGCGAGGTCGAGCGGCAGTACCAGACCGGCCGCAGCACGGGATTCTCGCCCGACGAGATGCAGGCCCTCGCCAAGTTGCATTTCGGCAACGCCCCGGCAACGACCACGCGCAGCTAACAAGTTGCCCGAAGCGGGGGAGTTGATGCTGTGAGGCATCCCCCGGATGAGTATCGAAGGCGACCTGACGCCGGCTCCGCAGCCCGATTCCGGGCAGCCACTACCGCCGGCCGCTCCCGCTGTTGCGGCGGCACCGCAATCCTGGTTTCTCCGCCACCGGCGCCTGCTGATTCCGGCCGGCGCGGTCCTCGCCCTCGGCGCGGTGAGCGCGGCCGCGGTCCTGATTCTCGCCAAGCAGACGTCCACGATCGAGAAAATGGTGCCCGCGAGCGCGGACGTGATCGCGGTGGCCAACCTCGATCCCTCCGAGGCGCAGAAGGTCAACCTGCTGCGCGCGGTGCACAGCTTCCCCGATTACAAGACGGACAAGGCCATCACGGACAAGCTCGACCTGGCCTTCAAGGACTCGGGATTTTCGTTTAGCACCGACGTCCAGCCCTGGCTGGGTCCCCAGGTTGCCGTTAGCGCCAAGCTCAACCTGACAAGCACGAAAGATAGCCCGGCCGCCGTCTACATCGCGTCTCGTGATGACACGAAGGCCAAGGCCATGCTCGCCAAGCTGCGCGCGAGCAAGTACGGCACGAAGTTCCAGTGGAAGGACGAGACCTACAACGGCATCACGATCTCCGTCGGGACGCCGACCGATAAGTCCGCACAGACCGCGGCCTATAGCTTCGTCGATCACGTCGTGGTCTTTGCCACCACCAGCGTGCAGATCCACGAGATCATCGACACCGACCAGGGTCGTGCGGCTAAGTTGATCGACTCGAGTGACTTCAAAGCCACGCTCGCCGCCTTGCCCGCGGACCGGCTTGGGTACCTTTACGTGAACGGCAGGTCGCTGGTCGCGGGCGTAAAGAAACAGATGGCGACCACGCCGGCCGTTAGCCTCGCGCTCAAGAACCTGAACGATGTCGACGCGTTGCAGGGAATTGGGGCGACGCTCTCGGCCAACGGTGATGGCATTCTGGCCGATGTCCTGGTGAAGGTCGATCAATCGAAATTGTCGCCCGCAACGCGCGACGCGTTCGCGCACGCGGGGAAGGCCGACGACGTGGTCAAGTGGATTCCCCAGACCAGCGAGGGATTCCTCGCCATCACCGGCCTGAACCGAACGATCCAGGCGGCGCTCGACCAATCGGGCAACCAGGCGTCCGTCAAAGCCGCCACCGATTCGATCGGCCTGACCGGTACCGCGGGCCTCCTGCCGCATCTGACCGGCGATGCCGGGCTGGAGGTCGAGTTTAGTGGCAGCGGCCTGCCCGCCGGCGCCATCCTCCTGGGAACCAATGACGCCAAGAGCATGAATGCGTTCTTCGCCAAGCTCCTGGTGCTGGCGGAGGGCGCGGTCGGCTCCAGCTTCGGCTCAACGCCCGCGGCGACGGCCAGCCACGTCACGACCACCACCTATCGAGGCGTCGTGATCACCACCTGGACCTCCCCGGCGTTGGGCGGGTTGGGTGCCAGCGCCTTGAGCCCCTCGTACGCCGTGCTCGACGGCATGGGCATCCTGGCGTCCACGCCGGCCGAAGTCAAAGCGATCATCGATACCCACAAGAGTGGAGCGAGCATCGCCTCCGACGCGACCTACAAGTCCGCGAGCAGCGCGTCGCTGGCCAGCCCGTCGGGCGTCGTCTACCTGGACATCGCCAAGCTGGCGGCTGCGATCCGCAAATCGCCATTCGGATCCCAGGCCGGACTTGGCTCCGGCAGCGCGCTGTCGGCCAACGTGGACCCGGTCAAGGCCGTGATCCTCACCGCGTCGAGCCAGGCCGACCGGGCGACCGAACGGTTCTTCGTGGTCGTCCGCTAGCCGCGGTTCGAATTCGATGTGCCCGCTGGACAGCCTGTCAGAGCACCTGCTAGCATGGTGACTGACGTGTCAGTCAGTAGCCGCACCGCCAGCGAATCGCCCTTGACCGAACGGCAGTGGGTGCGGCGTGGGGAGCTGCTGGAGGCCGCCCGCCGGGTCTTCGAGCGTGACGGCTATCACGGCACGACCGTTAGTACGGTCGTGCAGGCCGCCGGCCTTTCCCAGGGCGCGTTCTATCTCTATTTCGCCGACAAGAAGGGTGTGTTCGCGGCCCTGCAGGACGAGATGGCGACCTTGCTGCGCCGCCGCATCTACTGGGTTACCAGGGATGAGCCGGATGCCCGAGTCCGGCTCGAGGCCGGGCTCCGCGCCTACTTCGAGTTCTACGAGGATTACCCGGCGTGGAAACGCCGGCTGACGACCGAGGGGCTGGGCATCGACGAGAGCTTCGAAGCCAGCCAAACCCAGCTGCACCAGACCCTCGCCACGGCCTTTGAGCCGACGCTTCGCGAACTGGGGGTGGGGGCAACGGCGGTGGCCGCGTTCGCGTTGCTGGGGATGGCCGCTCAGGTCGCGTACTGGCGACACTTTCAGCGAAGAGACGACCCACCGATGAGCGCCGCGGCCCTGGCGCGGGCGTGCGCCAGCCTGTTCCTCGACGGCGCCGCATCGATCGCAACCCCGCTAGCACAAGAAGGAGGCACCCATGCCTGAAGCCAAAGAAGTGTTCGCCGAAATCGAGAATCGCATCAAGTCGCATCCCGAGAAGTCCGCGGGTCTGAATGCGACCTACCAGTTCGACCTAAGTGGCGAATCGTGGACACTGAAGATCGCCAACGGCGCTCCCGAACTGATCCAGGGACCGGCACAAAGCCCGAACACGACACTCATCGCGACGACGGATGACTGGATGAACATCGCGACCGGCAAGCTGAATCCTGTAACGGCCTTCATGCAGCAGAAGCTCAAGGTCAAGGGCGACATGGGGCTGGCGATGAAACTCCAGGGGCTGTTGCAGTAGTGACCGACGCGCGCTGGGTCGGCCGGAGCTATGCGACGGCGCCCTACCAGGTCACGGAGACATCGATCCGGGACTACATGGCGGCCGTCGGCGATGAGCGGGACGACGGCGACTTGATCGCGCCACCGACCTATGCCATGGTCTACGGTTTCGATGCCTTCTGGCAGCTCTGGACCGACCAGGAGGTGGCACTGGACGTCGCGCACCTGGTGCACGGCGAACAACGATTTAGTTTCCAGAGGCCCGTCCGCCCGGGCGATCGCATCCGCACCACGGGGCGGCTGACCGCCATCAACTCGCGCGGCGACATGGAGCTGGTTACCTTCGAGCTCAAGGCCGTCGACGAGCAGGACCAACCGGTCTCCGACGGCACCGCGCTGTTCATCATCCGCAAGCCATGAAAACAATGAGCACATTGGATTTCGAGCACGTCAGCCCGGGGCAAGCTTTGCCGTCGCTGACCAAGCATGTGACGGTTGAACAGATCCGGCAATACGCGGAGGCTTCGGGCGACCGCAATCCGATCCACCTGGACGAGACCTTCGCCCGCTCCGCCGGCCTGCCGGGCGTGATCGCCCATGGGATGCTCACGATGGCTTTCGCCAACCAGATGGTGACCAACTGGCTGGGTGACCGTTCGCTGCTCAAGCGGCTGCAGGGTCGTTTTGCCGGGATGGTCGTCCCCGGAGACGACGTGACATGTTCGGGAACCATCGCATCGAAAGACGATGCGACACGACGCATCGTGATCAACCTTGTCGTGACCAATCAACGCGGAGAACGCGTCTTCAACAAAGGTGTGGCGGAGGCCGAGTTCCCGCCCCAAAGGAGTAGTACTGATGCCGCTTGACTTCACGCTGACCCCAGAACAAGAAGACATCAAGGCCCTCGCCCACGAATTTGCCGAGAAGGAGATCCGGCCGGTGGCGGCGCACTATGACGAGACTGAGGAGTTTCCCTGGCCGGTCTTGAAGAAGGCCCACGAGGTGGGGCTAACGCCGGTCGCCGTGATGCCCGAGGTGTACGGCGGTGGTGGCCTCGACATGATCTCCAACATGCTGATCGCCGAAGAGCTGCACTGGGGTTGCGCCGGCATCGCGGTGGCCATCACTGGCACCGGTCTGGCCGCCGCCGCGATTCTCGCCATGGGCAACGAGGCGCAGAAGCAGAAGTGGATCCGCGAGTTCTGCAGCGCCAAGAGCCCGGTGGTGGGGGCCATGGGCCTTACCGAACCGGGCACCGGTAGCGACGCCATGGCGATCGCGACCACGGCGAAGAAAGGCGACGGTGGCTATCTTCTCAACGGCACCAAGCAGTTCATTACCAACGGCGGCATCGCCGACCTGCACGTGATCTTCGCCACCACCGATCCCAGCATCGGCGCCGCCGGCATCGCGGGGTTCGTCGTCGAAAAGGGCAACAAGGGCCTCAGCATGGGCCGCAAAGAAAGGAAGCTCGGCGTGCGCGCCTCGCACACGGCCCAGGTCATCCTGCAGGACTGCTTCGTGCCAACCGAAAATCGCCTGGGCGGCGAGCCCGGTGATCCCGATGCTGGTCCCGGCGCACTGGGTGCGCTGCAGATGCTCGAATACTCGCGGCCCGCGGTTGCCGCCGGCTCGCTGGGCATCGCCCGCGCCGCGTACGAGTACGCACTCGATTACGCGCAGCAACGCGTCGCCTTCGGCAAGCCGATCATCAAGCACGAGGGGATCGGCTTCAAGCTGGCTGAGATGGCGATCAACATCGACGCGGCGCGCCTCCTCACCTGGCGCGCGGGCTGGATGGCGCAGAACAACATGCTCTTCACGCGCGCCGAGGGCAGTATGGCGAAGGCCTTTGCCGCCGACATGGCGATGCAGGTCACGCTCGAGGCCGTGCAGGTGCTCGGCGGAAACGGCTACATCCGAGAGTATCCGGTCGAGAAGTGGATGCGCGACGCCAAGATCTACCAGATCTGGGAAGGGACGTCTGAGATTCAGCGCCTGGTGATCTCGCGGGCGATCTCGGGCGAGCGCCGTCCGCTGACCCGCGAGCAAGCGAAGCCGCAGATCCGGAAGGCGAGCTAGTTATGATCGATCTGAAGGGGAAAGTCGCCCTGGTAACGGGCGGGTCGCGCGGCCTGGGTCGCGCCGACTGCCTGGCCCTGGCGCGCGCCGGCGCCGATGTCGTGGTCACGGACATCTTGATCGAAAGTGATCCCGAGCTCGAGAAGACGGCCGAAGCCTCACAGAGCGCGCTCTCGCAGGTGATGGCCTCGCAGAAAGCCGTCTATTCCGAGAAAACCTCGAGCGAGATCCGCGAGATGGGGCGGCGGTCGGTCGCCCTGAAGATGGACGTCACCAATCGAGAGCAGGTCAAGGCCGTGGTCGACCAGGTAGTCGCCGAGTTCGGCAGCCTGGACATTCTCATCAACAATGCCGGGACGCTCGACCACATGGCGGCCGTCGACAACCAGGTCGATGCGCTCTGGGACCGCGACCTCAAGGTCAACCTGACGGGCGCCTTCAATTGCTCGAAGGCCGTGTGGCCGCACATGAAGCAAAAGAACTGGGGCCGGATCATCATGATGTCGTCGATCGCGGGCGCGCTCGGTGGCTTCGGCCAGGCGAGCTACGCGACGACGAAAGCCGGGCTGGTGGGTCTGGCCCGGACGCTGGCCCTCGAGGGCGCGCGCTACAACATCACCTGCAATGCGATCGTTCCGGGCGTGATCGCGACCGAGGCGTACAAGCTGGGGCGCCCCGACATGAACGAGCGGATGGTCAAGCGCATCGCCATGCGCCGCCCGGGCGAGCCTGAAGATATTGCCAATGCCATCACGTTCTTGTGCTCGCCGGCGGCCGGCTATATCACCGGCGTCGCGCTCCCGGTCACCGGTGGCATGGATCTCTTTACGTTCTGATGGCCGGCCTGCTTGACGTCTCCACGACGGACTTCGTGACCACGATTCGCATGAACCGGCCGCCGGTGAATGCCCTGGTCGTCGAGCTCCAGGAGGAGTTGATCGAGGCGCTCAACCATGTGAAAGAAGCCGACACAACCCGGGTCGTGGTGCTGACCAGTGCCATCGACCGCTATTTCATGGCCGGGGCGGACATCAAGGCGATGGGAGGCGACGGCGGGTTCGATCGCGAAAATCCGGCGACGCTGGAGCGCGTCGCGCAGATGTCCCGCCGGAGCCAGGCCGCCTTCACGGAAATCGAGCATTTTCCCAAGCCATTGATCGCCGCCATCAACGGGCACGCGCTGGGCGGCGGCTGCGAGCTGGCGCTCGCCTGCGACTACCGGTTGATGATCGATGACTCACGCTCGACGATCGGCCAGACTGAAACCAGCCTGGGGCTGATCCCGGGCGCCGGTGGCACGCAGCGCCTGCCCCGACTCGTCGGACGGACGCGCGCGACCGAAATGATCTTCGAGTCGATCCGGCTCAAGGCGCCGGAGGCGGCCGCCATCGGGCTCATCAATGCGGCGCTGCCCGCCGATGGATTTCAGGAAGCCGTGCTCGAGCGCGCCCGGCGGCTGGCGCATGCCGCGCCGATCGCCTTACGCCTGGTGAAAGAAGCCCTGCTGGCGGGGCTGGAGCGGTCGCCCGGGAAAGGCTACGAGGTCGAGGCCGAGAACTTCGGCAAGGCCGCCATGACGGAGGACGCGATGGTCGGCATCATGTCCTTTGTCAGCAAGCAGCCGCCGGATTTTAAAGGAAAGTAAAGAAACTCGGCCTGGACAGTAAGTGGATCGAGAAAGCTGCGTTCTAACAGGCAGAATCTCGAAAACCAGGAGGGTTTCTTCATGTTTCGATCGATCATGATTGCGGCGGCGGCGGCCGGTCTGCTAGCCGTCGGCGCCCTATCCGCCGTGGCGGGCAACTCACACGGAAAAGCCGTCAGCACGCTCGCCACCAGCACGACGCTCAAGGGCGAGGCGAAGGGCGACGCGATCAGCACCCTGGCGAGCGCCAAGGGGGAGGCGAAGTCTGACGCGGCCAAGGCTGATGCCGAGGCCGACGCCGCGGCCAAAGCCGCCGACACGGACGCGGACGACACAGACGAAGCAACGAGCGACAGCGACGCGCATGGCGATGCGGTGAGCACGGTCGCGAAGAGCGACGCAACCGCGGCGCATACGACCGGTAATAAGACCGTCAACCATGGCGGTGCCGTCAGCGCCGTCGCCCGCGATCACGACAAGTAACCGACCTCGGTTCCAGAAAACGGCGGCCCATTGGGCCGCCGTTTCCCATTTCAGCCGACGGGTGAGTACTGGCGGATGCGGTCGCGGATGGCCTTGATCACGGCGTCCACCCGCTCGGAATCCGGGCCGGAGGCTCGCAGGATGAGCTCGCGCGTCTCCGTCTGCGGGTAGGACCCCAGCGACACGTCGGGGTATTCACGTTCGAGGTCCCGCATGACATCGTGGAACATGCTCTCCGGCGCCAGCCGGTAGTGCAGCTCGCGGACGGCGTCACCGCGGCTGCCGGTCAGATATCGAACTTCGATATCTTCGTAAACGGAGCGAAGCTCGTGCGGGACGCCCGGCAAAGCAAAGAGATAACGATCCTGTTCCAGGTCGAAGGCCAGCCCGGGGGCCATGCCGGCGCCGTTGCGGACAAGGGTCGCACCCTCAGGCAGCATCGCCATTCGCCGGTTACCGGCATTTAGCCCGGCGGTGCCCCGGCTCGCGGCCATGTTGCGGATAAACATCAGGTTTTGCATCTGTGCCCCGACCTCGCGCCGGTAGACCAGCGGCTGGTCGAGCGCGCGTGCCAGGGCGACGTACGTGCGATCGTCCGGTGTGGGCCCAAGCCCGCCGCAGACGAAGATTCGCGACAGTTCGGCACGCGCGACGTGATCGTGGATCGCGCCGACGATGTCTTCATCGACGTCTCCAACCGTCGTGATGACCCGCACCTGGTATCCACACTGGAACAATCGGCTGGCGAGCCAGTTCGAGTTGGTGTCGACCGTGAATCCGCGCAGAATCTCGTTGCCGACGACGATGATGCTGGACTGCGGCACGCGCCCATAATGACAGGCAATGCCCAGATCCGCCTACGAACGCAGCAAGGGCGTTGAACAAGTCACGTGGCGCGAGTTTCCCCTCGGAAAGGGCATCGCGCTTTCAATCCTCGAGGAGACAACAGCGGCCGGTCGCCAGGCGAGGGGTCAGGCGCTGCTCGACGTGCTCGACGAGGCCGCCGGGCTGCCAGCCTGCAAGCTGACCGTGGCCGACCGCCCGCAGCGCCACCGTACCCGCGGTGGCAAATTGGAACTGAAGACGTACGGCTACTACCGGATCGCCCTGGAGGCGACGCCGCAGCGCGGATCGATCCGGATCTACAACCTCACAGCGATTCGGCAGCAACTACTCGCGCCCAAGGTTTTTCTCGAGACGCTGCTGCACGAGTGGGTGCATCACTACGATTTCACCGGGCTGCAGCTCGATCGGTCGCCACATACGTCTGGGTTCTTCGCCCGCATCCGCGACCTGGCCGAAACGCTGGGCGTTGGCTTCGTAGCCCCGCCCAAGCGCGAGGTCTCGTCGTCGGCGGCGCCGGAGGACGTCACCGTTGCGACGGACCGCCTGCGACCCGGTGGCGTCCCGCCACCCAAGTGGATCCGCGATCAGGTGCTTGCGCTCTTCGGCCGCTCGGGTAATAGCACGGGGTAAAACCCGAACGCTACAATACGGCGGGCGTTCCACCACCCCACAGACAGGAAGGGAGAGAAAGTAGCTCTGCTCGTCGCCACGCGCATCGGTGATTCCACGGCTGTCCTGGCGGTCGTCAGCGTGGCGGCGTTGGTCGCGCTGGCGTACGGCGGGCTGCTGACCCGCTGGGTACTGGCCGCCAACCCAGGGAACGAGACCATGGGACGGATCGCGCGCGCCATCCAGGAAGGCGCCGCCGCTTATCTCAATCGGCAGTACAGCGTGGTCGCGGTGATCGGCATCCTGCTCGCGCTGGTGATCACGTTTGCCATCAACTGGGAGACCGGAGTCCTCTACATCGTTGGCGCTGGTTGCTCCGCGCTCGCCGGCTATGTCGGCATGAACGTCTCGGTGCGCGCGAACGTGCGGACCGCGCAGGCGGCCACCCGTGGCCTGGACCCGGCGCTGCAGCTGGCATTCCGAGGCGGGGCGGTCACCGGACTCTTCGTGGTCGGGCTCGGGCTGCTCGGCGTGACGGTCTCCTACTGGGTCTTTCAGAAGCCCCAGTCCCTGGTCGGCCTGGCCTTCGGTGCCAGCCTCATCAGCGTCTTTGCCCGCCTGGGCGGCGGCATCTTCACCAAAGCCGCCGATGTAGGCGCCGATCTCGTCGGCAAAGTCGAAGCCGGGATCCCCGAAGACGATCCGCGGAATCCCGCCGTCATCGCCGACAACGTCGGGGACAACGTGGGGGATTGCGCCGGGATGGCGGCGGACCTGTTCGAGACCTATGCCGTGACCGCGATCGCCGCCATGCTCCTGGGCAGCCTCCTGTTCCCCGGAGAGATCCAGTACGTGCTCTTTCCCTTGATTCTCGGGGCCGTCTCGATCATCGCGACGGTGATCGGCACGCTCTTCGTGCGGTTGGGCCGCAGTACCTGGATCATGGGCGCCCTCTACCGGGGTCTTGGCGTCAGCGCCGTGCTGGCGCTCGCCGGCTTTCTCGTGGTGACACTGCTGGCCGGCTTGAACATCAATCTTTTTTGGGCGGCCGTGGTCGGCGTTGTGGTCACGATCGCCCTGGTGGCGATCACCGAGTTCTTCACCAGCGCAGACTTTCCTCCGGTTCGGCTGATCGCGCGCGCCTCGACGACCGGTGCTGCGACCAACATCATCGCCGGGCAGGCGATCGGCATGCTCAGCACGGCCCTCCCGGTGCTGGTCATCGGCGGCGGCATCCTGGTCTCGTATTTTCTGAACCAGCAGCCCGGTGACGATGGCCTGTATGGCATCGCCATCGCCGCCATGTCGATGCTCTCGATGACCGGCATCATCGTCGCCATCGACGCCTACGGCCCGATCACGGACAATGCCGGCGGTATCGCGGAGATGGCAAACCTCCCCGAGTCGGTTCGAAATATCACTGACCCCCTCGATGCCGTCGGCAACACGACGAAGGCCGTCACCAAGGGCTACGCGATCGGCTCCGCCGGGCTGGCGGCGCTGGTGCTCTTCTCCTCGTACACCCAAGAAGTCGGGAATGGCGCGCACCTGGCCTTTGATCTCACCGATCGACTCGTGATCGTGGGGCTCTTTTTCGGCGGCATCCTCCCGTTCCTGTTCGGCTCGCTGAGCATGCTGGCGGTCGGCCGCGCCGCGGGCCAGGTCGTCGTCGAGGTGCGCCGGCAGTTCCGCGAGATCAAGGGCCTGATGGAAGGCACCGCCCAGCCCGAGTACGGCCGCGCGGTCGATCTCGTTACGCGGGCGGCCCAACGAGAGATGATCGTGCCGGGGCTGATCCCGGTGGTCGCGCCGCTGCTGGTGGGCTTCACGCTTGGGCCGAAGGCGCTTGGCGGCATGCTGATTGGGTCTATCGTGACCGGGATCTTCCTCGCGATCATGATGACCTCGGGCGGCGGTGCCTGGGACAACGCCAAGAAGTACATCGAGGATGGTCATTTCGGTGGCAAGGGGACGGAGACGCATGCCGCCGCCGTCACCGGCGACACCGTGGGCGATCCGAATAAAGATACGGCCGGGCCGGCGATCAACCCCATGATCAAGGTGGTCAATATCATCGCCATCCTGATCGCCCCGATGGTCGGTGCTCACTCGCTGATTCACTAGTTGTCCATTGCGCCGATTCTTGAATACACTTGAGTCATGGACGAATACCTGCTCGAGATCAATGAGCTGCGCCGCCGGATCGCGAAGCTCAAGTTCGAGCGCGCTTCGGTCGTCATCATCGAGGAGCTCGAAGCCCAGCTTCGGATCCTCAAGGCGATTTACGAGTCGGCATCTGGGCTGTTTTCGGCCGGAGACAAAGACCGCCGGCTACAGGCTGGCTTTCGCGAGCGCCAGCTGGGGAGCTGGACGTTTGAGAATGTCTATTTCTATGTATACGAACAGGCGGTTGCCATCGAGCCCGACGGCCACGACCTGGCGACCTTGATCTGGCACCACGACTACGCGAGCCCGCTGCTGAGCCCGGTCGCCACCAAATAAAAAAAGGGCCTCCAGCGGGAGGCCCTCTGCGCGATCTCTCGTTAGACAGCCGCGTGCTTGCTGTGGCCGTAGGCGTGGCCATGGCCGTGCGACGCGGTCGAATCTGCTGAATCGGTCTCCGGCGTTTCCGTCGCCGAAGTCGTGTCGGTCGTATCCGTCTTGTCAGTCTTCGCGGCCGTCGTCAGCTGCGTCTTGCAAAAGGCGTTGGCGCCGCTCATCAGCTTGCCGTGGTAGTTCTTCGACAGCGTCACGGAACCGGTCGTGCTCCCCTGCGGGGCGAGCGCGATGTTCTTGTTCTTCGCGAGGAACGACACGCATTCCCCGGCGCTCTTGAAACCGCCGGTGGGCAGCGTCAGCGTCGTCGTCCCGTTGAAGCCGATGATGTTCAGCGTGTGGTCGCCCGAGCCCAGCGTGATCGGCGTCGGGGTAACGGTAATGGTGTTGTTTGCGTTCGCGGCTGCATAGGCACCGGCGGCACCCAGCGTGAGCGCGCCAGCCGCGAGACCCGCCGCAATCTTCACCTTCGATGTCAGTCGAAACATGTTTGTTCAGGTCCTCCTTATGTGAATTCGAGACCTGCTTACTAAAACGGCCCGAAAGCGAGGTCGCGTATGGCACCGGCCTCGTTTGTTACATGTGAACGGGCGGCAGGTTACCGTTTGCTAACGGGCGGTCGCGCGGCCCCGCGTATCCTGAAACGGACCTTGCGCCCCGAGATCGAATCCGAGCTGGCCCCGGTGCCGCGACTCCCTTCGCCCGCGGGGTCATGGCGTCAACGGCTTTTACTGCCGCTCGCCTTTACCGGCGGGCTGGCGAGCCTGGGCATCGAGTTTGCCGCTGCTCGGCTGCTGGCGCCGTTCTTTGGACAGTCGTTGTTCATCTGGGGGACGCTGATCGGGCTGATCTTGATTTACCTGACGATCGGGTATTACGCCGGCGGCCGCCTGGCCGACCGCCGCCCGGATGCGAGACTGCTCTTTCAGTTGGCCGCGGCAGCTGCCCTGCTTACCGCGGCCATCCCGATCGTGTCGCGACCGATCCTTTCGCTGGCCCAGACCGGCTTCGCGCAGCTGTCCGTCGGGCTGGTCCTTGGCTCGCTGATTTCCGTCATCGTGCTGTTCGCCGCGCCGGTGATCCTGCTCGGCATGGTCTCGCCCTTCGTGATCCGGCTTCGCATCCGGGAGTTGGAAACGGCGGGCAACGCAGCGGGCGCCGTTTACGCCCTGTCGACGCTGGGCAGCATCCTGGGGACGTTCCTGCCGGTCTTCTGGCTGATCCCCACGTACGGGACACGTCCGACGATTTTCGTCCTGGCGTTTCTGCTGGGGGCGATCTCGACTGCCGGGCTCTACGAGCCGGGCCGCCGCCGCTTGTATTTGTTAATTCCGGCTGTGATCGCGGTGTTGGCGCTGCTGTCGGGTGGGGGAATCCGGGGCGCGGCCTACGGGGTCCGGGTCTATGAAACCGAGTCGGCCTATAACTACATCCAGGTCATTCGCACGGGCACCGAGACCCAGTTGCTGCTCGACGAGGGCTCGGCCGTGCACTCGATCTACGACCCGACGAGTTTATATACCCATGGCTACTGGGACGATGCCCTGCTGGCCCCCTACTTCGGCTCGGGCCGCGCTCCCAGCCGGGTCGCCCTCGTCGGCCTTGCCGGCGGCACCGTCGCCCGGCAGTTCACGGCGATCGACGGACCAATGCCGATCGACGGCGTCGAGATCGACCCGAAGATCGTCGACGTCGGCCGGCGCTACTTCGATATGACGGAGCCGAATCTGCACGTGACCGTCGCCGATGGGCGTTACTGGATGGCGACCCAGGCCGGACAGTACGACGTCATCCTGGTCGACGCCTACCGGCAGCCGTATATCCCGTTCTATTTGACAACCCGTGAGTTCTTCGAGAGCGCGAAGGCGCACTTGAACCCTGGCGGGGTCCTCGCGATCAACGTCGGCCGGACGCCGACCGACAATCGCCTCGTCGAGGCCCTGAGCGGGACGCTCAACGCCGTGTTCCCGAATGTCTTTGTCCTTGACTCCAATCGGCGGTTCACGAACAGCGTGATCTACGCGACCTCCAGCCCCGCGTCCGTCGATCAATTCATCGCCCGCGCCGGCGCCGAACCGAACCCGAAGCTCCAGCCGATCGCGGCCGAGGCGCTGCAGACCGGCGGCGTCCGGCAGGTTCGTTCCAACGGCATCGTGTTCACGGACGACCTGGCGCCGGTGGAGCGCCTGATCGACGACATCATCCTGAGGTACATCCGCAGCTCGCGGTAAACTCGTTCTGATGGCTGTCACGCAACTCTCAAACGAGACCGTCCTCAAGGCCCTGTCCGCGGTGCAGGATCCCGAGCTCCACCGCCCGATGATGGAGCTCAAGATGATCCAGGACGTGGCGGTCGTCGATGCCGCGACGATCGGCATGCGCGTGGTGCTGACGACACCGGCGTGCCCGCTCAAGAACAAGATCCACGACGACATCGACGCGGCGCTGGCGACCCTGCCGGGCTCCCCCAAGGCGCAGATCAAGTGGGACGCGCAGGTCTCGCGCACCGGCGGCCTGCCGGAGAAGCAACAGGTGCCGGGGGTCAAGAATATTCTATCCGTGGGCGCCGGGAAGGGCGGCGTCGGCAAGTCGACCTGCGCCGTGAACATCGCCCTGGCCCTCTCCCAGCTCGGCGCGCGCGTCGGGGTGCTCGATGCCGACGTCTACGGCCCCAACGTGCCGATTCTTCTAGGCGCCGAACACGAGAAGCCCTATGCCGAGAACGAGAAGATCATCCCCATCCAGCGTTATGGCCTGAAAATTATCTCGATTGCGTTTTTCATCGAACCCGACAAGCCGGCCATCTGGCGCGGGCCGATGCTCTCCGGTGCCGTCAGGCAATTTCTCTTTGACGTCAACTGGGGCGAGCTGGACTATCTCGTGGTCGACCTGCCGCCCGGGACAGGCGACGTGCAGCTCACCATGTCGCAGAGCATCCCGATGACCGGGGCGGTCGTCGTCTCGACGCCCCAGGATGTCTCGACGGCCGACGTCGGCCGCGCGATCCAGATGTTCAATACGCTCAAAGTCCCGAACCTGGGCCTCGTCGAGAACATGAGCTATTTCGTCTGCCCGCACTGCGGCCAGCGCGAGGATATTTTCGGCCACGGCGGAGCGAAAGCGCTCGCCGAAAGAATGAATATCCCGTTTTTGGGCGAGATCCCCCTCGACCGGCGCATCCGCGAGGGTGGCGGCCCGGGCGTGCCATTGATGGTCCACGAGCCGGACTCGCCACTGGCCGCCGTCTATCGTGACGTGGCATCGCACCTCGCGGCCCAGGTCAGCATCCGCAACTTCAAGCAGGCGAGCGTCATTCCGTTACGCACCATCTAGCTATATAGTTCGTAGTCGTTGAGCCCTCGACGGCGCCTGGTTGCGGTCTGTGGTGAATCAGACCCCCAGACGTCACTCGTCGATCTGGCCTTCGAGTTGGGCCACGGCATTGCCCAGCGAAATGCCGTCCTGGTCTGTGGCGGGCTCACCGGCGTCATGGAACACGCGGCTCGCGGCGCCCGGGCCGCGGGTGGGTTGACGATCGGGCTCCTGCCAGGTGAAGATCCCGACGAGGCGAACGAATACATCGACGTCGCAATTGCAACGGGGCTTGGCCATGCCCGCAACGCGATCCTCGCCCGGACGGCCGATGGCGTCGTCGCTCTCGGCGGCGGCCTGGGCACGCTGTCCGAGATCGCCCTCGCGCTGCGCAACCGACGGCCCACGATCGGCATCAAGACCTGGCGCTTCGACCGGCAGAATCGCAGCGAGCCGGAGCTGCCGATCGCCGAAAACGCCACTGAGGCGCTGGACTGGCTCTTCGCCCAGATGGGCCGCCCGTCATGAGCGCGCAGCACCAGCTCGATGAACGCGCCCGATCCGGATTCCGGCAGGCGTTTGGTTATCCGCCGGGCGCCGTGGCCGTGGCCCCCGGGCGGATCAATATCATCGGCGAGCACACCGACTACAACGAGGGCTTCGTGTTGCCCGCCGCCATCGACCGGCACATCGCCGTCGCGCTGCGGCTGCGGCATGACCCTCGCATCGCCCTGCGCAGCGATCGATACCAGGCGAACGTCGAGCTCGACACCTTGCCCACGCGGCGGCAGGGCAACTGGGCGGACTATCTCGTCGGCATTGCCCGCGAGATCGATCAACGATACGATCCCGGGCCTGGCTTCGATGCGTTCGTCGCATCGGACATTCCGGTTGGAGCGGGACTGAGCTCGTCCGGCGCCCTCGATGTCGCCGGCGCCGTCGCCATGCTCGCCGCGCGCGGCATCGAGATGCCCGCGCTGGAGACCGCCCAGCTCTGCCAGGCGGCCGAGAACGGTTTCGTCGGCGCGCACACCGGGATCATGGATCCATTCACGGCACTAAAGGCGCGAGGTGGTAATGCCATCCTGCTGGATTGCCGGTCGATGCGCGACGACCAGGTACCACTTCCCAATGGACGTTTCGCCTGGCTCCTCGCCGACAGCCGGGTGCGACATGAGCTGGCCTTAACGGCCTACAACGAGCGGCGCCGCGAATGTGAGGCGGCCGCCGCCGCCCTTGGTCTGCGCAGCCTGCGAGATGCCACCGAGGCCGACTTGCAGCGAATCCCAAACCCGGTCGATCGCCGCCGCGCCCAGCACGTTGTCACGGAAAATTCCCGCGTCCTGGAGGCGGCCGATGCGCTTCGCCGGCGCTCGCCGCGGGGGCTCGGTCCGCTTCTCTATGCATCTCATGAGAGCCTGCGGCTCGATTTCGCGGTAAGCTGCCGGGAGCTTGACTGCCTTGTGGAGCTCGCCGCAGGAATGCCCCAGGTGATCGGCGCGCGAATGATGGGCGGCGGATTTGGCGGCTGCGTGCTGGTGCTGGTCGAGGCCGGCGCCATCGATGACGTCGAGCAGCACCTCGCCGACGGGTACGCCGACGAATTCCACAAGTCGCCTGAGTTCCATCGCGTCCGTTCCGTGGACGGTGTCATGCCCGAGAGGATGATCTGATGCCGCTGAATGATTGTCTGTCATTGTTTCCGGCCCAGGCATTGAATCGACAGGAGCTGAACGCGGGTTGGCGGATGGCCATCGCCACGCTGGGCGAAGGTGAAGACCGGGGCTTTTCCAGGACGGACTTCGATGATGACGCCTGGGCGCCAGTGCCGGTGCCGCGCCTGCACGGCGCAACCAGCGGCAGCGAGGCGATCTGGTACCGGGTACGCTTCCCGCGGCCCCGCCACCGACAACGGACCCTGCTCCGGTTCGAGGGCGCGTTCCTGGTGGCAAACGTCTGGCTGAACGGCCGGCTGCTGGGAAGCCACTATGGGTACTTCGCGCCCTTTAGCTTTGATATTTCTTCGTTCTTGCTCGAAGAGAACGTCCTGGCCGTTTGTATCGAGGCGCCGGTCGAGACCGACCTTGCGGCAAAGCGCCACCTGATGGGCATATTTAACGATTCCGACGCCAAGCCATATCCGAGCCGCGAGCAGGGCCGCCTGGGCGAACAGTACGTCTGGCACGTGCCGATGGGGCTGTGGCGTCCGGTGCTGCTCGAGCAGGTCGGCCACGTCGTCGCCGAATGGGTTCACTGCGAGCCTCGCGTCGAACAGGGTGATCTCGCCCGGCTCGCGTTACGCATCAGGCTGCGCAACCTCGATGGCCGGATCATGACCGGGGAACTGGCGATACGAGTCGGCGGGCACAATTTCGAGATTCCCGCCCCCTTGGAGATGCGGCGCGCCTTTCGCCTCAACGGCCATGACGTTCAGGACGTCGGCATCGAGCTCGCGCTGCCGGACCCGCAGCTCTGGAACCCGTGGGCGCAGGGCGAGGCGGCACTTTATCGCGCCGAGCTGGAGATCACCGCCGATGACCGACGCAGCGCAAGCGTGCGGGAAACATTCGGCATCCGCGATGTTGGTCTACAAACGCGGGCCGAAGGCTGGACCTTCGGCGTCAACGGCCGGCCGATGTTCATGCGCGGCGCGAATTACTGTTCAGAATTCTTCCTCGATGCGGCCGGCGACGAGGTGCTGAAATCCGACCTGGAGCTGGCGCAGCAGGCCAACATGGATATGTTGCGCCTCAACGCGCACGTCGAGCCACCGGCGCTCTACGCTGCCGCCGACCAGGCCGGGCTTTTGATCTGGCAGGACATGCCGATGATTGCCTCGTATGTGCATCGGGCCGACACGCGGTCACTCGCGTTTTTTCGCGAGGCCGTCATGTCGCAAGCCGAAGAGCTCGTGCACCTGCTGTTCAACAAGCCGTCGGTTATTTGCTACGCCGTCCACGCCGACCCCCCCTGGAGCCGGTCGCTCGCCTGGCTGGGCGAGCGGCACACCGAGCAACTCAACCGCGACGTGGACGAAGAGGCGGCGGGACTCATGCGCACGATGGATCCATCGCGACCGGTTCTGGCCGGGGCCGGTGACCAGGACCTGCATTGCGGCCAGGGCTGGTCCCAGGGACACTGGCGAGACCTGGCCGGCTTGAGCCCGGCGTTTGTCTCTGAAGTCGGCGCCCAGGCGCTGCCGAACGCGAATTCGCCGGTGTGGCGGAATCTCAACCGTGGTTGGCCCGTTGCCGATGACGACGAGAGCTGGCGCTACGCCGGCTATCAGCCCGCCGAATGGGCGCGCAGCGGCATCGGCCCGCCCTCGACGCACCCCAGCCGCGATGCCTGCATACGGGCCAGCCAGGAGTACCAGGCGCACTTGTTGCGCTTTGCAATCGACCGTTTCCGGCGGCAGAAGTTCGCATATTGCGGCGGCGTCCTGCTTTCGCAGTTCGTCGATGGCTTTCCGGCGATCTCCGCCGCGATCGTCGACCACGCGCGCCGGCCGAAACGGGCCTACCGGGCGGTGACCGACGCCTTTGCGCCATTGTTCTTGACGGTCGATTTACCCGAAGACCAGGCAGCCGTCGACGGCCTGCTGCTCCGGCTGCCGCGGGGCCGGCTCCAGCACCTGCGAATCGTCTGCGTTAATGACGATCCCGGCCGTCATGGCCGGGCGCGCCTGCGCTGGCGCATCGAGCGCGAGCGCGCGCACGAGACGTCACTGTGGCGCGAGGTCCGTGGCTGGTTCGCGAAGCGCCGCTTTCGTGGCCATGATTGGGTCACAATTCCGGACCAACTGGACCCTGCGGCCGTCATCGCAGAGCCCGCCGTCCGTTTGCATGCCGATGGCGTCTATCGGGTCACGGCCGAGCTGGACATCGCCGGTCAGCCCATCGCCCAGATGGAGCATCGTTTCCTCGTCGGCGATCCGCCGCGAAGTCAGAGGCTCAGCGCAGGTCGCTCGGACCGGCTGGCTCAACGGGCTGCTGAGCCGCTGGTGGAAGCACGACGCTAGCCGGCAAGGCGTTCAACCGGCAGATCTGCGCGTAGAGCTGCGCACTCGGGCGCGGCCGGCGCTCCTGGGTCACCGGATCGCACGCGATCAGCCCGAATTTCGCACTGTAGCCCTCGGCCCACTCGAAATTATCGAAGCAGGTCCAGTGAAAATAGCCGCGTACCGGCGAGCCGGCCGCGATGGCGCGCAGCATGGCGGCGACGTGTGACAACAAATATTCCCGTCGCATGGCATCCTGGTGGTCCGCGATGCCATTTTCCGTCACGAGAATTGGCAGCTTCTCGCGCTCCAGTGATCGCAGGGTCCGGTACAGCCCCTCGGGGTAGAGTTCCCAATTGAGATCGGAGCGTGGTGCAGCGGCCGGGAGCATCCGCTCGCCGAACAGTTCAGCGTGATATCGATGATTGAATTTCACGAGCTCGCGAGTGTAGTAATTCAGGCCGATAAAATCCTGGCTTTGGCGCGGGCCACGGGCGCGGCCGGCCAGTGTCAATGGAAAAACCAGTTGCCCCAGGCGCAGCGACTTGAGCATGGTCTCGTTAAAAACGCGATTAAACGCTGCGGCGACGGCGCGATCCTGTGGCATGAACCGGCGGGCGGGGTCAAAGACCCTCAGGTGATGCGCGAGCCCGATCTGGAGCTCGGGATGGCGTGCCTTGATGCGCTCGTAGGCCATCCAGTGCGCTCGTAACAGGTTCACCAGGACGCGCGCGGCGGCGCCGAGGTTGCGTGTTCCCGGAGGCCAATCGCCGCGTACATAGCCCTGGTAGGCGATCACGGTGGGCTCGTTGATCGTGATCCAGCGGGGTGCCAGCGTTCCCAGCTCGTCCGTGACGCGCGCCGCAAAACGGGCGAAATACTCTGACGTTTGGGGGGCATCCCAGCCGCCAGCCTGCGCGATCCAGGTTGGATTCGTGAAGTGATGCAGCGTGACCATGGGCTCCATGCCGCGGTCACGCAGGGCCTGCAATACGTCCCGGTAATGCCCCAGCGCCGTTCTGGAGAACTCGCCGGGGGCCGGCTCGATGCGAGACCACTCCACGGACAGCCGATGCGCATTTTGATTTAGCGATCGAAGGAGATCGAAGTCACTGGCGTACCGTGCATATTGCTCGCAGGCCCGATCCGAGGTATCGGCGTTTTTGATATGTCCCGGGCCCTGTTCCCAGGCCCACCAGTCGTTGCCGCGGTTGCCGCCCTCGACCTGATGGGCCGCCGTCGCCGTGCCCCACAGAAATTTCTCCGGAAACTGGCCGGCGATCATGTCTGCTGGGCGACGATCGCCAAAACGATCCCAAGAATAATCAGGACGAGCGCGAGGACGATGACCACGCCGATCGGCCCGACAACGGCGGCGACGGCGCGCTCGGTGGATATCGCGTAGTGATTTCGCGTCGCCATCACGAGCAGCGCGTTCTGCCATAGGAAGATCCCGACGGCCACGAGGCCGGCCAACTGGCCGAACGATGCCTCAGCCCGAGTCGCCCCCTGGAGCTTGAGCAACGCGTCGACGAGCGCCACCGGGAGCGCGACCAGGCCCACGAGTGCGGCATAACCCACGAGTTTCGCCAGGCCGGCAAAATCGCCGCGCCCGCCGAGGGTTCGGGCAATCACGTGGATCACGCCTGCCGCCGCGACCCAAAGTACGAGACTGATCCCAATGCCAGAGAGGGGCAGGACGAACCGGTGCATGTACACCCAACGCGCGTAGATGTCGGCCCCCTGCGCCGTCAGGGACGGCAGCGCCCCCAGGTTCGCCGGCGGGCGAAAGGGCCCCAGAGCCGCCACTTCGGCCACGGCCGCGGGCAAGGTGATTGATAACCCCAGGGCCACCAGTCCAGCCGCGAGGCTGCGGCGCTGGTCGATGGTCCGAAGGGCAGTAAACGGCCGGCGGACCAGCTCGGCCAGGTCCGCCAACAGGAACATCGCCGGGCATTGTAGCCGGAAGGCCCTTATAATCCCGCGAGGCCATGGCGTCGAACGGTATATCCCGGCCTGGCGATGCCTCGGTCGCTGGGCTGGCGGATCGGACAACCGGCCTGGTCGGCTGGACGATCGCGTGGCGGGCCACGAGCGCGGTCGCGACGCTTGCCCTCGGTGCGTTCTTGATCCGGCAACTGTCGCCCAGCGACTACGGTCGCTACACGTTCGTGCTCAGCGTGCTGGTCTACATCGCGTTGCTGGCCACCTTCGGTCAGGACCAGGGGCTACTTCGCTACCTCCCGGAAGTCATCGGTCGCGGCGATCGGACCGCCGCGCACGATCTGCTTCGCAAGAGCGCGATTGCGATATTTGCCGTCTGGGCGCTGACCAGCGCCGCGGTTCTCGCCCTGCGGCCGCTGATCGACAGCCTCCTCCAGGCCCACGTTGCCGACCTGCTCGCCCTTGGGACGGTGTTGCTACTGGGCGGCATTGCCACCGGAGCCTTGTCGTTCGCGCTGGTGGCGATTTACGACATGCGCAGCCAGGCGATTGCGACGCCGATCGCCGGTGCACTGACGCTCGCCCTGGCCGTGATCCTTCTGCGCGGCGGCGGCGGATTAAACGGCATCCTTGTCGCAGGCGCGATCGGCCAGGCGGCTCTGGCCGTCGCGTATTTCGTGATCTTGATGCGACGCATCAATCGAGCCAGCGGCATCCCGGGCGACCGGATCGGCTGGCGCCGCCTGCTCGTCTACGCCAGCGGCTGGCTGCCGAGCTTGCTGATCGCCTCGGCCGTCGGTCTGCAATTTGAAAATATCTTTCTTTTGCGCTTTGCCGGCTCGACAGCCGTCGCCTATTACGACACGGGATATAACATCCCGCAGCGTCTCGTTTCGCTGATTCCCAGCTTGCTGACCGGCGCCTGGGTGGTTGGCACGCTGGAGGGCTGGCGTCGCGAGTCGGACCGAATTCGGACGTCGGTCGCGGCTTTCTACAAGGGCATCTTCCTGGTGGGGTTTCCCCTCGCCTTCGCCGGAGGGGCGCTCCTCGGCCCGGTTATTCGTCTATATACAAATGGCCGTTACCCGCCGTCGGAACGGATCGCGCCGCTGATGCTCTTGTTTTTCATCGCGGCCCTCCTGGCGACACCCTGGGGCCTTGTGGTCCGCGTGCGCGAACTGGCCTGGTTGAACGCCTTGATCACGATCGCCCAGCTGGGCTTTGCCGCGGTCGCTGACTTCTGGCTGATTCAGAGCTATGGTCTCGCTGGCGCCGTCGTCGCCGTCGGACTCACGACGGCGCTGACGCTCGTATTGACGTTCGTGGCCTGGCGCGCCTTTGATCGCACGACGATCAATATTCCTTGGCGCTACGCCGGACGGTGCATGCTGGCCGCGTCGCCGTACTTGCTCTTGTTGCCCCTGGCGTTCGCCCGGCTGCCGGCACGCCTGCTGGTCCTCGTCGCCGTTGCGGCTTCGGCCTTGACGACAGTCGCCTGGGGTGCTCTGGTCCGACGGCTCGGCCTACTCGCCAAGGGTGAAGTGTCATTACTGCACGAGAGCCGGCATGGGCCTGTCAGGTTCGCCTTGCGATACCTCGCGCCTAGCGATAAATAACGGCCATGTTGTTGAAGTCGCGCCAGCTGGTTTCGAAGGTCCACTTGCTGACCCAGTATTGACTGCCAAACTGGTCGTCGTTGACCCGGACACTTGTGGCTGAAACCCCAGTGAGTATCACCGAGTGTTCGGCCAATGAATACCTGACGCTGCGGCCGTCCCACGCGATCCAGGTGCGCACCGCGGGCCGCGACCATCGGGCTTCCATCCAGACCTGGACGGGGTGTCCCGCCGCCAGCTCGGCATAGATGGTTCCCGGCGAGAATCCTTCCCCGCCATAGGCATTGGGTACCCCGTGTGAGCGGGCGATGGAGAGAATCACCGGGTAATACACGCCGTAGCCAGTCAGATTCGTCTCACTGCCATTGACGTTTCCCACGAAGTTCGTGTACGGATCCCCCCAGTGCAGCACCCCGTTGATCCACTGGGCGGCGCGAAGATCCGCGTTCTCATATGCGAACAGCGAATCTTGAGAGTAGTAGTGTCCGTAGTAGGCAAGCCCCATCTGCAAGGCCGCCGTTTCGCAATTCAAGTTGCGCGTCTGGCGATAGATGGGCACAGGGATCGTCCGATAACCAGGTGACGGCACCCAGGCTACCGGCGCCGCGGTTCGCACCGGTGTCGGGGCCGGCGGCGGGACGTACTGCTCGTAGATCTCCGTTGGTGCTGCCGGCGCCTCGAAATCGAGCCCGTGCCTGATGCGATTGATCGCGACCTGCGGCCCCGTCGATGGCAGCGTCTGTGCCACCGGTGCCGCCGGCGCAACCGGTTGTCGCACCGGGCCCAGCATCAGGCTGCCGGCCATGGTGCTGCCAAGGATCGTGACGGAAGCAATGGTGCTGATCTTCATGCTGACTATTTCGTTCAACCTAACGGTGCTTCGTTGCGACGCCGATTTCGGGCCGTCACTCGTGGTTGAGCCGTCACGCTGGCGTTTCGCTCGGGCCTCGTGGCGTTACTATCTGGAGACTTGCTGACAGGCAAAGTCGCCATGGTCACGGGCGCGGGCCGCGGCATCGGGGAAGGGATCGCCCGCAAGCTCGCCCAGGAAGGCGCCATCGTCGTCTGCGCCGACGTAAATCAGACCGATGCATCGAACGTGGCCTCGAGCCTGAGTCCTGCCGGCCTCGGTGTCAGACTGGATGTGTCAATAGCATCTGAGTGCGACGCCGTCGTGATGAACACGCACGAGCGCTATGGCCGCCTGGATATTCTGGTCAACAACGCCGGGATCAATCGCGACGCGATGCTGCACAAGATGACCGACGAGCAGTGGCATCAAGTCATCGCTGTGGATTTATCGGGCGTATTCTTTATGACCCGCGCGGCGAGCCGCATCATGCGGGCCGCCGGCTCCGGCCGGATCGTGAATATTTCGTCGGCCAGTTGGATGGGAAATATCGGCCAGGCGAATTACTCCGCCGCGAAGGCCGGCGTCGTCGGCCTCAGCCGAACGGCGAGCAAAGAATTAGCGCGTTCCCAGGTGACGGTCAACGCGATTTGCCCCGGCTTTATTGACACCGCCATGACCCGCGGCATTCCCGACGCGATCCGCGAACAGCAAGTCGCAAAGATCCCATTGGGGCGTATGGGCCAGCCCTCGGACGTCGCGGCCGTCGTGGCGTTTCTCGCCTCCGACGAGGCCGGTTACGTTACCGGCGAAGTGATCAACGTCGGCGGCGGCTACGTGCTTTGAGAATAGCCTCGGTGCGTGAGGCCGTCGTCGCCATCCCCGACGGCGCGACGGTTGCCGTCGATGGCTTCACGCTGATGGGCGTGGCCGAGGCCCTCTACGAAGGCATCGAAGACACGTTCCGTCAAACTGGCCATCCGCGGGATCTCGTCATCGTGCATGCCGCCGGCCAAAGTAATCGCAAGATCGGCTTCGAGCATTTCGCGGTCGAGGGCCTGGCGAAGCGAATCGTCGGCTCGCACTGGGGCCTGATGCCCAGGATGTCGGCGTTCCTGGGTCAGGGCGGAGCGCAAGCCGTCTGCCTGCCCCAGGGCCAGCTCGCGACGTTATATCGATCCATCGCGGCGGGCCGGCCCGGAAACCTGACCCGGATTGGGCTGGGGACGTTCGTTGATCCGCGGATCGAAGGCGGGAAAGTCAACGAACCGGCCCGTGAGCACGCGCCGGACTATGTCACGATCCATCGCATTGACGATCAAGACTTCATGTTCTATCGCCGCTTCAAAATTGACGTCGGCATCTTTCGCGCCAGCCAGGTCGACCAGGACGGAAACTGTTCACTGGACGAAGAGGCAGTTATCCTCGACGCGCTGGCGATCGCCCAGGCGGCGCATAACAATGGCGGTCTCGTCATCTGCCAGGCCAAGAACCTCGTCGCCCGTGGCGCCCTTGCACCAAGACATGTCACTGTTCCGGGCAGCCTCGTCGATCTCGTCGTCAAGGCTCCCGAGCCGGAACGGCAGCATCGTCAGACCGACGGCGTGTTCTTCGACGAGAGATATATTTCGGCCTCGTCGGGCGCCGAGTTGCCCCGCGCTGAATTTTCTAACCGGCTCGCGATCGGCCGTCGCGCCATTCGATATTTGCACCGTGGCGATATCGTCAACATCGGCACCGGCATTCCAGGCGATAGCGTGGGCCCGGCGCTGGCCGAAGCGGGGCTGTCCGACGCGATAACGCTGACGGTCGAATCCGGTGTCTACGGCGGTGTGCCCGCGGGCGGCGTCGACTTCGGCATCACGGCACATCCAACGGCGATCATCCCGCACGCCAGCCAGTTTGATTTTTACAACGGCGGCGGCCTCGACGCCACCTTCATGGGGGCCGGCGAGGTCGATCGCAACGGCAACGTGAACGTGTCGCGTCTCGGCGGCCGCGTGATCGGCGCCGGCGGCTTTATCGATATAACCCAGAGCGCCAGACTCGTGTGTTTTTGTTTTTCGCTCGAAGGCACACGCGAGAAGTTCGTCAACCAGGTCGATCATTTGACGTTCAGTGCCGAGCAAGCGCGAAAGAATAATCAGACGGTCCTGTACGTGACAGAACGTGCTGTCTTCCGGCTCGAGCTGAGCGGCCTTGCGCTGATCGAAATCGCGCCTGGCCTCGAGATCAAGAACGTCCTGGACCAGATCCCTTTCCCAGTTCGAGTCCACGCGCCGGTGGCGCGCATGCCCGAAGATATCTTCCGGCCGAACGTCGCGCCGTTCGACCTGCCTGCCCAACCGGCAGGCAAAATTAGACGTTCCGGGGCCGTTAGCTCAGGTGGTTAGAGCGGCCGGCTCATAACCGGTTGGTCGAAGGTTCGAGTCCTTCACGGCCCAGACTCTTTTTTTGACGCCCTGCCTCGCTAAAGACTCGCGCCGTCTGGTCAGAGCCGTTTTTCCATGCAGACGCTGGTGGGCGAGGTGGCGTACTCGCCCCAGCAGTCGACCTGCGTGAAGCCGGCGCGGCGATACAGGGCGAGAGCGTCCGGCGAGTGAGTGCCCGTCTCCAGCACAAGGCGCCGCGCACCGAACTGTCTGGCAGACGCTTCGAGTCGAGCCAGCAGGGCCCGACCGACGCCCTTGCCACGTTGATCAGGCTCGACGTACATGCGCTTCACTTCGGCGGTCGTTTGGTCGAGCAGCCGGATGGCCCCACAGCCGACGGCCCGGCTATCGTCGCGTGCCACAAGGAACGTCCCACGGCCGTCCTCGAGATGCTGTGCCTTGAGGTTTGGCCCAAAGCGCTGCTCCGGCGGATAGAGCTCGGCCAGGCCGGCATCCAGCGCAGCGATCAATCGTTGCGCATCTGACGAAGCGAACGGCTCGGGGCCGATCGAAAGGCTCAAGCCGCGATTATGTGGGTTGGCCTCGCCGCGCGGCAACTGCTACGGTCGGCACGTGTCGGACTGGCAATCATTCGACCGGTTCGCTGCGGACTACGATCGCTTTGCCGCGCTTGAGCCGCCGCGCCGTCTGCACTGGCTCTTTACCCAGTTACCCGGTCATGCTGGCCGGGCCCTGGATGCCGGCTGTGGCTCGGGCCGCCTTACGCAGGCCCTAGCCGAGCGATTCGACGAAATCATCGGCATCGATATCAGTGCGCCGCTGATCGATATCGCGAGGCACCACTCAGGTCCGAAGGTTCGCTACGTCGTTAGCGATCTGAGGGCTTTCGCGGATCCGGATCGCTTCGATCTGGTCTTCAGCTCGACGACCCTGCATCATGTCCCGGACCTCGACGCGGCGATATTGCATCTGCGAGAGCTCGTCAGACCGGGCGGCATCGCGATCTTGATCGACAACGTCGCCTCGCGGCCGACGCCGCCGCGCTGGGTTTACGTCCTTGGGGCCTTGCGCGACGTTCCCAGTGATGTTGCGCGTATCGGCGCGCGCAAAGCCGGATGGTTGTTGAAGTTCAGGACGAGCCCGGCCTGGCTGCATCACCTGGCAAGCGATCGCTATCTCACGCGTCAGGCCTTCGAGCGCCGGTATGGGGCGATCTTTCCTGAGGCGCGCTTTGAGAGCCTTGGCTACGCTCATGGGCTCGTCTGGGAAAAGAAAAACCCCGCGGCTGTTGCGCGGGGTCATGAGGTTCGCCGAGAGCCCTAGGAAACGATGTCAGGCCGAACCGTCCCGAGTACAACGACCAGAATCCGGAATCCCTTCCAAGCCAGCGTCACCGTAGCAAGTCAGATCGCGTAGTGGCTCAGGCCGAGCGGGCGTTGGCCGGAATTCGGTGGAGGGGAGGTTTCGCCTTCCAGTTACCGTCCTTTGTTCTCTCAAGCACCCAACCCTCTTCATGCACCATCCGGTGATGCGGCCGACAGAGCAGCGCCAGGTTGGGCAGCGCCGTCTCGCCGCCGCGGGTCCACCAGACCATGTGATGCCCATCGCACCAGTTCAGTGGCCGGGTGCAGCCGGGGAAGACACAGTGCCGGTCGCGCGCCTCGAGCGCCCGCCGGGTCGGCGCCGGCAGGGTGCGGCTGGCGCGATTGAGCTCGTGCTCGAGCTCGGTCTGGGCCCGTGATCCGCGAGACCGCGCTGTCGCAGGCGATCCGCTGGACGGTCTCGGCGGGCACCGTGCCACCACCCTCGAGTTCGCCCGCCGGCGCGCCCTTGATCCCCGCCAGCGTGTCGAGGCTGGCGCGGATGATCAGCTGCGGCCGCGGCCCGGCGCCGTCGCGTTTGCTGCCTGAGCCACCGTGCCGGCCGAGCTCGACCAGGGCCTCGGCGCAGCGCTGGCCGTAGCTGCGGTCGTCGTCCTTGACCGGCTGCATGAAGGGCTGCAGCGCCGTCCGCAGCGTCGCGCCACCCTCGGCATCGAGCATGCCATCGAGCCGGACCAGGCCGTCGACGGGCTCGCTGATATGAAAGTAGCGCCGCTGGTAGGCGTGGTTGGCCTCGGCGAGCGCGCCGGCCGCGTCGACCCGATGCTCGAAGTTCTTGGCGACCGTAGTGAACTGACTCGGGTCCATCGTCTGGGCCGCCTGCAGCAACGCGCCCTCTTCTTTCCGGACTGCCGTGGCGCCCACGTGCTCGGCCGCGCGCGCCAGCACGGCGACATGCTGGTAGCCCACGTCGCCGCTCGCAAACGCCGCATGGGTCTGCGGCAGCTTCTCGAGCTGGCGGGCGATTTCTACTCGCTCCATGGCCGCGCCGCCGGACAGCTTGCACTTCCAGCGCAACCAGGCGGTCAGTGAGAGAGCGCCGTCGGCCTTGTACTCGCCCGACTTGTCGAAGCGACGGACACCCGTCGCGAACACGGCCTCCAGTGGGTCGATGCCGGCTTCGCGGATCTGGATCAGTGCGTCGCCAAGCGTCTCGCCGTCAGCGTCCCGAACGCATGCCGACACAGCTTGGACGCCCACCCGCAGCTTCTCCACGGCGGCCTCGAACTGACGACCTCGGGCGCTGGAGACCTCTGCCACGGCCATGCTTTAAGCCTGAACCATTGCTACGACAGCTGTGTGTCGTAATGAGCCATGATTCGAAAAGTCGTGCCCAGATGAACGGCCATGTTGCGTTGCTCGGAGACTCTGTCCTGGACAATGGCGCCTACACCTCAGGCGGTCCGGATGTCGTGAGGCAGCTCACGAGCATGCTGCCCGCCGGGTGGCGCGCGTCACTCCTGGCCCTGGACGGGGCCATGATGGGTGATCTCGAGCATCAGCTCTATAGGCTGCCTGCGGACGTCACTCGCGTTGTTGTCTCGATAGGCGGTAACGATGTCCTCCAGAACCTTGATGTCCTGCGACTCAAGGCGAAGTCCTCGTTAGAGGCCCTCCTGAGCCTCGGAAAACGCGTCCCGGGCTTTGAACGAGGCTACCGGGCGGCCATCGATCGCGTTCGCCAGTTGGGTTTGCCGACGACAATCTGCACGATCTACAACGGCGACCTCAGCGGGCAAGAAGGCGCCGCGGCGCGGGTAGCCCTGATGGCCTTCAACGATGTCATCCTGCGTGTGGCGTTCGAGTCAAAGCTCCAGGTGATCGACCTCCGGCTCGTCTGCACTGAGCCAGCGGACTACGCCAACCCGATCGAGCCGTCGTCCCTGGGGGGAGAGAAGATCGCCCGAGCCATCATACGTTCACTCGGCCTGGCCGGACCGACGTCCGACCATTCCCGGGTCTTCGTCTGAACTTGATCGGGGCGGTTAGATCAGTAGCTTCGCCGGCGGCCCGCAACCAGGCGGTAGACCGCGAGCAGGATCAGCGCGCCAACGACGGCAACGATGATCGAGCCCAGATTCACGCCGGTGACCCCGCCGCCACCGAACAAGCTGAACACGAACCCGCCGACCAGCGCGCCGGCGATGCCGATCAGCATGGTCACGATGATGCCGCCCGGGTCACGTCCCGGCATGATCAGCTTGGCGAGGACGCCGGCAATCAGTCCGAGAACGATCCACGCGATTATGCCCATACCTTTCCTTATAGCGTTCGGCGTCGACAGACGTCAACGTTCGAACTCGCATTGTGCGGCGACTTAGCCTGCTTACCCTGAGACCTCGAGCCCGCGCCAGCGCGGCCGGTAGGCAAACGGTGGCGACGCAACGGACGGCTATCCGTTGTGCTGGGCTTCGTGGTCCTCGGTGATGTACTGCTCGACGAGCTTGGCGCCGATCCCGACGTCATCGAGGGGGCCGTAGTTGCTCGCGACGTCGGACGTTCGGACCACCTTGGGCCCGTCCCAGTGTTGGACGGTGCCGTTCATCTGTAGGACCCAGACCTCGAGTCTGCGGTCCGGCAGGACGCTGCCAACCCGAGCGAGCCGGCGGCCACGGGTTTTCAGCCGGACGACGTCCCTGACACTGAATCGCTGCGGGCCGGTCGCCTGGCTCAGCCTGGCATCTTCCAGGGCTGCCGTTGCGGCGGCGCTGTGCTCGGGGCAGACTTCCTGGCAGCACTTCGTGATATTGCACATGCCGATGCCCGCTTTGCCGTGTAGCAGGCCGCTGCGCTTGCGTGTGTCGAGGGGATGCATCTCGAGGGCGGCGATCCGCACCATGTAGCGCGGTCCGTAATAGGCGGACTTGTCGTCGTGGTTGCGCAGGACGTGGCAGACGTCCTGGCAGAGGAAGCACTCGATGCACTTGCGGTACTCGTAGACGCGTTCCGTGTCCTCGGGCAGCATCTTGTACGGGACCGGCTCACTCGGCGCCGGCGTGAATCCGGGGATCTGCTTGTTGACCTCGTAGTTCCAGGAGACGTCAGTCACCAGGTCCTTGATCAAGGGAAACGCCCGCATAGGCCCGACGTGGATGTCTTTGTTCTCGAACTCGTCGACGCGCGTCTTGCACATGAGGCGCGGCCGGCCGTTGATCTCCGCGCTGCACGAGCCGCACCTGGCGGCCTTGCAGTTCCAGCGACAGGCGAGATCGTTCGCGAAGTGCGCCTGGACATAGTGGACGGCGTCGAGCACGACCATGCCTTCGATCGACGGGACCTCGAAGCGCTGCTCGCGCCCGCCACTCGTGTCGCCACGGAAGATCCGCAGGACGATCGAGCTGTTCGGTCCGGCCTTATGCGCCAGCTTCGATTCGCTCATCTACGCACTGGCTGCTTCGGTGGCGTCGACGCCGGTGGCCGAGATGCGGGCGGGGGAGACGCGGTGTCGGCAAACAGCTTGGCGAGCTCCGGAGGTATCTCCGGTACCGGCCGGGTCTTGAGCTTGACCCGACCGGCGTCACTGTACGCAATAAAGTTCACCTGGCCCAGCGCCGGATCTTTCTCCAGGTAGTCGAGCCTCCAGTGCGCCCCGCGGCTCTCGCGGCGCTCGATGGCGCCGCGCACGATTGCCTCGGCGATCGTCAGCATGAACCGAAGATCGCGCGCTGTGTGCCACCCGGGATTGTACTTGCGCGATCCCGGAACGTGGATGCGGGCCGAACGCTGCCGCAACTCGAGGACCCTGTCGAGGCAGGCCTTGAGTGATTTCTCTTCGCGGGCCAGGCCGGCGCCGTCCTGCATCGCCTCCTGAAGCTCCTGTTGCAGCAGGTACGGATTCTCTTTACCCTCGCCGACCAGGGGCAGCAACAAGAGTTTCTGCTCGTCGTTAACCTGGCGCTCATCGATGGTGCCCAGGCCGGTGTTGCGCTGGTAGGCAGCCGCTGCTTCACCGGCGCGGCGGCCGAAGACGAGCAGATCGGACAGTGAGTTCCCCCCCAGCCGGTTGGCCCCGTGCAGTCCGGCGGCCGCCTCGCCGGCGGCGTAGAGCCCGGGGAGGGTGGTCGCACCTGTCTCCGCCTCGACTCGCAGTCCACCCATGGCGTAATGGATGGTCGGTGCGACTTCCATCGGCGCCTTCGCGATATCGACATCCGCCAGCCGGAGAAATTGCTCGTACATCGACGGCAGCGTCTTCTTGATCTTTTCTGCGCCGAGGTGGCGGACATCCAGGTACGCGCCGCCGTGCTCCGTGCCACGGCCGGCCTGGACTTCTTTGTAGATGGACCTCGCGACGACGTCCCGCGACGAGAGCTCTTTCTTTTTCGGGTCGTACTCGAGCATGAAGCGTTTACCCTGGCTGTTCGTCAGGTAGCCGCCCTCGCCGCGCACGGCCTCCGTGACCAGGATGCCGCGAACGCCGGGCGGCCAGACCATGCCGGTGGGATGGAACTGCACCATTTCCGGATCGAGGACCTCGGCCCCGGCCTCGAAGCCCATGGCGACGCCGTCGCCGGTGCCCTCCCAGGAGTTCGACGTGACCTTGTAGATACGGCCCCAGCCGCCTGTCGCGATGATGACCGCCTTGGATCTGAAAGCCATAAAAGCGCCGTCGATCCGGTTGTAGCCGAAGGCGCCAATGACCCGGTCGCCATCTTTCAGCAACCTCGTCAGCGTGACCTCCATGTGGACCTCGATGCCCAGCTGGACGATGCGGTCCTGCAGGCTGCGGATCATTTCCAGGCCGGTACGATCACCGACGTGGCAGAGCCGTCGATACGTATGGGCGCCGAAGGCCCGCTGCAGAACGCGGCCGTCGGGGGTCCGGTCGAAAATCGCGCCGTAGGTCTCGAGCTCGTAGACGCGGTCCGGCGACTCGCGGGCATGCAGCTCGGCCATCCGCCAGTTGTTGATCATCTGACCGCCGCGCATCGTGTCCTGGAAGTGCACCTGCCAGTTGTCGTCCGGGTCGAGGTTGCCGAGGGCTGCGGCAATGCCGCCCTCGGCCATCACCGTGTGCGCCTTCCCGAGCAGCGACTTGCAGACCACCGCAACCCGCGCGCCCGCGGCCGCCGCCTCGATCGCCGCGCGCATGCCGGCGCCACCGGCGCCGATCACGAGTACGTCCGCCGTCAGCGTCTGATAGGACTCGCTCAGAAGATCACCCTGGGTTCGTGAATGATGCCCGACATCAAAAGTCGGATATACACGTCCGTGAGCGCGACCGAGAACATGCTGTACCACGCCCAGGCTCCGTGCTGGGGGTTCGCCCGGTTGAGCAGCATGACGATCCGGTGCCAGAGCCGTCCGGCCCGCGCCCGCGAGAAGCGATCGATCCGGCCGCCCATGAGATACCTGAACGAGTGGCAGGTCAGGCTGTAGGCGCTCAACAGGATGACGTTGACCAGCAGCACGACGGAGCCCAGGCCAATGAAGAGATGCCCGTGGAGCATGAAGGCGCGCACGACATCGACCCACAGAAAGAGCAGCACGATCAGGCTCAGCAGCAGGAAGTAGCGGTGATAGTTATTGAGGACCCAGGGAAATCGCGTCTCGCCGCGGTAGCGGCCGCGCTTCAATTCCTGGATGGCGCAAGCCGGTGGGTCCCAGAAGAATGACCGGAAGTACGACTTCCGGTAGTAATAGCAGCTGCCTCGGAGGCCCAGCGGAATGACCGCGAGGATGGGGATCAGGATACCGATGACCGGGACCTTGATCAGACCGAAGCCGAGCCAGGTCGAAAAGAACGGCGAAACGTAGGGATCGTAGCCGACGACCGTGCCGGAGAAGACGGACCAGCTGGCATAAATGACGAAGGCGCTGTAGCAAACGACCGTGAGAGCCGGCTCGATCCACCAGGCTCGGCCCGGTGACGCCTCCTTGGCCGACGCCGGCCGCGGAGTGAGTGCCTCAACCGCCACGCGATAAGTCTACCGGCCCTTCAGTCGGAGCTGGCGCTACGGCGACCAAGGAGGACCCCGACGACCGAGGCCACAAAGGCCATGCCGAGTGCCGCGCGCGCCGGGATGCCGCGCCGTCCGTCGCGGGACGCGCCATTGCCCGCGTGTCCGTTGCGCTCACGGCGGCGGCCACCGCCGACGGCCGCGAGTTGGGCTTCAGGCCCCCACGCCGGAGTGGCGACGGCGTGGCTATCTTTGCCCGGTAGGTC
>WNFX01000223.1_pt1 | contig 50738 bp, 50 predicted proteins | sample 5400111 | NCBI WGS metagenome assembly WNFX01 (sample SAMN13153363, study PRJNA577476) | soil metagenome | isolation source: 40 cm soil or saprolite under grassland replicate 1 | place: USA:California | collected 2016-06-15
GAGATCCTTTCCAAGTATGCGAGGGTTTTCAGCTCGACCGGGCTGGACGAGGCATCGCTGATCCAACTTCTTCCATCCATCGATATCCTTCTCGTGTTCTTCTGGCCCAGCTTCCTAACTCCTGAAAACTTGTCGAGGATGAGCAATCTCCGGTTAATTCAGAGCATCCTCGCCGGCGTCAATCACATCCCTTTCGCCCAGCTCGACAAGAAGGTCGTAGTTTGTAGCAACGCGGGTGCTTATTCTGACGAGGTTGCGGAGTACGCCTGGGCTCTCTTGCTCTCGGCTGCTAAGAAAGTAGTTGATTTTCACAACATGGTCAAGACGGAACAATGGGCTTTGAGGCGAACGCTAAGCGGAAAGGAGGTGACCATTCTGGAAGAAAGAACGCTGGGCATTCTCGGATATGGCGGGATAGGGTCCGCCGTTGCCCAAATCGGCAAGGGGTTCCGCATGAAGATCTACGCGTTCTCAAGAAAACCGGTTCGAGAGAAGGGCGTAAGATCCTTTCAGGGAGACAAGGGACTCTTGACGGTCTTGGCGGAGAGCGATGCCGTCATAGTCTCGCTCCCCCTAACAGAGCTCACCAACAAGATCATCAACGCGGAGAAACTTGCGACGATGAAGAAGGATGCGATACTTGTGAACATAGCCCGTGGAGAACTGGTTGACGAAACAGCGCTCTACGAACAATTGAAGGCTGATCCGGATTTTCGATACGCGACCGATGTGTGGTGGTATCGAGAGGGAAAAGAATCTCTCAAGACCACACATCCGTTCTTCGAACTGCCCAACTTCATCGGAACACCTCACGTATCAGGCCCATCAGGATTAGCCACCGGAAAACCTGCAAAGTTTGCAGTAGAGAATGTGACGCGCTTCCTTCGGGGGCTCAAGCCAAGAAGCATCGTCAACCCCGCAGAATACCTCGTAGCGGACAGGCAAGAGTACTAGGTTCGATTCCTCATCCATTGATGGTCTTTGCAAGGAGATCCAATGATACGTTGCCGCCTGATATGACCAGGACGACTCTCTCTCCAAGCTTCTCCACTTCCCGATTAGAAAGTAGGACCGCGGCAGGCGCGCTCCCTGAGGGCTCCGGGAAAATGTGGGCTTCACGAACTAGGAGTTTCATTGCGGAGAGGATCTCGTCGTCTGTGACACTGTAGACGCCATCGACATATTTTCTGCAAGCTTCGAGTGTCAGATCTCCAACGGCCGATGGGATAAGTCCGTCTGCTATCGATTTCGGCGAGTCGAATGTGACAATCTTTCCGGCTTTCAACGCTGCTTGGAGTTTAGCCGCCCCCTGCGGTTCGACACCGTAGACCTTCGCGTCCGATTTCAATGATTTGATCGCTATAGATATTCCAGAGATGAGGCCTCCTCCACCAACTGGAACTATTACCGAATCGAAATCGTCCAGTTGACTCACGATCTCTAGCCCGCAGGTTCCTTGCCCAGCTATTATGTCAGCATCGTTGAATGGATGTACGAGTGTTGCTCCGGTCTTGCTGACTATTTCCTTCGCCTTCGCGTCACGATCGACCGTGTATTTGCCGTACTTGATGGCTTCAGCGCCATACTCAATGATCGTATTGACTTTCTCTTGAACCGCTGTCTCCGGCAATATCACTGTGCATTTTTTTCCGAGCAGTCTAGAACTATACGCTACAGCCATGCCGTGATTGCCTGAAGAGACCGCGACGATGTTCTTAGCTGATAACTGGGAAATCTTGTTGTAGGCGCCGCGAATCTTGAAGACACGTATTGGTTGAAAACATTCGAGCTTCAAGTAGATCTTGCGACCAAATCTCGTCGACAGCGCGGGCGACTCGACAAGCGGGGTTTTGGTCGCTACTCCTTCGATTCGTTTGCTGGCGGCGACAATATCGTCAAGATCTGGCAAATTGCCCCGATTCATAGGTAGGTCAGATTCGGGCTTCCATTCTTGAGGTTAAAGGTGCGCTGACAATGGGAAGTCGCCCATTTTCAGCCCTGATTCAAGATAGGAACAGGCGCATCGAGAAAATGGGATAATTCACGCTATAAAACGCTGATAATTCCCGACCGACATAAGCACGGAATGTGCTTTGATCGTTCCATCTCGCCCATTATCAGTGCCAGACAGGAAATGTTCCACCAAAATAGGGGGTCTTAGTGACTGCTCCTCGCGCCGCATGAGCGAGAGTTTCCAATGCATCTGCGAAAGCCAAGTATCTTCTGGCGAATGAGTGGCCAGCCTCGAATCTACGGCGAGAGGTTCTCCGAAGCGGGATGCTATCCGATCCAGGGAACGCCTATCTCCGTTCCCACTTGTTTCATGGCTTCCACAACCTTGGGACCTAGTGGAATACCTTCTCTCCGGAACTTTTCCATTCTTGCATAGCTCTTCTCGCCATGTACGTATATTCGTGATTGGCCTTCCGCCTTTGGCGAATCCTTCAACTCCCGAGCCAATCGGTCCATGTCCTTCTTGAATTCGTCCAAGGGTCGAAAGGCTGATGGATCGAGGGCCATGAAGAAGTGGCCGACGTCCGGTTTCTCCTTGTTAACATCGACGCCTAGACCTGTGGCTGAACCGCTCAAAACCCCACTTAGAACGTCCACCATCAGAGCCAAGCCATACCCTTTGTGGCCCGAGTGCTCCTCTCCCTCACCGCCCAATGGTAGGATTCCGCCGCCAAGTCTCTTTGACAAGGCGTCGAGAACTCCGTGCGCGTCTTCCGTCCCTCGTCCCGTTTTGTCCACAGCCCACCCCAGTGGCATCTTCTTGCCTTGGCGGTCGTAGACCTCAAGCTTCCCACGTGGAACCACAGATGTCGCCATGTCCAGCACGAATGCTACCTCCTTTCCAGCAGGCGCAGTCAGGCTAATCGGGTTTGTACCGAGAATCGCATTCCTGCCGAAAGTGGGAACAACGAGCGGTGCAGCATTGGTCATGCTTATCCCAATCAAATCATGTTCCAAGGCCATCAGACTGTAGTAACCTGCTATTCCGTAATGGTGAGAATTCCGGACAGAAACGATTCCGACCGCCGTCTCTTTGGCTTTCTTAATGGCCAACTCCATAGCCTTACGCCCGACCACCTGGCCCAGACTCTGAGCCCCGTCAATCATCACAGTCGCCTTAGTCTCTCTCACAATCTTGCTTTCGTCCGTGGGCTTCGTCCAGCCGTTTTTCAGGTCCGCATAATATCTAGGAAGACGAGCCACTCCGTGGGACTCGATCCCACGAAGATCAGCAAGAACGAGCACATCTGTTGTTACCCTAGCGTCCTGTGCCGGGACGCCTAGCTTCATCCACACCTTGTTACAGAAGTCCTTCAGCTTCGCTTCTGGTACAACGACTTGCTTCTGAACCGTGACCTGGTCAACCATGACTATATCCTCGGAAACCTCTATTCGACCTGAGCAGTCAAGGAGACATTTTTTAACTTAGGCCTATTCTCGGATACACGCTGAGAGAAATGGATACCCATCAGGCGATTCTGACTAAGCTAGATGTTAGACAGTACAGCCCGAAGAAGGTCCCGGCTGAGGTGAAGATGAAAGTACTCGAAGCGGCCCGAGCCACCCAGACGGGAAACAACAAACAACACTTGAGATTCATACTTGTCCAAAACAAGGAATTGATCAAGAAACTAGCGGAGGACAGTACAAGCGGTCTCTGGGTCGCGGGCGCAGACTTTGCAGTCGTCGTCCTGACGGACCCCAAACTAGGCTTCCACCTCATCGATACTGGACGGGTAGTGCAACAAATGCAACTCTCTGCCTGGAACAGCGGAGTAATCTCCGGAGTGTACACCGGAATCAAGGAAGAAGCAATGCGCAACGATTTTGGTTTCCCAGCCGATGTCAAACCCACCATGGTCGTGGGTTTTGGCTATCCCGTCAAGAAGATAGTTGGGAAGAAGAACCGTATGCCCATTTCTGAATTAGCTTTCGTCGAGAAATTTGGCAATAAATTCGATCCAAAGAAACTCAGTTAGAACACTGGCCGATCGGCAAGGCTGCCCGAGGAGCCCAGGACCATCCCTCTCATCCGTTGCTCGTCATGAAATGGCGAAGACTGTTGGACTTTACGGAGATTCTAGCTAACGAATTGTGGGTAGGCGCAGCCCCTACCCTAGCGGATCTGGATGAGATCAAGAAACTCAGCGGAGGTAAGGCCGTGATTATCGACATTACAAGAAATCCGCGAGAGGAGGAGTGGTCCAAGAAACTCGGGTTGCAATATGAAGATCGGGCTCCCAAGGTCGAAGAAACGTTTTCCGCGGTTCCAGTAAGCCAGCTCCGACTCGTCTCCCGACTTGTCGAGCAGCATATCCGTGGAGGGCGAAAGGTCTACCTTCATTGCAAGATGGGGCTCGGCAGGAGTCCGACTTGCGCAGCAGCTTACCTCGTACATTGTGGAATCCCTCTTCGAGACGCAAAAGAACTCATATTGAGCAAACGCTCAGTCTGGAATGGCGAAGACGGCAATTATGCAAGTGGCCTAGAGGACTTTGCTAAGATGCTGGAAATAGCAAGACTCTCAGAATAACCTGCAATCCTGCACCCGTCGTAGATTCGGCGGGAAACGGTTCGGACTATTTCTTGAGAACGGAACTCTTGAGAACTGTCTTTATGAGTTCAGGTTCCTTGAGAAGGTAGTAAGTCGCCCGTCTGGTTCTCAGGCTTATCTTCGCGATTCCTTCGATTACCAGCTTCAGGACCCTTGTGGGGTGCATCTCTATATCGCTCCATTGCCAGCCCTGATATGACGGGTTGGCCAGGCCTTCTTCTTCGCTTCTCGCGGCCAGCCATAGGGCCTTCCGGTAATCTGGGTGGTTCGCGAGGAACTGCTCCACATGATTCTCATGTGGACCTATTGAATCGCTTGACGCTTCGATCGTGGTCTGGGAGAGAATTGTGGCTCGGGACGGATGTTGTGACGGGGATGTTCTTGACACGAGGTTCGCCTTCTTCGGAAGGACCCTCAAAACAGGTAATGGTGATTCCGGCGATTTATTGCGCTCGTTTTCCTCGAAACAGCGCGCAGGTTACAGAAGGCTGCGTGATTACAAAATTCGAGAATATCGAGATTCGATACTTGAGCTCGCTTTGATCCACTCTCCGAGGTCTACTTGAACCTAGTGAAGATGGTGTGCCAATACTCGGGGACTTTTCTTGAATAGACTACTTTCGCTCCGAGAAATTCTGAGAGCTGTTCGACGCTTTCTCGTATCTCTCTCGAGATATCCTTGAGCACAAGGAACAGGCCCGATCCTCCACGGACAAAGAGGACTAGACCTTGCCCAGACTTGTTACCGACATTGGTCACGTCATCCTTCAAGTCGGGAACATGGACAAAGCGGTCAAGCTGTACTGCGATACGCTGGGATTCGAACTCAAAGAACACTCATCTGAATGGAGCGTCACCTCTACAAAACTGGGCGACCTGACTCTCTACAAGACGCCGAAGATCACACCGCTAATTCTCCGAGGCGCGGACGCAACTCCGATCAGTCTTCACGTCAGGAGCTTCGAAGAAGCGGCTGAACAACTAGAGAAGAATGGATATTCTGTCAAACGCAAGGGCAAGGGCTCGGGTACACTGACGGACCCTTGGGGAAACCTGCTTCGAGCTCCACGATCACCGAAAGGCCTGAAGTGTTTCGTTTGTCTTGGAGAACCCGCGGTTCAAAAGAATCTATCCGGCGCGAACTACTTCTTCATGAAAGGCATACCCTTCATCATCGGCCCACGCCGTTTCATCTGCTTCATCATCTTCCTCATTGTAAAATACTGGTTGACTAGTTCCCGCACCTCACGCTCGGGCCGACCGGCACCTCGTGCAATTCTCTTCGATCTAGAGCTGTCCACTAACCGAGGCTCTTCCAGCTCTTTCTTCGTCATTGACTGAATGATAACTCTCCAGGCTTTCATCTTCTCCTCAGCCACTCCCAACTGTTCCTCAGGAAGACTGACACCACCCGGAATCATCTGCAATACCTTCCGCAGCGGTCCCATCTTCCGAAGGTTCTCCATCTGATCATACATGTCCTTCAGAGTGAACCGGCCCTCCATGAACTGTTTCACCTTCGCCTCGGGAACTTGCACTTCCGCTTCCTTCACTTTCTCCAGGAGTGCGTTCAAGTCGCCCATTCCCAATAGCCGTCCCACGAAATCTGTCGGGACGAACTGTTCCAAGTCCTCGACTCGTTCTCCGGTTCCGATGAATTTGACCTTCGAACCTGTTGCCGCGACGGCGGAGAGCGCTCCTCCTCCTTTAGCGGACCCGTCCATCTTTGTCAACAGTACCGACCCTACAGGCGTTGCTTCGTGAAACGCTCGTGCTTGAGTGATCGCTTGCTGTCCAATCGTCGCGTCTATCGCCAACACGATCTCATCGGGCTTGACGTTGGACGCGATTCTCTTCATCTCGTCCATCAGGTCCCGCTCGTTTCTATGGCGTCCGGCAGTATCGATAATCACCAGGTCCGTCTTCTCCTTGCGGTAGTGTTCGAGACCATGCTTCGCAATGTCCTCGGGCTTCTTGTTGCCCGGCTCGCCGTAGACTGGAATCTCCACCCTTGCCGCCAGTTGTCTCAGTTGCTCCAGTGCGCCCGGGCGGTAAGTATCAGCTCCCACAATACCCACCCGCAAGCCTCTCTTCTGGAAAAACCGTGCTAGCTTCACCGAGCTAGTCGTCTTTCCGGTGCCCTGAATGCCGACGAGCATGAGCTTGCGGAATAAGCCAGGTTGGACTTCGACCTTGGCGGGATCTTGACCCACAAACTTTGTCATTTCCTCGTAGAGGACTTTGACAACATGTTCTCGCCGGGTAATCCCTGGAGGAAGTTGCTCTTTCAGAGAACGATCTTCAACGGCCTTGGACAGTTGGAGAACGAGTTCTACGTTCACGTCAGCCTGCAGTAAGGTCCTCTGTAGGTCTTTCACTAGCTCCTTAATCGCCTTCTCATCCACGTTCGGCATCCGCAAGAGTTTGCGGACCGCGTCGGTGAGAGAACGGCCAACCGTTTCCAAGACTACTCTCTGAACGTTCTCAGGCGTTTCTTAACCTTCCCCAGAACGGCGGCCATTATGAGTGGAAAGCAGACCGTTGCATCACCGTATACATCGACGAACTCTCCTCCTTTCCGGATTTTCCTCCAGCTGATCGATTCGGCCAAAGGAGCACCGCTTAATCCTCCAGGCTCGGGTCTATCAGCTGTTATCTGGACAGCAGCATCAACTCCCTCTCTAAGAACACTGGCCAAGAGAGTGTGGTGCTTTGGTAATCCCCCGCCTAGGATCAGAACCCCGAGCTTTTTCGAGGTCATGGCCATTTCTACCATGTTAGTCACGTCTGCCATCGGGTTCAACTGGAGGAGTTCTGTCTGAGAGAAACTCCAGAGGCTGAGACCTAGGATCGAGTCTAACAAGCCCGGTGAGAAGATTTTGACCTTGTTTCGGGCGGCTTTGTTGAGGATTGAATTCCTATCTTGCAAGAGTAGGCCTATTTTCCGTAGAAGGTCTGAGACCGATGCCCCACGCCTCTCGTCAACAGGAATCCTTCCAAGTAGTCTTCTGACAGTCTTGTCGAGAATTTCGAATGATTTTTCCTTCACGAAGATGTCTGCGATTCTACTATATCCTTTCTTGATCAACTGGCGATCGTTGACCTCGAACGTCCCCTGGTAATGGTGCAAACCTAGCGCTTCGATAACATCATGTGTCAAGTTGGCTCCAGTAGTCACTATCGCATCCAGAAATCCTCGGTCGATCATATCCCCCATAAGCAGTCTAAACCCTGACGGAACCATTGGTCCAGCGAGCGTTAGGAAATTTGTGAAATCTGTTCCTCGAAACATATGCTCGACGACATCGGCTGCCGCCCCGATTCGGCCTCCGCCTAGGACCCCGGTGGCGCCCATCTCTCGTACAAGATCGCCGGCCGTAATCCCGGGCCAAAGCCTTAGTTGTCTAACCTTTGGAGGAGCTTTACTCGAAATGGATGTCTCAGCCCTTTCGGCGGACGACCATGTTCCGTCCCATGACGGCCCAGTACTCAACCTCGATTCCTGATGTCATCTGTTTCTTCAGATCTTCATCGTCGGGCATTGGTGTCTCGAATGTCTGATAATTCTCCATGTCCATTACCTGTAGAAGATTTCCTGAGATGGAAAGGACCTGTCCCGTCCTCTTGTCGATGAGCGGGACCTCGGCCTTTCCGTCAACTGGGCTTATCAGGTTCTTCTTCACGCCGGTAAATGCGCTTATACCGACAATCCTGGCCTTCGCGGATCCGTGTTTGCCGGGCTTGGACTTTTCGAACTCCACAATCTTGCATGGTTCACCATCGATGAGGACGTATTGGCCAATCTTCAAACTGCCAACCTCAACCGGCTTGCTCATGAAACTGGAGACCCAACGGCGAGCGGTCCCAGGACTGCATCTAAAAGGTTGATGCTGATGTTAAGATTTCGCTCCCGAAGTGGTTTGCTATCGCTTGCCGTACCGGGAAACATGCGTCTGAAAACTAGCGTCGATGTCCTGTACGGACTCTACTATCTTATGCATGAACGTAACACAGGAAAAAGCGCGGCCGGACGATTGGGGAATTAGGGCGTCTGCCTTCTTAAAAGAGACGTAGTTAGTCCAGTGCCTCCCGGTGTATGAGCGGTAACAGATAGCGTAGTGCGATGCACGAACTGCTCAAAGAATATCAGCATAAGGATATTCAGCGCTGGGCTCAGCGATATAGTCGCCTTCACGTGCACACGTGACTCCACTGTTCTCACTGTATCAGGGCAGGACAAAACGCTGGCTTCGGTACTGGGAGGGTACCCAGAGAGAGCTTGGAGTGACAGCCAATTCAAGATGGTTGAAGACGGACTAATACCATGTCCTTGTGGTGGTAGATTTCAAGCACGATGCATTGCCCAAATGCCCAAGCTGCGGAGCCCATCTTCGGGTTGAGCGACTCGCGTCATCGGGATTTATCGTAGTTGGCAGGATGATAAACGGCGAGAAGGAGAACCATGACGAAAGTAGAGTAGCGGCGTCTTTGGCTCATTTAGTATTTCTTGACAAAACACATGAATGTTAACTACAATCGTGGCATTACAGTATCAAATACCGGCGTCTGTTCTCGGATCTCATCTAAAAGACTCCGCGTGAATGGAGGTATATTCCTAGAGAATTCTTTTCAACTGGTCCGTTCCAGTCCACCGTTCTGAGTCATCATGCCCAAGGCAGTCGGCATCCTAGCCAAGAAAGGCTCGAAAGAAATCTACAGAGAAGCTAGGAAGATTCACGGAATTATCGGGCAACACGGCCTTAGATCGATCTCGGACGACGAACTTGGAAGAGACGCGAAGATTCCGGGAAGCAAGCCGCTCAGACAAATGGAGATCGATCTCCTCGTGACGATAGGAGGAGACGGCACAGTATTGAAAGCGGCAAAGGAGATGCGGAATCCAAAGACCCCGATCTTAGCGGTAAACATGGGCCGCAGAGGCTACCTCACCGAAGTAGAGCCTTCGGAGTTCGAAGCGGCTTTCACCAAGTGGGAGAAGGGTGACTACGAGCTTGAGGAGCAATGGAAGCTGTCTGTGCTACACGCGAACCGACTTATCGGCGAAGCCCTCAACGAGGCGCTCCTCCTTCCAACCATACCCGCGAAAATGCTCAACCTGAACTTGACTCTCCGGGGCAAGCGCGTTTTTCAAGCTAGGGCAGATGGAATTATTGTCTCTACTCCAACCGGATCGACAGCGCACTCATTCTCAGCAGGTGGACCTGTTCTCGAAACTTCGATGGATAGTGTGTCGATGACGCTCATCGCGCCTCTTCAACCGGTCAAGTCGATAGTAGTACCGGTGAAAGCAGGTGTGCGGCTTCTGGTAGTAGAACCTGGTCCTAGTGCTAACCTGGTTATGGACGGGCGTCTTGAGCGAGAGATCAGGATCGGGCAGTCGTTATCATTCAGGAAATCCGGCAACAGTACGTTTTTCGTCAGGTTTGGCGACTCATTCCTTCAGAGGAGTCTTAGAAGGCTGTCTTCTGAAAGGGAAAACGGTTGAGGGTGCTCGTCCTGGATACTTCAGCTTTCATCATGGGCTTTAACCCAACTCGGCCAGGAGAAGTGTATACGGTCCCCGCTGTAGAGGATGAGCTGCTGAGAGGGACGATGACACAGCTAAGATTTCATGTAAACAAGGAGAAGGGCAAGGTGATTCTCAGATTTCCATCTCCTGGAGCATTGGAATCGGTGGAAGCGGTCAGCACTCGAGCGGGTGAGAAGGGCCATGTCTCACAAGCGGATCGCGAGGTAGTCGCTCTCGCCCTGGACCTGAAACAAGACGGACAAGATCCGGTGATCGTCAGCGATGACTATGCGGTGCAAAATATGGCCGAGCATCTTCATCTCAACTATGGATCACTCGCCAATTTTGGGATCGCTCACAAGTTTGACTGGATAATGTACTGCCCCGCTTGCCATCGAAGGTCAAAGGGCCCAGAAAAGACCTGTCGCGTTTGCGGAACCGAGCTGAAAAGAAAGGTGTTATCTCGATCCAAAATCAAACCCAAAGGCGAACCTCCTCTTGGATGAATTCTCTATGGCTGACATGTGAAGCATTTTCAGAAGAATTAAATCCAGAACACAGCTCGCCGGGAAGGTGAGCTAGCCTTGTTGAAAACAGAGACAAATCTTTACGATGATATGTCGAAAGACCGCGTTGATCCCTCGAAGTGGAAGATTCTCAGCTTCCCCATCGGCAACGGCGAGAACTGGATCTGGGAGGAACCAAAGGCCAAGATCTCGTCCCGAAATGGCGGTGTGGCCCTGACTGTAGATCCCTTCACGCGGAAACATGACAAGATCCATATGTTCGACGATCCGAAACAATTGTATGCTTCAACTCGGACATTCCCGGTTTCACTGGATCAAGTGACGGTGTTTGAGGCTGAGATGGGAGCCGAGACCTATCGGAGCAACGCCGAGGATCTACAGGACGCGTTTGCGGGGCTCATACTCATGGACTTCTCGACCGGAATGATATTCGACTTCATTACGACTGGAAAGAAGATCGGAGCAATCTACGAGCGACTCCTAATCCCTGGTGTGACGGATGAGAAGACAGCGTTCACTTATGTCATTGAGGCACCGTTTTCAGGGGTCCGAACGAGACCCGAAATGATGCACCACTACATGGTGAGAATTGACGCACAGAAGAAGAGGGCTGAATGGATTGTCGATGGAAAGATGTTCTTCAAGACTGAGAGCCTTCCTGTCGCTCCCAAGGGCATCATGGTTGGCTGGGGACTCTTCACGCTCAAGCCTGTCGACTCCGAGAAGGGAAGCACCTCACTGCACGGTCAAGGCGCGACTGGGATCTGGAAGAATTTCAGATATTCGATCCCCTAGTAGGCAATCCATTCCTCGGCCAGCTTGACTCTTAAGCCATGATTTTCGGTGCATCGTTCACCATATTGGTGACCGAGTCATAATTCCATGGTCCCTTGAATGATGCGGATGTTCTTCTTGTAAGGTCCAAGTAGCCTAGGGAACCGAGCTTCTGAACGAGCCAGGCAGCGTAAGCGGGTGACCCGGTTGCACCTGGCGAGTTATAGTTGGTGATATGGTAGGACAACGGGCCCTTGATCTCGATAGCTTCTTTTATGAAATCCCCATTTCGGTCTATCACCTGTGCGCGAACTCCGGCGATCCCAGGCCTGACCAAGTAGTCTAGTTTGAATTCGGGAATGAACGCCTGTGCCCTTCTCGCCATTTCTGACTTGAAGATCGACGATTTCCATTCTTCACCAGCTAGAGTCAGAAAATCCTTGTTGAAAAGAAGAGCAACCTTGTTCAGCATGGGAGGCTCCAGAAGTTTCTCTAGCGCTTCTATTGGGTTTCCGACAAAGCCTTTGTACGTGTAAGGACCGGCCACAGGGACCGCGTTAGGCCCGATTTCCCTACGACCATCGGCACGGCATATCCAGTGGGGATCTAAAAAGGGCAATTCAGGATGCTGTGCTACAGTGTAGATATTCCTTGTAGCCAAGTATGCCCATTGTTGTCCTACTTCCCAGTATTCCCCTCGGAAGTTGAGGTCAGTGTATTCTCTACCGACGCCAAGCATGTGGGCTATGCGCATAGAGTTTCCTCCCGCGCAGTTCAGGAGGAACCGGGTTCTTATCGGCTCGCGGCCGCTTGTCGGGCGAATCTCGAGAAAATCCCTGGTTACATTGATCGATTTGACCTCGAAACCAAGAATGAACCTAACGCTTTCACGCTCCGCATCTCCCCGTAGCGATCTAGTGAATGAGGGATAGTCAACTGAGGTGTCTGTTTTCGACCATATTGCCCCGTGAGACTTCACGTGGGGTTCGAGCTTGCGTACCTCTTCGGCGGTTAGAACTGCTAGCTCGTCTTCTCTCATTCCGTTCTCCAGGCCCCAGTGGTAGTACTTCTCGACCCGCTTCACGTCATCGTCTCGTGTTGCCGCCTCCAATGTCGTCACAGGCGACCAAGGGAGGCCTCGCTCTTTCGCGTACGATTTCCACATTCCATAAGCTGCCTGCGAGGATCGGGCGAAGATTCGACGTTTGACAGGGTCTAGGTAGAAGGGCCGGTGGACTACTCCAGTATTCCTCTTGGAAGTATGAACAGCGACTTGCTGTTCCTTCTCGATGACTGCTATTCGGCCCTCGTACTGGTTCGCCAGCCAATAGGAAACCGAGGTCCCGAGGATTCCCCCGCCAATAATTGTAACGTCCCAATCGCTCAACTCTCCCTACAATCCCGACTGCAGAGTACAGTGCTAGGCTATATTCGCGTTATGGGTTCTGTCAAGTCTTCGGTTGTTTGAGGACTCAACTTGCTCTCATCGACTCCGGGGATTGCCGTCGTCGTCGGGTTCCCCCTTCATTGCTTCACCTGAGAGCCCTTGCGCCTCAGAAGCCCTTAGCTTCTTCTCAGCAGGGAACGGTCGAACCTCAACCGCCCCCTCACGCCTCTAGCGTGGTAGCTTGGCCCATTGCCAGGCAAGGATTTTACGGTGGCCAACCAACCTAGCATCCTCGCTCTGATCCGTCACTGGTCGGAGTTACTCCCCTCATCCCGTAGTGACGAGTTCATGCGACGACTGCCCTAGCAAGTATGGCTTGTCTCTAATAGATGTGCAACAGAGGTAACGAAAACTATTGTCAACCCAGTACCGAGGGCCTGAGTGAAACTGCATCATTTTCCTGGAACTTACAAAGGTCACATTCTGGCGAGCTGGAGGTATTCGGCCTCTATCTTGCCGCCAGTCTTTAGATAGATTAGGGCTCCGGGAGCGAGACTGTCCAAGTAGGAGAGCGTATACACAATCATCTTTCTTTGGCCCATGGTCTTCGCAAATTTTGAGATCTCGGACATCAGAGCGGAGCCGACTCTTTTTCCTCGGTGCTCTGGAAGGACAAAGGCTCCTCGGAACCATGCCACGCCCGGTTCATAGTCAGGAATAATCCCTACCAACCCTACAGGTTCTTTGTCTAAACTAGCAATAATCCACTTGGCTCCGCGCGACCTGTCTTCTTTGAATGATTCGGAAACAGCGACAATGCCACCTTCTTCCTCTATCCGCCAGTCCAAAGCCAGACCTTTGCCGCGTTCCAGAGGCCTACGACGACATTCTACCTCTACGTTGAAGGTGTTTTGCAGAACAGTCTTCCCGACTTCTACGATGCAGGCTCAAACACCCACGTCAAACTCTTCGTCACCAACTTCGAGAATGGTCTGACAGACACCCATCTCTTCCAAGGCTGGTGGTTCGTCGACGGCTATGTCGTTGATGGGACTCCGAACACCGAAGTCTTCCAGCTGGGCTGCAACCTGCAAGTAACATTCCAATAAGCGCTGCCAACTAGCCGGACACGAATCTCCCCGCTTTTCTTTTTCCAATCCACTAACAAAGTAAAGAGGCAACTTCACGCTAACACGTGCTCATCATTGCCTAAACGTGTAATCATGAGGCTACTATGCGTTGATGCAGAAGCTTGTTATCGTTAAGTGAGCTCTGGCTATCGAAATGAAATTCGGTGTCTGTGTTCCAAACTACGGCGAGTCCTCCTCACCAGAAGCGCTCCGCACGGTAGCTTTGGAGGCCGAACGTGCCGGCTGTGACTCCCTTTGGACCACCGACCATATCCTGATGCCTAAAAGCAGTGGAACTCCCTATGAGCGAATCTTCGACAGCATCACGACACTCGCCTACCTTACCGGAATTACCAAACGAGTGAAGCTAGGAATCTCATCACTGATCATTGCGATGCGAAATCCTGTCGTCGTCGCAAAACAGCTCGCTGCAATCGACTATCTCAGTGCAGGAAGACTCATGCTGGCCATAGGTGTGGGCTGGAACGAGAAAGAGTTCGCCCATCTAGGCTCAAACTTCCACAACAGAGGCAAGAGAGTAGACGCGTCCATTCGACTGATAAGAGCGCTTTGGAGAGGAGAGACGAGTTTCAAGAGCCGTGTTCTCGGGTTGGAATTCAGCGATGCCATATTCGAACCACTCCCCATTCAGAAGCATCTAACGATATGGATTGGTGGAACAAGCAAAGCTGCAATGAAACGCGCATCAGCTCTCGGCGATGCGTGGCATCCGAACGTTCAACCCCTCGACCAATTCGCAAAACTCGTCGCGGACTTTAGAGAGAGTTCCCCCGAAGCGAGAACCAAAGAGATATGCGTCCGAATCGGCATAAACCCGAAAGCTGAACACTCGGAATACAAATCGCCGCAAGGAGAAAAACGCATAATGCTATCTGGAAACCAAGCTCAAAGCAAGCAGATACTCTCACGCCTTGAGGAGCTCGGGGTTTCTTACATGGTTGCCGTGCCTAGTCCGGATGGAAAGGCAAGCGTACAGAATCAGATAGACGCGATCAAGACCTTGTCCAGACTATTTAGCTGATCAACAAATCGATCCAGTGGCATATCCAAAGTTCTTTAACCCCGATCAGGTCCAAGCGAATCCTGTAACGAGAATGCTTCCTACCGCCGGCGTAAACCGCGTCTTCGGTTTACTTGATCTCTTGAAAGCGTATAATGGAAAAGCGGATATTGCCACGCTGACCATCGATCTTCGCATCGACCTCGACGAATTGCTGCCCATTATCGATACAGCAGAATATCTCGGTCTCGTCGCCGTCCAAGAGGGCGAGATCTCCCTGACAGAACTCGGGAACAAAGCCCACAGCAGCAAGATAGCCGAACGGAAAAAACTCGTCCACCAGCGACTGGAAACCCTCGAGCCCTTCTCGGACATTGCAAGACTACTCAAAGAGCAGGGGCAAGTCACACGCTTCACGCTTGCCCGTTTTGTCAGCTCCAAGTACGGTCCCACGCTTGACATTCCAGCATTGATTAGCATAATCATAAGCTGGGGAGTCTTCACAGGGCTATTCGGCTACGACGGCCAATCCGAACGTCTTCTTCCGAAAACCCACGTTCACTAGCTAATCTTCGAGATTATCCGATCCGCAAGATCGTACAAAACCGGGTCCCGAGGGTTCCTCGGTCGTTCGAGATCGATCTTGACATCATCAACTATTTTCGCCGGCCTTGCGCTCAAGACGACCACTCTATCAGCCATCTCCACAGCCTCCTGAACATTATGCGTGACCATTATCACCGAACCGGTAGGGTAGGCAGGGTCTCTCCAAATATCCAAGACCTCCCTTCTGAGGTTCTCCGCTGTCAACGCGTCGAGGCTGGAGAACGGCTCGTCCATCAACAAGACCTCAGGCTGGAGCGCTAGAGCACGGGCTATTCCAACCCGCTGTTTCATCCCACCAGACAACTCCTTCGGATAAGAGGACTCGAACCCTTCCAAACCAACATCCTGGATATACTTCTGCGCGATCTTCAATTGCTCCTCTTTGGAAACCGGCGTTGAAGATATTGCCATCAGCACATTTCCGAGAACTGTTTTCCACGGTATCAGGGCGAATGTCTGGAAGATCACTCCGATCTTCGGGCTTGGACTCGTAATCGGTTGACCATGAAAGAGCACCTGACCGCTAGTTGGCGTGTCGAGTCCATCAATAATCCGGAGAAGAGTGCTTTTGCCACAGCCTGAAGGCCCGACAATACACAAGAACTCTTTGTAGACGTCGAACGAAAGATGATCCAGTACCGTTGTGCTCTTTCCCTCACCAGGATAGATCTTTGCAATATCCTTGATCTGGAGGATGGGCTCAGATGACTGGCTCAACTGATCATGCCTCGAACTTGTACCTGTCGGCCTTCCGCAGCAGGCGCCTCCAGACTAGCCGGTTAATGATCAGAACTGTTGCAGTCATTACCAACAGCGAGGCATAGATCTCCACAGTAGCGAGGGCCGGGTCCTTTGACGTGGCTTGAACTAGGAACGACCCTAGCCCGGGAACGTTGGCGTTGGGCCCAATATATTCGGAGACTATCAGCGCGTTCCAGCCTCCGCCCCAGGCCTGTATGCTGCCGATGAGAATTGCAGGAAAAGAGGCTGGGATTAGGATCTCTTTGACGAACCGTCCTCCTCTGATCCGGTAGGCCGCGGTCGCTTCCAGCAGATCATTCGGGACGCTGTTAACGGCGCCGACAATGTTGAACAGCAGATACCATTGCATTCCAGTCAAGATCAAGAGCACCGAGGCTAGGTTTAGGGTGAACCCTAGGAGGGGCGAGTTCTTGAATGGGTCAACTAGGAGTATCACAACGAGAGGGAACAGGGCAGTCGCAGGGATCGACTGTCCGATGTCAAAGATTGGCACGAGCAGCCTTGACAGTCGCTGACTTCTCGCTATCAATATTCCCGCGCCAAGGGTCCACGAGAGGGCAACAGCGTAGGCTATGACCAACCGTGATACTGAAAGAAAAGTAATTGCGACCAGCTCGAACCCTGTTACGTCAGTAGCGAGCAGGGAAACGCCGCTCGCAATGGATTGGGACCGCGACACGATCGTAACAATGAGGCCCAATAGCACCAATCCGACGAATATCGCGTAGCTGAGGAGTCTTCCCCACAATGGTATCCTAGTGATCCGCTCAGGAAACCTCAACCTCTCAGTTAGCTGTCGCAGCCGTCGCAACCGGGTGATTTCAAGAACCCTTGCCGCGTAGGATCTTTCAGATTTGAAGAATGTGAGTACCGGTGAGACTAGGCGGTCCTCGTATCTTTTGACTCCTGCGGCAACATTACTCTGCCGCGTTGCAGTGGTCCTTGGAGCGGCTATTGTTTCGTACTTGTACTTCTCCGCTCTCACTCCCAAGGGCTTCCAGACCAAACGGTCAATGGCGAATATGATTCCAACGAGTACTATGAGCCCGAACAGGGCTGATGCTAGATCCGCGTTGACAGCGGCAACCGCGATATACTTGCCTATCCCGGGAAGATCTACCTGGGTAAGGTTCGGAGCTGACCCGAAGGAGAGATGCTCTTCCACGGGTATGAGATACCATCCACCACCCCAGGCAAGTATGCTGCTCCAGACGAGCTCTGGGAATACTGCCGGAAGGACGATTTGTCGCAGATACCTTGTCCCGTGCATTCCATAGGCGTGGGCTGCTTCCTTGATGTCTGTCGGGATGGCGTTAATTCCTGCTATGACTCCGAATGTAGGGGCCCACGCCATCGCAGTGAAGATGAGTATGATAGAGGCAACTTCCTGGTTGAACTCAGGAGGAGGGGTTCCGCCTCCTGTTCCCAGAATGATCAGGAACACCACTGGCACTACACCGAGAACTGGGACTGACTGGAATATGTCGAGCAAGGGCAAGAGTACGTGAGAGGCACGATGACTCATCGCCGTTGCGATTCCGTAAGCCAGAGCAAAAGCGAGAGCAAACGCGTAGGCAATCGTCATTCGGGTCAGAGTTCGAAACGCAAAGTATGGAATCGAAGGCGTCAACGTGTTAGAGGTGACTGTGTCTAGTGCACCGTTGATGTACGCGTCAATAGCAAGCAGACTTACAACGACAATGGCAATGCCACCAAGGGTCCTCATCAGAGAAGCGCTTGATTTCCTTGCCGAGGACGCGATCAGGCGCTTTCTCAGGCTTGGCCTTGGCATATGCAAATTGAATTCAGTCCAGTATGATTAGAAATCCGCACGATTGCGTCTTGTTATAAAAGGCAACCAAGCCGGATAGTCCTGGTAAGGCTCTCGAACTCATATCTCAAGGCCATGACGCACGTCAGGGAAATCGTTGATGGTGGGGCCGGTGGGATTTGAACCCACGACCTCTGGCCCCGATTTCTCGGGGTCGCCAGCGCCCCAGGTTTACCGTCCAAGATTGGACTCTGGTATCCTCTGGGCGGGGTCAATCCCCTTGACCAAGCTAGACGACGGCCCCTAAGGTCGGAATCGAACCGGCCTGCTTTTCTGTGTTATGCTCTGTGCTAGTCGGACGCATGCTCCCAGAATACAAGGAGAGTTCTACTGAGACGCCGAGATGGTCATCTTCATGACCGTCTCTTCGACCGGATAGCCTTCTTTTCTCCAGCCTTCCATCCCGTCAAGCATCTCTTTCACTTTGAAACCAAGAGCAGTCAGTTTCGCGGCCGCTTTGGTAGATGCGTTGCAGAACACACCATCACAATATGTCACAAATACCTTGTCACGGGGTAGCGAAGCAGTTGTGGTTGAGTCAATTGTTCGATGCGGCATGTTGACGGCTCCTGGAACGTGTCCTCGGGCGTACGTCTCGGGGGTCCGTGCATCGATCACAACCATCCCCGAAATCTTGTCTGTGATATCATGGTAGACGTCTGACGGGTCGGTTTCGAACGATAACTTGGAGAGGAAGTGGTTGTGCGCTACTGCAGGGCTCGCGGGTGCGGTTGCGAGAACTTTGGACGCATCTCGGTCGAGGACTTCGCTCTTGTGATTCGACATTTCGGGATCAGACTGGAATCGGGAAGGTTTCTATTTATTGGTTGCCTGAACCGCGACCGCTTGTCTAGGTTGAGCTTCAAAGAGGTGTGGCCGGTGCATGCGATAGGTCGCGAGGGATCCTAAGCCACTGATAACCAGGAGAGTAGCAATAGGAAATACCGGGACGACAAGGAGCGTCGACACTAGACGGTCAACAGGTATGACTAGAGGTGCAGCGTAGACTTGAGAGAACTGAAGAGGAATACCTTGGAGACTTGCAGACCTGGCCGCTTGTTCAAGGCTTCTTGCGTAAAGCACGCCGAGACCAAATGTTGCCAGTCCACCTAGAATGTTGATCGCTCCGCCTAAACGAGTGTACCTGGCCAGCATCAAACCGCTGCCGATCAAAACGACGAATGCAACGCCAAACTGGGCCAGCATCAAGTTGTCGGGCTGAATCGAAGCAAGGTTGACCGTTGCAGGGAGATTGTAGCCGAACAACGCCCAACCTATAGCGAGAAGGCTGGAGAATACCCCAAGACCACCCGCCAACAATGATCTTGGGTGTCCGACTCGGACCTGGCTTACCTTGGCCATTTTCCAATCCCCGCTTACGAAGCCTGTCTATCGGATAAGTCTTCCACACTATCTCGTGAAGGATTCCAGCATCTTGCCGAGGCTCATTCCCCGTCGTTTTGCTTCTTTCAACAAAACCTTCTGGACGCCACTGGAGTATTGGACGGCTTTCTTCGGCCGATCTACTACACTGTCGGGTAAGCTCAAGCGAGCGGCAAGTCTTCTCAGAACATATTTCCGTATCACCTTTCCATTGGCGAGTTTGACTCGGAGAGACGCGGGTAGCTTTAGGGCGTACTCGACAAGTGGGAGATATGCGAAGGGGCAGCAGAATTCGAGACCAGCCGCGACAGCAAGTTTGTCTCCTGGGTCAAAATCTTTGGCAGAAGCAGCGATAACGCTGTTGAACATTTCTCTCCCAAGATTGTCTATCCCCACCTGTAGTGCGATGCCTTCGAACTTTCCATAACCGCCGAACAGCTCGTCGCTTAGCTGGCCTGCTGCGATATAGCTCAGGCCCATCTCGCGGGCCTGCTGACAGGCAAAATAGATCGGGACCGAGATCCCCACGATCACCGGGTCAGTGGTCTCGATGGTCCCGACAACATCATGCAATGAGTCGAGGATCTCGGAACTTGACAACCGTCGAATATTGGCGTGAAGTCCGAAACGATTCGCGGTTTTCTCCGCGTGCTCTAGCTCTTGCTGACCTTTCAACCCCACCGAGATGAGCTCCGGCTCCAGGTCCTCATTCTTCGCTACTTTGGCAACCAGCGTGCTGTCCAGTCCTCCAGAGAACGCTATCCCGGAGCGTCGGGGTACAATCCTGCGGACGGCCTCTCTGAACAGCTCGTCCAGAGCGTGAGTCGCGTCTAATTCACCTATCGATTCTTCCTCCGGCCGCTTGAGCGAGTAATCATTGATTGTCTCATAGCCTCGAACGGAGGCTCGAATTACCTTCCCGGGAGGAACAGGTTCGGGTTGGGGAATGCCAATTGCGATTAGTGGGGATCTCATGCTGGCAAAAGCGACAGAGTTGTCTCCTATCTGTCCGAAATAGAGGGGTTTCTGACCTATGATGTCCCTTCCTGCAACCAGATGATCCTGGAGCGAGGTTAGGAAGGCAAAAGCTCCAGGTGTCTGTATGAGACGGCCGGGACCCGGTAGCTCGGGATTGTGGGGTCCTTGAACGTCGCCGAAGAAAACTCCGTCAAGAGCCAACGGTATGGCTGAATTACTGAAAGACTGAGCATCGGAGGAATCGCAGATTCCAATCGCGATCTTTTCTCTGTCAGGAAGGCTTTGCACAAAAGTTCGAGATTTGAGTCCGCGGTCCTGCATTAAGGAGAGGATGGTCTTTGCCTTCGATTCGAGATCGTCCGCTTCCCGTCCTACGAGGCCGCAGATACCCGTCATTATTCTCCTATTTTCTTCAGAGTTGTTTAATATGATAGGCTAGTTGCTTCTCCTTCCGAGTCGGTAAGATTGCCTATTCTTCCAATTGACACGGGCCGTTATGGCAGTCCGGAGATGAGGAGAATCTTCGAGGAAGAAAACAAACTCCAAAGATGGTTGGATGTTGAAGCGGCTGTCGCGGAAGCCCAAGCCTTCGTCGGTGACATTCCGAAAGAGGCGGCGGAGGAAATCGGACGGAACGCCACCACGAAGATCGTGACTCTTGATCATGTCAAAGGGATCGAGAAGGAGATTCGTCACGATCTAATGGCGATGGTAGTAGCGCTCTCAGAAGCTTCTACGGGTGAAGGCCGCAAGTACGTCCATTATGGGCTAACAAGCTACGATATTGAGGATACGGCGACAGCGCTCCAATTCAAGGAAGGCTTCTCGGTAATAGAGAAGAGACTCGACGGGCTGGAAGAGATCCTCGCTTCACGCGTACGTAAGCACCGTGCCCTGTTGATCGTGGGTCGGACTCACGGACGCCACGCTGGAGTCATCACCCTAGGCCTCAAGCTCGCAGTCTGGCTGGAAGAGGTCCGAAGATACCAACAGAGACTGAAGCAGGTTAAGGAACGGGTTCTTGTCGGAAAGATTCTGGGAATCGTCGGAAACGGAGCCGGGCTCGGAAAGAGTGCATTGAAGATTCAGGAGAGAGCGCTGAGCAAGTTGGGGCTCAAACCAGCCGGCCTCGTCACGCAGGTGATCCAGCGGGATCTCCACGCCGAAACGGTCTGCTATCTCTCGCTACTAGGGTCAAGTCTCGACAAGTTCGCTACGGAGATTCGGAACTTGCAGAGGAGCGAGATCTCGGAGGTTATGGAGCCGTTTGCGCGGGACAAACAGGTCGGAAGCTCGGCTCTACCCTCGAAGAGAAATCCGGAGCTTAGCGAAAGGGTCTCCAGCATGGCGAAGCTGATGCGAGGCCTAGTCATACCCGCACTTGAGAACATTCCCTTGTGGCACGAGCGGGACATTTCCAACTCTGCCAGTGAGCGTTTCATTTTTCCGATGTCGTTCATTCTTGTCGATGAAATGCTCAGGCTTGTAACCCAGGTCTTGGATGGATTGGAGGTCTCGCCGGAGAACATGGAACGAAACCTAGAGCTATCACAAGGATCTTTGCTAGCCGAGAGAATCGTGAACCTTCTCGTGGAGACGGGAGTTCCAAGACAAGATGCTCACGAAAGAATAAGAAAACTATCGATCAGGAGTCTCGACAACAAGGTTCCATTTGGGCGGCTCCTGCTCGAGGACACGTTCGTCTCGAAGAGACTGAAACCAAAAGAGATCAATGAAGCACTCGACTATCGTACTTACCTCGGTGTCACTCGTGAACTAATCAACCTGGCTTTGAAGGAGTAGACCCATCATATCGGCATCATTATCATGGCCTCCTTAGCGTTGGGCTATTTCTCGTTGAAGCTGCGCCAGCAGGCGTACACCGGCCCTGCAATCCTGACCAAGAGGTCCTATAGGATCGGTCTTGAGATTGGAAGAGACTCATGCAGTTAGAGAGAAGGCGATGCGAGCATCAACGCAGCCATCGAGAATTGATCAGTCGTCACAGTCTCATCCTATTTTTTCAATAACAACTTAAGGGAAAGAGGATCGCCAGCGCAATGGCCAGATGCATGCAGACTCGAAAAACTGCCGGGCTGGGTGCTGTGACACCGCTCGAGCCTAAGGTCAAAGTCGCCCCTCAAAGCGTTTTCTACGCCTTGCGCACTCGTGACGGGACTTGCGCATCGGGTTGCGGCGTTTCTGAAACCCGCGTCGCCGAGATAGTTTTCGGGGTGGAAATTGTCGAATGGGACCTTTGCTCCGCTTGTCTTTCTCGGACCGGTTTCCTCGAATACTTCAACTCCCTGCCTTCGGCGACCCCGCGAGAAGCGGAGGAAGTCAACATACTACTGGGAATCTCGAATGAGACGTTTGAAAGGCAGAACCGAGCTGCCCCGCCCATAACCTAATTTCGAGAATTCAGATTGGTGAGCTAGGCGCATAGTCTCCTCCCTTCTGAGATCGTAATGGCGCGAAACAGACTACTTTCGGCTGTTATTCTTGGCTGCGTCCAAGCCTTTCAGAGAGAAAAGACGGAATGCGAGGAAGCGCATCAGCTCTTTGTGCTTATCTGTGAGAAAAACCAGTGGTTAAACTTTTATTTCGCTTCAAACCGCGAGGACAACTGAAGGCGGTAGAATCTGAAGGAAGCATATCTGACTCTAGGCATGCTTCTACTCTTCACAGGATGCATGGGTGCAATCGCAGCCACGACAGCCATGGGCGCCGGAGCAACCATTACCGCCCAGGCGCTCCAGCAACTTCTCGTCGCCGAAGTCATATCGACCATCATAGCCTTCGTCGGCGGCGCGCTAGTAATGCGCAACCGTTAGGCGGCCAGGTCATTTTCCAGCGAGAGAATCTCATCTAGAGGTTCTTTCGCGTCGAGCCACTCTGCGATCTGCCGATATTTCTCTGGGTCATGCTGGTGGATGAATTGGATCATGGGTAGGTAGAGTTTCGTCCCTCTTCGACTGGATATGTGGGACTTAGACCCGATCATGGCTCCCACTCCCTTTCGAAGCTCTCGTGTGCCCCGGCTGCGCGACATCGAACCGATCCGCTGGGGGAACTTCATAGACACCCAGCCACGCGGGCTCGTCTCTTTCGCGACCGCAACACCCGCCGTCATGAGATCGAGGGCGTAGGATAGTAGATGCCACGACTGCGTCTTCCTGATCCGCGCGAAGTATAGGTCCGCTTCCGCAAGTGCAGACATTGCCCTTTCCAGTTCGTGGCGACTGGGAATCTGGCTTGGAGTATTTTCTAGGATCCACTGAAAGAGCATTTCATGGTCCAGGTCCGACTTGTCCAAGGCGCGTCGCGCCTGGGCAACGGTTCTGCTGTTGAAGATGATCCTTAGCACTTCGAAAATGGATTCTGTCCGGTCTCGGTTCGACAACATGGCGGTATCTTCCAGTGTGAGACTTTTCTTGGGTCCTGTTAGTATCTGGAGGTCAGTTATCGCTGATCGCATGTCGCCACGGTCCCGCTCCATGATGGATCTTAGCGCCTCCTCGTCAGCATTCACGCTCTCCTTGGCGAGTATTCCCTTCATCAACGGGATTCCTTCTCGAAGGCCGAGTCTTTTCAGCTCGATAAGGAGACATGCGTCTCGTAGAGGTCTGATCTTTGGATCCCAGGGATCGTTGGCGGTCAGAACAATTGGAAACTGAGACTCTTTGATTACCCGGAGAATGGCGATGATCGCGCCCGAGTCCGTTCTGAGATTGATACCGTCCACTTCATCCAGAAGTATGAGTCGTCCTTTGCTGAACAGCGATGCTTGTGTTGATGCGAGTCCCGCGATTTTCGATAGAATTTCGCCGCTCCGCTTGTCAGAGGCATTGATCTCCACGAGGTCCCAGCCTCTCTCCCGAGCAACCGCCTCGGCGACTGTTGTCTTTCCTACGCCAGCCGGGCCATACAGGAGCACCGCTCCTTTGGATGGTTTGCCTTGGGCCCATGCGTCAAGCCATTGGCGAATCTTTTCTAGAGCAACCTTATTGCCCGCGATCTCGCGAGTAGTCTGCGGTCTGTATCTAACGGTCCAGGGCTGTGACATGTTCCTCTCGAACACTTCGATGAACAGATGACTGAGCAGCCAAATGGGCCAGTAGCGCGCTAAGCTGGACTTCTTCATCTCCACCTTGTACCAACCGGAAGTCTGTATCCCCGATAGCCTCGATCAAGCTGATTCTCGTCTTCTCTGGAATGGCGAGCCGGAAGACTTCCGAGTGAATTTGGCGGACGATGTCGGACCCTGACAGCCCGTACTTGACGAGCAGGTTTCGAAGCTCGTCGCGTGCTTTGAGGAAATCACCTTTCAAGGCATGATTCAACATCTCATGCACATCCGTAGGTCTCGCTCTTCCAACCACTTGGTAGACAGTCTCCTCCGAGATCCCCTTGGACATGGAGGAAGCTGCTTGTAGAATGTTGACCGCCTTTCGAAGGTCCCCCTCAGCCACTTCTACTATGGTTTTCAAACCCCCTTCTGTGGTTTTCACGTTCTCATTTTTCGCGATTCGGTGGAGGTATTCGACGACCTTCTCCTCGGGGAGGGGCGTGAACCGGAATAGGGCGCATCTTGACTGGATGGGCTCGATTATTCTCCCAGAATAGTTGCAGCAGAGAATGAAACGGCAAGTATTGGTGTAATTCTCCATCGTTCGCCGAAGCGCGCTCTGAGCATCCCCCGTCATATTGTCAGCTTCGTCCAAGACAAGAATCTTGAAAGGAACACTGGATAGGGAGGCCATCCTGGCGAACTCTTTCACAGTCGTCCGGACCACGTCTATTCCACGTTCATCACTCGCATTCAGTTCCTTGAATGCGTCTTGGAATCGCTCCCCAAACAGATCATGAGCGAGACATAATCCGGCGGTCGTCTTACCAGTCCCAGGTGGACCTGCGAACAAGCAGTGGGGCATTGTACCTCTCTTGACTAAGTCTTTCAGCCGAGAGACTATCTCTTCCTGGTCCATTATGTCGTCTAGACTCTTTGGCCTGTACTTCTCAGTCCAGAGAGCAGCTTCCAATCAGATCCGACCAAACACATTGATGTTCTCAGCCATATAGAACTGTTTCATCCACCTCTCTAAGCAAATATCGTGTGTCCGATTTGCTTTTCTGTTTAGAATGGTTTTATGGAGCCCACTTTCGCCTTGGTGATTCCCCGGGGCGAGTAAACTGGAGAGAGAACCGTCTATTGTAGAGATTGTAGATACAGAACTTGAAAACTTGTCTTCACGAATAACATTTCTCCGCGAATTCCCGGAAACCCGGATCGGCGATAGGACCCTGGGACCATATCGAATGGGACAGGAGATCGAACTTTCACTCTGGATCGCCCAGCATTTGGTCCAGATGGGGTACGCTCGGTTCAAAGAGGAAGAACAGCTCACACTGAACACGCTCTCAACTACCCATTATCGGCAGACGTTGCCCGCATCAAACCAGATCCCGGAACTGCCTCGGTCGTTCTACTTCCAACTCCGGCGGCTTATCAAAGACCTCAAGAACCTTGAGGTCAAGGACCGTACCAAGGCCCGGGAGCTAGACAAAGCCCTCGCTTTGGGATGGGATATTGTCAACTTACGAGTGAAGAAAATCGCATCCTTAGGGGCTTCCGGAGGCCAAACTACCGAGGTCACCTCCAAACTTACGCTGGAGGAGAAGGCTCTCTTCGAGAAGGTGCGTCTGAACGTTGAGTCATGGAAGAAGGACATTCTTGGCAGTGAGACTACGAATTGACCTCACTCGCTCCAACGGAAACCGCGCTCCCGGAGAACGTCTTTCAGGACTTCTTCCGCGCATACCAGGCCGACCCGGTTGGTTCCAAGTATAGGAAACGCCTCGCAGAGGTAGCAGTCAGCAACGGCCGATCCCTCGTAATTGACTTCGACGATCTAATTGCGTTCGACCCGGTGCTTGCAAGAAATGTCGTGCTACATCCGGACGACTTCTTTGTTCACGCTAGCTCCGCGGCGACCTCTCAGATGCGTGTTGAGGATCCTGAATACGCTGAACAGGTAGGTCGTATCATTGTAAGATTTCGCCGTCTTCCCGAAAAGAGAGCTCTCAGAAAGATCGGTGCCGAGGACCTGACGAAACTCGCATTAGTCGAGGGCATCGTTGTCCGAACGAGCCAAGTACGGCCTATGATCGTCAAAGCCGTATTCCGCTGTCGAAAGTGTGGCGAACTCTCTCGTCAGGATCAAACAGGAGATTTGTTACGCGGGCCCGGCCCCATTTGTGCAAGTTGCAAGCAACAGAGCGGCTGGGACTTGATCGAAGACCAGTGCGTGTTCAAGAATACTCAGGAGGCACGCGTCCAAGAACGCCCTGAGGACCTTCCCCCCGGAATGCTACCTAGATACTTGGATGTTAGACTAGACGACGACCTCGTCGACACGGCACGTCCCGGCGACAGAGTCGCGATGACTTCCGTGGTGAGAGCTGAGAAACAGTACGCTGGGGAAAAAGGAAAACTCAGAACCTTCAACCTGTACCTAGAAGCGAATTTTGTGGATGTTGTCGGAAAAGAAACTGAAATCGTTGAGATTACTCTTGAAGACGAGAAGAAGATCATCGAAGCCTCGAAACATCCATTCGTCCATCGAAACCTCATCATGAGCCTGGCCCCATCAATCTACGGCTACGACGAGATCAAAGAAGGAATACTGTACCTACTATTCGCAGGAGTTGCAAAACGACTCCCTGATGGCGTCAACATTCGAGGCGATCTGAATTGCCTGATCGTAGGCGATCCCGGGTGTCTTATTGGAGACGAGCGAGTTGTTCTGGGTGATGGGACAATCTCCAAGATTGAGGACCTCGGTGATCATCATCTTGAGGACCTGAATATTTCCGTTCTAACGGGCGGTGGGGGGGCGGAAAGAGACATCGCGACTCGATTCCATATTTACCATAATCAGCCAACGATGGAGATTGTCACGGAGTCCGGAAAGAGCATCAGAGGCACCTACAATCATCCTCTGCTTTCGGTCGAGATTGTTGAGCGAACGCAGATTCGACGCTGGAAGAGATTGGACGAGTTCAGAGTAGGAGACAGAGTTGCAGTTGTCACCGGTTTCCCTTGCTACATTACCCGGCTGGTCCACACTGGTTGGCATCCTCTACCTTACACATTAGGTCCAAAGTTCCGCGGCCGCCTCCCGACGAAGGTGACTCCCGAACTTGGCGCATTCATGGGCTACGTCCTCGGCGATGGTTGGGTCCAGCGATACAGAGCTGGATTTACGGTCGCCGATGGGGAGAAGGACATCCTCAAGACGCTTTGCGCCATGTCAATCAAACTCTTTGGTATTAGCCCAAAGGTTAGTTCCAGAAAGGGGCCCAACCGCAATGTCCAACTCTTTGAGGGAGTAATTCACAGCCAGGACGTCGCGTACAATCTGGCCACCCTAAAACAGAAGCGCATCCCAGATCTCATTCTGAAGTCGGGAGACAGTGTCGTCTCACAATTCCTAAGATGGCTGTACGAAGCAGACGGAACAGTCTTCTCGAGTAAGAGAGGATGCGGAGCCATCGGCCTCAAAGCGAAAAACATCGAGCTTCTGCGAGATGTCCAGATTCTTCTCTTACGATTCGGAATACACTCACGAATAATTTCAAATGCCATTCTAATTAGAAGGGGTGAAAGCATTCTAAGGTTTGCTGACAAGATTGGTTTCGCGTCGATCAAGAAACAGACTCGTCTGGCTGACTTGAGAGCGCGAGCTGCGAGGCTGAAGCGGTTTGGAAGGCAACACAGTGAACGCATTGTAGCTGTGTATCACAGAGAGCCCGCCGATGTTTATGACATCGAAGTTCCCCAGAGCCATAAGTTCGTCGCGAACGGAATAGTCTCTCACAATACGGCGAAGAGCCAGTTATTGCAATACGTTTCAAGAATTGCCCCCAGAGGACTCTATACCTCGGGAAGAGGGACTACCGCTGCTGGACTCACTGCAGCGGTCTTGCGCGAGAAAACGGGCGGAATGGTTCTCGAGGCTGGTGCTTTAGTCCTAGCCGACAAAGGGGTCGCCTGCCTTCACCCGGATAGCGAAGTCTTTGCGGATGGAGTTCAGAAGAGGGTGGCTGATCTATTTGACGAGGGACACATTGAGCGGGCGCTATCAGGGGGCAATCGGTTGGAATTGTCCCCTTTGCATCAGTCCGTTGCGAATCTCGATCTTGACACACTTGCTACTAGGCAAGCAACCGCAACTCTCGTCGCCCGCAGATGGTACAGTGGGCAGCTTCTGCGGGTGAAAATGGAGTCTGGAATGGAACTTCGCCTGACACCAACTCATCCAGTTCTCGACGGGAAGACATTACGGTGGAAGCCGATAGGTGACTTCAGGCCCGGGGACAATATTGTTGCCCTCAAGAGGCTACCGTCCTCCCAGACACGAGTCGTGCTTCTTGACGTACTTCCGGATGACTGGATTATCCAACCTCTCTCCAGCGAGAAAGTGGAACTTCGCCGTGTTCTAGAGGCAAAACATCACTCCTTGCGAGCAATCAACAGCCACTACGGATTGAAAAGAGATGCACTCAATGGTCGCGGGGCGCTAACGATTAGGCAATTCAAGGCAATTCTGAAAGAAACGGGGATGTACAACGCCTGGGCACAGCGACCGTTTGCTTTCGGAAGAAAGAAGCGCACAGAACGTCTAAAGATTGGCACACTAACACCGGAACTAGCGTACATTCTGGGGTTTGCTTATGGAGACGGATACGCGCGATCTAGTGCCAAGCATTCGGCCCTGATAGTCACGCAATCATCAGTCCACGCCGATCATATCAGGCGACTTCAGAGGGCAATGCACCAAGTGTCACAACGCCCTTGGAAGACGTACATACGCCCCGCCAAGACGACAAAGTTTGCCAAGGGCTCGGAATGCCAAGTTCTCGTCCGACATTCTAACCTCGTCGTGCACTTGTTCGAATGGTTGACGCGTAACGGACTTCAAAATCTTCTTCATCTCGATGATGCGGCACTTGCTGGATTCCTAGCAGGAGCTGTCGATGCTGACGGATGCTTCAGTATCAAGAAGAATCGGAAATACTCCATGGTCTCCTTTGATCTTCTTCTGTCTAACGATCTTGCGTCAAACCGGCGATTGCTCTGGGCCCTCCGGCGCTTCGACGTGTACGCACGCATCAAGACTCTTCAGGGCGTAATGAGCATACAGATTACCTCCAGGCGCGATGTCAAGCGATTGATGGACCGAATAAGCCCGTATTCAGGGAAAGCGAAAAACATCCCTCCCCAACGAACCCGAATTTCAGCTCGACACGAGGCAGTTCCAGCGTTACCCCTTCGTGTAGTACTCTCGGGCTTGCGGCCGATCCCGATCGAGCTACTTCGCTCCGGCGATTGGAGTACATTCCATTCATACCGCAACGGAAAGCGACAACCCTACAAGGCCCCTCTTCAGCGACTCATCCGTGGGCTCCACCCCTGGTTGGACGCCTCCTCTCAAGAACGACTCCTCGCGCTCGCTGGGGACGATTATGCTCTCGAAACAATCCGAATCGTCAAGTCGGAGTTCTACACGGGCTACGTCTATGATCTTCGCGTTCCTCAAGGGGAACACTTTGTCACAGAAGGCGTCCTCACCCACAACTGCATCGACGAACTCGACAAGATGAGGCCCGACGATAGAGTCGCGATACACGAAGCTCTGGAACAGCAAACCGTCAGCGTTGCCAAAGGAGGAATTGTGGCCACTCTGAATGCTAGGGCGGCGGTTCTTGCTGCTGCAAACCCTTCCCTAGGAAGATATGAACCGCATAGAAACATTAACGAAAATATCAACCTCCCCGTAACGATACTCTCTAGGTTTGACCTGATATTTCTCGTTAAGGATCTGCCGGACCCCGATAGCGATTCCGAAATGTCGTCTCACATTCTCCAACTACACAGGGCAAGGCATGGCATAGAAGAAGCGCCATTCCAACCCGACTTCCTGCGAAAATACATCAGCTATGCCAAGAGGATATTCCCAGTGCTGACTCCGGACGCGGTCAAGGAGCTACAGGACTTTTATCTGAAAATGCGTGGGACAACAGGCCGAGAAGCTGCAGTCGCGATCACCCCTCGCCAATTAGAGGCTTTGGTCAGACTGTCCGAGGCGAGAGCCCGGGCATTCCTTCGTGATCAAGTAACAGTGGAGGATGCGAAAAGCGCTGTAAAAATCATGACCTATGCCTTGCTAGACGTTGGGGTGGATGTGAAAACTGGCAAGATTGACATCGACACGATAATGACAGGTAGGCCTGCCACCGTGCGTGACTCGATGGGTCGGGTAATCGACATCGTCCGAGAACTTGAACGGGAAACGGGAGATGTAGATGAGAAAATCCTGATTGCCGCTATAGTGGACAAGAACAAGGTCACTGATGGAGAGGCTAGGCGATTTGTCGGGCAGTTGATAAAAGAGGGAATGCTCTACTCCCCCAAGGAAGGAAGACTAAAGCGAACCTCAAGCTAGAACCCATCTCTCCGGAGCTATCATAACAGGTGAAGATCAGCGAACTCTCTATCGACAAGCAAGTAATCGAGCTACTATCCCAAGAAGGCCTCGACGAGCTCTACCCACCACAACAACACGCCATCGAGGCCGGGGTCTTGGACGGTAAGAACCTAGTTCTGGCGAGTCCAACGGCAAGTGGAAAGACTCTGGTAGCAGAACTCTGTATTTTGCAACACGTCCTCGAACATCGAGGCAAAGCAATCTACCTTGCCCCCCTACGTGCATTGGCTAGCGAGAAGTTTAAGGAATTCCAGAGATACTCAGCCATCAAGAAACCTAGCGGGGACCACGTCAGAGCTGGAATATCTACAGGTGACTATGACAGTTCGGACCCGTGGCTAGGAAGATACGACATCATTCTTTGTACTAACGAGAAAGCAGATTCTCTCCTGAGGCACAAAGCCCCCTGGATGAGTGAGCTTACTCTTGTCGTTGCAGACGAAGTTCATCTCCTGACTGAACAGGAGAGGGGTCCTACCCTCGAGGTGGTTCTGACTCGGCTGACAGAGATCAACCCGAACATCCAGGTCTTAGCTCTCAGCGCAACGGTAAGGAATGCGGAAGAGGTAGGGTCCTGGCTGAAAGCTGGGTCGGTGACAACCGACTGGCGACCCGTCCCGCTAAGAGAAGGAATCTACCATGATAATCAGGTACAGTTTCGAGATGGCGCAAGCCGAGCCATTCTTAGCGGAACCAAAACGCCGAGCCTCGACATAGCTCTGGACGTGATTAGCACTGGGGGCCAAGCGCTGATCTTCACCGAGACTCGACGGTCTGCGGTCGAGATGGGACGAAAGGCTTCGGTGGCGGTGAAAAGTCGCTTGTCGAAGCCCGAAGAAAGAGCACTGGGCACAATTGCAGAACGAATACTCTCAACAGGCGAGAAGACGCGGTTGAGCGAGACTCTCGCCATGCAGGTAGCAGGCGGCGCTGGTTTTCATCATGCAGGATTAGCAGGAACTCATCGTGGAATAGTGGAGGACGCCTTTCGAGATGGCAGAATCAAAGTCTTGGCAGCGACCCCAACACTTTGCCTCCCTGCGGGCGAAGAGATTTTTGGAAATCCAGCCCCTATTGCAATCGAGAAGCTCTCCAGCCACGACAAAGTCTTGACTCATGGGAACGTATTTGAAAACGTCATCGCGCCAACCTCCCGATGGTATGACGGGCCTCTCGTAAAGATCACACCCTGGTTCCAACTCCCCATGAGGATGACGCCAGAACACAATGTGCTCCGAGTGATTCGCAAAAGGCATTCGTTGCACACTCGGGGCACGAATCGTCACTGGTGGACTTATTCTCAGCCCGAGTGGGTCGCCGCGAAGAACCTGAGTACGGGCGATCTAGTGTTGTTCCCGAGAATCAAGGAAGAACACAATCTCCAATGTATTGATCTGTCGGAGCAAGGCCCCTTATCAAACCAGTATGGCGTCGTAGGAAAACACTGGTCAAGACTGAAAATTGCCTCTCTAGAATTAACCCCTCAGACACTCGAAGTGTTGGGCCTGTTTCTCGCTGAAGGCTACACTGGAAGACAAGGGCAGGTTATGTTTGCTCTGAACACAAAAGAGACCGAGCTGACGTCATTCGTCACGAACTGGCTCACAACAATCGGGTTGAGGCCCAGCGTTATCGATAGCGAAAGACACAGACGTGTCATCAGGGCTTGTTCTAAACAACTGGCAGAGACACTTCGAGCGCTGTGTGGGCAAGGAGCGGTTGAGAAGAGGATTCCGCATCAGCTTGTTTACCTCCCGAACAAACAACTTGCCCACGTAGTTAGAGGAATGTGGCGCGGAGACGGTGATGTCACCGAATCTGGAGCAAGAACAGCAAGATACTCAACTGTGTCAAGAGGTCTGGCCAAACAACTGTTTGCGGTGCTCGTTAAACTCGGATACATGGCAACGATCAAGATCAACAGGGCTGGGATTACATCGAAACAAGGTCTGGCAATTACTCACAAACGCGATCTCTACACGGTTTCGGTTTCCGGGAAACAACTCACCCGGTTCATATCAGACATCTTGAGAGTCAAATCTAACAAGTTTGTTGGGAATCGTGAATTCAATAGAGGATATCTTGATTCCGATTATTACTATATGCCGATTAGAACCGTCGAGCACGAACCCTACCAAGGCACAGTTCACAATCTGGAGGTCAACGGCCACAGCAGCTACGTTGGCTCGTTCGTAGTCCACAATTCCGCGGGTGTCAATCTTCCAGCTAGAGCTGTAGTCATCAGCAGCTACGAACGTTACGAGGCTGGTTACGGTAGATATCCGATAAGTGTGCTCGAGTACAAGCAATTCTGCCTGCCATCGGAGGTGCCGATAACACTAGATAACGGGTTGTCGATTCCAATCGGTCGTATAGTAAAGGACCGAGTTGGCGACAAAGTACTTTCTGTATCGAATCCTCACGGCGTCACAAGCAAACCCATCACTGGATACTTTGAGCGAGAAGCAGACGAGCTCGTTGAGGTCGGTACGGCCATCGGAAGAACACTGACTGCTACACCAGAACACCCGGTTTTGGCGAAGGGAGCTGACGGTGCTCCGGCATGGGTTCCCATCCAATCTATCAGAACGGGAGACTACCTGGGATATGCCCGAGAGGTCCCAACATCGGAGCGCCAAGTCTACTGGGTAGACCTTCTGCCGCAGAAAATGACCTACGTAATCGGACCGATCGGGTTCTTCAATAAGAAATCTATTCCCCTAAAATACAAAGTTGTCGCTCGACAGCTAGGCGTTAGCCTCAAGACGTTCAAGAGCTACACGTCGGGCAGACGAAATCCGCCATTGTCGGTAGTCTTGTCCTTGGGAGGACTTTTGGGTCTCAACAAGAGGGAACTTGTATCGCAAATTCGTCTCGTCAAATCCAAATGGGGGAAGCCGCTACGATTACCTGAAGCAATCGACGAAGGCTTCATGTGGCTGGTTGGGATAATAGCCTCTGACGGGCATATCAAAAAATCCCGAAACATCAGAGGCGACTATTATCATATTCGTGTTTTCAACAAGAACCGCGGAATCATAGAAAAAGCCAAGCTTGTCCTCCGAAGACTCGGCTGTCATCCTCGAATCACAAGCAGACAGGACCAGCAATTCACCGTTGAAGTTGGCTCAAATCTACTGGGTCTAATGATTTCGCAGTTCGGGATCCCTTTCAAGAAGAAATCCTTGGATATTCTTGTTCCTGACTTTCTGTTACAATTTCCGAGGCGCTTGATTGGAGCTTTCCTCGCAGGTGTCTTCGACGGCGACGGATCCTACTCGGAGATCAAGCATCCCAGAGGGATAAACGCCATGGTTAGAGCGATCGTGATCGCGACAGGAAGCAATAGGTTCGCCTGGGGTGTCCACGAACTCTTGCTCAGGCTAGGAATTGTAAGCGCAGTCATCAAAGACGATCGCGTCCAACACGTTATGCTGAACAATAGATTGACTACCTTCCCCAACCCAGTTTACAGAGTCACCATCCGAAAAATATCCGATATTCAAAAGTTGAGCGAACTAGCGAAATCGGTCAAAAGAATTCCCAAGATAGACTACAGCAAGTATCACGGTTCGGACATCTATCGAAGAAGGGAAAATGCACAGCCCTATTCTTGGGTGAGAGTGAACAGTATCGTTAGGAAAAAGCTTCTTAGCCCAAAAAAAGTCTACAATCTCGCCGTGAACGAAACCGAAACGTACCTGGCCTCAAACTTCATCGTTCACAATTGTGGCCGCGCCGGCCGTCCCAAATACGACAAGTTCGGCGAAGCATTGCTAATCGCGCGTAATCCTGACGAAGCCGAGTGGTTGATGGAGAATTACGTTCTTGCCCAGCCTGAGAAGCTCTGGTCCAAACTTGCGGCGGAGCGAGTTCTTCGCCCACATGTACTATCTACCGTTGCTGCCGGGTATGCTCATTCAGAGGAGGGGTTGTACAACTTTTTCGCAAAAACATTCTACGCCCATCAATATGGGCCTCGGCTGATCAGGAGCAAGATCGGCGACATCTTGCAATTTCTTGTCAAACAGAAGATGGTTACGATGGAGGGAAAGGATCTGGAGGCGTCCAAGTTCGGCAAACGGGTTTCGGAGTTGTACATCGACCCAATGTCTGCTGTCATTCTCAGAGATGGACTCAACAGTCGGGCGAAAAGTATGACCGACATGAGTTTGTTGCATCTCATATGCAAGACTCCCGACCTTGCTCCCCGTCCCCGTCCAAGGGGAAGCGAAATAGACAAACTGATTGTGACGGCTGAGTTGCACCGAAACGAATTCGTCGGCGATGTTCCCGACCAATTTGTTGATCCACTGGAATACGAAAATTTCTTGAGCGAGCTCAAGGCCTCTCAAGTACTACTGGACTGGATAGACGAACAAACCGAAGACCAAATCTTGGAGACTAGGAAGGTAGAACCTGGCGATCTGCTCAGGCTTGTACAAGGGTCCGAGTGGTTGATTCTTGCTACTCAGGAACTGGGCCGTCTGTTTGGGCACAAGGACCTTCTAGCGCCCTTGGAGATGCTCAAGGTGAGGCTCGCAAAGGGCGTTCGTCCGGAACTAGTCAAACTGACCACGCTTGAAGGCGTCGGACGGGTCAGAGCCCGGATGCTGTACGACTCGGGACTGAAATCAATTGAAGATATCAAGGAAAGGAGCCTCGAACAATTGACGAGCATTCGGACCATTGGTCCATCACTTGCGAAGAGGATCAAGGTGCAAGCCGGGGGACTCATCAAGGCAGGTGAATGGGAAAAGGCGAAGAATGCAAAACCGTCGGAAGTAGAACAGCAAGCAATCCTAACAGAATACGAAGACTCCGAATAGCGAGTTGGAGCCTCACTATTCCTAGGCTTATAATGCGGGGCTAATCTATGCTCCCAGAAGCCTAGGAAAGTTCGCACTTGGGGAAAATCAAAGTAGCACTCGCAGGCGTCGGGAATTGCGCTAGTGCACTGATACAAGGAATTCAATACTACCGGAAAAGCCCACCCAAAGAAGACAACCTCACAACGGGACTAATGCATCCCAAGTTCGGGGACTACAAAGTAGAAGACATCACATTCGTAGCCGCGTTCGAGGTCAACCGCAATAAAATCGGAAACGACCTTAGCAAGGCCATATTCACCGATCCCAATTGCGCCCCGAAAATAAGCGATGTTCCCGACATGGACGTCACCGTCAAAGCGGGTCCTATCCTGGACGGCGTCGCGCCCCACATGAAGGAGCCCTTTCACGTCTACAATAAGAACAGGACCAAACCCGTCGACGTTGCAGCCGAGCTGAAAGATTCTGGAGCAGAAATTCTCGTCAACTATCTTCCAGTCGGTAGCGAAAAGGGGGCTCGATTCTATGCACAACAAGCTTTGGACGCGGGCTGTGGCTTCGTAAACTGTATTCCCGAGTTCATCGCGTCAAACGATGGATGGTCGAAAAAATTCGAAGACAGAAAGCTGCCGATTGCAGGGGACGATATCAAGAGCCAGGTCGGAGCGACAATTGTCCACCGGGCCCTCGTAGACCTCTTTCTGAAACGGGGCGTCAGAGTGGACGAGAGCTACCAGCTCAATCTTGGTGGTGATACTGACTTTCTCAACATGACGGTAGAGGAGAGGCTTCACTCAAAACGAATCAGCAAAACAACAGCAGTTGCAAGTCTCATTCCATACGACGTTCCCACGAGAATAGGCCCCTCAGATTATGTTCCTTCGCTCAAGAACAAGAAGATCTGCTACATCTACATCAAAGGAAGAAAATGGGGAAACATTCCACTCCAGATCGATCTCAAACTTTCAGTAGAGGACTCGCCAAATAGCGCCGGAGTTGTTTCAGATGTAATTCGCGCCGTCAAACTAGGCTTGGACCGTGGTATTGGAGGTGCACTCACAAGCATCTCCTCGTACTGTTTCAAGTATCCGCCAGTAAAGATCCCTGACGGTCTGGCGTCTCAATGGGTCGAAGACTACATTCTGGGAAAGAGAGAGCGTTAGGCCGAGACTTTCCCTGTTTTCCGTAGTGCGGGAGCCTGTAGGGATTCTCCCCAATTGTGATTCAATCTGCCTCTGCTCTTCCATTCGTCATAGTGCTCCATTACCCCTGTGAACAGTAATGGAAGTCCGATCGTGGCGTCGACGTGCACGGTGCACTGTTCAGCCTTCGGGTCAAGCTTTCCCCATGACTGGCTCTCCGGGAGCTCGCATCCGGACAAACCCCCGAACTTAGCATCATCTGTCGTCACCTGGATTGCATAGCTGTGCGGGGGAACAGGCATCCCAGCAATCTCCGCCATCGGGATAACTTGCTGGATGTAGTTCTTCGGGGTCCCGCCTCCGATGAAAACCACGCCTGACTTTTGCCAACGCCGCTTGAGGCTCATTATCTCAAGATTATCCAGCATGGGATCATAGACCATCGGCGGCCGTCCTTGGTCGAGTTGGTCATTCCTGTACACTGTCAATGCCATCCCGACGGAGCTATCGGCGAGTGCTGGACAGAAGATGGGAAGGTGTTCCCGCGCGGCGGTGGCGAGAATGCCGTACTCGTCATTGATTCGTTGACCCATGAGCTGGAAAAATTCCCTACTGGAGTAGCTCCTGGGCTCAAGGCTTTCCGAGAACTTCTCAACAAACTCGTCAGCCTTCGTGAACATTACATCATCCGCGTAAGTGTCATAGACCCTGTCTATTCTCATAGACCTCAGGGTCGGGTCATCAATGTGATGGTGGGCCATGTAATGTCGGCCCCCAAGAGACTCGTAAAGGTCGTGACTGAGGTTTGCACCAGTGGATACGAGAACATCGATTGCATGGAAGGCGATGAGGTCGCGAAGGAGTCGCCTCATTCCCCCGGCAATCATAGCGCCAGACAGGCCGAAGAAGATTATTGGGCGATCGGGATCGTTCAGCATGTGAAGCCAGATCTTGTAACACCTGCCAAGCATTCTACTCTGGAAGGATGTCGCGTTAAAGGCTTCCAAAGCTTCACTTACAGTGTGAACCTTCGCTACGTCAAAATGTTGCACTGGATGTTTGAACGCATCGCCCCGTGGCGAGAATTGAATACGAGAGGACGAAGCGGACGCGGAAATTTTTTCGTGAGAGTTAGAATTCTTGTTAGACTTCATTTTATTCTTCTAACTTAACTGTTCTACAGGCTTTCCGTTTCTATTAAGATGTTATGGTAACAACTCTGTTTTGAGCCAGTACTACTTTTCTGGAGGACGGTGAGAATGAAATTGACTCCAGACGAGAACGACGCACTCGCAGAAGCTATCTTACGTAAGTTGAAAGAGCTATCCAAAGTCACACAGAAGGGCGTAGACGACTGGATCAATGCCAAGAAGTCGGAATCCGCTAAGTTCCGACGTGCCGCCGTCATAGAATCATGGGTCAAAGCGAACGGCAAGAGTAGTCCCGTGGAAGTACTTGAGGACATTAGAGCGCACAAGTTGGACATGTATGAGTCTGTCAAGAAGTATTTAGCAAGTCTGCCAGAGACTTTGGCGATCTCTACTAAGTATCTGTATCGAAGCCTATTTCCCAACTTCTTCGAACTACGTTTGGAACGAAGAATTTTGACCGAGTAGAATACGACACGAAAGCGACTCTCGAAGAGGAGAACTATGTAGCCACTACGAAGGCTGTACCAAAGCCTGAGGAACTTAGGCAAATGCTGAGAGTAGCCGGACCACGAGATAGAGCGCTCTTAGGTTTCTTGGCTTGTACCGGAATGCGAATTAGAGAAGTACTTCATCGGAAGATGACTGAACTTGTCCGACACAAAGGCTATGCCAGCATTGTTCTACAAGCCGGGCAGACCAAGGCGCGAGTAAAACGCATAGTCTTTCTAACTCAAGAGGTAGTTGACTGGATCGACCTCTATCATAAGCAGCCGGAAGTAAGCGGAAACCAGTGGATTTTCCCAGGTGAGACACACAGGAACAGCAAGAGCCACGACGCTCCCATAAGTTACTCGGCGGCACACACTGCCCATAGCTGAGTTGTTCCAGATCAAGGGGCTAACTAACAGAGAGGGGGAAATCTACAGCCCCTCATAGCTTCAGAACGTTCGCAGACTCCCAAATGGCTAGGTGCGGTCTTGATAGAAAATACATCGCCATAATCATAGGTCACAAAAGCAAGTTGGGGGCTGAGGCTTCCTATGCAGACAGAGAAACCATAGAATCAGAATGGCGGGAGAAGTGTCTCAAGGATATGACTAGGCTCTCGGAAGAGGTCGTAGTTGTCAAGTCCGACCCTAAGTTAGAGAAGAAAGTCACTCGGTTAGAGGGATTCAACAAGAAACTACTGGCTGCGCTCTTCGGGGATACTAAGTTCGAAGGGCTAACCACAGAAGAACGAATCAATAGAGCTAAACGTCTGCTCGGTGAGGAAGAGCAAGAATTGGAAAGTAAGTCAGACGACCGCACAGCTACAAGTAATTGAGTTTGACTTAGAAAAAATGGGTCTAGGCTTCGTCTCTCTTTTCAGAGCCTATGTAAATCAAGAACTCTCTGTTGGAATCTATAGTCTCTCGTACTATAGTATCCCAAAATTGGCGTTCCTCTTCAGTCATTCTTGATCAACACTCTAATTACCCTGTTTAGCTTACTTAAATCTGGCCTGTCCGATACCGGCTTCGTCAACGACTCGAACTAGGTCTTTGTCCGTAATATCTATCGTGTACCTGTTTGCTTTCAAGAAGGTTTGCCCAGCAACAAGGGCGGTTGTTGCCCGTTGGCTATCCTAAAAACGAGAAGTGAAACCTTCTGAATAACGCGTTCAGTTCGTTCCCCCGCCTTAGCGGTATTCTTAACTTCATCAAGAAGCCGTCTAATATTGGGCTCATCATCTCTTGTGTATGAATGTGTGTCACCTGTAAGTACGACTACTTCCTCGTTGATCTTGACAAGCGTTTCAAAGTCTAGATGGTGAATTGACTCTTGATTTCTCAAGTTACTTTCTCAGCTACTTACCTCTACTCTACATTGATGTAAAACGACTTCGGGCAAGTATAGCCGATCATCGAAGAAGACCTGTACATTCAGGAATCCACACCTTCCGAAGGCACGGAAACTAGAGATAGCTCTATTCGAGTCGTTTTGACCGGATTATCCAAGTCGGCTTCGTCGTATGCTTTCGGCTGAGAGTGGTAGTATTTTCATGTAAATACTTCCTAAGATTCATGGATAGTGTAACAGAATGACGTGCGGCGGGGCGTTGTCTGATGTTGGGCTGATTGGAGGCGGCAATTGTTGAGGCGGTCATGTTCGGCTTGTTGATCCTATTGATAATCAGCCGACGCAGGTATGTTCCGGGTCAACCCGGCAAGTTACCCGTTTTCTCGACGTTGTCCAGATGGGTATACGGTACGGAAGATCCTCGCTGGCTTCTGTTTGTTTTCGCAACGGTATGCGTACTTGCTCTCATTTTCATTTTGGGCTTTCACCTTACCGCTTCGGGTCCTTTCATTTATCCGACTTGTTAGTCGGATTCTAGTCTCACAAAGACTGACGACTTGGTTAACGAAGTACTTAGCAAGATGGAGGGTTTGATTCCAAAACTTCTAAGCGCGGCACCCCTTGCGTGGGCAAGAGTTGCAGGACTCGCGTTCATTCTTGGTCTAATCGCGTATTACATCTTCGTCCTCCAAAACACGGAATTGGCGAGTGCAATAATCGTGAGCGCTCTTACCTTTGCCATAGGTCAAGTTCTTTCGGTGTTGAATAGAAAGAAGTGCGCCCGGGAAAGGCTGTCTAGCGTTATGGCAAGCTACTGACGACGTTTTGAAGCCGATTTCTCAAGAGTAGAGCTTGCTAGAGCCACGCTTATGAGTCAGAAAGGGTCCAGATATCATATGATACCCAGAAATGCCGTGGTAATTTTGTCCTTTCTATTAAAATGTTCCACAACTCGCTATGCGAGTCACTTGGACGATTGAAATTTTTTCGAGGTTCTTGTCAGAAGGCCGCAGCGGGGTTTGGTCGGAAAAACTAGTCGTCTGGGAATTCCCATGACGATCGACGTCTAATATCGACGTCTGTGTCGTTGGAATCTCGGCGGAGGACGGTGAGTGGGACGCCTTCCACGACTTCGCTGGTGTCTCTCTCCGCCTCTCCTCGGACCGTAAGGACGAGGTGGGAGGAACAGTGTCGGGTATGATCTTCGGGTGGGAGAAGTTAGTCTGATCATCTCTTGAATGTTTGAGGAAGTTGTTCGTCTTATTCTCTCAAAGATGGAGTCATCGCTTCGGCTTACGAGGGAGACCGCGATTCCTGCGCTTCCAGCTCGGGCGGTTCTGCCGATTCTATGGAAGTATGTGAGAGGTTCTTCCGGTAAGTCGAAGTTTATCACGTGGCTTACGTTCGTAATGTCGAGGCCTCTTGCCGCCACGTCCGTAGCGACTAGGACGGCGATCTTTCCGTCGCGAAAAGCCTGCATTGCTCTATCCCTTTGACCCTGGGAAAGATCTCCGTGAATCGCTAACGCGTTGTAGCCCTCGACTCTCAGGGCTTGGGCGAGCCGACCGGCTCTGATCTTGGTCGAGCAGAATATGAGTCCTCTGGTTATCTTCTCGGCTTCTAAAAGGGAGCAGAGAGCTGGGAATTTTTCATTCTCTTCAGCCCACGCATATTTTTGGGAGACGGATTCAACAGCAATCTCGTCGCTATCGACGAATATTCTCAGTGGATTCTTCATGTAGTGATGGGCGAGCCTGATAATCTCGTCAGGCATTGTCGCTGAGAACAGGGTTGTTTGACGGGGCCCTGGGACTCTTTCGAGTATCTGTCTCACGTCATCGATGAACCCCATGTCCAACATTCTGTCCGCCTCGTCTAGCACCACAAATCGGACCCTGTCGAGGTCGATTGTTCTTCTCTCTAGATGGTCGAGGAGCCTGCCTGGAGTGGCGACGATGACTTTCGTCGTCGGTCTTTCTAGTTTGTTGATTTGGACCCCTATGCTCTGACCGCCATAGACTGGGACAGTTCTTATCGGGAGGTGGCGCGCGAGGCGTTCGAATTCTCCGGCAACCTGGACTGCCAGTTCGCGAGTTGGGACTAGGACGAGGGCTTGGAGCCCCCGAGCATGATTATCAATCCTCTGAAGTATCGGGAGGGCATACGCAAGGGTCTTTCCGGACCCAGTGTGAGCCTGTCCGATGATGTCTCTTCCTTGAAGAATCGGTGCGATAGCTTCGGCTTGAATTGGGAACATTTCTTCGAAGCCCATATCCTTGATTCCCTGAAGAAGCCGGGGTTGGAAACCTAGGGCTTCGAACTGTTGAGCCAACTATTGTTCTAACAGTAAGTCTGGCCGCCCCATAAAGACCTTCCAGTCCCGAGAATCCGTATCAGAACGAATCGGAAGACCCGCCCTCTTACCTAGGGTCTTTTGGTTCTTTTCCAGAGGCTAGAAGCGTCATCGGCGAGGCCCTCATGACGATGCTCCCAAGCCTGATGCTTGGGCATATGATCCTCACAGAAAGTCTTACCGCAATACTCGCACTTTTTGTTCTGTGGTGTTACACGTCCGCATTCGTCACACTTTTCCAAGTGTCAAACCAACCTCGACAGAGACACTCCATAGGTAGAGATGTGAATAGTTTAAGCTTGAGCTTGGACTGGGCCTAACTCTTGGTTCTGATTCCACTTCAAGATTAGATCGTGCAAGAGTTTCGCATGATCATTAGTGAGATTCAGTTTGAACATTCTTACGCGTCCGTAGTCTCTCTCTTCTACTATTCCTGCTTTTGATAGGTCGTCTAGATGCCGCTCGGCAGCGCTGTAGCTCTGCTCGGTCCTCTTTGCGATTTCTGTAAGATGAAGCTCCTCAATTCCGGAAAGGAGAGTCAGTATCCGTATTCTACCGCTGCTCGAAAGGACCCTTTCTAGAGGTGGCCCTTTTTCTCCGACCAAGGTTAGGCTCGGATTGAGAGGGTTGATTCGAGCCATCTGCGGATGGCGGAGGCAGGGGCAGAGGATATTCCAAGCAGGGTTGTTTTCCCTCTGAAGCCGGTGGTGGATAGCTGGGTGGAGAGGATGCCTGTAGCGTTCAGATTCTGGACGTACTTCCAGACTTGCGTATGGGCTCGGTATGTTTCTTTGTGTTCCTCGCAAGCCATCCGGTACGCTATCTCAACATCGCCCATTGTGGCGTATGTTGCGTTGTTTCTCTCCAAGACCCGAGCTAGGGCCAGGAGTATGAGTTTCTCGTGGAGATTGAGGTGTTGGGAATATTCGGTGCGGAGAACAGGGTATACGCTATTCGCGGCGGCCCTGATATGATCAGGTTTCACCTCTCTCGCGCCTTCCGTGTCCGCATATTTTCCACCCCTCCAAAGTAGCTCGATGGCGTAGCGAGCATCGCCTCCAAGCGTGGCCATGTCAGCTACAAAGTTCAGGACCTCTTCAGGAACAGTTGCCTCTTTGAATGCGAGCTCTGCCCTTTCTCTCAGAATATTTTCCAGCTGTGGAGTAGTGTAATGGTCTAGTCGGATGACGTTTCGCTGGAGGGTGCTCTGAGTGCTCCTATCTAGATCTTCAAGATTCTTGAGGTCTCGAAGGATGATTATGAGGGATAATCTGACTGGTCGACCTGGGCGCTCCTCTTGGATGCGCGTGAGGTTGTAAAGGCTGGTGGAGCCTTCTGCTTTGATGAGCGAGTCCGCCTCATCGAGGGTGAGTATGATGTGGAGTTTCTTGTCCTCCAGCTGGTCTAACAGGATGTGCAATAACTCCTCACTGGAGAAACCTCTTTGGGGGAATTGGGGAGTGAAGGTTTGGAGGACTCGTTTGAGGATCATGAAGAGGCTTCCTCGGTACTCGCGGCAGTTGACGTGGATGTAGGCGAGGTTGAGCTTCAGGGTCTTGGCAGTGCGCTGGATGTCGGTGCCGAATCGTTGGGTCAGAACCGTCTTACCGGTTCCAATGTCGCCTGTGATGAGGACTTTGGGGCTAGTCGTCCCGGGCTTGTCAATGACCGACCGAAAGAGCTCGGCGAGGAATCGTAGCTGGTTTTCCCGGTGAGGTAGCCGGGATGGGAGCCATTCGAGGCTGAGGGGCCCTTCGTCTTTGAATATGGTGGGTTTGGAGAGGACGTCCCGTACTATCTGGGAGGGGGCGGATAGGCTTGTTTTCTCGATCATGATGAATACTTACACCTGAAAGCTCTCAAACTATACTGATGAACGTATAAGATGAGCAGAGGTGGATAAAAGTAATCAACGCGCACCCAGGAGTACTATTCTTTGGGATATTCTATCTCGACTCGAGGCGTCTTGGTTCCGATTTCCTAAGCCCAAGTCGGGATCTTAACCCGATAGTCGTGCGGAGTCTTCTGGCAAATGATCGGTTGAGGAGCTCCTCAGGTGTCTCTCGATGAGCCTTCACGTTGAAGGTCACATAAGCTGGAATCCCTGGATAATTGCAAAGGTAATTCACCTCATTACCCGCATCAGGGAATGGCTCGGGTATACCATATCCACGTTTCTCCCAAAGCCATCGGGGATACAATGTGAAGCCTCCGCATCCGCCAACGGGCTCCCAACCCCTAGGAATCTGTTTGTGCATTGGATAATAGTCGAAGGTCTTTCCTCTCATCTCAGGCGTCGCCCACGTGTCCCAGTATCTCACTCTTGATGGATATTTGGAGCAGTCGAGAAACCAGTTGGTGGCTCCCAGAATGCAGTCGGCAACGTAAACGGAATACTCTGCTATCATTTGTCGAATATTGTCGACTTGATCCAGATAGTAGCTGTCTATGCTGAGAAAATGCTCCGTATCGGGGTGAAGCTCCAGCAATCGCCTGTTGGCAGCATTCCTTCGGCCGGACAAATATTGCACCCGCTCTCGGGTCTTGACGGGAGGATAATGCGGGTACTCTCTGTGTCCTTCCGTGTGGCAATAAAATGGGACTCCGTTAACACTCCAACTCTCTTCTTTTCCACTTATGCATACCGCTGCAATGTTCTGCTTCATTTAGTGTCGCGTTGCAACCTCAGTTCGGTGAAATGAAACCCCCTCAGCGATTCTGGAGGTCATGGATGAAGTGATTGCATTTTCACAACTCTTTCTTCTATTATCGTCCTTATTCGCTCATCGAAGGAGTCAGCACTGAAAATTTGCGCTCGCTCCGCAATGTGCTCGGGGTTGTCTCTTGGAGCGTCGCTCTCTAGGGCATGTTCTACGATCTCTGCGGCCTCGTCGAGGGATCGGTACATATAACCGACGCCGCTAGCCTCCACCATTTCAGCACCTCCGCCCACGGAAGGAGTAATTGGTATGCATCCTGCACCCATCGCCTGCCCAAGGCTTATGCTAACTCCTGGTTCAACGCTCGGGTATAGGTACAGCTTTGCACGCTCCACCGAGTCCTTACATTCCCTGACTAATGCCTCTACTAGTTTGGCATTGGAGGGAAGGCTGTCAAGGAGTTTCTCTCTGTAGTTCGGAAAGAGATCCTCCTCTGTTTTGCTCATCTTGCCGACAATCACGAACTTGTATTGAGGAAGTCTGCGCGCGATTTCAATGAAATCTTCGAGACGCTTGCTCGGGACAAGCCTGCTTGTGTTTACAGCGTATTTCTCCTTTGGCAACAGGCGGAAGGACATATCGCAAGGTGGAAAAACGAATCGACTGTGTGGATAATGAAGGGTATCCATCGATTGTTCTATCGCTCGGCTCAGGGGGATGAAGAAATTTTCTTTCTCCGACATCCGTATCGCGTAGTGTTTGTAAAGTCTTTGGAGAGGGTAATAGTAGATTGACTTCAGCACTGATTTCGTCATCGTAGAACCTATCCGGTGGGCGTAGAAAAAATCCGCAAGATCATAAGCTACGCAGAAGTTGAAAAGGTCAGGTTTGAAGTAAAGCATGGACTGAGTAGAGAAGACGAAGTCACAATTGTCCGGGATCTTGATCGAGTTCAACAATCTAATGCCGTAGATTGCTCTTTGGTACGCCAGAAACCTTCGGGTCAAAAATGGGCTAAATTCTCCCAATACTGGAACGTGGGTGCACTTTTTCATTATTTCTCCGAGTCCGAAGTGATGGTCAGCTTCTTCCGGGCTGAAATTGTCACAAGCTAGGTGAACATGATATCCTAATTCCTGCAATACTTTACAGACATGAAGGCCTATGACCTCGCCTCCCCCATAAAGGGTAAAGCGGGGATGAATGACGATAGCGTCTCTTATTGTAGCTCTCCTTCGACCGAGTAGTAATTCCATCGGAACATCAAGTGCGCCTTTGAAATCATGCCACCGAAACGTGGCGCCATTGCCATTCTTCTAAGGTTCCTGCTAATTCTTATGCCAATTCTAGTACGGGGAAACTTTAGGAATCTAAATCCAGGGAGCTGAAGCCATTGATGTTCCGGGGTTGCCCACATAGCAAAGCTGGTCCAATTATCTTGACGAGCAATTAGTGTCGAGCCAACGCGAAGAATCTCTTTGACGGCACCGCTGGGATTGGTTACGTGCTCAAGGACATTGTAAGCCTTGATCGTTTCGAAGGCCTTGTCCCGGAACGGTAAGAACTCCGCGCTCGCTCGGACGAATAATGGTGGACGGTTCTTTGGAACATCGATGTCTAAGCAGACCCCTGCCCGCGGAACGGTGCCGAAAATGCCTGCACCTACTCCGACATCTAAGTCTGCTGCTTTGGAATCTGCAACTTCTCGAGTAACCTCCTTAATTCTCACTTGAAACTAGACGTCCGCTTCACTAGTTTGTTTCGAGTACCTGAAACCTCGGCAAGGGGACGATGAACTTGCCTCCTGATTCAAGGTACTTTTCTTCCTCTCTGGTGATTTCCTTTAGGAAGTGATGGGGAAGGACAAGGAAAAAGTCGGGGTTATCTCTCCGAGCTTCTTCTTTTGATACGATGGGTATCTCAGTTCCCGGTGTTCTAAGTCCCCATTTTTCTGGGTTTGCGTCTGTTGCTTTCTTTATGAGGCGGTGATCGAGTCTGCAGTATTGGAGTATGGTATTGCCCCGAGTAGAAGCTCCGTATACGTACACAGTTTTGCCATTCTTGATTTGATCCGTTATGAACTCGCTGAGTTCAGCTTTTGCTCTCCGAACATTTCTCCCGAAGGTTGAGTATATTGATGGCTTCATCGAGAACAAATTCTCCTCAAACTCTTTCATCTTCTCTACGCTCTCCCGAACCGGGAACTGCCCCTTACGCGCAACGTAGGTGCGGAAGCTCCCGCCATTGACATCGTTCTTCTCAACATTGAAAATTTCTAGATCATGGCTGCTCAGCAGCTGGCTCATCGTCCCTAGAGAATAGTAAGTAAGGTGCTCGTGTCCTATGTTGTCAAAACCGTTCTGTTGCAACATCGAACACAAGTAATTCTGTTGGATCACCCAAACGCCGCGGGGGTCGAGACTCTTGACAATGTCGGCCACGAATGCATCGGGGTCGTCGAGGTCGTAGAACATTGCGATGCTTGTGATTAGCTTGGCCCTCGTACTCGGGAATTTCTCGTTGAACTGCTTGTATCCGAAGAAGTCATTGAAGACGAATGTAGTTCCTTTTCTCGCGTCTTCGACGAGGTTCTTTGCAGGTTCAAATCCGACTAGTTTCAGTCCGGGGATCTTGTAGGATCGCAGAAGCGTCCCGTCGTTGCAACCGATGTCCATGACAATATCTCCCTCTTTCGGCTGGGCAACTTCGCACGCTTTGACGACTATCTCCTCTAGAGCTTTTCTCATGGTCGAGCTTATTCCCGATCTATACCAATAGTGACGATAGAGCGAATCTCGTGGGAACGTATGTCTCAGTTGGACTAGGTTGCATCGAGCGCATCGGACCAACTCTAGAGGAGAACGTGGACTGTCTCCTTTAGCCGTTACAAAATCAGAGACGTGTTGATTGCCCAATGATAAGATTCGGACGAGTTTTCTTGAGTGGCATAATCTGCATTGTTTTATCGAGGTGGCGATTGGGCCCAAGTTTTTTCTCGTCTCTTAGTGAATCTGAATGCGCAATCGATCTCGTCGCTTTTCAAGTCGCCTATAAACTACTTGACTCATTCCATGAGAACTGTACATGTTCTTGAACTATCAAGTCGAGAACGAACTTCGTGTCCCTCCAAATAGGGCGCGAACCGTCAGCTGGAAGGCCTTATCCCCCACTTGAAGAGAGGGTTTCACGACCAGCATGTCAAGTCTCGAAGAGCTCGCATCGGAAAAGAGCGTTGAACGGAAAGGGATCCCACCGATCACTAAGAAGGAAGCCGAACCTCTCCTGCGAGTCCTTCACGGTTGGACTCTGATCGATGGTTCGATCGAGAAAGAATTCCAATTCAAGTCATACTTGGCTGCGCTAGATTTCGCCTATTCGGTCGGGAAGATTGCTGAAGAACAAGATCATCACCCCGACATTTTGATCAGATGGAGACGCGTGAAACTTACCTTATCCACTCACTCTGTCAAAGGGCTGAGCCAGAATGACTTCATCGTCGCGGCGAAGTCAGAACTCAGATACCGAGAAACTAGCCTCGGTTGAAAGCAGGCTCGTCGATATCATAGCACAGATTGAAGCTACTCGTCAGTAGGCTTGGTTCTGAAGATACCCTTTCTCCACATGACTGCTGCAACAGCCACTGCTCCCGTCAGGGCAACAGCAGTTGTCGTCAATGCCGAGGTTTGTGCGCTTAGCCACGTTGGCTTCACTTCGAACGTTGTAAGTGCAGAGACGTCATTGATATTTACCACGTGAGCCTTTGCGACTATTGCGTATGTTCCGATTGGTCCGGTTTTCGGAACCGTGTACGTGGCTTTAAACAGACCTCCCCCGACAAATGTGTAGGAAAGCGTGGCATTGGACCCGTCAGGTCTCGTTAGGGTCAAGAGCAATTGGAGGCTCGTCGAGTTAAGGGGGGTTCCACTTAGAGTTGCGAGCGTATAGATTGCGACTGTGTCCCCCGGGAAGTACAATGTTCCAACATCGACGCTCAGCGCTAAGGCATTGACCTGAGTGACCTGGAAACTGGCAACAGCAGATACTCCCGTGAGTTCATCCAGCGCCTTCACTAAGTGGGGACCAGATTGCGCGTCTGGGGTATTGAAAGTAAAACTAAAGGTCCCATTCGTGTTTGTTGCGAAACCCAACAACATGTCGTCGAAGTCCACCATGATCGTACCTTGGCCGTAGGTGGAGGCGGGAAATCCCGAACCTTGAACTACAACCTTGGTTCCTAGAGAACCCCTTGTTGGACTCAAGGTTACCCCTGGGCAGGCTGCACTACCCTGGTTCATGATGAAGTTGTCAAATGCAACCTTGACAAACGTATGTGTGAAGACGAAGTCGTGGCTCCAAGCGACTAAGTTCACATGTACGCTCTGCGTAATCGAGGGGCCAGCGTGTATCATAATCCAGTTTCCAGAACTCAGGTAGTAGCCTGTCTCGAACCCTCCCGACCTAACCAGTCTGAAACTCCCTGAAACGTCAGTCGTTCCAGTTACTCCTTGAACCCCGTCGAGAAAATGAGTCAAGTAAGCTTCCCTAGGAAGGCTGGGAGAGCCATCGGCGGCGCTTCCAAAACTAATCCGCTCAACCGCGAATGGTGGAGTGATGGAAAAGTCTGAGGTGAAGAAGGGCCCTGGAGTGGAAGCAAGTCCAACTCTCACGCCATTGGAGTAAGTCCAGTTCACAAGTCGAAAGCCAACCTGGACATCGAAGTCTCCGCTTACCGTACATCTACTAGATAGTCCTGCTCCGAAGATGCTCAATGAGGGATCGTTGGCAGAATTGGCTGGAATAGAAACCTGAACGGTTCGATTAGCCGCGATGACAGATGGGCCAGATCCTGCTTTTGTCGCAACCCACAAAGAACTGTTGAAGTTGTCGCCGAGCGATGCGAACTGGCTCCGACTGGGCTGAGAAGGGTTCGTAAAAGTGGGTTTCGCCAGTCCGATCCCAAGTACGACAACGATGCATACCGCAATCAGAAGAGTGGCTCCGACGCGTCTGTTCATGAAAATAGTCCTTGACTGGCTCCTCTCAGATGTTTTTAGAAATTAAAAGGTTCCTATTTTCAGCCCCAAGTTTCTGGTCCGCGGAGCGTGGAACGCGATAGGGTTGCTATCGTTTGGTCTTCAAATGTTCCTCTATTGTCTTGAGCCTGTTTTCGATTCCGGTAAGCCTGTCAAGTATCTCCTTGAGTATTCGTATGCTTTCGTCATTTCTCTGAATATACTGGCTTGAGGGTCTCAGGGGTGAAGGAAATGGTTCAGCGGGTGCTGGATGTAAAGGGTCAAACGGTCGTCTGGGTTCCATTTGTGTCCTGTTCGTGCCAAACAGATGGTTTTTGACTTTTTCTAGATGCATCTGGGTCTCTCGGTCGGGGGTCATCTTAAAGAATTATAGGAGGATAATCGGACGTTGATTCTATGAACTTTGAACGTATAATCTTCAGGAGCTGGTTCTATCTGAGAGTTGGCTACGCCACCTACATAGCCTTCTTCATTGGCTTTTTGAGCAGCATCACTGTAATCTACAAGCTCGCAATAGCCGACACGTCATTGGTATCGATTTTTCCGCACTTGACAGAGTTTGCCATCGTGGCAATCATCATTTCCTCCCCGATCAGCGTCGTAATCGGCCTTTTGCACATGCGCCGGACTGCCGCATTCGCCGCGGACGCTTCAGTTTCGACCGAAGCCAACCCCTACGTCTACA